>Ga0070741_10003301_pt1 | contig 40446 bp, 31 predicted proteins | sample Coa_R1_4_FD_66440 | JGI IMG/M metagenome (GOLD analysis project Ga0070741, IMG submission 66440) | Surface soil microbial communities from Centralia Pennsylvania, which are recovering from an underground coalmine fire - Coalmine... | ecosystem: Environmental > Terrestrial > Soil > Unclassified ...
GCCGGTCTTGGGATCGATCTTCTGCACCACCACGCCCGGCGGCTGCGCGAACGGTTTCGGCGGCACGCTCTTGAGCGCGTTCGACATGATGTCGATCCAGATCGGCAGCGCCGCGCGCGCGCCCTGCTCGCCGTGTCCCAGCTCGCGCATGTCGTCGAACCCGACCCACACGCCGGTCACGAGGTCGGGCGTGAAGCCGACGAACCAGGCGTCCTTGTGCGAGTTGGTCGTGCCGGTCTTGCCCGCCGCCGGCCGCTTGAGCTTGCCGCGCGCCGACGCCGCCGTGCCCTCCTCGATCACCGACGTCAGCATCGACGTGATGAGGTACGCCAGCTCGGGCTTGATCGCCTGCGCCGCGTTCTGCGCCGCCGGCGTCTCCGCCTCGTTGCCGACCGCCTTGATGAGCTGCGGGAACATGCGCCGCCCGCCCGACGCGAACGTCGCGTACGCGTTGGTCAGCTCGATCGGCGTCACCTCCGACGTGCCCAGCGCCAGCGACGGATTCGGCGCCAGCTCCGACTCGATGCCGGCCTGGTGCGCGAGATCGACCACCATCGCCGGATCGACGCCGCCGCGCTGCACGTCGACGAGCTGCGACGCGACGGTGTTGAGCGATCGCGCCAGCGCCACGCGCAGCCGCACCGGCCCGAGGTACTCCTCCTTCTCGGCGTTCGACGGCTTCCACGGCTGCATGCCCGGCGAGGTATAGACCTGCGGGCCGTCGACGAGCACCGACGCCGGCGTCCATTTCTCCGTCGAGAACGCGGTGGCGTAGAGGAACGGCTTGAACGCCGAACCCGGCTGGCGCTTGGCGGCGATCGCGCGATCGAACGCGCCGGCGCGATAGCCGTAGCCGCCGACCAGCGCCTTGACCTCGCGCGTGTTCGGATCGATCACCACCGCCGCCGCTTGCGGGCCCAGCTCGAGCGCCAGAATCGGCACGCGCGCGTCGCGCGGCGGCTCGGCGGCGCTCGCCAGGATGATCGCTTTCGGCTTCGCCGGCGGGTTCGCCGGTTTCGCCGTCGGCGCGGGCGCGGGCGCGGGTCCGTTCATCGGCGCCGCGTTCATCCGCTCGTCGCCGAATCCCTCGACCGGCTGCATGTCGATCACGCGCACGCGCACGACGTCGCCGACGGCGAAGCGCTTGTCGGCGGCGAGCGCCTTCGGGTTGTAGCGATCGGCGCTCATCGGCAGCGGCAGCCAGCCGGCCTTCGCGCCCAGGTCGATCACCGCGCCGTCGCCGTCGTGCTTGGGCGTCACCTTCACCGCCGCGATCACCCCGTCGACGATCTTGTCCATCGTCGGCCCGTCGGGCATTTCCTTGGCGAGCTTCTTCGCGTGCGCCGCCATCTGCGCCGGGTTGAGGTGCGCGCTCGGCTTGCGGTAGCCGTGCCGCTCGTCGAGCGCCTGCAACTGCCGCTCGACCGCCTCGCGCGCGAGCTTCTGGATGCGCGTGTCGCACGTGGTGGTCACCGTCAGCCCGAGCGTCGCCAGGTTCTTGAGGCCGATGCGCTCGGCCAGCACGCGCTTCACCTCCGAGACGAACTCGGGCGCGATGCCGAGGAACGGCGACGGCGAGCGCACGAGTTGGATCGGCGCCGCCGCGAACTTCTGCGCCTCCTCGGGCTTGAGGTGCTTGTAGCGCACCATCTGCGAGAGCACGTAGCGCTGGCGATCCTTGGCGCGCTCGGGATGCTTCCACGGATCGATCTCGCTCGGCCCTTTCGGCAGCGACGCGAGCAGCGCCGCCTCGCCCGCGTTCACGTCGGCGATCGACTTGCCGAAATAAAAGCGCGCCGCCTCCTCGACGCCGAAGCGCTGATAGGGGAACTCGATCTGGTTGAGGTACATATAAAGGATCTCGTCCTTGGACAGCGCCGTCTCGAGGCGGCGCGCCAGGATCATCTCCTGCACCTTGCGCTTCATGGTGCGCGCGTTGTTGTGCAGGAGCAGGTTGCGCACGAGCTGCTGCGTGAGCGTCGAGGCGCCGCGCATGTGCGCGCCCGGTTTCAGATCCTGCACCAGCGCCTTGATCATGCCCCAGTAGCTCAAGCCTGAGTGCTCGTAGAAATCGGCGTCCTCGGCGTCGACGATGGCGTGGATCATCACCGGCGGGATCTTGTCGCGCGGCACCACCGTGCGGCGCTCCTCGAAGATCTCGCCGATCAGCTCGCCGTCGGCCGACATGATCTTGGTGACGACCTTGAAGTGGTAGTCGCCGACGCGGTGGATCGACGGCAGCTCCGGGTCGGACGCGTAGTAGAGGACCAGGCCCACTACGCCGACCGTCACCAGCACCAGGCCGGTGAGCGTGAGGAAGATCGTCCAGCGCAGCCAGCGGCGGCGCTTCTTCACCACCGGCAGCTTCTGCGTTTTCGGACGCTTCTCCATTCTCTTTGTACGCGCAGTCTAGCGCGCGGATCCCGTGCTCACAAACATCAGCGCGAATGATCGCGGCGCCAGCGCTCGACGATGGCGTCGGCGCCGCGCAAGTCTTTTGCGTAATACGCCGCGCGCAGCTTTTTCAGCGCGGCCTCGTCGAGATCGCCCTCGCGGCCGAGCGCGCGGCGGCGGCGCGTGGCGTGCGTGTAGACGGTGAGCGCGGTGGCGACCGACAGGTTCACGCTCTGCGAGAAGCCGTGCAGCGGGATGCGGTACTCGCGATCGGCCAATTCGCGCGCGCGCGGCGTGAGGCCGGCGTGCTCGTTGCCGATCAAGAACGCCGCCGGCTCGACGGGATCCAGCTCCTCGAGCGCCGCCGCCGCGCCCGGCACCGCCGCGTACAGACGAAAGCCGCGCGGCTTGAGCTCGCGCGCGCACGCGTCGATGTCGGCGTCGGCGGCGAGGTGCAGCCACTTCTCGCAGCCCTGCGTCACCCGCTCGGAGAAGCGCAGCGGCGTGCCGACGACGCGCACCTCGTAGAGCCCGATCGCTTCGCTCGAGCGCAGCGCCGCGCCGCCGTTGTGCGGATCGTGCAGGTTCTCCAGCACGACCACGACGCCGCCGAGCCGCGACGCCGCCACCGCGTCGAGCCGCGCCGCCCGCTCGGCGCCGAGCACTTCGCCGAGCGCCGCGATCACGTCGTCGGGATCCATCGCGCGTCTGTATCGCACAAAAAAGTTTTCGCGTCAGTTGCGCTCGGCGACGGGCAGCCCGTAGACTCGCGGCGATGCGCGAGCCGGAGCTGCGTCGCCACCTCGTCGAGATCTGCCACCGCATGTACCGGCAGGGGTACATCGCGGCCGGCGACGGGAACGTGTCGGCGCGGCTGCCCGACGGCGAGCGCGTGCTGGTGACGCCGACCGGCTATCACAAGGGCTTCATCAAAGAGGACGACCTGGTCATCACCGACCTGCACGGGAAATTGCTGCGAGGCAGCAAAAATCCCTCGTCGGAGTTTTTGATGCACGAGCTGATCTATGCCGAGCGGCCGGAGATGGGAGCGGTGGTGCACGGGCATCCGCCGATCACCGTCGGGCTGGCGCTCGCCGGCGTGAGCCTCGCGCAGTGCGTGCTCTCGGAGACGTGCCTGGTGCTGGGCGCGATCCTGACGGCGCCCTACTCGACGCCGACCACCGACGAGGTGCCGCGCGTGCTGCGCCCGTTCGTGCGCCAGTCGAACGCGGTGGTGATGGATCGCCACGGCGCGCTCACCTACGGGCGCGATCTCGACGAGGCGTACAACCGCATGGAGGCGATGGAGCACGCCGCCAAGATCACGCACGCGGCGCGCGTGATCGGCCCGGTGGCGCCGCTGCCGCGCGTCGAGGTGGAGAAGCTGCAGGCGCTGGCGGTCAAGCTCGGCATCCCGCGCGCGCCCGATCCGTGCACGCTGTGCAACGCCTGCCCCAACGGCACCGGCGGGCCGATCCCCGTCGAGGATTCCTCGATCGTCGACGCGGTCGTCAAGAAGCTGCGCGGGGATTTTTGAACGTGTTCAGTTTTTCGCTTGCGAGGCGCCCGGCGGCGGAACGGGCGGCGTGGTGAGCCGCTTGACCAGCGCCAGGCACTCGCGCTCGGGCATCGCCTCGGCGCGGTCGAACTTGAGCGGCGTCTTGGTGGCGAGGTCGAACTCCTCGTCGGTGAGCCGGCCGCGCTCGTGGCTGCGGCGCATGATGCGCTTGATGTACGCGTCCCACTTGGCGTCGAGCGTGCCGTCCTTGTGGCAGTACTGCACGTAGCGCCGCTTCGGGTTGGGCAGGATCGACGAGAAGAACGCCGCCTCCTGCGGTGCCAATTCCTTGGCAGGTTTGCCAAAATAATGGCGCGCCGCCCGCCCGATGCCGTAGATGCCCGGCCCGAACTCGATCACGTTGAAGTAGATCTCGAGGATCCGCTCCTTGGTCAGGTGGTGCTCGATGTACCAGGTGAGGAACATCTCCTGGAGCTTGCGCGACAGCGTCTTCTCGCGCGTGAGCAGCACGTTCTTGATCATCTGCATGGTGATCGACGAGGCGCCGAGGCGGAAGTAGCCGCGCTGGAGATTCTGCTGCAGCGCCGAGCGGAACTCCGACGGGATGAAGCCGTGGTGCTTGAAGAAGCCGTTGTCCTCGGTGGTCATGATCGAGTTGACCAGGTGGCGCGAGATCTGATCGTACGGGACGAAGTCGGGGTTCTCCGGGCCGGCGAGGAACGCCATCCACTTGCCGCGCTCGGGCTCGACCGTCTGCACGAACGTGGTCAGCAGGCGATCGGCGCTCACCGCGTCGGGCGCCTCGACCGCCTTACAGCCTTCGATGCCGACCTTGCCGCCGAGATCGACGCCCGAGTCGAGATCGTCGAGATCGAGCGCGAGGTGCAGATCGGTGGAGAACGTGCCGGTGAGCTTGAATCCCTGCAAGGACGGCGTCAGCTCGACGGGCAGCGCCTGCAGCGCCACCTGGCAGTGCAGCGGGCGCACCTGGAGCGTGGCGGCGAAGCGCGGCTTCGGGCCCAGGTTCTCGACGTCGGCGGTGAAGGTCGCGTGCACGTTCCGGAAGTCGACCACCGCCTCGACGAGGTTGAGGCGCCGCGCCTTGACGTCGAGCGTGCCGCGCGCGTGCGCGTCGAGGCCGAGGTGCGCCACCGGCTGCGGGCCGAGCATCGGGTGCGCGACGGTCAGGCCGGCGAGGTGGAACGCGCCCGAGTAGTTGAGCGTGCCCGCCGAGTAGGTGAGATCGAGGTGCGCGTCGACCTCGGCCTTCTTCGGGTTCATCACGCGCGTGACCGCGCCCTCGCGGCTCCACACCGACTCGAGCTGCGAGAGCTTGAAGCGATCGGCCCTGAGCTTGAGCAGCCCCTGCTCGTGGTCGAGATCGATCCAGCCGGTGGCGTTCCACAGCGTGGTGTCGGCCCCGCCGTAGCTGCCGCGCACCTCGACCACCGCGCGCGTCGACGACGCGTCGGGGCGCACCGCCAGCGTGATGCCGGTGAGATCGAGCCCGCGGAACGGCGACGCCGCGCCGGCCTGCGCCTCGACGGTGGGCACGCCGGCGAGCTTGCCGTGATCGAGCACGAAGCCGATCTTGACCAGGCCGGCCGACGCGCGCGGGCCGGCGGCGAGGTGGAGCTGCGGGCCGTAGAGGCGGGCTTCGCCGGGGCCGTCGGTGGAGAGCTCGGCGTCGAGGCGCGTCACCTGCGCTTCGCCGTTGGGATCGCTGACCGCGATCGCGGCGTCGACGATCACCACGCGATCGATCCTGGTCGACGCGCGCGGCCGGGGCGCGGACGATTCGGCGCGCGCGGCCTGCAGGCGGTCGAGGATCGACGACACGTTGTCGTCGGCGCCGCCGCCGCGCACCAGCTCGATGCGCGGGTGCTCCAGCTCGACGTCGGTGACCTCGAGCGGCCCGGACAGGAGCGAGCCGACGTGAAAGCGTGCGCGCACCAGCGGCGCGACGAACGGCGGCGACGCGCCCGCGCCGTCGACCACCAGCTGGCGCAGCTCGACGCGGCCCCAGCGCACCTTGACGTGCTCGACGGAGACGCGCCGCCCGAGCCGCGCCTCGAGCTTGGGCAGCACGCGCGCGCGCACCACCCAGCCACCGAGGAGCGGCCCGCCCGCGCCGACCAGCAGCGTCGCGATCACGAGCGTCCACACGAGCGCGCGCAGCAACTTCACGGCGCGTGAGTCTAGCAAACGAAATTGTTCAGTGCGGGATTTCGCAGCTGATGCCGAGGATCAGCATCTCGGTCTCTTTGGTCTGCTTCTTCTGCGCCGCTTGCAGGAACACGCCGCCCTCGTCGAGGACCAGCTGCGTGTTGAGCTCTTTCTTGGCGCCGTGATCGATCTCGAGCCGCAGCTTCACGCGGTGCTTGCCCTGCGCCGTCATCACGTGCTCGACGTACGTGATGGTCGCCGTGCGCCCGTTCGGCAGCTTCTCGGAGTCGGAGCCTTTCGGCTGGAGCGACATCTCCTTCGCGTTGACCAGCTTGAAGTGCTTCCAGTCATCGAACGGCTCGCGCTCGAGGTACGGGCGCAGCTTGGTGATCTGCGGATCGACGAACGGCGCATCGTGCTGCGCCATGATGATGCGCAGCGAGCATTTCGCGGTCGGCTCCTCGGCGCGCGCCATCGCGCTCGCCGCCAGCGACGAGAAAATGAGCGCGAGCCGCAAACCGCGCATCAGTCCTCCTCCATGGTGAAGAGGATGGTGGTGTGGTTGTCGCCGCCGTGATGCGCGTCGGGAACGTCGAGCACCGTCGCCTGGAGCCCGTCGGTCTCCAGCATCTCGATGTCGCAGTTGTCGGTCGGCACGTGCTTCGGATCCCATGGCTTGAACAGTAACAGCAACGTGGCCACCGCCGCTATCAGAAGGCCGGCGCTCGTGCCCATGAAGCGCCGCCCGCGCACGCGATCGCGCCAGCGCCGGGTGCGCTCCTTCTTGAGCGCGGTCTCGACGCCCGACCACACGTCGACGTCGGCCGCCTCGGCGTCGAGCACGCCGGCGGTGAGCGCGCGCAGCTCGCCGAGCGCCGCCAACCGGAGGCGATCGTCGTCGGTGAGCGCCGCCTCCACGCGCGCGCGCTCGGCCGCGTCCAGCTCGTCGTCGAAGTACCGCTGCAGATCCTCGTCGCGCTTGTTCATCGTTGACCTCTACGCCGCCGGGTCCGCCGCGTCGCGGTACTCCAGCAGCATCTTCTGCATCTTCTTGCGCGCATGAAACAGGCGCGACATCACCGTGCCGATCGAGCAGCCCGCGATATCCGCCATCTCTTTATAGGAGAGCCCGTCCACCTCGCGCATCACCAGCACGGCGCGGTGCGGAGGGCTCAGCTTGTCGAGCGCCTCGCGCAGCCGCGCGCGCAGCTGCTTGTCGTTGAGCGCGCGCCCGGGATCGAAGCCGGTGCGGCGCGGCGAGATGCCGGTCTCGTCGGCGCCCTCGTTCGACTGCGTGTCGTCGAACTCGACGCGCTCGCCGCGCTTCTTGCGTAGATGATCGATGCACAGGTTCATGACGATCCGATACAGCCAGGTGAAGAACTGCGCGTCGCCGGCAAAGCCCTCGAGGTTCTTGTGCACCTTGAGAAACGCCTCCTGGCAGATGTCGCGCGCGTCGTCATGGTCGTGCACCATTCCGAGGGCCACGGCATACGCCCGGCGCTGGTAACGAATCACCAGCTCGCGAAACGCGGCCGGATCGCCCCGGCGGGCCTGGTCGACGAGCCTTTGTTCGTCCGCGTCCACACCGGCTCCGTCAGCCCTCTCGCAAGAAAGACGCGAGGGGTGCGCGATTATTCAGCACGATTCCAGGGGAGAACGGAAGCTTGCGGAGGGAAAAACGAGAGAAAAAAAGAGGCGGCGGCACATCTCCGACGTTGGGGGGAGTACGCCGGAAACAGCCACCGCCCGACAGCCATTATGGATAATTCCAAACTCACTGCAACACTTTTTTTCGCGGTGGTGCGTTTTTTCTCTATGGCTTGCGTGCCGCTCGTCGGAGATCAAAGATCGGAGCCTCGTGAGCGCGCCTGCGCCTGGTAGCACGAACGACCCGATTCGCCAATTCCTGGCGGCGGTGCGGGCGCGCTTGCGGCGGCGGCAGGCGTGGGGCGGCGCGACCAGCTTCGTCGCGGTGACGATGGCCGCCGCGCTCGGGCTGCTGCTGCTCGCGGCGCTGGTCGGCCCGTCGACGGCGTGGCGCCCGCTCGCGCTCGTCGGCGTCACGGTGGCGGCCGCGCTGGCGGCGATCGCGGCGGCGCGCGCGCTGCGATCGTTCGGCTCCGACGACGCGGTGGCGCGCTTCGTCGGCGGCCGCCTGCCCGCGCTCGGCGGGGACCTGCTCTCGGCCGTCGAGCTCGAGCGCGAATTGCCCAAGCTCGAGCAGGATCCGATCTTGTCGCCGGCGCTCGTCGAGGCGCTGCGCCGCAAGGTCGCCGATCGCCTGGCCGACGTGCGCCCGCACGGCCTGGTCGACATGCGCCCGCTGCGCCGGCAAAGTTTCCGCCGGCTCGCCGCGGTGGCGTCGGGCTACCTGCTGGTCGTGTGGCTGTGGCCGGGCGCGCTCCGTCGAGGATGGGCCGAGCTCGAGTCGACGCGCCCCGATCACGTGGCGACCAGCGCCGAGCCGATCGTCGGCGACCTGCGTCTCGAGCTGCGCTATCCGCCGTACACCGGCCTCGCGCCGCGCGTGATCCCGTCGAGCTCGGGCCAAGTGCTGGCGCTGCCCGGCACGACCGTCAAGCTCGCGGCGCGCGCGCTGGTGCCGATCGCCGAGGCGCAATTGGTGATCGACGAGGACGGCCGCGACGCGCCCGAGGTGCGCCCCGTCGAGGTGCGCGGCCGCGAGCTGGAGTCGAGCTTCACGGTGCGCAAGCCGGGCAGCTATCGCCTGGTGGTGTCGGGCGCCGGCCGCCGCGTGCGCGAGCCGGAGGCGCACCGCATCGACGTCGAGCCCGATCGCCCGCCGCGCGTCGATCTCTACGCGCCGTCGGAGTCGCTGGAGGTCGCCGGGCCGCGCCGCGTCGAGCTCGGCTGGTCGGTCGACGACGACTACGGCCTCGGCGAGATCCAGCTCGTGTGGAAGGCGGGCACGCAGCCGGAGGCGCGCCGCACCATCGCCGCTCCGCCGCCCGCAGGCTCGCGCTCGTCGGCGGGAAAGTTCGAGTGGGATCTGGCCGAGCTGGATCTCAAGGCGGGCGTGCGCGTCGCGTATCACCTCGAGGCGAAGGACAACGACGTCGTCTCCGGCCCGAACGTCGGCGTGTCGCGCACGTTCTATCTCTCGATGTTCAGCCCGCGCGAAAAACACGAGGCCGCGATCGCCGATCAAGAGCGGCTGCTCGAACAGGCGGTGGCGCTGCTCGCCGATCGCGTCGAGCTCAAGCGCGGCGACGACGGCGAGCTGACCGACGCGATCGCGCGCATCCACAATCAAGCCGAGGCGCTCCTGCTCGCGCTCCAGCGCGCCGAGCAGTCGATCGAGGGCGCGGGCGGCGCCAAGAGCGACACGCGCGCGCAGCTCCGCGACATGCACGCGCGCCTGAGCCGCCTCACGCGCGAGGAGGAGCAGGCGCTGGCCGAGCTGAAGCGCCACCGCGCGCCCACGCACAACCGCGCGCTCGAGACCGGCAACGGCCGCCACGTCGTCGAGCTGGAGCGCGACGTCCTGCAGCTCGACGATCTGCTCGGCCGCCAGCGCCTCGAGGAGCTGCTGGCCGTCGGCGACGAGATGACGCAGGCGCGCGATCGCCTGAAGTCGCTGCTCGAGCAGTACAAGAAGACGCGCTCCGAATCGCTGCGCAAGGACATCGAGCGCGAGCTGCGCGAGCTCGAGCGCCGCCTCGCCGAGCTGGAGGCCAAAGCGTCCAAGCTCGCCGGCGAGATGCCCGATCAATTCCTCAACGCCGAGGCGATGGGCAAGAACGACATGAAGAGCGAGCTCGACAAGATCCGCGAGATGCTTCAGCGCGGCGACGTCGAGCAGGCGATGGCCGCGCTGAAAAAGATGTCGTCGTCGCTCGACCAGATGGTGGCGTCGATGGAGAGCGACCTGCGCGGCTTCCGTCGCGAGCGGTTCAGCGCCGAGGAGAAGGCGATGGCCGAGCTCGAGGACAAGCTCACCGACCTCGCGCACGACGAGCAGCAGCTCAAGAACGAGACCGAGCAGGTGCGCCAGCGGACGCGCGCCGAGGCGCAGCGGCTGATGCGCGACAAGATCGAGCCGGTGATCAAGCGCGCGCGCGAAAAACTCGCGCAGCTCAAAAAGCACGTCGAGCAGATCGAGCCGGGCGCGCTGCCGCCGTACGATCTCGAGGAGCTTCAGCGCGCCAAGGACGAGGTCGACGGGCTCGACAAGGCGCTCGCCGGCTCCGACGTCGACGAGGCGCGCTCGGCGGCGCGGCACGCGGGGCAGGAGCTGCAGGCGCTCGACTCCGATCTCAAGGACGAGGAGTCGCGCATGTTCTACGGGCGCAACACGCGGCCCGGAGCGAAGAAGGCGCGCGAGCACGCGGGCGAGGGATCGCAGCTGGCGAAGCAGATCGCCGACGAGCTGGCCAAGGCGATGCCGCAGCCGGGCGAGATGATGAGCGCCGAGGATCAGAAGCGCATGAGCGAGCTGTCGCAGCGCCAGCAGGCCACGCGCAAGCGCACCGACGAGCTGGCGCGCGAGCTCGAGCGCAAGACCGGCCCCGACGGCAAACCGATGGCGCTGCCGCCGACGCTCGGCGAGGGGCTCAAGCAGGCCGGCCAGCACATGGATCGCGCCGAGGCCGAGCTGGCGCGCAAGGACGCGCGCGACGCGTCGGGTGAAGAGGGGCAGGCGCTCGACCGGCTCAACAAGATGCAGGAGCAGCTTCAGCGCGAGCGGCGGCCGCGCGAGCAGATGGCGGGCGGGCGCCTCGACAAGGAGCCGGTGAAGATCCCCGGCGCCGACGAGTACCGCGCGCCGAAAGAATTTCGCCAGGACCTGCTCGAGGCGATGAAGCGCGCCGCGCCGTCGGAGTATCGCGAGCAGGTCAAGCGCTACTACGAGGAGCTGGTCAAGTGACGCGCGCGCGCCTGGCGCCGGCGTTCGCGTTTGCGCTGGCGTTCGCGTCGCCGTTCGCGCTCGCGCCGGCGAGCGCGCGCGCCGCCCGGCCGAGCGCCGAGCACGCCTACCGCCTCATTAATGAATGGCGCATCGAAGAAGCCGAGCCCGAGATCGCCGCGCTGGTGAAGTCCCACCCGCACGAGCCCGACGTCGCGTTCCTCGACGGCAACCTGAAGTTCCTGCACGGCGAGTACGCCGCCGCCGCCGAGCGCCTGCGCGAAGCCGCCGCCGCCCCGCGCGATCCCTCGAGCGAGCTCGGCGAGGAGGTGCGCGAGCTGCGCGATCTCGCGCGCGCCACCGCCGACGCCACGCAAAAGTTCGTCGACGCCGGCCCGCTCCCCGGCGGCCACTTCGTGATCCGCCACGCCAAGGGCAAAGACGAGCTGCTCGTCCCCTACGCGCTCGAGGCGCTCGAACACGCGTACTCTGCCCTCGGCGAAGATTTCGGTGATCGTCCCTCGGCCGCCCACCCGATCCGCGTCGAGATCTATCCCGAGGTCGCCGATCTCGCCAAAGTCTCGACGCTGACGCTCAAGGAGATCGAGACCTCCGGCACGATCGCGCTCTGCAAATACAACCGCATCATGATCGTCTCGCCGCGCGCGCTGCTCGCCGGCTATCCGTGGCTCGACACGCTCACGCACGAGTACACGCACTTCATCGTCTCGCGCGTCTCGCACAACACGGTGCCGATCTGGTTCCACGAGGGGCTGGCGAAGTTCGAGGAGCGCCGCTGGCACGCGGCCTCGGGCGGCGGCCTCACGCCGACGATGGAGCACCTCCTCGCGACCGGCCTTCAGCGCAAGCACCTCATCACGTTCGAGCAGATGCACCCGTCGATGGCGAAGTTACCGTCGCAGGAGGACACCGCGCTGGCGTTCGCCGAGGTCTACATGGCCGTCGAGTACCTGCACGCGCAGGTCGGCTGGGACGGCGTGCGCAAGGTGATCGCCCAGCTCCGCGACGGAAACGCCGACGCGCAGGCGGTGGCGCAGGTGGTCGGCCGCCCGTTCGATCAATTTCAGCGCGAGTGGCGCGCGTGGCTGCACGGCCGCAAGCTGCGCGCGCGCCCCGGCCTCGTGCCGACGGAGCTGCGCTTCAAGAAGGCGCCGGGCAAAGCGACCGAGCAGTCGGAGGACGACGCCGCGGTGATCACCGAGGAGAAGGCGCGCAAGCTGGCGCGGCTCGGCGGCCTCTTGCGCGCGCGCAAGCGCTTCAAGGCGGCGGCGATCGAGTACGAGAAGGCGCAGGCGCTCGTCGGGCCGGGCAACCTGCAGGTGGCCAACAAGCTGGCGCGCACGTACCTCGAGCTCGACGATCCGGCGCGCGCGATCGCGGCGGCCGAGCCGGCGCTCGAGCTGTATCCCGACCAGGCGGCGCCGAGCGCGACGCTGGGCGCGGCGTGGCTCAAGCGCGGCGACTTCGCCAAGGCGCAGCCGTACCTCGAGACCGCGATCGCGATAAACCCGTTCGATCCGGCGATTCACTGCGGTTTGGCCGAGTCGTTCCGGCGCACCGGCGATAAGCGCGCCGCGCGCGAGGAGGCCGCGTGCCGCGCGCTCGCCGGCGAATGACCCGCGCTTCGTTCGCGCGCCCGCTCGCGTTCGCGCTCGCGTTCGCGTGCGCGCTGCCGGCCTTCGCCCGCCGCGGCCCGCGCGTGAAGGACAACTCGATGCCGCTGCGCGCGATCATCACCGACCACGGCGCGCGCGTCGCCAACTGCGTCTTCTCGACGGCGCAGGTGCCCGAGAACGCCGTCTCCGCCACGCGCACGCGCGACGAGTTCCGCTCGGGCGACGAGATCTGGGCCCGCTGCTACCTGCCCGATAAGGCCGGCTCCAACCGCGCGCGCGAGCTGGTCGACAGCGTCCTCGTCGACGGCAAACCGGCGTGGGAGCAGGCCTACGACCAGCCGCTCCCGCAAAGCGCCGAGTCGCGCCTCGTCCCCTACGGCGAAGTCTTGCGTACGCTGCTCGCCCGACTTCCGCCCGGCCCGCACCGCGTGCAGATCATCGGGCGGCTCAAGCGCGGCGGCAAACAGCAGCTGCTTTATCGCGGCAGCTTCGCCTACGTGCGGTGACGAAGGCGGTGTGGCACAATGAGCGCTCGTCGATGAATCCCGAATCCGAGGCGGCGGAGACCGAGCCGCATCCCCTGCACGATGACCTGGCCGCCGTCGAGGAGATCGCGCGCGCGCGCTCGGACATCAAGGCCGAGGTGGAGAAGCGCATCATCGGCCAGCAGCCGGTGATCGATCAGCTCTTGACGGCCCTGTTCGCGCGCGGCCACTGCCTGTTCGTCGGCGTGCCCGGCCTCGCCAAGACGATGCTGATCTCGACGCTGGCCGACGTGCTCAACCTGAGCTTCAGCCGCATCCAGTTCACGCCCGACCTGATGCCGTCCGATATCACCGGCACCGACGTGCTCGAGGAGGATCACGCGACCGGCAAGCGCGCGTTCCGCTTCATTCGCGGGCCGCTGTTCGCGCACATCGTGCTCGCCGACGAGATCAACCGCACGCCGCCGAAGACGCAAGCGGCGCTGCTCCAAGCGATGCAGGAGTATCGCGTGACGGCGGGCGGCGAGACGCACGCGCTGCCGGCGCCGTTTTTGGTTTTCGCGACGCAGAATCCGATCGAGCAGGAGGGCACGTATCCGCTGCCCGAGGCGCAGCTCGACCGCTTCATGTTCCAGGTCGACGTCGGCTATCCGTCGGACGACGAGGAGATCGAGATCGTCAAGCAGGCGACCAGCGCGTACGCGCCGTCGCTGCGAAAAGTTTTGTCGCCCGAGCGCATCCTGGCGTTGCAGGAATTGGTGCGCCGCGTGCCGGTGGCCGATCACGTCGTGCGGCACGCGGTGGCGCTGGTGCGCGCGACGCGCCCGCCGGCGAAAGGCGCGCGCGCGACGGACGCGAGCGGCCCCAACACCTCGCCCGAGTTCATCCGCGAGAACGTCGCGTTCGGCGCCGGCCCGCGCGCGTCGCAATACCTGATCCTCGGCGCCAAGGCGCGCGCCATCCTCGACGGCCGCCCCGCTCCGTCGGTGGAGGACGTGCGCGCGCTGGCCCGCCCGACCTTGCAGCACCGCCTCATCACCAACTTTCACGCCGAGGCCGAGGGGATTCGCACGCCCGCGCTGATCGAGCGGCTGCTCGAGGTCGTCCGGCCGTAGTCATGGCCCTTTTGGATCCGCTCGCGCTCGCCCGCCTGCAAAATCTCGAGGTGCGCGCGCGCACCGTCGTCGAAGGCGCGCTCGCCGGCCTGCACCGCTCGCCGCATCACGGCGCGTCGGTCGAGTTCGCCGAGCACAAGGAGTACACCGCCGGCGACGAGATCAAGCACATCGACTGGAAGGCGTACGGCAAGTTCGACAAGTACTACGTCAAGCGCTTCGAGGAGGAGACCGAGCTGCGCGCGTACCTGCTCGTCGACACCTCGGCGTCGATGGCGTATCGCGGCGCGGGCGTGTCGAAGCTCGACTACGCGCGCGTGCTCGCCGCGTCGCTCGCGTATCTACTTTTGCGCCAGCAGGATCAGGTCGGGATGATCGCGTTCGGCGAGCGCTTGCGCGGCTACCTTCCGCCGCGCGCGCGAGGCGGGCACCTCGCCGATCTCTTGCAAGCGCTCGACGGGCTCGACGCGCAGGGGCGCACCGATCTCGCGCGCGGGCTGCAGTACGTCTCGGAGGTCGCGCAGCGCCGCGCGCTGGTCGTGGTGTTCTCCGATTTGCTCGACGCCGCCGCGACCGAAGCCAGCGGCGCGCGCAACGAGGTGCGCCACATCCTGCGCGGCCTGCGCGCGCGCAAGCACGACGTGGTCGTCTTCCACCTGCTCGACCGCGACGAGCTGACGCTGCCGTTCGAAGGCACGACGCAGTTCGAGTCGATGGAGGACGCGCGCCGCCTGCTCGCCGAGCCGGCCGACGTCCGGCACGCCTATCTCGCCGAGCTGGAGGCGTTCATCGACGGCTACCGGCGCGGGCTGGCCGAGGGCGACGTCGAGTACCACCTGGTCGACACCGCGCGTGCGCCGTCGGAGGTGCTGCTCGAATTCTTGAACGGCGCGTACCGCAACAAGGGACGGCGATGAGCTTCCTCGCGCCCGGGTTCGTGGCGTTCGCGGCGCTGTTCGTGGTGCCGATCGCGATCCACCTGATCGGCCGCAGCCGCGCCAAGGTGCGGCGTTTTGCCGCAATCGATCTGCTGCTGCGCTCCGAGCGCCGCGTCGCGCGCCGCACGAAGTTGCGTCAGCTCCTGCTGCTGGCGGTGCGCGCTCTCGCCATCGCCGCCGTTCCGCTGATTCTAGCCAAGCCGTTCGTCGAAGCGGCTTCGGACCTGCCGGGCGCGGTGTCGGGCTCGCAGAGCGCGGTCATCATCATCGACGACTCGATGTCGATGTCGCTCAAGCTCGACGGGAGCACGCTGCTCGACCGCGCGCTCGAGCGGGCGCGGCGCATCGTCTCCGCGCTCGGCGCCGACGCCGACTGCGCGATCGTGCTCGGCTCGCGCGCGGGCGGCGCGCCGGTGCCGGAGCTCACCGCCGATCGCGCGCGCCTCGCCCGCGCGCTCGACGCCATCCGCCCGAGCGACCGCGCCACCGATCTCTCGGGCGCGCTCAAACGCTCGGCGCAGATCCTCCACTCGGCGTCGCGGCCCGAGCGGCGCGTCTACCTGCTGTCCGATCTGGCGGCGCACGGCTTCGAGCGCGATCCGCCGTGGGCGGCGGGCGCGGGCCCCGAGCTGGTGAGCGTCGACGTCTCGGGAGGCGCGGCGCTGACGAACCGCGCGATCACCGATCTGCGCGTCGAGCCGGCGGCCAACCTCGGTCCGCGCGCCTCGCGCATCTCCGTCGACGTCGCGAATTTTTCGTCGAGCGCGGCGAAGGAAGTCGCGGTCACGCTGCGCGTCGACGGCAAGGCGGTCGCCAAAGGGCTGGTCGACGTCGCGCCGGGACAAAAGGTCACCAAGCGCTTCTTCCACAGCTTCACGCGCGCCGACGACGCCGCCGAGATCGGCATGCACGACGTCGAGGCGCGGCTCGATCCCGACGCGCTCCCCGACGACGATCGCCGCTTCGTGCGCCTCGAGGTGCGCCGCGATCTGCGCGTGCTGGTGGTCGACGGCGATCCGCGCACCGTGCGCCGCGACGACGAGGTCTTCTATCTCGAGACCGCGCTGCGCCCCGGCGATCGCGACGACTCGCAGCTCGACGTCACCACCGTGACCGCCGACGAGCTTCCGCGCCGCCGCCTGGCCGACTACGACGTGGTGTTCCTGTGCAACGTCAAGGCGCCCGACGGCACCGCGCTGCGCGAGTACGTCGAAGGCGGCGGCGGCCTGTTCATTTCACTCGGCGGAAACGTCGATCCCGACGCTTATGACGAGTCGATCGGCGATCTGCTGCCGCAGCCGCTGCAGGCGATCCGCGCGGTCGGCGCCGGCTCCGATCGCGACGACGGCGAGATCCAGAAGCTCGGCGACGGCGAGCACCTCGGCCGCGTCGAGCGCGATCACCCGGCGCTGCAGCCGCTCACCGCCGGCGCGGGCGCGCACGCGGCCGAGGCGTTCAAGGAGGCGCGCTTCTACCGCTACGCGCTGTTCCGTCCGTCGGCCGGCGCGTCGGCCGAGCGGCGCGTGCTGCTGCGCTTCGAGTCGGGATCGCCGGCGCTGCTCGAGGGGCGCGTCGGTCAGGGGCGCGTGCTGCTGCTGGCGTCGACGATCGATCGCGACTGGAACGATCTGCCGATTCAGCCGATCTTCCTGCCGCTGGTGCAGCAGGCGACGCGCTACCTCGCGCGCGCGCCGATGCACGATCCCGAGCCGCCGGCGCTGGTCGGGCAGCGCCACGAGATCCCGCTCGGCGACGGCGACGCGCGCGTCGAGGTGACGCCGCCGTCGGGCAAGGCGCGCGCGTTCGAGCGCGATCGCGTCGCCGGCCGCAAGTCGCTCGGCTTCACCGACACCGACGAGCCGGGCGTCTATCACGTGGCGGTCGCCGGCTCCGACGGCACGCTGCGCCCGCGGCCGCAGGCCAGCTTCGTCGTCAACGTCGATCCCGCCGAGAGCGACGTCACGCGAATCGACGCCGCTCGCCTGGCGCGCTTGTCCGCCGGCGCCGGCGCGAAATCGGTGCAGGCGCCACGACGCCGCGTCGAGCTCTGGCACGCGATGGGCGCCGCCCTGCTGCTGCTGCTCCTCGGCGAAGCGGTGCTGCTCAGGCGCAAGTAGAGCGTCGCTGAACGACCGCTGCTTAAAACGCGTCAAAATAGGCATTCGGACGCACTTTACCGATAGCGGCAAATTGCCGCAGGCTGATCTGATCGGCGACTCAGCGGAATGGAGCGGGTGGGTGCGAAAACTGTTTTTCGCCGGCGTTGAGGAGCGCTCGCCGTCTGCGGCGATGCCAGCGACGAATCGAGCGAAGCGCGTGCCGCGCGCAGTCGCTGCTGCGCAGCAGCAGCGGCGAGCACGGCGTATGCGAGCGTCCGGCGAAAAACAGTTTTCGCGCCCGCCCGCGGAATGCAGCGGCTGTTTCGTCGGCTACGCGCGAATACGATCGGCGAGCGCGAGGTGATCGGCGAGCGGCAACTTGCGCCAGGCGTCGGCGGGCGGGGGCGTCGCGAGGGTTTGGCGGAAGGCGCGCAGGCGGGCGGCGGATTCGTCGAGGCGGGCGCGCACGGCGGGATCGACGGCGGCGGCGTGGTCGAGCGCGGCTTCGGATTTTTGCTGCACTGCAACATCGCGGCAGGCGAGGAAGGCGTCGCAGCCGGCGAGCAGGCTGTCGATTACCGTTTCCTCGACGGGAAAATGGGCGGCGACCGCCTTCATGTCGAGGTCGTCGCTGAGGATCACGCCGCCGAAGCCGAGCTCGCGCCGCAGGATGTCGTCGAGCCAGCGGCGCGAGAGCGTGGCCGGCCGCGCGTCGATCGCCGGATAGACCACGTGCGCGGTCATGATCATCGGCACGCCGGCGCGCACCGCGGCGGCGAACGGCGCCAGCTCGACGGCGCGCAGGCGGGGCTCGGCGGCGTCGACGCGCGGCAACTCGAGGTGCGAGTCGGTGGCGGTGTCGCCGTGGCCGGGGAAATGTTTGCCGCAGCCGCGCACGCCCGCCGCCTCGAGGCCGCGCCAGAACGCCAGCGCCTGCCGCGCCGCCTCGGCCGGCTCGGTCGCGAACGCGCGATCGCCGATGATCGGATTTTGCGGATTGGTGTGCACGTCGAGCACCGGCGCGTAGTCGACGTTGAAGCCGATCGCGTGCAGCTCGGCGCCGAGCGCGCGGCCGACCGCCTGCGACAGCGCCTCGTCGCCGCGCGCGCCGACCTGCGCCATCGGCGGCCACACCGCCAGCGGCGCCTTGATGCGCTGCACGCGCCCGCCCTCTTGATCGAGCGACACCACCAGCGGCGGCGCGCCCGGCGGCACCGCCGACTGCAGCTCGCGCGTGAGCGCCGCGATCTCGTCGAGCGTGCCGAGGTTGCGCGCGAACAGCACCACGCCGCCGATGCGTCCCTCGGCGATGCGGCCGAGCAGCTCCTTGCTCGGCCGCGGCCCCTCGAAGCCGATGATCAGCAATTCGCCGGCGCGCGCGCTCATCCGGAGTGGCACTCGAGCGACGCGGTGGTTCCACACTCGCGCACGAACGTGAGACGCGCGTGGCCGAGCGAATCTCCCACGGTGAAATAGAAATCGCGCGGGATGCTGACGAGGTCGTCCATCGGATCGGGCGAGACGTCCTCGATCTCCAGCGTCGCGGGGCAGTCGCCGACCGGCTGCGCGTGGCCGCCGGCGTCGGCGAAACCGACGGTGAGCGGCGGCTGGCGCGTGCCGTCGAGCATCACCGCCAGGCAGCCGCCCGTCGTCTGCTGGCCGAGCGGGCCGCTCTGCCATTTTCCGTCGGCGCACGGCGCGGGCGACGACTGCGCGGGATCGAGGTGCACGGTGCAACGATACTCGATCGCCGGCGCCAGCTTGGAGCGAAAGCACGCGAGCTGATCGCCGCAGCCTTCGCAGCCGAGATACGCCTGGCACAGCTTGGGCGAGGCCATGACGGGCGCGTTGCCGTCGGGCGCGCACTGCTCGGTCCAGGCCACGCCGTCGCGATCGGCGCACGTGCGCTGCCCGACGGCGCAGCCCGATCCGTTCGGCGAAAAGCACGGCAATGGCCGATCGGCGGGCTCGTCGTAGAACGTGATCGGGTAGCCGTGGCCGTCGCACGACGGGCCGAGCGACTCGGGGCTCGACGGCGGAAGCTCGCAGCCGGCGAGCGACACCAGCGCGTCGAAGCTCGGCACCACCAGTTGATCGCACGCCTGGCCCGAGCCCGAGCCGATCCACGGCGCGCCCGACACGCACGCGCAGCCGCCGTCGGCGAGCCAGTTGTCGACGGGCTGCGTGCGATCGAACAGGTCCACGCGCCGCGCGTACTCGCGATATTCGTGGAGCGAGAACGGCTGCGGATCGAACGCCGCGGCGCCGAGCAGCGCGCCGCTGGCGTCGCGCGCCAGCGCCAGCGCCAGCACCGGGTCGTCGAGGTTCACCGTGTGCGGCGGCGCGAGCAGCACCTCGAACGGCGCGCGCTCGAGGTTGCGCGCGTGCACGTCGGCGATCACGCGCGCGCCGGCGTCTTCGATCCAGCGATCGCAATACGACTTGTGCGCGAAGCGAAACTCGAGCTGCGCGATTCCCGCTTGCAGCGACGACGTGCCGCTCGGCCCTTCGACGTCGAACAGCAGTCCCGTCTGAGAGCCGCAGCCGCACGCGGCGAGCGCGAGCGCGGCGCAGGCGCGGCTCAGTTGCACGTGCTCATGACGGAGTTGCAGGTCTTGCCGGCCGCGCACTGCGCGATCGTGCCGCACTTGCAAACCATGTTGCCGGCGAGCATGCCGCACGCGCTCGAGCGCATGGAGTCGCAGTCGGTCGCGTAGTTGGCGACGCTGCAGCCGCAGCTGAACGTGCCGGCGTTGCTGACGCACGCGGTGCCGCGCAGGTTCGCCGCCGCGGTGCAGTCGCTGAGCGTGTTGCCGCACACGGTGGAGGTGAACGCGGTGCAGTTCGCGCCGTCGCAGTAGTTGCCGGAAGCGCAGCGCCCGCTGGTGCAGGGCGCGGTGCCGCACGTGCAGCTCATGAAGCACGCGCTGCCGCCGTTGCAGACGAAGGGCGCGCACGGCATCGTGCCCGTGGACATGCACGCGCCGGCGGTGCACTGCTGGTTGGTCTGCGTGCCGCCCGCGCAGGTGCTGCCGGGGCAGCCGTTGCCCGGCGCGCCGTTCTGGATCGTGCACACGCCGGGGACGCCGCCGTTGCACGTCTGGCAGGTGCCGCACGAGGCGACGGGGCAGCACACCGTCTCGGTGCAGTGGCCCGTCGCGCAGACGGTGTTGTCGACGCCGCACGACGTGCCGTTCGCCTGCTTGCAGTTGCCCATGCCGTCGCACGCCTGGCCGACGCCGTTGCAGCCGGTGCCGGGGCCGACGGGCGCGTTGGTGCACGAGCCGGGCGAGGTGCCGTCGCAGGTCTGGCAGGTGCCGCACGCGGCGAGCGAGCAGCACACGGTGTCGACGCAGTGGCCGGTGGCGCACAGCGTGCCGTCGGTGCCGCAGCCCTGGCCGTTGGCTTCCTTGCACGCGCCCGCGCCGTTGCACGCCTGGCCGGCGCCCGAGCAGCCGTTGCCGGGGCCGAGCGGTTGGTTCTGGCAGTTGCCCGCCATGCCGCTCACGTTGCACGCCTGGCAGGTGGCGCACGACGACGCCGAGCAGCACACGCCGTCGACGCAGTTGCCGCTCGCGCACGTGCCCCCGCCGCTCGGGCAGAGCTGGCCGTTGGCGAGCTTGCAGTTGCCGAGGCCGTCGCAGGTGTTGGCGCCGGTGCAGGTGCCGTGATTGCCGGCCGCGAGCGGCATGCACGTGCCGCCGGCGTTGGCGCACGTCGAGCATTGACCGCAGGTGTTGACCGCGCAGCACGTGCCGTTGGTGCAGAAGGTGGTCGCGCACTGCGTGCCCATGGTGCAGCCCGACTGGCCCTGCTTGAGCTTGCACGCGCCCGTCGAGTCGCAGGTGTTGGCGCCGGTGCAGCTGTCGGGATCGTCGGCGTTCTTCACCGACGCGCAGCTGCCGCCGGCGCCGGTGCACGCCTGGCAGGTGCCGCAGCCCGGGACCGCGCAGCAGAACAGGTCGACGCAGTTGTTGCTGGTGCAGTCGGTGCCGATCGCGCAGCTCGCGCCGTTGCCCTTGGTGCAGCGGCCCGAGGTGCAGGTGAGGCCGGCGCCGCACGGACCGGCGGTGTTGCCGCAGCGGCAGCCGCCGCCGAAGCAGTTGTCGGAGTTGCCCGGGTTGCACGCGTTCGCCGCCGCGCAGCCGTTGCAGAAGTTGAAGTCGGTCTGCGTGTTCTTGCAGCCGTTGGCGCCGCAGCAGACGGGCAGCGTCGGCGCGGTCACGCCGCACTCGGCGCTGCCGTCGGCGGTGCCGGGGTTGCAGTCGTCGTCGATGCCGTTGCAGACGTCCTTCTTGCCGGGATTGATGTTGCCGTTGGTGTCGTCGCAGTCGCCGCAGCCGGCGAGGCCGTTGGCCAGGCCGGCGCCGGGCGCGGGGCAGCCGGTGCACGCGAGGTAGCCGTCGCCGTCGTGATCGCGCTCGTCGGCGGTGACCGAGCCGGGCGCGGGCGGCGTGACGCTGCCGGCGAGCTGGCCGTCGCAGTTGTCGTCGAGGCCGTTGCACAGCTCCGGCACCGGGCACACCGCGGTCGCCGAGCAGACGAACCACGCGTCGGCGGCGGGCAGCACCGGCGGGGTCGACCCGACGAAGCAGTTGATCTTCGAGCTGTCGCACGCGTCGATCGTGCCCTGCTTGCACTGGCCGACGGCGACGCCGCACGGCATGCCCTTGATGGCGAGATTTTTTCCGTCGGGCGCGTCGTTCCGCCCGTCGCAGTCGTCGTCCTTCGGGTTGACCGCGTCGCACGACTGCGGCTTGGGCTGGCCGGCGCCGAAGCAGTGCGGCGGCTTGTTCGGCTTGGGCGTGGCGTTCTCCGTCGGGCAGAAGGTGCGCTTGCCCATCGCGTCGGTGTACGCGTCGCCCGACGAGGGCGAGCACACGCACACGCCTTTGGTCTTGGCGCACTCGCCGACGTCGGAGTCGGTGCACGCGGTGACCGCGCCGGCGCCGACCATCGGCTTGCCGGTCGCGTCGGGGTTGCCTTCGTCGGTGAGCCCGTCGCAGTCGTTGTCGATGCCGTCGCAGATCTCGACCGCCCACGGGTGGATGTTGGGATTGGCGTCGTCGCAGTCGACGCCCTTGTTGTAGCCGTCGCCGTCGGCGTCCTGCGTGCACGGCGTGTCGGCGGTGCAGTTCTGCGCGATGCCGTCGCCGCACTTGTCGGGCGCGCCGGGGAAGATCGTCGGGTCGTTGTCGTTGCAGTCGACCTGCACCGTGCCGCCCGGGTTGCAGCCGGCGCCGGCGTTGGGGAAGCCGTCGCCGTCGACGTCGCAAGCGGGCGTCGGGCAGCCGGCGTAGGCGAAGCCGTCGCAGTCGTCGTCGCCGAGCACGTTGGCGAACGAGGCGACGCGCGGCGTGCCCGAGGCGATCGCGCCGGTCGATTCGTAGACGGTGCGGCAGCCGCCGCGCAGCGCGCAGTTGGCCATGCCGAGCGGACCCGACCCGCCCTCCTTACCGCCGCACGGTCCCGTCGAGCCGGGGTACACGCCCGAGTCGTAGTCGTTGCAGTCGACCATGCCCGGGTGCTTGTCCTTGGCGTCGGGGCAGCCGTTGCCGGGATCGTTGCGCTCGAACCCGTCGCCGTCGAGATCGCACGGCACGCAGCCGCCGATCACGCCGTCGCAGTTCAGATCCTTGGTCGCGTTGCACGGCTCGGCGGCGTTCGGGTGCACGTTGGGATCGTGGTCGTCGCAGTCGTTGCCCTGCGGCGGCGCCGGATAGCCGTCGCAGTCCTCGTCGACGATGCAGGTCGTGTCGACGCCGTTGTTGCAGCCCTCGTCGATGCCGTCACCGCAGCGCTTCATCGGGCACAGCATCGTGTCGCGCATGCACTTGGCGGCGAAGCAGCCGGGATCGCCGGGCGCGTGCAGGTAGTCGGTGGTGGCGTCGGGCGTGTTCTCCTTGCCGAGATTCTTGCCGCAGCAGTTCGGCGGATCGGGGAACGGATCGATGTCGGTCGGGTGATGGCGCGCGGGATCGTTGTCGTCGCAGTCGGAGCCCTTGAAGTCGTGGTCCTTGTCGTTGTCGACGCACGCCTCGTCGTTCGGCCCGTCGCAGTTCTCGTCGTAGCCGTCGCCGCAGATCTCGAGCGCGAAGGGATTGATGTCCTTCGCCTTGAGCTTGATCGGCATCATCGTGACCGGCGACATCGGGTTGTCGATCTTGTCGTCGCAGTCGAGCACGTCGGGGTGCTGCGCGTAGAGCGGCGTGGCCGCGGGCACGTGCGCGAGGAACGCCTGCGCGTCGGGCCAGTAGTCGCCGTCCATGTCGTCGCCCGCCGGCACCGTGAGCAGCTGCGCGTCGACGCCGGTGGTGCCGTCGACGTTCAAGCGCGCGGCCCAGAACAACTGCGCCGCGCCCGCCGCCGGTTTGCCCGCGATCAATTCGCCCTGCACGCCGACCAGCAGCAGCGTGAACTTTCCGCCGCGCGACAGCTTGAGCGCGATCTTGAGCTTCATCGTCGTCGGATCGTGCGGCGCCATTCCACCCGGCGAGACCGGGGTCCAGCCCGTCGAGAAGAACACCTCGCCGGTGGCGTCGTCGCGCACGAACAGGTTGTATTGATCGACCTTGTTGTCCGCGCTCACGTTGAGCACGATCGCGGGCGGCGAAGAGCACGCCGATAGCGCGAGCAGGCAGGCAACGAAGATTGGCCGTATGCGATCCATTAGTCTGAGGCTTTCGACAAGGGGGTGCTCCTACTATACCCCGTCCTTGACGGTCTCGGGAAGGCTCCCTATAGTCGCCGGCCACACGTGCGGCAGAAGATAAAGCGAGAAGTCTCGGAGGAACGTATGCGCCGGTGGTCCCTACTGCTCGTTTCGGCGGCGATGTTGTGCATCGCCGCTCCTGCTCGCGCGCAGTTCGGGCCCGGCGGCGGCGGCATGCGCCCGCCCGGCGGACCCGGCGGCGGCGCCACGCAACCCGGCGAAGAAAAAGAAGAGGGCCCCGCGGAGGCCGCGCCCGAGGAGAAAGGCGAAAATCCCGCGCTCCAGCCGCTGCCGCAGTGGCCGCAGCAAAAAGAAAAGTCGCTGCAGTTTTTTCAATTGAACGGCTACATCCGCTTTCGCGCGTACCTCTTCCACAACTTGAACATGGGCTACTACGAGGGCGTCAGCGGACCCAAGTCGCCCTTCTTCATTCCCATCTCGGAAGTCGGCGGCAACGGGCAGGCGAACGGCGCCGGCAATCCCGCGTCCGCGTGCTCGTCGCGCAACAAAGTAAATTGCCGCGACGACAACTCGACCTCCGCCGACATGCGGCTGCGCCTCGAGCCGACCATCAACGTCACCGAGCAGGTGCGCGTCAAGGCGCAGATCGACGTCTTCGACAACATGGTGCTCGGCTCGACGCCCGAGGGCTACACCATCAACGGCAGCGGCCGCTCCGACGGCGTGCTGCTCAACGCGTTCGCGCGCACGCAGGTCGCGCCGGTCGCCGGCTACAACAGCGTGCTCGGATCGATCAACGCCAAGCGCGCCTGGGCGGAAGTGAAGACGCCGTTCGGTCTCCTGCAATTCGGCCGCATGCCGTCGCACTGGGGCATGGGCATGCTGGTCAACAACGGCGACTGCCTCGACTGCGATTTCGGCGCGAACGCGGATCGCGTGATGTTCTCGACGCAGCTGTGGGGACACTTCTTCGCGTTCTTGTGGGACTGGGTGGCGACCGGGCCGACGACGGGGATCATCGGCGCGCCGCAGTCGCAGGGCCAGGCGTACAACGCCGACACCATCGACGACGTCTCGCAGTGGATCCTGGCGCTCGGCAAGAAGGACAAGCCGGAAGAGCTGAAGGACAAGATCGATCAGGGCAAGCTCGTCTTCAACTACGGCGGCTACTTCGTCTATCGCCAGCAGACGTGGGACGAGTCGTCGAACCCGCCGCACCCGACCAACAACACCACGGGCACGACCGGGCTCCAGGGACAGAACGGCCAGACCGGCCTCGTGCCGCGCAACGCGAAAGCGTTCATCCCGGACATCTGGCTGCGCCTCAATTGGAAGAAGCTGCACATCGAGGCCGAGGGCGCGATGATCGTCGGCACCATCGGCAACCTCGCCGACCTGCAGGGCGGCACGGTCAAGGGCGCGACCAGCATCCTCTCGGGCGGCTTCACGCTCAAGGCCGACTACAAGCTGCTGCACGACGCGCTGAAGATATATATGGAGGTGGGCTACGCCTCCGGCGACGACTCCGAAGACACCAACGCGGCGCTCAACTATCGCCAGCAGACGCTCATCCCGGTCAACAACAGCATCAGCCGCTTCAACTTCGATCCCGACTATCACGTCGACTTGATCTTGTTCCGCCGCATCCTCGGCACGGTCAACAACGCGACCTACTTCAAGCCGGGCGTGTCGTATGACATCGTCGACAACTTCGGCGCGCGGCTCGACATGATCTACTCGCTCGCCAACAAGCCCGTCGGTTATCCCGGCAACGCGTACAACCTCGGGCTCGAGCTCGACGCGGCGCTCATGTATCACAACGAGGAGGAGGGCTTTTACGCCAGCCTCGTTTACGGCGTGTTGTTCCCGTTCGGCGCGCTCAATTTCCCGCGCGAGATTTTCGGCGACCAGTTCGCGCATAATATGGATACGGCGCAGACGTTCCAGGCGCGGCTCGCCGTGAAGTTTTGAGAACAGACGTCCGGGCTCCGCCCGGCCGAGCAACTTCTCCAACAATCGATCGATAATCCCCGCGCATGGCCAAGCCGCGATCGCAGTACGTGTGTCAGCGCTGCGGGTTCACCAGCGCGAAGTGGCTCGGGCGCTGCTCGGAGTGCGGCGAGTGGAACTCGCTCGTCGAGGAGGTGACCGGGCCCGCGCGGCCGGCGGGCTCGCTCTCGACGGCGTCGCGGCCGATCGCGATCGGCGAGGTGCGCGTCGACGAAGCGCCGCGTTTGCAGACGGGCGTGGCGGAGCTCGACCGCGTGCTCGGCGGCGGGCTGGTGCCGGGATCGCTGGTGCTGCTCGGCGGCGATCCCGGGATCGGCAAATCGACGCTGCTGCTCCAGGCGCTCGACGGGCTGGCGCGCGCGGGACGGCGCGTGCTCTACGTCTCGGGCGAGGAGTCGGTGCAGCAGACGGCGCTGCGCGCGGAGCGGCTCGGCGCCAACGCCAAAGAGCTGCTGGTGCTGGCCGAGACGCAGCTGGAAAAAATTCTCGAGCAGGCCGAGGCGGTCAAGCCGCAGGTGCTGGCGGTCGACTCGGTGCAGACGGTCCACGCCTCGGCGCTCGAGTCGATTCCCGGATCGCTCGGCCAGGTGCGCGAGGCGGCCGGGCGGCTGCTCAGCTTCGCCAAGACGCGCGCGGTGCCGGTGATCCTCGTCGGGCACGTGACCAAGGACGGCGGGCTGGCCGGGCCGAAGACGCTCGAGCACGTGGTCGACGCGGTGCTGTACTTCGAGGGCGAGCGCGGGCAGCAGTACCGGATCTTGCGCGCGACCAAGAACCGCTTCGGGTCGACCAACGAGATGGGCGTGTTCGATATGCGCGCGGGCGGGCTGGCCGAGGTGCCGAATCCGTCGGCGCTGTTTCTCGCGGAGCGGCCGATCGGCGCGCCGGGATCGATCGTGGTCGCGTCGGTCGAGGGCTCGCGGCCGATCCTCGTCGAGATCCAGGCGCTGGTGGCGAGCTCGGCGGGCGTGCCGCGGCGAACGGCGCTCGGGATCGATCCCAATCGAGTGTCGCTCCTGCTGGCGGTGATCGAGCGGCGCTGCGGCATCGACGTGCTCGGGCAGGACGTGTTCGTCAACGTCGCGGGCGGCGTGCGGCTGGCGGAGCCGGCGTCGGATCTCGGGCTGCTCGCGGCGGTGGCGTCCTCGGCGCGCGGCCGCGCGGTCGACGCGCACACGCTGTGCTTCGGCGAGGTCGGGCTGGCCGGCGAGGTGCGCGCCGTCGGGCGCGTCGAGCTGCGCCTCGCGGAAGCCGCCAAGCTCGGCTTCAAGCGCTGCGTGTTGCCGGAGCTGAGCCGCGCGAGCTTCGCCGGACGGACCGAGCTCGAGCTGATCGGCGTGCGCGACGCCTCAGCCGCGCTCGAAGCGCTGCTCGGCGACTAGCGCTGCGCGGCGGGCTCGAGCAGCCGGCGCGCCATCCCGGCCGCGAGCAGCGCGACGTGCAGGTAGAGCGCCGGCAGCCAGCGCGGCACGCCGATGAAATCGGGCACGTGATAGTAGAAAAAGCCGAGCTTCGAAAATCCCGCCTCGAACAGCGAGCCGCCGACGGCCACCAGCAGCGAGAAGATCACCAGCCACGGCGGCACGCCCGCCACCACGCGCGCCACCCACGCCGCCACCAACACCACGAGCACCACGTTCGGCAGCGTGTGCCCATACGCCGTGAACGCGTACGCCGTCATGAACGCGATCCCGTCGGCGAGCACGCGCCGCCCGCTCACCTCCTCGGCCCGCCCGCCGAGCGCCGCGCGCAACGGCCCCGCCGCTCCCGCGATCACGATCGACGCGCCCGCGAACAGGAGCGGCACCCACCACGCCTGCTGCCAGAAGACCGGCCGCGGATACCACAACACGCCGGTGATCACGTGCAGGTGATCGCCGACGGTGCACGCCGCCGCGCCGACCAGCGCCACCACCACCCAGCTCGCCGGCGACGAGCGCACTAGTGCTTGGGCTTTCCGCCCAGCTCCTGGATGTGCTTGCGGATGATCTCCGCCTCTTTGGGATTCTGCGACGCAATCAAATCGAGGTAGAGGTTCCACTGCTCGACGGCGTCGTCGTTGCGCTTCTCCTGCGCGTAGAGCACGCCGAGATCGTAGTGCGCCGGCGCCAGCCGCTGGTCGAGCTTGCACGCCGTCTCGTACTCGCCGATCGCCTCCTTCACCTTCTGCTCGCGGCGATAGATGACGCCGAGGTTGAAGTGGAAGTCGGCCTGATCGGGTTTGAGCTCGATCGCCTTCTTCATGTACTTCTCGGCCTCGGCGTTCTTGTTGGCCATGCGGTACGCGACGCCCAGGTTCGACACCGCGGTCGCGTCTTTCGGATCGAGCAGCACCGCCTGCTCGAGGTGCGGGATCGCCTTGGTGTACTCCTTTTTCTGGCGATAGATGGCGCCGAGCGAGTACTGCGCCTGCACCTCGTTCGGGTTCAGCTCGGTGGATTTCTCGAGCTCGCGGATCGCGTCGTCGAGGCGATTGGCTTTGTAGTAGGCGATGCCGAGGCTCGAGTGGATGTCGGCCGACTTCGGCTCGAGCTTGGCGGCGCGCTCCAGGTGCAGGATGGCGTCGGGCATGCGATCGCGCTGCTTGAAGCAGACGCCGAGCGTGAACTCGGCGGCGGCGTAATCGCCGCGCAGCTTGATGGCCTGCTCCAGCTCGTCGATGGCCTGGTCGCATTTCCCCTGCTGCTTGAGGGCGAGGCCGGCGCGGTAGTGGACGTCGGCTTCGTCGGCGGAGGCGGCGAGCGGCGCGCAGGCGAGCGCGATCACGAGGGCGCTTTTCAGCATGCGGCCAGCATAGAGAGGGGCCGGAAGGCTGTAAAGGGATCCGCTACGCGGACGGGATCGATCGCGGCGGGAGCGCGGCCGCGGCGGTGGTCGCCTCGGACAGCGCCTCGGACGCCAGATCGAGATCGCCGCCGGCTTCGGAGATTTCCTCGACGACCGGCTGCAGCTCGGCGCCGAGCCTCGCCGCGTCGACCGAGCGGTGGCGCACCGCCGCCAGCCGCAGCCGCTCGAGCGTCGCCACCTGGTGCGTCAGCCGCGCCACCGCGCGCTCGCGGCCGCGCGAGATCTCGTCGAGCGACGCCAGCTGCGCGATGATCGCCTCGCGCGCCCGCTCGAAGTCGGCCCGCGTCTGCGGATCGCTCGACGACTCGAGGCGCGCGCCGATGAGCTGGAGCCGCTCGCGCAGCTCGTCCGGCTGCGAGCGCGACGCCTCCGAGTCCACCTCGCGCCAGCGGCGGCCGAAGCGCGCCATCCGCTTGACCAGGTCGTCCGCCGCCGCGCGCGCTTGCGGCGCGTTGTCGCCCAGCGCCTCGATCGCCTCGCGATACGCCGTCGCCGCGCGGCCGAGCAACAGCCCCAGCTCGCCCGTGCCGGTCAGCTCGCTCAGCTCCGACTCGACCGCTTTCGGCAGCACGCGCACGTGACGCCCGATCGACGAGACGCCGATCACCGCGCCGCCGACGACGCCGACCGCGAGCGCCTCGATGCCCGACGGCAGAAACGCCAGCGCGGCGGTGGTCCCGAACGCGCGCCCGATCATCGCCGCGGTCGCCGCGCCCAACCCGCCGAGCGCGAACGCCGCCAATCGCCACCCTCCGGTCACGCCGCGCGCGAGCGTCCCACCGACGGCCGCCGCGATCCCGAGCGTGCCCAGCGCCCCGCCGAGCTGCGCCGCTCCGCCCGCCGCGCACGCGCACAAGAGCGCCCACGCTCCCGACGACCACGAGCTCGGCGGCACTACCGCCGCGCCGAGCGCCAGCACCGTCACGGCCATCCCGATCCCGGCGGGCAGGAACATTGCGGCCAGCGCGCCGGCTCCTCCCGCCAGCGCCGCGCGCGCCACGGCATCATGCAACTTGTCGTGATCTTTGATCATGATGGCCATGCTTGATCAAAACGCGCGACCGTGAGATCCGATCTAGTTCATGCGTTTCGACCGACACGCGAATCGAGCCTTGTTGCTCGACGGCGCGATGGGCACCGAGCTCATCGCCCGAGGGCTGCGCGTGCGCGAAGAGTGCCCCGAGGCGTGGAACCTGGATCGGCCGGACGACGTCCGCGCGATCCACGCCGCTTACGCCGCCGCCGGGTCGGACGCGGTGCAGACCAACACCTTCGGCTGCACGCGGCCGCGGCTCAAACGATTCGGCCGCGAGGCGCAGGTCGCGGAGCTCGCGCGCGCGGCGGTCCGGCTCGCGCGCGAGGGCGCCGCCGGCCGGTTGGTGTTCGGCAGCCTCGGACCGAGCGGCGAGACGCTCCCCCTCGGCGCCGGCGCCGAGCTCGGCTGGCTGGAAGAGGCCTACGCCGAAGCCGCCCGCGCGCTCGCCGAAAAAGGCGTCGACGCGATCCACCTCGAGACCATGTTCCACCCCGCCGAGCTGGCCGCCGCGGTCCGCGGCGTTCGCGCCGGCGCCCCGTCGGTGCCGGTGATCGCGTCGATGACGCTGATGGCGGGCGTGAGCGGCCTCGAGACGCCGCACGGCGTGCCGATCGCCCGCATGCTGCGCGCCGTCGAGTCGACCGCGCCCGACGCGGTGGGCGTCAACTGCTCCATCGACGCCGAGCGCATGCGCCCCGCCGTCGAGGCGCTGCGCGACGCACTCGAGCTGCCGATCGTCGCCCAGCCGCAAGCCAAGATCTCCGAGAAGTGCGCGACCGGCCGCTCGTCCGAGTCGCCCGACACGTTCGCCCGTCGCGCGCTGGCGCTGGTCGACGCCGGCGCGTCGGTGATCGGCGGCTGCTGCGGCGTCGGCCCGACGGAGATCGCCGCGCTTCGCCGCGCCCTCGACGCGCGCCAGGCCCAGGTGGCGTCATGACGCTCTTGCTCGAAGCCATGCGCCTGCTCCTCCTGGCGCTGCTCGGTACCACGTCGCTCGTCGGTGACCGCGGCCTGGCCACGCGCTTCGGCGATCCCGGCGACCTGCTGGCCGGCCCGCACCTGTCGTGCACGCACCAGAAGCTCGCGCCCGGCCAGCTCGTCTGCGCCCACCGCACGCTGCCGTGCGGCTCGGTGGTCATGCTGCACAACCCGCGCAACCACCGCCTGGCCGTCTGCCAGGTCCTCGATCGCGGCCCGTTCGGCGCCATCCTCCCCGACGGCGCGTGGGGCTTCAAGATCCACCGCGACGAGCCGGGCGTCTGGCGCGGCATCATCGACCTGTCGCCCGCCGTCGCCGACGCGCTCGACTTCAACGGCCGCGAGCACCTGCAGCTGGTCTATCAGCGGGTCGCCCATCACCTGCGCGCCGGCCGCGGCCTGCTCGTCCGCTGACTCCCCTTCATTAATAGAGGCGACGCCTTTAAGCTGACCGGGTGCGCTGGGTGTCCGCCGTCCTGCTCGCCGCCGTCCCGCTCGCCGCCGCGTGCAGCGCCGCCGGTTTCTCCGGCCCGCCCGCCGCCGACGTCGGCACCGGCGCCGATCACTTCGTCACCCTTCACGACGGCGACGCCGTGCCGATCATCATGGGCCTGCAAGGCGGCTATCACGTCTGGGGCTCGGTGCGCGCCGCCAACGTCGGCTCGCAAAACGTCACCCTCCGCTTCTCGCTGTTCCACGGCGACGAGACCGCGCCCGTCACCGTGCGCCTCGACACCGTCGACCTCACCGGCGGCGAGCACCTCGGCTCGGCGGTGTTCCTGCCCGATCCGAGCGCGGTGCGCGGCCAGCCGTGCCGCCTGCACCTCGATCTCACCGACGAGAACGGCCGCACCGCGTCCGCCGAGCACCGCATCACGCCCGAATGACGCCGTGCTAGAGTCCGCCGCGTGACTCCGCTCCTGATCGGAATCGCCGGCGGCACCGGCTCCGGCAAATCCACCGTCGCCCGCAAGATCGCCGAGGGCCTCCCGCAAAGCTCCGTCGGCATCATCGATCACGACAGCTACTACCGCGATCACTCGAACCTCGACGCGCTGGCGCGCGAGCGGCTCAACTACGATCACCCCGACGCGCTCGACAACGATCTAATGGTGCAGCAGCTCGAGGAGCTGCGCGCCGGCCGCCCGGTCGACATTCCGATCTACGACTTCAAGACGCACTCGCGGCTGTCCGAACGCCGGACGCTGATGCCGACGCGCATCGTGATCGTCGAGGGCATCCTGGTGTTCGTCGAGGAGCGCGTGCGCCGCCTGCTCGACGTCAAAATCTTCGTCGACACCGACGCCGACATCCGCGTCTTCCGCCGCATCCGCCGCGACATCGAGCACCGCGGCCGCACGTTCCAATCGATCCGCGAGCAGTACTACACGACGGTTCGCCCGATGCACCTCCAGTTCGTCGAACCGTCGAAGCGCTGGGCCGACCTGATCATCCCCGAAGGCGGCGACAATCACATCGCGATCGATCTCGTCCTCGGCAAGCTACGCCACGTCCTCGGCGAGCCCGCGTCGTCGTAGTCGTAGTAGTCCGGCTTCAGCGCGCGCGCGTGATGGTGACCGGACGGCCGCCGGCGGGATCGACGCTGCAATAGCCGCACTGGTTCGACACCATGCACGCCTCGGCCGCGTGGTGCGGGCAGAGCATCGCCTGACCTGACGCGGAGAACACGCGTTCGTTGGCGACCGGCTGCTGTCCGTTCCACGTCACCTGGCTCGAGGCCTGCGCGCTCGAGCTGTAGCGGGAGCTCGAGCTCGACGCCGACGACGTGTGCGCGGGCGACGGCGCGGACGACGAGCCCATCGCCGGCGACGCGATCGACGCCGCGGTGCCCGCCACCTGCGCGACGGCGCCGAGCGCGCCGAAGAACGCGGCCGTGCGCTCGGCGCGGCGGCGGCGTTTCTCTTCCTTGACGGCGAGCCTGGCGGGACGCTCCACCTCCTTGACGATGTGCTTGGCCAGCTTGTCCTCGGTGTCGAGGCAGCGGCCGTCGATGAGCCCGTCGGCGCGCGGCGCGAGCGGGGCGGCGCGCACCACGAAGCCGCGATCGCGGTACTCGATCGTGTAGCCGCACGGCGCTTCGGCGGCGCTGAGCGAGCGATCGTTTTCGGCGACGACCTCGAGGTGCGCGCGGAAGAGCACGTGCGCGGCCGCGTCGCGAACCGCCGACGGATCGTACGTGTCCTTCAAGGTCACTTCCTTCGGGCGATTGGAGGTGAACGTCGCCGCGCAGCCGCCGGCGAACAGCGAGACCAGGACGACGAGGCCGGATTTTTTGCTCATATCCAGTTGTCGCCGCCGTGGGCGCGCAGTCGCGCGGTCAACGCGCCAAACGACCTCGAAATTGTGCCACCATGGCGGCCGCGTGCGTCCCGCGTCCTCCGCCGACGAGTTCGTGGCCTCGCCCGTCGGGCTTTACGTGAGCGGGCCGACGTTCCTGACGTGGTGCGCGGCGCCGACGCTGGGCGGCACGGTCATCTGGGGACGGCCCGGCGAGCAGGACGCGCGCGCCATCACGCGGCTGTGGGAGTACGATCGCGCGCTCGCGCCCGGCTTCGATCACGCGACCGATATGTCGCGGCTCGAAGGCGTCGATCCGATCACGTTCGAGATCCTGGTGGCGTGGGTGCGCGCGCGGCTGCCGACGTATCCGGGGCAGCTCAGGCGGCACGCGGTGGTGCGGCCGGGCGGCGTCGAAGGCGCGGTCGTCGCCGGCTTCTACCAGATGGTCGGCGACGTGCCGTACCAGTGGCGCGTGTTCGAGCGGCTCGACGCCGCGCTCGACTGGCTCGGCTACGGCGCGGCGCTGGCGCGCACGATCGACGAGCTGGTGGCGCACACGGTCGGCGCGCCGCCGTCGCTGGCGCGCCTGCGCGAGTGGCTCGCCGGCCGGCTCGCCGATGCCGGCGTCGACGCGGCCGCGCGCGCGCTCGGCTCGTCGCGCCGCTCGCTGCAGCGCGAGCTCAAGCGCGCGGGCTCGAGCTTCCGCGCCGAGCTCGAGCGCGCGCGGGTGACGGAAGCCGTGCGCCTGCTCGCCGAAAGCGATCTCAAAGCCGACGCCGTCGCCCGCCGCGTGGGCCTCACGCCCGCCACGCTCGCGCAGCTCCTTCGCCGCACCGTCGGCAAAACTCCGACCGATCTACGCCGCGCTCGCTAGACCGTGGTAGCCACGCGGGGGGCTCTGGCTGATCGAAGGGTCCGCGTCAGTGCCTAGTGCCTATCGTCCGGCACGCGGACAAATTCCGGGAGCCGGACAAGCGAAAAACGCAAGCGCGCGATTTTCCGTCGCGCGGCTCGCGGCACGCGACGTGCTCTGTCCGTCTGCGATTCGCAGAAGGAGACGCTCATGCATCGGCTCCCGCTCTACACGCTCGCGCTCGCGATCCTCGGACTCGGCTGCGGCTCGACCCCGGACGCGCTCTCCGACGCCGGCCCCGACGACGTGCTGGCCGCGCTCGAGCACGACACCGGCCAGAAATGGACCGTGCGCTACCACGCCGATCTCCACACGCCGGCGTTTCTCGACGGTAAAACACCACCGATAGCCGCCACGTCAGCCGACGCCGAACGCGCCGGCCGCAATTTCCTCGCGCAGTACCGCGGCCTCTATCAAATGACCTCGTCCGCGGACGAGCTGGCCACCGTCGACGCGCTCACCGACGAGCTCGGCATGACGCACGCGCGCTTCGCGCAGCAGCAGAACAAGATCCCCGTCTGGGGCGGCGAGCTGATCGTGCACTTCGCGAGCGATGGATCCCTCGTCCGCATCAACGGCCGCTATCAACCGCTGCCGATGCTGCCGCAAGCGCCCGCGCGCACCGCCGACGACGCGCGCGCCGCCGCGCTCACCGACGCGCACGCCGCGCGCCCCGACGTCGGCGCCGGCGCGTTCACCGCGCTCGCGCCCAAGCTCTGGATCTATCCGACGTCGGCGAGCGACGCGCGGCTCGCGTGGCGCGTCGAGATCGAGGTGAGCGATCTCGATCGCCCGATGCTGCTCGAGACCTTCGTCGACGCCACCGACGGCAGCATCCTGCACCGCATGGACACGCTGGCGTTCGTCGGGCCCAGCGGCAGCGGCGCCGGCGTGTTCGGCGAGCCGCGCCAGTTCCCGATCGCCGAGCGCCGCGGCCGCTTCTGGCTCGAGGACGCGACCCACGGATCGCCGGCGCAAAAGATCTACAGCGTCGCCGGACGCAGCAAGCTGCCGGGCGGCGAGGTCTCGAGCAAGGAGACCGATCACTGGGACGAAACCGGTGACGGCCACGGCGCCGCCGTCGACGCGCACGTCTTCGTCGCCGCCGTCTACGACTACTTCGCCCAGGTCCACGGACGCGCCGGCTGGGAAGGCCACGGCAAGGGCGTCCACGCCAGCGTGCACTTCGGCCACGGCTACCCGCGCGCGTTCTTCGACGGCAATCGCCTGGTGTTCGGCGACGGCGACGGCAACCAGCTCGCACCGCTCGCAGGCGCGCTCGACATCGTGGCGCACGAGTTCACCCACGGCGTCGTCCACCACACCGCGCGATTGCAGCTCACCGGCCAATCGGGCGCGCTCGCCGAAGGGCTCTGCGACGTATTCGCCGCCTTCGTCGCCACGCAGCTCGACGTCGGCCACCCGTGGCTGCTCGGCGACAGTGTTCATCGCGTCAACGGCAAGCCGCAGCCGATCCGCGACGCGACCCATCCGCACGCGACGCAGAATCCGGCGAGCATGTCCGAGTACGTCGACACTACCGACGACAACGGCGGCGTGCACGTGAACTCGACCATCGTCTCGCACGCCGCGTACCTCATGACGCAAAGTCTCGGCGCGAAGCTGTCGTCGAAGATCTGGTACCGCGCGCTCAGCCGCTACCTGACCTCGCGCGCCACCTTCGCCGACGCGGCCGATGCGACCGCGTCGGCAGCGCGCGAGCTCGGCGCCGGCGAGCAGCAGGTGCGCGACGCCTGGGTCGCGGCCGGCGTGCTCAGCGAGTAGAATCGGCCGTGCTCGACGACGAGGCAGAGCTCCGCCGCCTGGGCTACGCGCAGCAGCTGCGGCGCAGGATGAGCGGCTTCGGAAACTTCGCGCTCTCCTTCTCGGTGATCTCGATCCTCACCGGCGCGGTGTCGCTGTACGGCTACGGCTTCGCGCACGGCGGCCCGATCGAGATGACGCTCGGCTGGCCGCTGGTGACCCTCATGACGCTGCTGGTGGCGTCGAGCCTGGCGGAGCTGGCCTCGGCGTATCCGACGGCAGGGGCGCTGTATCACTGGGCGTCGATCCTCGGCGGGCCGCGCGTCGGTTGGTGGACGGCGTGGTTCAATCTCGTCGGGCAGGTGGCGGTGCTGGCGGGCGTCGACTACGCGCTCGCGGAATTTCTGGCGCAGATGCTCGGGCTCGGGCCGGCGGGCGAAGTGCTCGGCCTCGACGTGCGGCGCCTGGAGGTGCTCGGCCTCTACGCGGCGCTCCTGGCCAGCCACGGGATCCTGAACCACGTCGGCGTGCGCGTGGTGACGGTGCTCAACGAGCTGTCGGCCTGGTATCACCTGGCGGGGACCGCGGTGCTGGTGGGCGCGCTGTTGTGGCTGGCGCCGCTGAGGCCGGCGTCGTTTCTGTTGCGGCATTTTGTCGCAGCGGAGCAAGGCCGGACCGTGCCCTACGCGTTCTGGTACGCGGCGCTCGTCGGGCTCTTGCAGGCGCAGTGGACGTTCACCGGCTACGACGCGTCGGCGCACGCCTCCGAGGAGACGGTGGGCGCGCGCGAGGCGGCGCCGCGCGGGATCGTGAATTCGGTGATCGTGTCGGGCGTGGCCGGGTTCGTGATGCTGCTGGCGATCACGCTGGCGGTGGGCGACCCGGCGCGCGCGACCGGCGACGCCGGCTTCACCAACGTGATCGTCGGCGCGCTCGGCGCGCGGCTCGGCGGCGTGATGGTGTGGATGGTGATCGGCGCCATGTGGTTCTGCGGATTGTCGACGGTGACGTCGAATTCGCGCATGCTGTTCGCGTTCGCGCGCGACGGCGGGACGCCGGGCTCCGCGCTGCTGGCGACGGTGAGCGATCGCTTCCGCACGCCGACGTACGCCGTCTGGGCCTGCGTCGCGATCGCCTTCGCGCTCGCCGTCTGGAGCCGCGCGTACAGCGTGATCGTCTCGATCAGCACCATCGGCCTCTACGCGTCGTACGCGATCCCGATCTGGCTCAACTGGCGTGCGCAGAGGCGCGGCGCCGCCGAGCGCGGGCCGTGGCACCTCGGACGCTGGTCGCCCTGGATCAACGCGGCGGCGATCGGCTGGATCGGGATCATCACGGTCGTGTTCATGCTGCCGCCGAACCAACGCACCGGCTACACCTTCGCCGCGCTGCTGGCCCTGCTCGCCATCTATTACCTGTCGTGGGCGCGCACCCGGTTCCGCGGACCGGCGCAATTGAAATCGCCGGCGAGGACTGCTATCCCTGCACGACCAAACCAGGGGAGCGGATCGTGATCGCGCACATTCTCGAGCTGTTGGGGCAGTGGATCACGCACGTCATCCTGGCGATGGGCTACGCAGGCATCGCGCTGCTGATGGCGATCGAGTCGGCGTGCGTGCCGCTGCCGTCGGAGATCATCATGCCGTTCGCCGGCGCGGTGACGGTGGGAGCGATCGCGGCGTCGTTCGGCAAGGCGCCGCTCAACTTGTGGCTGGTCGGGCTCGCGGGAGCGATCGGCTGCAACCTCGGGTCGGTGGTGGCGTACTTCGTCGGCGCGAAGCTGGGGCGGCCGTTTATCGAGCGCACGCGCTGGATGCGCTTCTTCGTGACGCCGCACGAGCTCGAGCGCGTCGACAAGTGGTTCGAGCGGCGCGGCTCGATCATGGTGTTCGTCGCGCGCCTCTTGCCGGTGGTGCGGACGTTCATCGCGCTGCCGGCGGGCATCGCGCGCATGGACCAGGTTCGTTTTCACGTCTACACGTTTCTCGGATCGCTGCCGTGGTGTCTGGCGCTGGCGTACGCCGGCGCTTCGCTCGGCGAAAAGTGGGACGGACTGCGGCCGTATTTTCACAAGTTCGATTTCGTGCTGGGGATCGTGATCGTGCTCGGGGCGATCTGGTTCATTCGCTCGCGCCTGCAAGCATTGAAGGCGCATTAGCCGGCAAAAAAGTTGTGCCGGGGATCCTTTCGCCCGACAAACGGGGGATGGGCCGCTCTGCGCGTTCGCACGTCGAGATCGATCCGTTCAAGGTCCTCGATGAGCGGACCAACGTGAAGCACCGTCGGGAACGCGAGTTTCGATTGGTGGCGGGCGACTGTCTGGAGGTGATGGCGGCGCTGCCGGAGCAGTCGATCGATTTGATCTTTGCCGATCCGCCGTACCTGTTGTCGAACGGCGGGACCACGTGCTCGTCGGGGCGGCGGGTGGCGGTCGACAAGGGGCGGTGGGACGCGTCGGCGGGGCTGGCGGCGGATCACGACTGGAACGTGAAGTGGCTGAGCGCGTGCCGGCGCGTGCTCAAGCCGTCGGGGACGATCTGGGTGTCGGGGACGCAGCACGTGATTTTTTCGATCGGGTTCGCGATGCAGACGCTCGGGTTTCACCTGCTGAACACGATCACGTGGTTCAAGCCGAACGCGAGCCCGAACCTGGCGTGCCGCTTCTTCACGCACTCGACGGAGATCGTGCTGTGGGCGGCGCCGAGCCGGCGCAAGCCGCTGGCGCACACGTTTCACTATCGCGAGATGAAGGCGGAGAACGGCGGCAAGCAGATGCGCGACCTGTGGCCGCTGCCGGAGCCCGACGGCGACCAGGTGGTGTGGTCGCTGCCGACGCCGGGCAAGAACGAGAAACGCGCGGGACGCCATCCGACGCAGAAGCCGCGATCGCTGCTCGATCGCATCGTGCGCGCCGGGTCGAGCCCGGGGGAGCTGGTGCTCGATCCGTTCAATGGATCAGGCACGACGGGATTGGCGGCGCTCGCGGCCGGACGGCGCTACGTCGGCATCGACGTGGATCCGGCGTATCTCGACCTCACGCTGCGGCGCATTCGCGAAGCGCGATAAATTTCGACCGCGCTGCGGCGCTACTTGCGGCGGATGTTGTGCTCGCGCAAGAGGCGCTCGAGCGACTTGCGGTGGACCTCGGCGATGCGCGCAGCCTCGTCGAGATCGCCGTCGGTGGAGCGCAGCAGATCCTCGAGGTACTCGCGCTCGGTCTGGTCGCGCGCGGCGCGGAGCGAGACGCGCTTGTGCAGCGCCGGCTCGGCCTTGCGGCGCAGCTCGGCGAGCGCGTCGAGCGGGTTGCCCTGCAGCAGCTTCGGATCGGACATGATGACCGAGCGCTCGACGACGTTGCGCAGCTCGCGCACGTTCCCCGGCCAGTCGTGCGACTTCATGAACTCGAAGATCGCCTCCCAGCCGGGCGCCGGCCCCGACGCCGCGCCGGCGAAGATCCGCTCGCGCGCGAAGTGCGCCGCCAGCAGCGGAATGTCGTCGCGCCGCTCGCGCAGCGCCGGCACCCGCAGCGTGACGACGGCCAACCGATAGTAGAGATCCTCGCGGAACTGCGACTCGGCGACGCGCGCCTGCAGATCGCGGTTGGTCGCCGCCACCACGCGCGCGTCGATCGGCGTCGGCTTCTGCGCGCCGACGCGAAACACCTCGTTCGACTCGAGCACGCGCAAGAGCTTGGGCTGAAGCTCCAGCGCCAGCTCGCCCAGCTCGTCGAGAAACACCGTGCCGCCGTCGGCGCGCTCGAACACGCCCGCGCGCCGATCGGTCGCGCCGGTGAACGCGCCCTTCTCGTGGCCGAACAGCTCCGACTCGATCAGCGACGCCGGCACCGCCGCGCAGTCGAACACCGCGAACGGCCGCGCCGCGCGCCGCGACCGCGCGTGGATCGCGCGCGCCACCCGCTCCTTGCCGGTGCCGGTCTCGCCCTCGATCAGGATCGGCGCGTCGGTCGGCGCCGCCCGCTCGAGCAGCGCGAACAGCTCGCGCATCGGCAGCGATCGCCCCACCAGCCCCTCGAAGTCGTCGCCCGCCGCCAGCTCGATGCGCATCGGCTCGTCGGTGAAGTGGAACTCGAGCCGCGTCTCGCCGCACTCGATCGCCGCGCCCTCGTCGAGGATCGCCTCGCGCACGCGCACGCCGTTCACGCGCGTGCCGTTGGTCGAGCCGAGATCGCGCAGCACGTACTCCTGCGCCTCGGCGTCGATGCGCAAGTGCTGCCGCGACACGTGCGGATCGCGCAGCTCCAGCTCGCTCGGCGGATGCGTGCCGACCACGAACCCGCGCCGCGTCGGCCGCGCCCGCTTGCCGGCGTCGGGCCCGCTCACGACCGTCACCTCGAAGCCGCGCAGCTCGAGCGCCACCGGCCGCTCGCCGACGCGCAAGATGGTGGTGGCCGGACGCGACGACATCGCCCGCGAGTATAGCAATCGACGCGAAAGTTGCTCCGACGCGCGGGCGGTGCCTACGATCCGTTCGCACCGAGAGTCGGAGGCGGCGATGCGTCGTGCGGCGGTGATGATGGTCCTCGCGTTGGCGGCGCCGGCCGCGGCCGAGGAGTCGCGCATTCAGCGATCGGGGCCGGAGGTGTTCCCGTCGCGGCACGAGGTGTCGGCGCAGCTCGGCTACCAGGCGGGATTCGGCGGCTCGCTCGGCAGCCCGTCGGGCATCAAGCTCAGCGCCGACTAC
>Ga0070741_10003302_pt1 | contig 40431 bp, 42 predicted proteins | sample Coa_R1_4_FD_66440 | JGI IMG/M metagenome (GOLD analysis project Ga0070741, IMG submission 66440) | Surface soil microbial communities from Centralia Pennsylvania, which are recovering from an underground coalmine fire - Coalmine... | ecosystem: Environmental > Terrestrial > Soil > Unclassified ...
GGACCACCGCCGATTTTGGGATCGTAGCCGATCAAATAGGCGGGCTGTTTTTTCTCGTGCAAATCCAAAATGATAAATTGCGAAAGGATGGGCACCACCTTTGCCGCCCCTTGTGACTTGACCGATGCCGCCGCGCCGCCGGGGAGGATTGATGTTGCAGCAAGCAGATTGTTGACGCCTTCTTGCGCAACGACAATCGAACCCGGCGTGTTTTCGAGATACGACGAAATCTGCACGTACATGCCTGTGAGCAAGCCGTTCAGCAGCAGCGTCAACATGACCGCGAGCGCGACTCCCCCAATGCTCAGCGCGAGCCGTGTCTTGTCTTTAAACAGATTCCGCAAGGCGAGCGACATTCTCCAACCTCCTTAATTACGCTCCCACTTTGCGCGCGCGATACAGTCCAATCGTCCCAAAGAGATTCATAAAGTGCGCTACTTCTGCGACCTCCTGAAATCCCCCACTGCGTAATTGAGCCGGCAGCAAACCATGAATCAAATCTTTCGTCCGTTCGAAATTTTGCATCACTAGCGAAATCACAAATGCCACCGCATTGTGCGGCTTGCCGAAATCAATGATCCAAAATTCGCCGTCGTGTTTCAACACGCGATACACTTCGCCCAATGCGCGCTGTCGATCCTCTGTCGTCAAATGGTGTAAGACGAGACTGGATATCACGCGGTCAAAGGACTCGGCAGGATACGGTAGTTGATACGCCATGCCTTGATCGAGTGTAATGTTGACCTTTTGTTGAGCTGCCTTTGCGCGCCCAATTTCAAGCACTTGCGGATCACCATCAACACCGATGACCTCGGCAGCAGGTTGGCTCTGCTTGACGAGAATAGTCAACGTTCCTGTGCCGCAGCCGAGATCGAGCACGCGGTATCCGGGCGCAATCTGTGCGTGTTCGATCAAGCTTTGCTTGAACGTTTCTTCACGCATTCCCCAACGCAGCAGCGGGTCATAGAATGGGGTTAAAAGCTTGAATCGCAGTGCAGGAATATAGTTTGCATTTTGGCTCATTGTTGTTTCTCCATCAGTTTGAAAAGACTATATTGGAAAAAGGTTGTGTAGCCCTTTCAAAAAGATTCCTTTGAATCCAATGCGCGCGAGAAAAATCATCGCGCGATTTTGAAATCCCGGAATGACCATAACCTGATCGCGTTTCAACGCGTTCAATGACTCTTGAACCACTGCGTCAGGCGTCATCCACAAAAATTTCGGAATCTTTGCTTTAACTTGGTACGATCCGTACTGCGGCGTGTCATGAAACTCCGTGTCTGTGAAACCGGGGATAAGCGCCTGGACACAAATGCCGGTTCCTTGTAACTCTGCATGCAGCGTTTCTGTGAACACATTCAAGTACGCCTTGCTCGCACAGTATGTCGCATCGCCAGGATTGGGAATGAACGCGCCAATGGAAGATAAAGTGATAATCGCCCCATTGCGTCGCACGATCATCTTTGGCAGCGCGGCGTATGTGAGCCGGACTGCGGCGAGGACATGAACACCGATGATGTCCAGGTGTGTCTGGAGCGGAACATCGGCAAATTTTCCTGGAACGGCGAACCCCGCGTTATTCACCAAGAATTCGAGCGTCTCCAATCCTGAAATGCAACGTTCGACGCGCTCGATGCCCTCTGCCGCGGTCAAGTCCGCCACAATGAATTCGGCACGGATCGCATGTCGGTGCTTTAGTTCAGATGTGAGCTGTTTCAATCGCTCCGCGCGTCGCGCGACGAGAATGAGGTCGCACCCGCGTGCGGCGAGTTCTCTGGCAAACGCCGCGCCGATTCCACTTGATGCGCCAGTGATGAGAGCAATACTCATAATCTACGAACTCGTATCCGTTACTTGGCTACGGCAGGGTTCTTCGAACATTGTTGTAGCGCCACGGATCGCCCCCGCTGATGCGCCAGCCACGCGCCGATTTCAACAAGGCAAGATCTTGGCTCAGCGTCGCCGTTCTTTGTTGTGTACCGTGTACAAGTCGGATATCTACTTGATTTGTTGCTCATGCTTGCATCCTCTACAGTGTCTCGTCCAACCAATCAAACAGCACTTGGTGCAGCAATGCCATGTTGCCGAACTGGCAGTGTTCTTCTGCGCCTTCTTCTTCCGTGAAGATACGCAGCGTCTTGGGCGCCTTCAACGCGGCGTAGAACATATCTACCTGCTCTCGCGGGATAAAGTGGTCTCTTGCGCCGTGCAAAATCAGAGTGGGCTGACGGATCAACCCTGCCGTATCTGCGAGCGAATAACGCTGCATCTGGCTTATCAGTTCAACAGGATCTTGTGCGCCAAGCACCCACTGGGCATTCTTGACCGTCCAACGCAACTCGCTGTTGAAGCGCATTGCCACATCGAGTACGGCTTGGACCCCTCGCGGTGATTTCCATTTGTCTAAAAGAAGCCCGAGCGCCGGTTTGGTCTTGGTCTGCGTTGCCCACCAATCGAAAAAGACGCCGTGGCTGATCAACGCTTTCACCCGCGGTTCAAACGCCGCCGCCCGTGGCGCGTAATAGCCGCCCAGGCTGGATCCCATCAAGGCAATGCGCTCGCGATCCACTTCGGGACGCGTCCACAAGTAATCTACCGCTGCGCGCACTGGTACTTCGTAATCGGGGCGCGCCGGCAGGTGGTGCACGCGCAGCGGTTCGCCTTGTCCGGGTCCTTCAAACGTGAGGACGTTGTAACCGCGCAGTATGGCTGCCGCTGCCGCGAAAAAATACAACTCTTCGCCGGTCGAATCGAACCCGCCGAGTGAGAGCAAGGTGCGCCGAGGCGCACGGGATTCGTCGGCGCGGTAAAAATAACCGGGCAGCGTCGTCCCTTCGTATGGAATGCGAACCCGCTCCACACACAAGCCGGACAATTCAAGAAATTGCCAGAAGGTGGTGCGGCTTTTCTCGAACGTTTCTATGCGGCGCGGGTCGTCGGGCGCAAGAAAGAACTCTGCCGTGCGATAGTAATTGCTTGCCCGAAGGAATGCCGGTCCCGCGCTGATGGGATGTCCTTGATCCCGTACTTGAGCGGCAAGCGCCTCGATGCGTGCCGCTGTGCGCTGCCATGCGACATACCAACTTTCAAAATCGCCCTCACGAATCTGCTTCGCCGTCGCAAGTACTTCGCCAATTTCCGAACCGCCGTACAAGCCGTAACTGGCGGCGCGGAGCAGTTCGAATGAAAATGTTTGATCGGTAAAATGGAGTTTCATAGTTTCACCTCACTCTTTGCCCTATACGCTTTGATCAGCGGTGTCTTGCCCGTCGCGTTCTTGGGGATAGCGGCGACATGCTCCATGGAAATGTGTGGCATGCTGACGTTCTGCGCTGCCAACGAGCGGGTGAGCGCATCCACGAGCATAGAGTCGTTCGTGCCATCCGGACCGCCGCTCAATAGCACCCGCAACCCATCCATTTCCTGAACCACTTGCCATCCATTCACAGGCAGGGAATCCAGCACGTGATGGAAGGTGATGGGATGCACCGCCGCCTCGCCACCAGATACCGTCGGCAAATGTAAGATGTCTTCCGTACGCCCCTGAATGCCGTTGATTCTAGCAAAGGGCCACCCCAAGTCACTGGGGTCAGTTGCCAATCTCACTCTGTCACTCAACTCGTAGCGGATGAGCGGTTGTGTCCGGCTGGTGAGCACCGTGATCAGCACTTTGTCGCCATATACGCCCGCTGGCACAGGACGGTACTTCTCGTCTACCACCTCAAAGATCACATTGTCTTCATAGACATAGAGACCCGAGTGATCGCTTGTCTCCGCTGCAAGCCAGCCACCGGCTTCGGTTGCCCCATAGCCGTCGAAAGGCGGATGACCCCATGCTTGCTCGATGCGCCGCCGAGTTTCCTCGGTGAGCACTTCCGAACCGGGGATGATCATGTGAGGATGGATATGCAATCGCCCGGACAGCTGTTCATCTGCCAGGATGCGCATCATGGAGGGATAACCGGTCAGCAAGTGTGGCTGCCAATCATTAAGCTGGTGGACCATCTCCGGCAGGGGCTGGGCGGCATCGAAACTCAATATTGGCATCCACGCTCTCATCCACCAGCTTTTGGCGCTAGCACTCATCTGCGCTGACGCGTGCCAGGGACTGCCCGAAGTGAGCGCGGCGACTGAAGCCATCTTCATGCGGTGCGTGGGGATCATCGGTACACCCGCCCATTCGTGCGCGCGTCCGAAAGAAGCGAGGAAAGCGCTCCACTCGTCGCCGTTGAACAGAAAAACGCCGGGATGTCCGGTACTCCCAGACGTGGCGGTGACCCAGTACCGGTTCAAGAACCGCCTTCCCTCCGAGTCGTTTGCCATGTGCGCTCGCACGTCTTCCAAGCGAATGGTGCGATCGGTTACCAGCTCGTCAAAATTTTCCATCACCCTCGCTTTGGTAAGCACGGGTAATTCATGCAATGGGCGGTCGAGCAGTCCCTTGTGGAATCGCTTGTAAAAGGGTGAACGCGCGAACGCGTATTCGCGCAGCCGGCGCAGTGACTCCGCCTGATACGCTTCCAACTGCGCCCGCGTCCAATGCTCGTGCTTGCGCAGCTCCCCTAGATTGTTCATGAGTTTGAGCATGATTTGCATATTCATGGTCATATTCCTTTGGATTGACTAAAATATATGTATGACACTCACAACTCCCAATAATTCACCAATTCGACATCCGCCATTCGCCGCAATTTCGAGTCCAGCCAATGTTTGCGGCGGCACTGCACCGCGACGAGTATGCGTGTGTTCGGATCGTGCCGCGCCATGCTGACAATTTGCGTCAACAAATTGTCATTCGCCGCCGCCCATGCGCGCCGTCCGGCTGCACCGCTCGCCATCGCTTCCAAGTCACACAGCCAGCCGCAGGTATGACACACGAGCGCCGAATTGATTGTCCGCGCGTCGCTGGCGGTCGTTTGAATCCACGGCACCAAGCCCTCGAGGGCGCGAATCAACGCGGTGCGCAGGTCGAGCAGCCAGCCCTTGCCCGAGGCGAGCAGCTCGTCACGCGACATCGCGCCAAGCGGCACGATGACCATATCCGTTTTGCGAGCGAGCGGAATCAGCGCGTCACGCACCTCCAGCGGCGCATTCACGAAATCATTGCGCTCGAATTCGTCGCGTTCGATTTCAACGCCGAGGAGATCCGGCTGCGTCGTCGCAACGATGCGTTCGAGTTCCGCGAGATCGTAACGAATCGGCTGTGCGTGCAGATCGGCGAGTGTACCGAGTAGAGCGATACGAGTCTTGTTCATTACATTCACCTTATCACGAAAGCAAACTACGCACCCGCGTAAAACTACTTGATTGGAGCAAGTAAAATGACCCACCCAAAAGGAGTAGGGGCGATTGCTCATCGCCCCTACTGGATGTGATCTACGGCCCACAGTACGGCTTCCGTTCTCGAATTCACGCGCAGTTTGCCGTAGATGTTGAGCAGATGTCCTTCGACCGTTCGAACACTCAAATACAATTTCTGCGCCATGTCCTTGTTGCTCAAGCCCTGTGCGAGAAGTTGAAACACCGCACGCTCACGTTCGGTCAATGGCTCTATCTCTTCTTCAGATCGGCGATGACGGGGTACCGCCGACTCGACGATATGCTTGACAATTGGAGGCGAGAGAAAAGTATCGCCGCGCGCGACCTGCCGAATCGCATTCAGCAATTCCTCCACCGACGCGGTGTCCAAAATACAGCCCATCGCACCCGCATCGAGCCACTGTACCGCATCGTCCAAAGCCGACACTATGGCGAGAAAGCGAAAGGGCAGCGCTTGCGGTTTGAATGGTTGTGCATCCAATAACACAACATCGCTCTCGACTTGAGACACGAGCGCGTTCGTTTCACCGACAACCTCGATTTGCGGCTGACCGCGCAAAAGCGCGACCCAGCCCGCGCAGTTTAGTGCTCGTGGGCTGGTCACGAGAACGCGGATGGGCAAATTCGGCGCTGGCATTCTTGTTTGCCGCTTTCACGGTAACGTACCTACGACATTGCTGTAGCGCCACGCATCGCCCCCGCTGATGCGCCAACCGCGCGGGGTTTTCAACAAGGCAAGGTCTTGTGTCAGTATCCCAGTTCCTTGTTGTGTACCGTGTACAAGTCGGATATCCACTTGATAGGTCACTTTGGCGAGACCGGCGCTTTGGTGTACCTCGACATTCGTGATGCGAAAATTTGAGAGCTGCACAAGACTCACACCATTTACGTGATCGTTCAGCATCTCAAGAAACGCATCGCGCGTGTTCACCAGCCCCTGCGCGTTCGCGCCATCTGCGGTCGTCGCAAAATAATCGTCGAGCGCCGCGGGTTTGGTTTTACCGGCGATAGCGTCCTCGAGCGTTCGCTCAAAATTGCTCACTGTGCCGCGGACCTCATTTTCATCGGGATTGCGCGCGCACGCGGCGACAATGAGGAATAAGACGATGGGGAGCAGCGGCAAAAGTCGTTTCATACGTTTCCTCCGCCTTCTAGCATACCTCCGCCCCTGCCAAAAGAGTATCGCCGATTAGCGTGTTCCACCCGCGCCGTTTGGCGGATAGGCAGAACCACCGGATAAAGTATTCGGGGGAAAATTTGCTTTGAGGACTTACATCACGTAAGATTGCGCTTCGTGTTTCAGCGCATCGGATTGTTCTTCATATTGATCGGGCTGGGGCTTGGCATCATGGGCTGCCAAGTTTCCATGGCAATGGCACCAGTGTCGGCAGTTGTTACACCTGTTGCCATTCCTCGTTCGCCACTGCCATCCTTTTCCCCGACACCGATCTCGACAGTAACCGCAATCTTCACGTCAACTTTATCGCCAACGTTCACGCGCACATTCACCCCAACCTTCACTCTCACCGCTACGCGTGAACCGACCTCCACGCCCTCCGCAGCGCCGCCGAAAAGCATCACTCCATCTCCTTCGCCGACTCCATCCGAAATCGTCAGAACGGCGCGCGTGCCAATTTTGATGTATCACTATGTCAGTGTTCCTCCGCCTGACGCAGACGCTATCCGTCTCGATTTGTCGGTACCACCAGAAGTTTTCGACGCGGAGATGAGATTTCTTTCAGAACAGGGCTATCACACAATTTCGCTCGAAGATTTGGTTCGGAACTTGCAAACTGGCGCGCCGCTGCCGCCCAAACCAATCGTCTTGACCTTTGACGACGGATACGCTGATCAGTATGAAAATGTTTTTCCCACGCTCAAAGATTTCGGCTTTACCGGAACCTTCTTTATCATTACAGGGCGCGCTGATACCAACGCTCCGGGATATTTGACATGGCAAGAGATTGAGGAAATGGCAGCAAATGGGATGGAAATTGGCGGTCATTCGCTCGACCATCGGTTCAATCTCGCAGTAGGGTCAAAGCAGGCACAGTGGCGAGAGATTCAACCTGCGCGCGAGGCAGTGACTCAACATGTTCCGAGCGCACTGCCTATCTTTGCCTATCCATCCGGCAGTTACAACGACGATACTCTGGCAATCATGCGAGAATTGAATTATGTTGCCGCGGTCACAACAAAGCAGAGTGTCACCAACAGCTCTGACAAATTCCTTGAACTCAGGCGCATTCGTATCCGCGGGAGCTGGTCTGTGTCAGAATTTGCGAATTGGCTTGCCTATTGGCTACGACAACAATAACCTCATGCAGAAAAAATCCGCATGATGCCGGAGTGAATGATTTGCTCTTGCGAAAAAGCGTGGCGAGTCGATGACTCGCCACGCTTTTTGCATTTCACATTCATTGCACTCAACATGTGCGCCCAAATCAAGGCAATGTAACCTCTCTAATTCTTACGCAGTATCAGAGGCAGTTGACAAACACTTTCTTTTTGAATAAACTCACTGTTGCAACCAGTTACAATAAGGAGTGATTGCAATGTTGAATCACGCAGCAATGCTGCAAACCATCCGTGATGCTGGGCATCGTCTTACGCCACAAAGGGAAATTGTATTGAGTGTCATCGACTCAAGCAATTCGCATCTCACCGCGGAAGAGATTATTGATCGCGTCCGAAAGCGCTATCCATACCTGAACAAGGTGGCAGTCTATCGTTCCCTCGACCTTTTAACAGAGTTGGGTTTGGTGACGCAAACGGATTTAGGGCGCGGGCGCATTGAATACGAACTGCATCGCCACCCACATCACCATCATCTCGTTTGCCGCAACTGTCATCAAGTAATCCAGATTGAGCACGACGCGTTTGAAGCCCTCGCCAAAAAACTCGAAAATGAGTATGGTTTCAAAGCCGACATGGATCATTTCGCGGTGTTTGGATTGTGCCGTAAATGTAAAATGAGTAACCCGAAAAAATCTATTCATCCTCATTCCTAAGGCATTGCTTGGATGTTCCTTCAACGGATCACTTTCCTGTTTGCCATTAGTATTGCATTTGGGTTGGCAGCGTGTGGCGGAGCGGCGAACAACCCTGCTCCTAACCCAGCGCTAATCACAAAGCTCAATGTGGTCAGCACCGTCTCGCCCCTCGTCAATATTATCTACAATGTGGGTGGCAACCGCATCGAGTTATCCGGCATCATCCCTGAAGGCACTGACTCTCACACATTTGAACCTGCTCCTTCCGACGCGAAAAAACTAGCCGCTGCAGACATCATATTCGTTAACGGGCTTTCGCTCGAGGATCCAACCGAGAAACTTGCAAAGGCGAACATGAAGCCTACGGCAGAGTTAATTGAATTTGGTCCGCAAACAATTCCCGAAAGCCAATACGTGTATGATTTTTCATTTCCGAAAGACGGCGGCAAACCGAATCCCCATCTCTGGACGGATCCGACGAAAGCGTTGCGCTATGCAGAAATCGCGCGCGATGCTCTGATCAGACGCGATCCCAAGAATACAGAATATTACCGGAATAACTTTGATACTTTTAAGGCACGCATTGAACAACTCGATACCGCTATTAAAACCGCAGTCGCGACCATTCCGGAAAAGAACCGAAAACTCCTGACCTACCATGATTCATTTCCATTTTTTGGTCCCCGCTACGGATTAAAAATTATCGGGGCGATTCAGCCGAGCGATTTCGGTGAACCATCCGCAAAAGAGGTTGCCGAATTGATTACACAAATTAAGCAAGAGAGCGTGCCGGCTGTGTTCGGCTCCGAAGTATTTCCCAGCAAGGTCTTGGAGCAAATTGCCAAAGAGTCAGGCGCAAAATATGTAGATACGTTACGCGACGATGATCTTCCTAGTGCGCCTGGCGACCCCAAACACACCTATCTTGAACTGATGCGTGGCGATGCTGTCACAATCACGCAAGAGCTCGGAGGCGACGCAACTGCCCTCAAGGCGGTGGACACGACAAACGTGCCGGGTGTAGACACGAATGTAAGCCAACCACAATAGAGATACCTAGTGCAGCATTAATCAACCAGTTGTGCGTGCTTTGGCAAAACAAGACCTGCGCTAACGGTGTTTTGTGATTGGAACTCACAAGAGCTTGCTTAACGCTGCACTGGGGCGATTTTTCTCGTTCGCCGCTGCGCCGTGTATTCTTTATCCTTAAGAGCCGTTCGGCAACAAGAGTTCATTATGGCAGAACCATTAGTCGAGTTACAGGGCGTTACGTTTGGCTATGGACGTGTCCCTGTCGTAGAAAATATCGATTTACACTTGCATCCCGGACAGTTCGCCGGTTTGCTTGGACCAAGTGGTTCCGGCAAGACAACGATTCTGAAATTGATCTTGGGAATGTTGTCTCCACAGCGCGGCACGGTCTTTGTAGATGGAAATGATTTGCAAGGTCGTCCATCGCGACGCGTCGCCTATGTTCCGCAACTTGAAACGATTGATTGGAATTTTCCTGTCACCGTCGAGCAGGTGGTCTTGATGGGGCGCATCAAGCAGATGGGCTTGTTACCTTGGGCATCCCGAGCTGACAAACACGCTGCCGCGGAGATGATGGAGCGGCTCGGCATCGGCGAAATGCGAAAACGGCACATTCGCGATCTGTCGGGAGGGCAGCAACAGCGAACATTTCTTGCCCGGGCGCTCTTGGCGAACCCTGATTTGTTGGTCTTGGACGAACCAACGGCGGGCGTGGACATGGGGACGCAAGAAAATGTGCTGCGCTTGCTCGCAGAATTGAACCGTGGAGGTGTGACGATTTTGATGACGACGCACGATTTGAACGCAGCGGCAGCGCACATTCCCTGGGTAATTTGCATGAATCGGAGTGTAGTTGCTTCGGGTCCGCCCGACCAAGTCTTCACCCCAAAGATTTTGGCAGCGACCTACAAAGGAAATATGGTCGTATTTCGACACAATGACATGCTATTTGTCGGACAACAACCGCATGACCACACCTATCGCGATCTCATGCCAAATCCTGTTCCGGGCGATGAAATTGTCAAGCCGGATGGCACCTTGCCGGCGCTTTCGCCTGAAACGGAAAAACTAATTCATAGTGATGTAAAGGAACAGCAATGGATCAGCTCTTGACTCCATTTCAATTTGAATTTTTTCGTTATGGATTTATCGCGGCGTTGTTGGTAGGCGCATTGTGCGGTATGATCGGCGTGTATATTGTGCTGCGAGGGATGAGTTATATTGGGCACGGCTTGTCACACGCAATCTTTGGCGGCGCTGTGGCGAGTTATGTCCTCGGTTGGAATTTTTATCTCGGGGCGGGATTGTGGGGATTTGTCGCCGCGCTGCTGATCAACCAAACGACGCGGCGGTATCGCATCGGCGCTGATGCAGCAATTGGAATTATCACGACAGCGTCGTTTGCTATTGGCGTTGCCATCATCAGTCGTTATCGGCGGTTCACAACGAATTTTGACGCGGCGCTGTTTGGAAATGTGCTGGGTGTGACGCTTAATGATATTTTGATTATAGCCGCTGTTACAGTTTTTACATTGGCAATTATTTTCTTTTTGTATAAACAATTATTATTCATCACCTTTGACCGCGAGGTTGCAAGCTCCTATGGGGTGCGTGTTGAATGGATTGACGCGCTCTTTGCCTTCGTTCTTGCGTCGGCAATTATTGTCTCGATGCAAACGCTCGGCGTCACGTTGATCGCGGCGGCGTTAGTGATTCCACCGATCGTCACGCGTATGCTAACCGATTCGTTTAGCCACATGATGGTCGGTTCGGTATTAATTGGCGCGTTAACGGCTGCGTTGGGAATGTACTTGAGTTTTCAGTTGGATGTCGCATCGGGCGCGATGATTGTTTTAGTTGGTGCGTTCCTGTTTGTGCTTGCGCTCGCCTTGCGCGAAGTCCGTCGAATACGACGTCCTCGATTGGAGAGTGAGCTGCTTGTGCCCATTACAGCACGCGACCTTTTGGAGTAGGCGGTAACGTCTCTTTGCTTCCTGACCACTCATGCGAGTGGTTTTTTTATTTTCTGTGCGGACTGGGGCGGCAATATGCATCGCCGCCATTCGCATTAGTGCAACGTTTTCTCACCGAGAGTAGCGTGAGGTAGTAATTGCAGCCGATGGGTTCTAGCTTTGTTCTTTCGTTGCCGCAGCAACCTGGAGGAAGAGTCATGCAGGATAGACGCAGACTTCACCGACGTACGCGTAACATGGGATCACTGTTCGGAAGGCTTGGTTTGTTATATCTTCAGCCTATTGCCTACATAATCAAGAAAATCAAGTCCAGCGAATTCTATCTTGAATTGTATCGCTCAAATCATAGACATGCATCAGGTTCCGTGAAGTAATCCCTTTGACTCAATTGACACGATTTGTTGAAATCTGCCAACGAGTTGGCAGCTATTTGGTCAGTTTCAAGGAGGTTTGTCATGGCTCTTGGTGATGGGATTCGCAGAAATATCACAACCGTCTCGCAAGCAGAGCGAGACCGCTTACGCGACGCAATTCTGCAACCGGACACAACGCAATTCTATCCGGATGGGGTATCTTTTTGGGACAAAGAAGAAGAGATTCACAAGGCCGCACATTTTGCGGGACAAGACGTTCATAGCGGACCCGCGTTTATCCCCTGGCATCGTGAAATTGTAAATCGGTTGGAAGCGCTGCTGCGACAGGTCGACCCTGACCTGTCCCTGCACTATTGGGATTGGACCACCGACCCGCGTACCGGTGGAGGCATTAATCTATTCACAACCCAATTCATGGGCAGTGACAGTGGAGATGCAGGGGTTGCCCTTTCAAAATTTCGAGTCCAGCGAGCTCGCGGAGGGGGCGAGTACCCACGACCACATCTGGAGAGATATGAGCCCCGGCGCTCCCTCTGTGGATCCCGACGCGACCATCCTCATGTCAGGTAGTATGCTTCCTAACCCACAACAGTTTCATCTCTTTAACATCATTCTTCAAAATTCGCACAACATTGCCCATGGCTTTATAGGCGGTAGTATCGGCGACTCCCATTATTCCTTTCATGATCCCTTTGTGTTCTTGCTCCATTCGAATATGGACCGCCTTTGGGCAATGTGGCAAATGGAACCAGGCAAAAGCTGGCGGCTCGACCCCGCTCAGGTTTATGGCGATGATGCGACCAGTCCAGCGGGTTCCCTGAATGACAATGTAGAACCTTGGGCGGGTGGTGATGGTCTTCGCCCCTGGGCTCCGCCGGACAATCAGCAACTTGTCAAAACCTACACGGATCTCTCCATCGTCATACCGCACCTTTATGATACCTTGCCTGTCGTGGACACAACTCCACCATCCGTTGCATTGGGCGTACCTGATGGCGTATGGCATGGGATGGATGTAAGCATCCTTTGCACGGCGATCGATGCCGAGTCAGGACTTGCCAACCCCGCGGATGCCAGTTTCACCCTGTCAACAACGTTCCACTTGGAACACAAACAACGAACGCTGCGACCGGTACTCGTACCATCTGCGATGTCGCGGGAAACTGTGCCGTCGCGGTACCGATTCTCGGGAACAAGGTCGATAAAAAGCCGCCGGTGATAACAATCAATCAACCGGTGCCGGGCGACTATGCACACAACACGAGTTTCACGCTTGACTTTACTGTAGATGATGGGGATGGCTCAGGCTTGAATCACGCGACCCCCACAATGGATAGCAATCTGATGCTCGCGTCTCATGGCTTGGAAAGCGGTCAGGCAATCAATCTCTTGTTCGAAATGACACCTGGTCCGCACACGTTTAATGTATACGCGATAGACAATGTTGGAAATGTAAATTCGTCCTCTGTTACATTCCACATCATTGCCACGTCGGAGAGCATCGTGGATGATGTGAATCAGTTCCGCGCCAACCGCGCCATCAAGAGTCAGCGTTTGCAGAACTCGCTGCTCGGCAAACTCTTTGAGGCGGCCACCGCGCGCCAAAATGGAGACTGCACGATAGCGGCTCACAAATATCAATTGTGCATTGACGAACTCGAGGCGTTCGGGACCGATGACACAGAGATCAAGCCAGGGGCACGAGTCATCTTGATCGCTGATTTCAAGTATCTGATTACACATTGTCGGTAATCACAGCCGGCAGGTTTGGTATTGTGTCAGCGGCACTGGTTTATACGTCGCGAACTTCTCGAGGACTTGAATCCATCAGCATAAAATACTAGCCACCCGCCTTAAGCGGGTGGCTATTCAGGTTAGATGTATGTCACATCCTTACCACCTCAGACGCGAGGTTTGCAAATTCTTCTCGGTGGCTTACAAAACTTTTGTGATCTCGTCTCTTTGAAATTTCGGCAGCTCTACCAAACCTTCACGGGTTTGAAGTCGCAGTCCTTCCTCGCGGGGAACAATATCGCCAATTTTTGTACAGGGTATTCCCTCGCGCTTTAGCTCCCGGATCACACTCTCGGCATCCGCTTTCGAAACAGATAATAAAAGTGACCCCGATGCCAGCGTTCCTAAAGGGTCGAGCGCCAACGCACGGCAAATCACCTCGCATTCCGGGAGGATGGGTAATTTATCCATATTCACTTTTACGCCCACTCCTGACGCCTCTGCCACTTCTGCCAATGCCGTTGCAACCCCACCTTCCGTAGGATCATGCATAGAGTGGACAGTTACCAGCGAATTTGAAGCCAGCGCTTCGCGCACGATGCTAATCCCCGGATTAAATAGGAAATCTCTTCCCCGAGCGAGGACATCCGCTGCCACCCCACGTTCTTTGAGCTGTAGCGCTTTTTCGCGTGCGAGAACCGCTGTCCCTTCAATTGCAAGTCTCTTCGTCAGGAGCAGAACATCGCCAACTTGCGCTCCCGCTGTTGTGACCAACTTGTCTCGTGCTACCTCGCCTATCATTTGCCCCACGACAATTGGGTGCTTGAGCTCCGCGGTGATCTCGGTATGTCCACCAATCAGCGTGCAGCCAAGCGTTGCGCACGCCTCATAGATTTGCGTAAAGATAGAGGTCACAAGCGCATCGTCAGTCCGATCTTCGGGAAGCAAAAGAACAGCAGAGAACCACCGTGGTTGCGCGCCGCGAACGGCTACATCATTGGCGTTGACGTGAACGGCATACCAACCCGGACTATCGGTGGCAAGCGTGATTGGGTCGGTCGAAACGACGAGATAGTTCTCGCCGAAATCAAGAACGGCGGCATCTTCACCAATACGCGGACCGACCAGAACGCGGGGGTCTCTGCGTTGTTGATCGGCGCGTGAAAGAAGCTTGGCTAGGACTGGATTGGGTAACTTGCCGATAGAATACGACATGGGTAAGAATGCGGAAGAAACTAGAAGAGTGCAATCGTCTGGCTTGCAAAGCCAAAGTAAAGATTCAGAAAGAGAAAGGTGACGAACGTAATCAGAATTATGATACTGAAGGTATAGTCACGCGCGGTTGCCTGAAGATCGTACAAGGCCGTCCTCGCCGTAATGTGTGCGCCAAACCCCCGCGCCTCCAGTGCTCTTGCCACATGCTCGCTCGCGCGCAATACACTAACCATCATCGCAATAAAGATTGGCAACATGACGCGCGCCCTCTGCCATCCCTTCCCTATAGAAAGATTCAACCCCCGCGCCTGCTGTGCTTCGGAGATGGTCACGTACGATTCATGCACAAAAGGGATGTAACGAAATGCCAGCGTGAGAACCAAGCCCCAATGGTAAGGCACGCGCAATTTGACTAGGCCCTGCACGATTGCGTTCGTTTCGGTTGTGTAAAGCCAAAGGGTCACAATCAGACCGATGTTGAGAATTCGGAGGGCAAGTGCAAGTCCCTGGGCGATAGCCAATCGTGTGATGTTGATGATCCAGACTTGGAAAATAGGCACACCGGATGGATAAAAGAGAATCCACAAAAGAGCCATTAATATACTGACAGGAAGGAGGGTTTTCCAAACGGCAACGAGGTTTGAGCGAGGTATGTGCGCTGACCTATACAGCCAATGCACCAGAAGTAGCACAGCGAACATGAACAATACATTCTTTGCAACGAACAAGATAAGAAGTGAGCAGACCAGCCAAACTAGCTTGACACGCGGGTCTGTCGCATGGAGCCAGGTGTTTCGCGGAATATAGAGCTCAGTCAATTCTTATCCTCTCGCAGATTTGTTTTCCTGCGCAAGATGCTCAAATGCATCACAGAATTCGTTCACAGTGAGCATGTTCTTTGTGAGCCCGAACGGCTCAAGCCGTTGTGCCAGCCGAATGACTTGAGGCGGTTCAAGTTTTGCTCTTTCCAGTCGCTCTGTTTGTTGAAATATTTTGCGTGTTGTGTCATGCAGGGTCACTTCACCGCCCTCGAGCACGATGCTTTGAGGCACATAATCCGCGACAATCCGCATGTCATGGGTGATGAGAAGTATGGTGCGTCCTTCTTTATGGATCTTGCTCAAGAGCTCCATCAGCGTGACAGTATTCTGCCAATCGAGTCCAGCCGTCGGTTCATCCAGAATGAGGATAGGGGTCTGCATCGAATAAACGGCGGCAAGTGTTACCTTTCGGCGTAAGCCAAAGCTCAGTGTGGCAGGGGAAGATTGCGCAAAGGGGACTAAGCGAAAGAGAACCAAAGCTTCTTGGGTCAAACGTTCAACCTGACTCGGATCAAACCCCAAGTTACGTGGTCCGAACGCAACTTCGTCAAACACAGTCGCACTGAAGATTTGCTGATCGGGATTTTGAAAAACATAGCCTACCGTTCGAGCAAGCTCACCGATGGGACGATCCCGAATGTCGTGCCCATCAAGTAGAATCTTTCCCTGTGTTGGTCGCAATAGTCCATTAAAGTGTTTCGCCAGCGTGGTTTTGCCAGAGCCATTTTGACCGATGAGGGCAACAAAATCGCCGCGGGCAATTGTAAACGATATCCCTCGCAAAACCGAGCGATTCTCCTCGTAAGCGAACCACAATGCCTTTGCTTCAAGAAAAGCTTGACCGCTCACGCCGAGTACCCGAGTTGCTGTTTGAGCGAATCATACGCTTCATCCAAGCGAATGAAGTGATAAGGCGTGCCCAAACGCCGCGTCAAACAGTGCGCCAGCTCTGTCACTTGCGGAACGGACAATCCGAATTCCTCCATTTTCTCGATTTGTGCAAAGACGCGCGCAGGCGTATCTGCCAGCGCAACCATACCATCGTGGAGCACAACAACGCGATTCGAAAACTCGGCAATCGGTTCGCTGTCCTGTTCCACCAGGAGGATGGTCATGTTTCTTTGCGCGCGCAGCGTTCGCAGCACATGAAAGAATTCGACTTTCCCCAATGGATCGAGCGCTGCGGTCGGCTCATCGAGAACGAGGACGCGCGGCAGCATGGCAAGGATAGCAGCGATTGCCACCCGCTGTTTCTGCCCGCCCGATAATTGGAAGGGGGACCGTTTTTCAAATCCGCGCATGCCGACCAGGTCGAGTGCCCACGTAATGCGTTCGCGCATTTCCGGGCGATCCACGCCAAGCGTTTCCAGTCCAAACGCAATTTCTGCCTCAACGCTCATGCTCAAGAATTGTGTTTCGGGATCTTGAAAGACAAGTCCAACCCGCCGAGCGAGTTCTGCGACCGGAGTGCGTTTTGTATCGCGTCCATCAACGAGAATTTGTCCCCGAACGGTACCGCCGGTGGACTGCGGAACAATGCCGTTCAGCGCAAGGCAAAGCGTCGTCTTGCCCACGCCCGTCGCGCCCATAATCGAGACAAATTCGCCATCCTCAATTTCTAAATTTATATCACGCAGGATCCACAAGGATGGTTCATTCAGCTTGAGGGTCGGATAGGCATAGCCAAAATTGGAAATTGTCACAATGGAAGACACTTTATTCTGTTTAACCTATCTGAAATGCGGAAGGGGTTTTCAAAAAATTAGTTTGAGGATGAGTGTTATTCCTCTTTGAAGGAACGTGGTTGCCCCATCTGTTCAATTTGCGGAAACGCGCGGCGAACCGCCTGATAGAGCAATATGCCGATGACACCCAAGCCAACCTGAAAAAGGTTGATTGGAACTTCCGCCGCGGCACCGGCGACACCAAAGCCGTAGACGGTTGCTTCGCCCAAAAAGTAAACCGCGACCAATGCCAAGCCACCGATGATCCAGGCAATGATCATGCTCACCCACGTTTTCTTGGCGGCAAGCCAGCCGACGCAGAGACCGAGTGCACCGTGAGCTATGAGGGTGAGAGGCGCAAAGCTGCCAAAACCCGAAGTCAAATCGGCGAGGGCAGCTCCGACTCCTGCGGCAACTGCGCCGACGATTGGACCAAACGCAATCGCAACAAAAACTTCACCGACCGCACCGAGATGGGTATAACCGCCCGTAGCAGGAATTGGAATCTGTACAACTCGCACGAGCACAAACACGATAGCAATTGCCAGTGCGGTAGTAGCAAGTCGTTGTGTGTTCATGGAAGCCAGTCCTCACTGAATACTTACGCTGTGTAGTTTTATTGCTGTTGTGAGGATAACATAGTTTGATACTCGAATCAAACAAAAATAACGGACTTGTGCGCTTGGTAATTGTTGCGCTAGTCGCAACCTTCGTGCGATTCCACTCGCGATACTTTCATTGGACTTTGGGCGTTTCAGGAAAACCAAAGCCGCTTACGCCAAGGACATGGTGCACACAATTTTGGCATGTTGCGCCACATTGCTCTCAATCTCTTGAAACAGGAAAAGACCGAAAAGATCGGCGTGAAAGCCAAACGCTTGCGCGCTGCTGTCGATGCAAAGTACCTCCTTAAGGTCTTGACCAATTAAGACGCGATTGCCCCTACTCTGCTTCTTGAGTGATCCAGGAGGATTTGGTAATATAACATTAACGAGAGAATGAGTTATGATCTAAGTCTCTTATCTCTTGAAAGGAGAGAAACAGGCGAATGAAAAATCATTCAGCACCAGACTTGTTTGCCTTGTTGATTGGTATTGACCACTATCTCCCAAATCGCATGCCAGACGGCACCACCTATGAAAAGCTCGGAGGATGTGTTACGGACATTAAGAGAGTGCAAGCTTTCCTCAATACAAAAGTGGGCTTATCCAATGAGAATATTTTCATGTTGACAGCGACAAACACGGGCGCTACAGAGCCGCCTGAACCAGAAGAACGATGGCCGACATATGAGAATATGGTAACTCAATTTCAGAAAGTGATTCAAATTGCGCGCTCAGGCGACCACATTTACATTCACTACTCTGGTCATGGCGGGCGAGCTGCAACCATATTTCCAGAATTGGTAGGAGAGCGTGGTTTTGATGAGGCACTCATACCTATGAACATCGGGTACTCAGAGGCGCGTTATCTTAGGGACGTTGAATTGGCCTATCTTTTAAAAGCTATGGTAGATAAGCAACTAATGGTTACGATCGTTCTTGATAGCTGTCACTCGGGAGGAGCGACGAGGGGTATAACGGATGTCACCATTCGCGGCTTAAGCACAATTGATACGAGTCCCCGCCCCCGTGAGAGTCTCGTCGTTTCACATTCGGAACTCGTCTCGACTTGGGAAAGTCTTTCCAAGTCAGTAACACGCAATCTTAAGTCAGGAAGCGGCTGGTTAATCGAGCCTACGGGCTATGTCCTGCTCGCTGCGTGCCGCGCCTCTGAATCCGCCTACGAGTACTCCTTCGATGGAAAAACGCGGAATGGCGTTCTCACATATTGGCTCTTGGACACCCTCCAGGAGATTGGACCTGGACTGACGTACAAACAGATTCATGATCGCATCATGGCTAAGGTACACAGCCGCTTTGAGAGCCAAACTCCCCAGCTCGAGGGTGAGCGCGACCGCGTCGTCTTCGGCAGCAACCGAGTCCAGCCCCAGTATGCGGTCAATGTGATGAAAGTTGACGAACCAAATCAACGAGTCTTGTTGAACACAGGTCAAGCTCATCCTGTACGTAAGGGCACGCAGTTTTTCATTTACCCACGTGCAGCTCATGATTGGACGCAGACAGAAACACGTCTGGCGCTGGTTGAGATTACGGAACTCGGCGCAACAAATTCATGGGCTAGGATTACCAAGAAATCACGCCCAGAAGCAATAGAACAGGGGGCTCAAGCCGTTTTGCATGATCCAGCGAATATCCATCTACGCCGCACAATACGCCTTTTGTTGCAAGAAGGGGTAAGCCCGGCAATAGATCAGGTTTCAGCCCTCAAGAGAATTGAAACCGGCTTAGCGGAGTCGAGGAGCGGTTTCTTGCAGTTGGCGAGCAATGGCGAACCTGCTGACTTTGTCATTGTCGTAAACGATAATGGGGAGTACGAGGTGAGCGATCCGGCTAGACAACCTATTCCTAATCTGCATCCAGCCCTTAAGGCTGAAGACGAGGATGCAGCCCGTCGGCTCGTGCAGCGGTTGGTTCACTTGAGCAAGTACCGCAACATTCAAGAACTTGATAATCACGATCCGATGTCGCCCTTAGCGCGAAAACTCCGAGTTGAAATCGTTGGCGTACAATCCGACTATGAACCAGGTGACAAACCGCAACCGCACGCCTTTAGTTCACAAGGGGATATACCTATCGTCAAAGTGGGTGGATGGATTTTCTTGCGAATTCGGAATGAGCTATCTCCCACTATTAAGAATGATCCCTCGCGAATTCTGAATATTACTGTACTCGACTTGGCACCCGATTGGAGTATTACGCAGATTTATCCCGCGGGTGCAGCCTATTTCGAGCCACTCGATCCCGGACAGGAGCTGTTGCTTCCATTTCAAACTTGGCTCCCGCGCGAATATGCTCAGGGTAGAGACATTATTAAGATCTTTGGCACATTGGGCACGACTAACTTTCGCTGGTTGGAGCTTCCATCGCTCGACAAGCCAGATATGGGCAGCTCGACTTTGCGAGGCGGCCCGGCTAATCCACTAGAAGAACTCCTCGCCGCCATTGCTGTGCACGATCCAAGGACACGCAATTTGAACCCTGCCACGTATCCCACGAAGGAATGGACGGCCGCGCAAATTGAAGTGCAAACAACACAGTCCAGGGACGATCAGACCTAACGGACTATCAAGCTCGTTGAATCGCCGCATTGTAACTGCATCACATTCACTGACAACTTGAACATGCAACGGCTCATTCAGAGAGTACGACTATAGCTTATGCCTGACCATGTAATCCGAGAAATCTCGGAATTGAATCGGCAGTTCGTACAGCTGTTTCACCGGGGCAAATATGCAGAGGCGATGGATATCGCGAAACAAGTATTACAGCTGGCGCGTCGTCATTTCGGTGAAGAGCATACAGAATTCGCGAGCAGCTTAGTAAATCTAGCCGCTATTCATCAAGCACTGGGTCACTACGACGAAGCCGAACCTCTCCTCAAACAAGCATTGGAAATACGACAACGGGTGCTGAGTCCAGATCATCTTGCCGTTGCTACCACTTTGAATAATCTGGCAGGACTGTATGAAGCAAAGGGCGATTATAGCTCGGCGGAGTCCTTGTACGAGCAAGCGCTCGAGATTTATCAGAAGACAAAGGGGGAGACCGATCCGGAGTTTGCCACGGTTCTTAGCAATCTGGCACAGTTGTACTCCTCAACGGGTAGGTACTTTGAAGCAGAGCCTCTCTTAAAGAGAGTATTGCAGGTCCGACGCAGATCGCTTGGAGAGGAACACCCGGATGTTGCCCTGAGCCGCAATAACTTGGCAGCATTGTATAAGGAACTGGGCAAATATGCTGATGCAGAGCCCCTCTATCGAGAAGCGATTCGTACCTACCGTCAGGTCTATGGAAATGAACATCCGAACATAGCCCTCGCCCTCAACAACCTCGCAGAGTTACTTGAGGCAATAGGTAACTATGCAGAGGCAGTCGAGCTCTTACGGCAAGCAAGCGAGATCTGGCGCAAGACGCTGGGAGATTCTCACCCCTATTACGCGACAAGCCTGAACAATCTTGCTGGCCTGTATGAGGCGATGGGCGACTATAGAGCCGCGATCCCACTTTATAACGAAGCATTAACGATTCGACAGAGACTGTTTGGTGAAGGACACTTGGAAGTCGCGCTAGTCTTGAACAACTTGGCACAGTTGTACTTTGCAACGGGGAAATATTCTATAGCCGAACCCTTGTTCAAGCAGGCGCTGGAGACTTATCGCTCTCAGCGAGGCGAGGAGCATCCTGATGTCGCCGTCGTGAGCAGCAACCTCGCCTCACTCTACCAAGCAACAGGAAATTACACTGCTGCCGAACGGCTATTTCAGGAAGCTCTTGAAATCCGAAGAAAATTGTTCGGCGACAGTCATCCCGCTTACGCGACTAGCCTTAACAATTTTGCTTCTCTCTACATAGAGATGAACAGATACACTGAGGCGGAACCACTCCTCGAGCAAGCTTTGGCAATTCGCCGCACGGTCCTAGGCGAACTGCATCCCGATGTAGCAAGTGTTCTTAACAACATGGCAGCGCTCTATAATCGGACGCAGAGATATGAAAAAGCAGAAGAGTTTTACAGGATGGCAGCTGATAATCGCCGTAGGGCGGCAGGAGACAAACAGCCGGAATATGCTGGCAGTCTGGTGAATTTGGCGGGTGTCTATTTGCTAAAAGGAGATTACGCTAAAGCTGAAGAGCTGGTGAAAGAGGCGTTGGACATTTGGCGTTCGGTTATCGGAGAGGAACATCCGTACTATGTCAATGGCTTGATCAATTTGGCGAGTGTCTACGCGGCAACGGATCGCGCAATGCAAGCTTTGGAGTTAATGAAACAAGCAGTCGCGATCTCTGACAAATTGATTAGCCAAGTCTTCTCAATAGGGTCCGAAAGCCAGAGAATGGCTTTTCTCAAAATACTTGATAGTGAACTTAATGGCTTTATCTCCCTCGTCTTCCAATACCTCGCAAACTCTCGTTCAGCCGTTCAGGCAGCATTCGATCTGGTCTTGCGTCGTAAGGCCCTCGGTGCTGAAGCGATTAGTGAACAGCGAGAGGCAGTATTACGAGGACGGTATCCTCATTTAGAACCAAAGCTTCGCAGAATTGCGACACTGCGATCTCAGATCGCCCGAACGCTATTAGCCAGAACTGACCCAGCGGATTCGGCAACACACGGGGACCAAATTGCCGAATGGGTGAGAGAAAAAGAGGAGCTTGAGGCAGACTTGGCTCACCAAATACCAGAAATGAGTTTGGAGCAAAGCCTAAAGCATGTCAGCCACAGCCTCATCGCCGATGCTTTGCCCGCAGATTCGGCAATCGTTGAATTTGTTCGTTTGAATGTTTTTGACTTCAAAGCCGTCGCGGCGCGAGGCGAGCCCCTCTGGAGACCCGCACGCTATCTTGCATTTATTTTGTCGTCTGGGCAGCCAGACCGTGTTGAAATGATTGACCTCAATGAAGCAGATCCAATTGACTTGATGATCGCAATTTACAGGTCACTGATCACAGGAGAACGAATTCGCCAAGATGTGCGCCATCTATTGCCTGCATGGGAAGCTTCCAGCCAATTCACCGTCTCGCAGGCAGGCGCGTCACTGCGTGAAATGATCTTTGACCCTCTCAAAGACGCTCTCGGTCATACGAAACGTTTATTTCTGTGTCCGGATGGAGACTTGACACGAGTACCTTTTGAGGCGCTACACAAGGACGATTCTCATTTGATTGATGATTTTCACATCAGCTACTTGAGCACGGCGCGCGATTTCTTGCGCTTCGATCCCACCTCTGCTGGGGAGCCCACTGCGCCCTTAGTCGCGGCTGACCCCGATTTCAACTTGGGTGCCAATGGTGAAGTTCCAGAGACTAACCTCGCAGAGGCGGCCACTCGACACTCATGTGATTTGACTCGCGCAAACCCACGCTTCACGTTCCTTCCCGGAACGCGTCAGGAGGGCAAACATGTTGCAGCGATGTTGAATGTAGAGCCACTGCTGGACAAAGATGTATTGAAGAGCCGAATCAAGGGCTGTCGCTCGCCGCGCATCATGCATATCGCAACTCACGGCTTTTTTCTGCCTGATCAGAAACGCGATTCTCCGAAAAATCAGCTTGAAGTGGTACCCTGGGACAGTTTCGTGGACAATAACCTGAGCCACGTCGCTGGACTCGAAAATCCATTGTTACGTTCGGGGCTCGCACTTGCAGGAGCGAACACATGGCTTGAAGGCAGGTCGCTACCACCAGAAGCTGAGGATGGAATTCTGACAGCCGATGATATCTCGGGTATGGATTTGATGGATACTGATTTGGTTGTGCTTTCGGCATGTGAGACAGGTCTAGGCGAAGTACATGTAGGAGAAGGGGTCTTCGGCTTCCGCCGCGCGTTTGTTCTGGCGGGTGTCAAGGTCCTTGTAATGAGTCTCTGGAAAGTACCTGATCGCCATACGCAGGAATTGATGGAAGAGTTCTACCGGCGGTTGCTCGCCGGCAGTGCGATTGCCGATGCGCTGCGCGCAGCAAAGTTGACCCTGAGAGAAAAATACCCCAATCTGCTCGACTGGGCCGCATTCATTTGCCAAGGAAACCCTCGAGTTAAATTGTTTAAGTCCTGAGCGTGAGTCCATTGACTGCTGTACTAATTATGATAGCTCGAATGATTTGCGAGATTGGCGCAGAGTCCAATTGCACCTGACGACTACAGTTCACTCCATCCCAGTAAATTGCATAGTTCGCTGGGACAGAACATTCTTCCTCTTGGAGGTGGCCCTCCATTACACATCTTATCGGCTCTGAAAATCTGGTCAACTATGGCAACCCATAATGACGCCTAGTAGTTCTGACAACGTGCGAAAAAACGTGATGCGAAAGAGTGTAGAGCTAGCATTGCTCTTCAGCCAGAGCTTATCTTAGCCAGCGTCGGCCATTGCGCTCGAGCTGCGCGATTTAACCGCACCAAGCTTTGGCGAATCGTACACTTCGCTCGGACCGAGTTAGCTAAGCAGGTCATGATCAAGCCGCGCTAATTCCACCAGCGCCGCTTGATACTCGTACGCCAGCGTCATGGCAGCCGGGGTCAGACCGCCACGACTGAAAAACGCATAATGCACCGACCATTTTTTCCCCGCGTCAGGCAACGTTCGTAACACGCGCGGGGTCTTGGTCTGAATCAATTCCACAACGGTCTCGCGCGGCACAATCTCTTTGCCCCATTTACATTCTCCAAGCAAGATCGCCTTTTCCTGCCAATTAATTCCCACGACATCCACCTGCACCTCACGACTCCAATGACTTCCCACGTGTTGCAAGTGAAACGGCAATTGCCGTTTCTGACTCATGCGCGCCACCCACTGGCGGCTTAAGTGTTCAAACGCCGTGCTGCCAACAAAGCCGCGTAAATGAGCCTTAATCACTTCCAAGACCGAATCGGGGTGATAGCCTAGCTCATCGCGCTGCGGTGCGATAAAGCGAAAATAAAAGCGCAGGAACGCGTCGGTGAGATGATAGCGCCCCATTCGACTCTTGAACAGTTTGCTTGGGGGAACGGTAACAGGGAGACGACGCTCGACGAACCCCAATTCTTGCAGCCGCGCCAAATACGAAGAAAGATGCGTCTTGCCAATCAGCGTTGCATTCGCGATATCGTCCAACGTATGCGCCCCATTGCCAATCGCCTGCAGCACAGCACGATACATGCGCGGTTCGCGCACCTCATCATACAATAGCAGTTCCGGCTCGGCGAGAAACAGCCCACCGGGAGCCAAGATGACATCGCGAATGTTGTTCACCAGCGAAAGGTTTGGTTTGAGCCACTCCAAATACGCAGGCACGCCGCCAACAATCGCATACAACGCCACGCGTTCATCTGCATTCCATTTCGGCACAAAGTAGGGCAATGCGGAATACTCAAGTGGCTGTAAATGCCATTGACCCGTAAAGCGTCCAAAGAGGGGAGAGCCCCGTGCGAGCAAGGTCTCCATCGTGTGAACATGGGAGCCGCTCAAGAGCAGAATCAGCCCAGACTCTTTCAAGACTTGATCCCAGGCATGTTGAATAGACGAGAGAAATGCCGGGTCTGCTTCTGCGGCATAGGGGATTTCGTCCAAGATGAGCACTCGCCGCTCGCTCCCCAGCATTTTTGCAAACGCGGTCCACAAGTCCGCCCACGATTCAAACAGCGGTGCCTGCGTCATCGCGACATCGAGTATCCGCGCATAGAGTTTGCGGCGCTGCAGTCCCGCCGTTTCGGGCTCCGCCGCCCAATAGGTGGTGGGCAAGCCCGTTGAATCTGCCCAATGGCGCGCCAGGACAGTTTTGCCGACGCGGCGGCGCCCATACAACAGAATAAGTTGCGCCGGACCCGGCTGAGCGCGGATGAGGATGGAATTCAGAAAGGCGAGTTCTTGTTCCCGATTGACAAACATAAATAAGCCACTCAGAGATTATTATAATTTGTGCGTGGCTAGTTGTCAATTGGCATACTAGACGGAAAAGACCACTTTGGTTATGCGCAACTTTGAATCTGACCACTTCCGAATCACGAAGCGCGCAGCCAATGTGCGGTCAAAAGTTCCTCAACCACAATTCTTAAAGATCTCCGACATCACTTCCTCGGCCGCGTACGAGTCCCTGTAATGCGAGCCCGCTGACTCGCGCGGTGAAAGTTAGACTCTACTTACTCTAGCGGCCGCCCAATTCGTTTTTGAGACCGAATAAGAAGGGATAATTTTCGCCTGGCATTCGATATGCAGGCCGCGCGGTTAGCCCTGCAGTCAATTATCAAAAGCCCAGTCATGGTAATTATTTCATCATAACTGCCAACAACTAGAAATGAAATCGTCGGGATGTACAAAAACGGTCAAGGATCGACTGTATAATCGCTTTATGCGCCTCGTTCGCTCCGCCGCGATCGCGGACTTTGCTCACGTACCCATGCCCTCATTCTCAGTCCTCAACTCTACACGTCAAACCATGATCGCTACGCATGTCGACCTTGCGGACACTCCTACAGCGCGCCGCGTCGGTCTATTGAAGCACGAACGGCTTGAACTTGGGCAGGGACTTTATTTTCCGGCGCGGAGTTGGCTTCCATTCATGGCGATCCACACAATCCGAATGAAATTTCCAATCGACGTCTTTTTTCTGGATGAGAATGATCGCGTGGTGGCACTTTACACGCTCCCGCCCAATCGGGTTGCCTGGGTCATTGGTACCAGGAGAGTTCTGGAGACGGCTGAGGGCACTATTGCCGTCTCTGGAACCCGGATCGGAGATAATATCGAATTGAGGCTACTGCAAATTTCAAACAACAGTGTGCCACGAAAAGAGTGAAAAATTACCAAGGCGAAGTATAATCTGATACCAAATCTCACTGAGTAATATGTCTGACCAATCACCTATGCTTGACTCTGATGGACTTGGCAGAGACCTAACAGTGGAGGCGGACCACCTGCTCCCCGAGACCAATACCAACGGCAATCACACTTCCCCGCCGGCGTTGGACGCCTCACAAGCCCTTGAAATCATGGAGGAGTTCGCTGATCTCTGTGTGCAGATGCGCACAAACCCGCGTCCCGATGTGTTGGTCGCGCTCCACCAGATGCAACGCGTCCTGCAAGTCCTGCCTTTTTCTGTGATCTTAAACGATCCAACCTTTTTGACGCTTCGTAGCTTGCTAGAGATCGCAGTCGATACACAGCTCCTCCCTGCGCGTCTGCGCTGTTTCGCCTTCGGAATGTCTTATCTGCAATCGATCAGTTCCTCGCGCCTGCCCCCAACGGACATTGAGGAATCCGAAGGGAGAAAAAAACCAGAGCGCTTTTCGGAAGCGCAGAGCGAACTCCTTTGCTACTTTCTCCTCGAACCACGCCGTCCACGCACGAACGAGCAAATTGCCGAGGCGCTCTGGTCCGACAAGGATTTTGTGCGCGCACAACAAGCTTTTCACACCGCACGCCATCGTCTCCACGATTTTGCCGGCGAAGAGGTAATCCTTGTAATGAAGAGGGGGCATTATCTGTTGAACCCTAATTTGCCAATTTGGTTTGACGTTGCCGAGTTTGAGAGTCTATGCACCCGCGCGCAAAGCGTCCGCAATCCTCTTCTGTCCATCAAAATGCTACAGAGCGCGGTGGATTTGTATCGCGGCGATTTCTTGGAGAAGAATTACAAGGATTGGACCGCACCGATTCGGACCCGCCTGCACATGAAATATATTGGTGCCTTGTTGCAACTTGGACAATTGTGCGAAAAGGAAAACGCCGCGCAGGCGATCGGCTGCTATGATAAAATACTGCAAACGGACCAGCTCAATGAGGACGCATATTATCATTTGATCGCGCTGCATACCGCTCGCAGAGATCGTATTGCCGCCCAACGTACTTGGCTCTTGTGTTGGGAAAGCTTCAAGCAAGATCTGGGGAGCGGACCCAGTTCCACATTCATCGAAAAAGTTCAACCTTTTCTGGCAGATATGAGCTTACCGACTTCTGCGAGTTAGCGCACCATTATGATTTGCAAATTTGTCATCGTTGGCACCATCCACGAAGCGCCGCAGCGTATTGACGAACATAGTATCGTCTTCCGGGTCAGCTCGAGAGTGGGAACGTTCGATCGGCGTCCGATCATCGTCACCGTAACTGCGTATGACGATTTAGCAGAGCGCTTCGCCGATCTCAAGCGGGGCGCTCAGGTGATGGTGGATGGCGAGCCCAAAACGACACGACAAGGCAACCCCATTTTGCATTTCTATTCCGACGGCAAACCCTATGCCCTTTATGAAGTGATCGCGAAGAATATCTTGAAGATCAAATCTCTGGTCTAGCGTCTGTCCGATTCACACGCGTACCCCCGCGGTGTCCTCATAGCCGAGCCACTTCAATCACATTCTTCAAAGCGAATATCTTGTACCGGGTACAATCTCATGGTACCGCGCATGGCACTCTCTTCAAATGTGGCGTGATGCCACGGTCAGAATGTTAGGTGCTAACTGCCTCATTCAGCTGCCTGGCAGTGGAACGTAAACCGGCTTGTCCGCTGCGACGATGACCAAACAATGAGGATTGGCGTTCAGCGGCACTTCGAATCCCACCAATGCCCTTCGCTCAGAAACAAGATCGCGCCATACCGATAGCTGCTCGTTGACTGGCAAGGCATATGGAGTCACCGGGTATTGGTTTCCTCCCTCATCGGTCAATAACACGTTCGACAATTTCAAGTGCGGCGCGTACCCCCGTGGGACGCAGGAGCGTCTCCAGTCCCAGAAATTGATAGTCGGGTAGCGGGTGTGCCATAGGCGACGCGTTCACTCGCCAGACGCACTGAATCTCAGCCGAAGCGGCAGTGACGCGTCGGGTGAATTTTCACATCGAAATGGGAGAATCGCTTGCAGTGAATCTTCATCAAACAATGGCACTATCGTTTTTCCCTCCGATGTCTCAAGCGCGAATGTGCTGCCCCCTAGAGCGTGTTATGCACTTTTATTAAAATCATCGAATTCCAGTTTGATTCTCGCGATTCCGACTGTGCGTTACCTTTTGCATATCGTTTGTGCTTGCAAGATTCCATCGGTAATCAAAGGCAAAAATCAACAGGCGGCAAAGTGCATAACAGCCTCTAGGCTCAACCCGCGAAAAAAGAGGGTGATGCGAAGTGGATTTGCCGGTAAGAGAAATGCTTCTCGCCAGCATGCTTTGCGCCCGGAAATAGGCGTCCAACGCCCTCTTGCGTCTTCCAAATAGAATTGCAATGCGCGAGGCAGGGATTGCGCGCTGTCTCCTTCCCCGACCATTTCCAAAGTGACCGCCAGTTGTTTGCCGCAGCGTTTGTCCTCGCTTGGCTTGGCACTGGAGACATGTACCGTCGCGTTGCCTGTATCAATCGTACTGCCAATGTGCGGTTGCGAGCTCTTTGTGCCGCTTTCACTTTCGGCATTTTGATGTATTGCCATATCTCCACTGTTGACTTCACTCGGCGCATTGTTCTCTTCGACCGATTTTGGCGTTGGATTTTGCGGCCGCGTCGTGGACGGATGCAATGCCCTTACGACGATTCCCCCGAACACAAAAAGCGCGACCACAATCGTGCCAGGAATAATCCACTTTCTCATTACGTTATGCATTCTCTCTATCGACATTCCACGTACTCGTAAGCCAGTCCACTAAGGCGTGTTTGCGGTCCTGCTTGTCCCAGAATCTCTCCCTCTCAAGACATTCGCCATTTTAAGTTCTGAGCATGACCATTCTTGTACGTCCAAAACTCGAGGTACAGGAACGGTAAAGTTGTTGCCGTAAAATCAAAGTAGACAGACTGGGGCAGGGGGGAAAACTCGGCGTGCCAAGCAAAATCTTTACTATCGGTCAAATTATGGACATCGCCACTGTGCATGTTCCCCATTACGGTAAGGTCACATTCGTCGATATTGTGGACGACGAAAACAAAGACGTGCTGTACCGCTACCGCTATCACGCGGCGAAATTTCACAAATACGCTAAATGCGTCGAGCGCGGAACTTTGGTCGTGGTAGAAGGCACAGTCGCCAAAGACATACTCCTAAAACCCCCAGATGCGGAGCGTTCAACAATTCTGGTCGACGGAGAATCATTTCGAATTTTGCAGCACCCAGCGACGAAATCAATCTCGCTTGATGAAGCGCTGCCGGCGTGGGCAATGGGCAATGGCGTCGAATAACAGGATTTCGCTTGGGACGTGGGAGAGTTCTAGCGGTGCGACAGCTCGGGTTGGCTTGAGCGGGCTGAGCGGTCTGATCTGGGGCTTCGGATGGGCAGTTTGCGTGGAAATGTATCGCGGCGGAAGCAAGTGTATTCTTTTCGGCTGCGGTCTCTCGCCGAGCCAACTTGCGGGCCTAAGTATTTTGCTGGCTGCTGGAGAAGTCGGTACACTGGCGTTGGTCTATCACGTGAACCAACCCTTTCTGCGTGCGCTACTCTGTGCACTGGTGGCAGCGTGCCTCACGGCATTCTTCTTTTATGTTGGGCTTACCCTACTGGCTGCTCCGTTTCAAAACGCGAGACCCATGCAACTCGAAGAATGGCTGCTGCCTTTGGGATGGGGCTTGGACAATGCTGCGTTATGGCTGGTTATGCAGCGCGTCGACGCGCCAAAGCAATTGGCAGCTCGATTGGCGATTTCGTGTATGTGGAACCCGATGCATATGCGGCGCAAAATCCTGTACCGCTTGGTATTGATCGCGCTGCTTGGCAGCGTGTGGTTGGGATTCATCGTTGCGCGGTCGGCGGTATCTATCGGAATAATGCTCGCAATCACCCCTCCATTGGTTTGGGGAGGTCTGGCTCTGGACAAAGAGGTTTAGCAGGAAGGTGCGAACATTACGTTGGGATTTCATCCATGTAGCAGAGCGCGGGAAAGTGACAATGCGTCAAGACGTCTATGTTTCACGGCAAGAGATGATTCGAATTTATGGCTTTTCTGCCAACCTCGTTTTGGAATTGGGCCGCCCCGATTTCATGAAAGCGAACGCAGAGTGGGGCTGTACGCATTATTACGATCTCGAGCGCGTCGAACGGTTTGCAGAGCAACACGCGGGTCGGATTCAGCGCATCCTAACCTTGCGTCCGCGCCGGCAAGCGAGCGCGCGCCGCAGGGTTCACCGGCAATATCAAGAAACGATCGAATGGAGTCAAATGGTGCAGCTGCGTCTTGATCCGATTCCAACCTCTGCATTCGCCGCGGCGCGGCGCTATTTTGCTCCTGAAGCGTTGACACGCGATTGCCTTTTGCTTTATCTGCGTTTGACTTGCACCGATTATCTCGAAACCCTTCAGTTGGCATCGCGGCGCCTCGGTGCCGCAGAGGCGCGCTGGATCTTGCGCGAGCGCGCCAATCAATTGATTGAGGCGACGCTGCGCGAGCAAGGTCTCACTCTCCCTCACAATCGAGCGGAGCCGGAGCGTGAGTGAATTTTAATGCCACGGCGCAGAAGTTTTCTCCACAGCGAAGCAGCAATTGAATTTCAGTGGTCTCGAATTCAAAAGACTCTTTAGCCGTCGGTTAGAAATCGTATCCGCTTCCTTCTCGTAACCGTTGACCCCATTCTGCTTCGGTAGGCGCTCGAGCGACCTTTCGCCGAGGGCAGTTTGTTCTTTTTTCGTGATTGTTCTGAGTTTGGTAAAAGCAAGTAGAACAATGCCACACAGGGCATCACTTCTTCCGCGTTTATCCACAAAACGTTAGTGCGAATCAGAACTCACAGCGCCCGCAGGGTTTGGCGATCCTGTTCTATCTGCTCGGTTTGAGTTATGGCGTGGTGGACTTGGTCATGGAGGACTTGGGCGTATCGGCGTCCAAGAGTCGCGCCTACGAATGTGTGCAAGCCGCTAATTCGCGCATTGTGTGTGACCAATCGCGCCCGTATTCGTGGCCGCTGTTTGAATAGCGATAGGCATCACTGATACGTACACCTCTTTCACATGCTGGCGGCATTTGGCGAACGCGTGTCACGGCTCATGACTATCTAACGAGTATGGGGAAATGAATCGTTCCGAATGCCCTACAAGAAGCTGCTCTAGAGAGCGACGGGAAATTCAAGAAACCCAAGACACACGAATCCTTTATTCAACGGGAAGATAATTCAAGCGTCGCAGTGAATGATTTTGAATCGAATACCCCGATTTGAACAGGAGAATCTGAAAATAAGTTTGCCGAGTCGGTGACGCAAAGGGATCGGCGGTATCGTCGAGGCCAAGATCTCTTGCAACTTCAGATTCGTTTTTTCCTTCCGCCAATGCCGCGCGAACATATTTTACAAATTTAAGTCGATCGCGTTCGCGGATCCAATCCAGACAAACGATACAATAGCGTGTCGCAAGACGATTCACGAAGCGTACAATTTCCGGATTTGTACTCCAGCTAGGCTCCCGGTGCGCGCACGCGAGAGATACGGAAACAGGTTCTTGGCTCATAGAGAAGCTACCACCTCCCAATCATCGATTCATTTGTTTCAACCCAAAAACAGTGCTGAATCGTCCCCCGATGGATCGGATCAATGTTGGCTTTGCTGTTTTACTATGCGAGCTCGGCTTGGGCTCCTCTCACCTCTTCTAGCAGCTCGGCGTTCCTTCGATCAAAATTGTACGCGGTACAACTTTTCGAACTGCCGATGGTTGTGTCAACTTCGTCTCGAATCGCGATTGGCATCAGACGCCTGTGAATAGATCGCTTTCCGATTGTGTTGATGCGACCAAGGAATAGGCGCGCACAAAGGTCTCAGTACGCATCACATAGTCCCATATAGGTTTTGGAGTTTGGTGAACTGGCGCGTCGGGTCCGGACTGGCTTGCGTGGCATAACAGCGCGTCGCGTTTCATGCCCACATAGTTGCTGACGTCCAGCTGAGTCGTGATGGCACTATTCGGCGGCGTGTTTTGAAGCAGCGTTTTTAGAAACTCAGGCGTCGGTTGACCTATGAGTCGTAAGAAAGTGACAAACAGTTGGATCCAAACGCGTCGCCATACCGGATAATATAGTTTGAGGGGAGTCCATGGCGCTAACCCTGCTTGGAATTGGACGGGAAACGCGCTCGGGTCACCGGCGAGAAAAAATGCCATCAGTGCCGTGCGGTGGACGCTCAGATGATCGGGATGGGAGTACACACCCGTTGGATCAAAGGTGAGTATCACCTGCGGTTTGTATTGGCGAACGAGACCGACCAATTTTGCGCTCACCTCCAGCAAGTCCGCGCGGTGCAAACAGCGAGGGTCATTGTTGGCATCTGTGCCAGCCATGCCCGAGTCGCGATAATCAAGAAAATGCAGATGCTGGATCCCCAATTTCGCGGTTGCGCACTGCATCTCTTTTTCACGGATCGCACCGAGCGTGTCAGCATTGCCATCAATGCCGGGCGCAATTTCCCCCTCCTCGCCGCGGGTTGCAATGACAAGTGTCGTCTCGACGCCCGATGCTGCATATTTGGCAAAGGTGCCAGAAACCAGTTGTTCATCATCCGGATGCGCGAATATTGCCATTAACGATTTTTGCATTTTTACGCTTCACAGGTTCCTTTGGGGTTCAGTTCTCGATCTGAATTTTGACGCGGCGCTGCACGAGCAGTTGGCGCGAATCAGCAATATAGTCGAACGGAGACCATTGAATGAGGATCGTCGGCGATCCACCCGAAGTATCCACGTACGCTCGAACATTGGCGCCAGAGACATCCTCGGTGCCATCAATGGACAGGGGATAAGCCAGGCGCTGATTTTCCGTTTCCTGCTCGACGATGCGTAGGTCTGCTCGCACCGCGTTGGCAGCCGCAGGCAAACGGTACACCAGAACTGGAAGCGACACAGACGCCGTTTGCGCGTCGCGCCAGGTCGTCCATCCGGGCGCGTCAACGGCAATCGTCGAATAGGAAGACGTGCCCTGCCGCGTTTCAATTTGATAGGATGGCAGCACCAATTCCACGACGGCGCGGTGATCCGAGCGCTCGAGAACTGTGACACCGTTGCGGGCAAAGGTCGCTCGAATGGCAGGCGCGAAAAATACAAGCGCGGCGAGCGCACTAATGAGCTCGAGGATGGTCAACTTCCAATACATTCGAAGATACATAAATCGGTGATCCTATCGCAGCATGCTCGAGTGATTCCGCGCGTCGCAGCCGCGTATCACTCGGCGCACCTTGAATCGTCGAAATATCTTGATTTTTTCTGTCCAGAATTGCGTTCGTTAGCTGGTCGGGCAGAAACCTGGGATAACGGCGTATCATTTCTTCAATACCATGGCTCAACTTTTTTGGTTCACGTCTTTGTGCAACAGGTTGGGCGAATCGGAATACCCAAAGGAAACGATATTCGTCAGCCGCGCCTGCGCAGACCGTCTGGCAAGCGTTCGCAATTCGCCCACAAGTTGATCTCGGTCGGACGCGTGAAGGTTGCGTGATTGCAACCATTGCGGAAGGTCGGAACGATTCCCAAAAAAGTGAATCTGATCCATCACCCGCGTCATAAACGCATAGAGCGCAAAGTAGGGAGCACGAAGACACTCAAATGGGGTCGGATTGGGCCATTGGAATTTTGGCGAATATTGATCCAATTCCGCGATCAAATATCTCAATTCGAGAATTGCAATTTGGTTGTCCAGATACACGCCTACTTCAATCAAACGTCGGAGTAAAGCCGCGGGCAGGAGCCCTGTGATCAGTGCAATCGTGTTTAGCAAGTCGAACCAAAATGCGACATCATCCAGGAATGCCGCCAATCCGGCATATCCTGCATACAGGACAAATAGCCGTACAAAGTAAAGGACAATGACCACTTCGCCCCAGATCACGGCGAGTAAAAATAACCCAAATCGCGTTCGACCCAACAGCGCCGTCTCGCGCTTGGTCAGCCGATAGAATAGCGGAATGAATAGCGCGAACAACCCTCCTTCAAAGAGGACCATTGAGGATCGTACGATTTCGAGCAACTCTGACAACGAAGCGGGAGAGATTGCGCCGTTGAGCCACAATGTGCTCAGCCCCAAGCCGGCCGCTGCACCCGGACAAAGCAGAGCGAATCGTAACCACCGCGGCGCCGGTGTTCGGGCCATTTCAGACAAGCTCATATATGCAAAGAAAAAGCCAGTCGTGGTCAGGCCGCGTCCGACTAATAACGATGCGGTCGCCGAAAGCGGCAACATCAGATCGCCGAATTTGATGATCAGTTCCCCCGTTGCATTCAAGACCAAGCACCAACGGAGCAATAGAATGACGCGTCCACTCTGCCCCTGCAAGACGTTGGGACGCAGGAGATAAAGAATGAGCAGGAAATAAATCAGAATCGAAATCGAACGCGGATCGAGTCGCTCAAGCCATTCGGACGGCATCAAGAGCCAGCCTCCTTCAAACGCAATTTCCCTACAACTCCTTAACTCAACGGTTAGCCCAAGCCAAGCATTCGCCCAATCTCTTCGAAGGATTCTTCTCCAAAGAGACGCGCGTTCTTGCGCCCCTGGAAAAAGCGGACCTCTCGTCCCAAAATCTGCTGTGCCAAGCGCTCTGCCTCCACATCCTGCTTGAACACTTTCTTTTTAGCATCGCTCACGATATCCATCTCAGACTGCGAATTAGCTCGACAGGTCACGTATTCCCATATCTCCTTGCCATTGGATTGCATCACCCGCGGCACGTCGCGCTCCTGCAGCGTAACCGTTGGATGTCCGAGTGCGGCGTGGGCGAGCTCGTGGGTTTGAGTATGAAGCAGTGTCATACCCGCCAGCTCGCGTGACAAGATGATGAGCTCGATAGGACAATCATTCGAACCACGGCATTCGGGAAAAACAATCAGGCGCGCGCCAAAGATGGAAGGCGGCAGCAGAATTCTCAAAAATCGGAACCGCTTATAGTCGCGTTTTTCCAGTGCGGCAGCCCACTTTTCTGGCGTATATTGACCGCAAGGCGGTACGGCAAGCGTGTTTAGTTCGTAGTCGGGCGGGGACGTAGTGGTTGGTAAGACCAACGATCGAATAGTGCGAAACATGAGCGCGAATAAGGCAACTGTGGATGAAGGAGAAGGCAGGAAGGATGAAATCCTTTCGCTTTCCTCACCTTCTGCTCTCTACCTTCGGTGCTATGATGTGGAATCCTCCTTTCGCAATTCGTCGACAATGCTTGCAAGCACGTTTTCCAAGAATTCGCGCTCTTCGGGAGCAAGTGTTTCCAAATCGCCTTGAGCGCGAGCGCTCATTGCAGGCCAGGTGGTGGACGCTGGCGCAATGCGTGCCAGCTGGAGCGCTTTATCCGGCGAGCCGCCGTAGTAGCTCGTCAAGACGCGAATTGCATCATCCGAGAGGGCCCTGCGGTCGCCGCATTCCAATCGCGCCACCCCTGCTGCGCTAATGCCTAATTTCGGAAATGCGTTTCCTAAGGTTGCAGCGACTTCCCGAACACTCCGCTTTCTACGCGTGCGTAGCAGTAGCAGATATTCTCCCAAATCTTGCCCCGGCTGAGGGTCAACTTGTCTTTCCCGCAGCGACGACTGCATGCGCACCAAGAACTTAGAAATAGATTCATTCGCGCGTGGTTCAAAGACAATGGGTTTAGACTTGAACCAATTCATTCTTCAGCGGGCGTCTTGGCAGGCATTCCCAGATTCAAGCATCTGATAAAACGAAAGAAAATCTTGGTTCACACAAAAATTGAAAACGTGTGCGTCCATACTCGGAATCTTGATCCGTCACCTCTTGGGAAAACAGCTCTGTAGAGGCGAGGGGCGAGAATACACTTGACCTGCCAAAGTGTCAACGCGCGGCAAGAAGCCTTGTGCAGCGGTTTGATACGAAATTTCCCAACCTGGGATCTGCAGACCTATTCTTGGGTAGAGGATGGACCGGGTGGTTGGTCCTGCTGCGCGCTCTGTACCGCGGAAACAATTTCGCTGAATATCTGGTCCAGCGCTTGCCGCGTCTCTGTGTCAAGAGAATCCACCTGCAATGAACGCATTGTCATTGTCGAAAATGCATTATCCGTCGCGGGGAGCGACGCGACTTCGGCATCCACAGGATATTGGGCTGTCTGCAAAACCCAATCTTGCGGTACGCCATACAAGGTAGCCAGAACCCGAAGGCGCTGCTCAGTGACCAACTCCAAATAGCCGCTTTCGAGCTTTGCGAGATCCGCTCGAGTCAGCGATGCATTCTCCGGGAAGCCCTTCAAGTGCGTTTCAACATCTTCGGGAGACCGACCTGCGGTGACACGCAGGCGGAGCAAATATTCACCCAGCGAGTCTCCTTCTTGGGGACGGAACCCAAGCACGTTTTCGGCTGGGACCGCACGCCCGCGTTCGGTGAACGACTCAACCGATTCATTTGGTTCCGGGAGTAAGCCTTCGAGTTTGCGAGATTGTTGACTCATGCGCGCGTTTTCCTCATTCTAGCGTAACGTTTCCAAGATTACAGGTATGAGCCGAAATTGTCAATGGAATTTGATATGAATTTGGAATGGGCCCATACCGCGATTTTTTTTCGCGGCGAGCAGAATCCGCCTATTTTATAGGGCGTTTCTTGCCGTGCGGCGAGTTAATTCTTTGAGGCTAGAAAAATTCTTGGAGTTGAGTATCGCAAGGCGCGCAAGAACTAACGCCCATCACGTAAAATGTGTCAGCTTTCCCATCGAATGGAACGTGCTACATTTGCCATTCCATTGCCGAATTCAGTCTCGAAAAATTTGTGATTATACGCAAGGCTGTCCCTGGCGGAGAAAGTGAAAGGAAATCAATCTGCTTGACTCAAAACAAAACGCGCGAAGATCACTAAACTTTCCTTGCCTTTTGGCCCAAGTTGATTTGCGGTTTCAATGAGTTCCGTCCAGAAATCAGGATCGGCTTGTATTGCATTTTGGAAGGCATGCTTCAGACGCTGAGGCATTGGGGTCGGCAGCTCTGCCGCACTTGCAAAAGCGCAACCAGCCAATCGCGCCACTCGACCGCGCGGCAGTTTCAAAAAGTCGGCAATGCGAAAACAGGTTTCCAGGCTCGGATGGGAGCGTCCATTTTCAAAGTGCCGAATAGTTGCTTCACTGCATCCACAGCCATTGGCGAAGCGATAGGTGAACAAGCCAAGTGCGGGGCGGTGCCTATGGAGAGACTCTGCAAACGAGCGATATGCCTTTGGCTTCATAGGGGCTATGGACATTGGAATTCTTTGCTTTCAGGCTCGCGCGCTAGAACCGCTTCGTCGATGTGGTTAATGAAAGCTTCAAGTGATTCCAACTCCTCCGATACGTTCTTGGAAAGCCTCGAAGGGAACGCGTCTGCACGGGCCGCGCGCCCCGAAACAGCTCGCGCAAGTGTATTCCTCTCTCGCGGTGGAACGCACTAAACCGCGAGAGAGGAATACACTTGCATTCTCACCCCATTGTCATGGACAGCTGGTAGATGCGACGCTGGCATACGTCGTCGCATAGGATGTATTTGCCCACACGATTGCGGCGACACTGCCCATCGCGATTGCGGGAGTTTGCTCCTGCGCCCCAAGTTGTGTGATCACCATGCGGTTCCCAAGCGAGTTCGTGGCAGGATTGTAACTCCGATAATACACATTCCAACTATAGTCCGGCGTTGGTTTTGCCTGAAAGACAAAATGAAATGTCCCCGCGCAGTCGGCGGCGATGCGCGGCCACAAGCTCTGCGCCAAACCGCCGTCAATGTCGCTCACATAGTTGTCGCGTTTCCCATTGCGATATTTGGCAAACGCCGCGTTAAAGTCGTTGTATCTTCCCCAAACGATGCCTACTGCGCCGTCCGGCGTGACCGCGATATCGGCGGCCTGTTCCTTTTGCCCATTAGCGACGGTAATCGTCTTGGACCATTTCTTGTTGCCCATTTGATAGCGATATTTTATGCCGTAGGGTGAGGGCGCATTCCATACGGCATGCACGTGGTTTTCGCTATCCACTGCGATGTGCGGGAAGAAGCCATTCGAGAGTTGTTTCGCTTCGAGATTATTGACACCTTCCTCGGCTACCTCGCCGAACGTCGACAGAGGTTTTTCAGATTTGACTTGTGTGAGAGCTTTGGCTTTGCTCCACATGCCGCCTTTGTTTTTGGTGTAATACACGTAGCCGGTGCCGTCGCGTTTGCTCTGGTAGATGACATGGATCACGCCATCAGTGCCGCTCGCAATGTCGGGTAGCTCGCTGTATGGTTTGTTTGAGATTTTGACGGGCGTGCTCCAGCCATCGCTCTCCTTGCGCATCCAGAACACCTGATAGCTCCCGCCGTACTTTGTCTCGAAGACGACGTTAGGGCGTCCTTGCGGGTCAATCGCAATGTTAGGATAGTACGATGCGCCCTTCGAGGGCAAGTCACTCGCATTGGTACAATTTGAACCGTCAGCGCCGGTGCATAAGGCATATTGGATTTTTTTGCTGCTCGGCTCCCACCAAACAAAATGTTGTTGACCGTTGGCATCCACAGCGACCGCGGGCTTGCTGCCGCCTGAACCGAGCGCGATCGGCAAACTCCAGTTTGTTGCAGCGGCAGCAGTGAGTGGTACAAGCAAAGAGACGGCGAGCAGCCCGCTCACAACAATGTGAGAGATTCTGGGAATATTCATTCGTTGGATTTCCTTTCTCGTTTTTTTATGGTGGATAGTTGGTCGGCGCGCACGTGCGTGTCGCGCCCAGATTCGAGATTGATCGACTGCTGTGTCGTTTCTATGTACTCCTCCTTTCCATGTGCCGCAGAGTGAAGAATGGATAGTTGGTTTTTCCACAGTGCCAGTGACTCGGCGCAAAAAAAGAGGGATACACCCTACCTTTCCATGGAAAGGCGAGGTGTATCCCTCTACTACAGCCAGCAAATCCTATCCCCAACGTACCCTGGTTTTACCCAGTGAAGAGGTCAGGGCAAATGAAATCGTACAAAAACAGCAGAGAGATAGCGCGCCACAAGGCGCAGATATTTATTTGCGAGACAGTATAGCAGTTCGAAAATGGCGGGTCAAGAGTTCAGGGAACAAGATTTTTTCGCGTAATGACGTAAACTCATCGATAAAACCGTGAGGTTTTTACGACAGAAAAATTCCGCGAATTCATTTTCCATAACCACGCGCACGCCTCTTCTCAAAGATCGGTGAGAGCAACTTTTCTTACTGCTTATGTAACCACGAATCGAAAATTTTTTTGGCTGCGCGTATATCATCGAGAATGTTCGCGGGAGATTATGCAAGAGATTGGCTTACCAAGTCTTCACCCTGCGTTCAGACCAAAGGGTCAACAGCCCCTCGATTCGGGCAGGGGAATGAGATGAATGACTCAACCTATTGATCTGGTGAACTTCTCCTACTTGAGTTGTGTCGCGCTTGTCATACCACTGGCTGTGATCTGCTAATCGAACTTTTCCGCCGTGCTCAGGCAGTTACACATGCGTAGAGGTCGAAGCGTCGAACCTCAATCTCTACGCATGCGCCATTAGGAAAGCTTTCCGAACACGCGCCTCGTGCAGAGAAATCGCTTAGCGCACTCGTCTGAGATGCCAACGCCCCCAGGCGAACAACGTCGTGTAGATTCGTACGCAAACTGGCACGTTGTTTTCAAAACGCTGTATAGTCACAAGCGCTCCTCCTTCCTGCGCTTCTCGGGCACCCGCAAGCACAACATCATTTTCGGTCCACCCGCAATCGCGACATTCGAACCATACGCTGCGTTCAAAATTGTCCTGTTCATCTCGCACGCTG
>Ga0070741_10003303_pt1 | contig 40426 bp, 36 predicted proteins | sample Coa_R1_4_FD_66440 | JGI IMG/M metagenome (GOLD analysis project Ga0070741, IMG submission 66440) | Surface soil microbial communities from Centralia Pennsylvania, which are recovering from an underground coalmine fire - Coalmine... | ecosystem: Environmental > Terrestrial > Soil > Unclassified ...
ATCGCGGCAACACAGAGCAAAGTGAACCTGCGTTCACGAATCGGCGAAGGCCGATTTTGCGATGTGTTGCTGCGGTTTCTAACCGCTTGGACAAGCTCGCCCCGAATGTGAACTACACCCGGACAAACGTAGATATTTTGACCTGTTGGACGTGCGTGCTACACTTGCAACAGAAAACAATGAGAGGGTGGCTTACGTAACATGCAAACTCGGAAAGTAACGGCTATCAGTTGCGCCAACATCGCCTTTATTAAATATTGGGGCAATCACGACGCGAAACTGCGAATGCCCCTCAATGATTCGCTTTCGATGAATCTCGACGCCCTGACGACCGAGACGACGGTGGAATTTGACGACGCGTTGGAGAACGACGAAATTGTGATTGGCGGCGAACCCGCCGATGAAAAAACGACCGCGCGTGTGGTCGAACATCTCAATCGCATTCGCCAAGAAGCAAAACTCAACGCCAAAGCGCGCGTGCATTCGCGTAATAATTTTCCCAGCGCGGCGGGACTCGCGTCCAGCGCGTCCGCGTTTGCGGCGCTAACGTTGGCAGCGACCCGCGCGGCAGGTTTGGAACTGGGCGAACGCCAACTCTCTATTCTCGCGCGGCAAGGGTCCGGCAGCGCGGCGCGTTCGATTCCCGCCGGTTTCGTGGAATGGCTCGCCGCGACCAATGTGACTTCGACGAGCGAGCAATCGTATGCGCGGCAGTTGATGCCGCCCGACGCGTGGGAGTTGTGCGATGTGATTGCCATCGTTTCGTCCGACGCGAAAAAGATTCCTTCCGCCGAAGGACACGCCGTCGCGCACACCAGTCCCTTTTTGGGCGAACGCATTTCGCGCTTGCCGATTCGGTACCACCGCGTGCGGCGCGAACTGTTGGCAAAAAATCTCCAAGGCATGGGACCCGACATCGAGACCGAAGCGATTGAATTGCACATGATTGCGATGACCTCGCGTCCGCCGATTTTTTATTGGGCGCCGGGCACCGTGCGCGTGATGGACGCGGTACGCGAGTGGCGCCGCGAAGGACTGGAGGCGTATTACACGCTCGACGCCGGACCGAACGTGCACATCATCGTCGAAGCCAAAAACGCGGACGAAATCGCCAAGCGCGTGCGTGAACTCGACGCGGTGCAAAAGGTGTTTGTGAGCGCGCCCGGCGGCGGCGCGACGCTGAGCGAAAATCACCTGTTTTGAGCGCGCGCGGTGAAAACCGTTTTTTTAGTTGGCGTTAATGTGCGGGGCTGGAACGCATGTTATAATTTTGGTACGATAGTTGAAAGGATTGCATGATGCAGATAGGGCAAATGTTGCAGACGGCGCAGGGGATTGTTCTGTTCATTCTCGTCATCGGAATTTTAGTGGTGGTGCATGAACTGGGACATTACCTTGCCGCGCGCCGCTTTGGCGTCGAAGCCCCGGAATTTGGCTTGGGTTTTCCGCCGCGCTTGTTTACTTTTTGGAAGACAAACGGTTTGATTCAAATTCAAGGACGCAAAATCGTCGTGCCCAAAAATTTTGTTTTGCCGGAAGGCGTCAAACTGGGCGCATGGGTCGCGTATAAAACGGAAACGCAGAACGGAAAACAAATCTTGACCTCCATCACGCCCATTGACGAGGAAAGCAGAGGGCTGCTGCACGCGAGTCAGGTTCAAATGTTGGATCGCGGCACCGAATTCACGTTGAATGCGATTCCGTTCGGCGGCTTTGTGAGAATGAACGAGGACGAGACCTCCACCGCGCCGAACGCGTTTGTGTCCAAACCGGCGTGGCAGCGCGCCATCATTTTGATTGCGGGCGTGACGATGAATTTCGTTTTGGCGTTTCTCGTTTTCATTCTGCTGCCGATGATGGTGCCGCAAATGGTCTTGGCGGCGAATACAACAATCGTCCATGTTAGCGCGGGCAGTCCGGCGGCAAACGCAGGCTTGAGCGCCGGCGATGTGATTGTTTCTGTGAATGGGATTGACGTGAACGGCAGTCGCCAAAAAATGTCGAACGCGCTGGCGGGTAATTGCGGCAAGCCCGTAACGCTCGGCGTGGAACGCCCAAGCCCGCGCAGCGGCGTCGAACGCTTTGAAGTCAGCGTAACACCGCGTCCTTCCGATGACCCGCCGTGCATCATCGGCGTTGCGATTTCGCAAGACGTCGGCGCAAAAATCGCAAGCGTTACCCCGGGCTCGATTGCCGATCAAGCCGGATTGCGTCCGGGCGATGCGTTGGTGAGCGTCGGCGATTTTTCGGTCCTGCCGGAAAACGCGTTGGTCGGAATTTTGCGCGATGAGAACGCGCTCGCCGCGCATATCCTCGACCATTACAAAGTCAACACGACGGTCATTGTGCGTTACATCCGCGATGGCAATGCACAGCAGACCAAAATCACCATCCCGGCAGATTTGCCCGCGTCGGAAGCGACATTGGGCTTGAGTTTTCATTTCGGTTTACTGCCTGCGATCGCCGACGCGACGCAGCAAATGTACACGGCGTTGACCTCCGTGCCGCGCGCGCTGCGCGATATGGTCAGCAATCTGGCGCGCGGCAACAACTCGGGCGTGCTCGGTCCGGTCGGCATTACGCAAGTGGTCGTCGAAGGCGCGCCGAGCGGCGGACTGCCGTTTATCATCAGCATCATCGGCGTGTTGAGTCTCAATCTGGCGATTTTCAACCTCTTGCCAATTCCGGGGTTGGATGGCGGACGCTTGATGTTCGTGCTTGCCGAAATGATTCTGCGCGGGCGCAAACTCGACCCGCGTCGCGAAGGGTACATTCATCTCGCGGGCTTTGTGTTTTTGCTCATGCTCATTTTCGTCATCTCGTACTTTGACGTCACGCGCGTGCTGTCCGGCAAATCGCCATTTGGACCGTAACGCGGCGCGTGCATCAGAAAAAGAAATTTGTGGTATAAACGACCTCGATCGCAAACATCGAGGTCATTTCATTTTTCGGAGAATGGATTCATGCCTGCTCGTTCCGCACGCGCAAAAAATAAAACCACGCCAAGATTTCTTTCCAGCGCGTCCGCGCTGCGTGCGCCCGTCGCGCAGTTTACCGACCCGCTGCGCCGCGAAAAAATCCAAGCCGCGTTTCCGACCGTGCGCGAACTGTTTCGCGAATTTTGCGAGACGCAAAATATTCCGGGATTGGCGTTTGGCGTTGTCCTAGACGGCGAATTGGCGTTTGCCGACGCGATGGGCTGGCGCCATGTCGGGCAACGCGCCCCCGTCACGCTCGATACGGTGTTTCGCATCGCGTCCATGTCCAAAAGTTTTATTGCGATGGCAATCTTGCAATTGCGCGACGCGCAGAAATTGCGTCTCGACGATGCCGCCGCGCAGTATCTCCCCGAATTGAAAACGCTCGCGTATCCGACGCGCGACGCGGCGACCATCACCCTGCGCGATTTGCTGACGATGGCGCCCGGCTTTCCCGAAGACAATCCGTGGGGCGACCGCCAAATGGCAATCGGCGAAAGCACATTTACCAAGTGGCTGCGCGCGGGCATTCCTTTTTCCAACGCTCCGAATTTAACGTTTGAATATTCCAATTACGCGTATGCGCTGCTCGGTCGAATGGTGACGCGTGTTTCGGGCATGTCGTTTCAAAATTATGTGACGAAAAATATTTTGCAGCCGCTCAAGATGCGCGCGACGACGTGGGATAAAACGCGCGTGCCTGCGTCGCGTTTGGCGCAAGGATATCGCTTTGAAGACGAAATCTGGAAACCCGAACCGATTTTGCCCGACGGCGCGTTCGCCGGAATGGCGGGACTGTTCACGACGATTCCCGATTTCGCGCGCTATATGGCATTTTTGCTCGACGCGTTTCCGCCGCGCGATGAACGCGCACGCGGTCCCGTTTCGCGCGCGACCGCGCGCGAAATGCAGCAGTTGATGCGCTTTGAGGAATTGGTCACGCGCACGCTGGATGCCGACAAGGTATGGCACGCCGTTTCGGGCTATGGCTACGGACTTGCCATTTGGCATGACGAGCGATTTGGCTACGGCGTTTCGCACGGCGGCGGTTTGCCGGGATATGGCAGTTATTATTATTTGCTGCCCGAGCACGGCGTGGGCGTAGTCGCGTTCACCAACAAAACGTACGGACGCGTCGGCATGGTCTTTCCAAAAATTTTTGATGTGTTGGCGCAGGGGGGGGGCTTGAGTCCGCGCGCGCCGCAGCCCGCGCCGATTTTGGTCAAGCTGCGCGACATGGTTCAACATTGGCTGGAGAGCGGCGACGACGCGCAAGTTGCCGCGCACGCGGCGGATAATTTCTATCTCGATTCCGATGCCGCGCACCGCCGCGCCGAGTTGGACAAATTGCGCGCGGACTTGGGCGCGTTCCAACGCGTCGGCGAATTGCGCGCACACAACGCGCTGCGCGGCACATGGCGCATCGAGTGCGAACGCGGCGCGCTCGAGGTTTTCCTTACGCTCGCGCCCACGATGCCGCCGCGGATTCAAATGTGCCGCTTGACGCCCATCCAAACAGAAGCGGCGCATTAAAAGGGTTCCATCGAATTGCTTGTTTCAAAAGCGCATCTAAATTAAAATCGTGTCGTGTCGGAAATCGCGATTCGCTGTCCCCATTGCGGCAAGCGCATGAGCGCGGACGACCCTAAATGTCCCGCTTGCGGATATGGTAACGTGACACATACACCACGCATTCGCTGTAATTATTGTTCGCGGCGCATTCCCGCTTCGGCGGTCGTTTGCCCGAACTGCCAGCACAACCCGCGCGCGTTTTATTGGAAACGCTGGCATGTGGTCGTTTTGGCGGTGGTGGGGCTGTTGGCGCTCGCGGCATTTTTCTTGACGTTCGGCGCGAATGGGATTGGTTCCGCGCTGACCGGATTCAATCCCTTCCGCGGCGTAGCGCTCGGCGCAAGCCCTACGCCGCGCGCGACTCTTGCGCCCATCACCGTCATCATCACCGCCACGCCGCGCCCGCCGACGCGCACGCCCATTCCGCCGACCACCACGATTGCCAATTCGCCGCCCCCCCCTCCTACCGCCTCGCCGACGTTTTCGTCAACGCCGACACGCACCGTGACGCAAAACAGCCGCGCGGCGCGCGCGACCGAAACCTTCACGCCGACACCCACGCCAATTCCTGTGCCGCCGCCAAAATTGATTGCGCCGACGGACGGCGAACGCATTCAGGGCGCCAACAAGCATGTCATTCTGACCTTTCAGCCCGCCAAACCGATTGGCGCGCAAGAATGGTATCGCTTGCAAGTGGATTATTTGGACCGCACCGGACAGCCGGTGAGCTGGTGCGCGTTCACCAAAGAAAGCGCGTTGGAATTCCCGCGCGATTTGTTTGACGATTCCTCGCCCAACGTGCGTTCCTTTTTGTGGCGCGTGAATGTGGTGCAAACCCACCAAGTGAATCCTTCGACGTGCGACGCGCCGTACGATGTGTTGAGCGCGCCGAGCGAGGTGTGGACGTTTTATTGGTATTGAAATGTTAGAACGTTCAACGTTCGAACGTTCGGTGTGGGATGCGCATTTTGAGATTGACCACGACTCGGCGTCTTGGCAGGCAGGGCGTCACCGGAGAATGAGTGTGTGCAACTCTTGCACGTGGCGCTGCGGCTTGATGTCGGCAGGGAGGTTCGGTCGCACGTGCTTGGCGAACCACTCGGATGCGTCTTTTGATGATTCCCACACTTCGATGACACGCCAGCCGCCCTCGATCGGATGACCGTAGTGCATGATAAAGCCGGGCGCGCCCCTGAGGAAGTCTCCGAGAACCCGGATGGTTTGCTCGTAACCTTCGCTCGTTTGCCCGGGGACATCGGCATAAATTGCGATTGCCATTTGCGTAATCCTCCTATTCCATCGTACTAAATGGACAATTTCAACCTCCGCATCGAGTATTGTGGATTTGTCTTAACTCTATCTCAAGCATTTGTTACATTTCTCTAACGGACGGCGCAATCTGGAATTTAGAATCTCGTAAGAATTGTGTGAGGCGCAAGCAATCTCCGTACAGACAATGAGGGTATGACGCTCATGCAAAAAGTTTTGGTCGTGGACGATGAACCGCAGATTTTGGATGTGGTCGCCAAATACCTCGTGCGCGATGGTTTTCAGGTGGCGACGGCGCGGGACGGCGAAGCCGCGCTGTCCGCGTTCAACACCAACAAACCGGATTTGGTCGTGTTGGATTTGATGCTGCCCAAAGTGGATGGGCTGGAAGTGTTCAAGCGTTTGCGGAATCTGAGCGCGGTGCCCGTGATTATGCTCACTGCCAAAGGCGACGAGACCGATCGCATCGTCGGCTTGGAACTCGGCGCGGACGATTACCTCACCAAACCATTCAGCCCGCGCGAATTGTCCGCGCGCGTCAAAGCCGTATTGCGGCGCGCGACGACGGGCACGATGCTCGATACGGGCGAACGCGTGTTGGTGCGCGGCGCGCTGCGGATTGACCCGCGCGCGCGTTCGGTTTCCGTCGCCGATAAAGAAGTGGAATTGACGAGCAAAGAATTTGATTTGCTCTGGTTTCTGGCGTCGCACCCCGGGCAGGTGTTTACGCGCGTGCAGCTATTGGACCATGTGTGGGGCTATGAATTTTACGGCGATTCGAGCACAGTGACGGTGCACATGCGCCGTTTGCGCGAAAAAATCGAAACCGACCCCGCGAATCCGCATTTTCTTTCCACCGTGTGGGGCGTCGGGTATAAATTTGAAAAAGACGTTTAACAGAATGCAGCGCAACGCGCGCGTGACTGTTTACTGCTGTCTGCTTTCTGCCCACTGAGAGATGCGTCGCGAATTCGTATTTGGATTCATCTGGTTGACGCTGGCGCCCGTAGCGGCGCTCGTGCTGGCGGCAACGTGGCTGCGCGCGCCCGGCGAAGAGCTGCTCGAATTGACGCGCTTGTTTTTGATTGCCGAAGCGCTTGCGCTGCTGTTGGGCTTTGTCGCGTACGGCTTGGTATTGCGCGCGGGGTTCGGCGGCATTAGCAGCAAAGTCGCGCTCGGCTATGCGCTGACGGTCGGTGTGACCGCGTTGGTGATATTGCTCGTCTCGATGCCGATGTTTATTTCGACGCACGACGCGCAATTCTTGCTCGTGCTGTTGGTATTTTCGGGATTGGTGTCGGTTGGATTTGGCTATTTGATGTCGCGTTCCATCGCGCGGGGATTGAGCGAACTTACTGCCGGCGCGCGCGATATTGCGCGCGGGAATCTCGAAACGCGCGTGCATGTGAAATCGGGCGATGAAGTGGAACAGCTCGCGTCCGCGTTCAATCACATGGCGGACCAATTGGAACAGTCCGCGCGCAAGCAAAAAGAATTGGAACAAATGCGGCGCGATGTGGTCGCGGCGGTCTCGCACGATTTGCGTACGCCGCTCGCGTCCCTGCGCGCGATGATCGAAGCGATTAACGACGGCGTGGTCAGCGACGAAGCGACGATTGCGCGTTATTTGAAAAACGCGCAGCTGCAAGCCGAACAATTGTCGCTGCTGGTCGAAGATTTATTTGAATTGTCGCAGTTGGATGCAGGCGTGATGCAGTGGCAGGTCGAGCCCGGTTCCCTGCGCGATTTGATTTCCGACACGTTGGAAGCGCTGCATGTGCAAGCGCAAGAAAAACACGTCACGTTGAGCGGCGCGGTGGACGCGAGCGTTGACCCGGTGCTGATGAATGCGCACAAGATGCAGCGCGTGTTGTACAACTTGATTCAAAACGCGATACGCCACACGCCCGCCGACGGCACGGTGTTTATTCAAGCGCGCGCGTGCGGAACGAATCAAGTGCAGGTGGACGTGATTGATTCGGGCGAGGGGATTGAGGCCGCCGATTTGCCGCACATCTTTGAACAATTTTATCGCGGCGAAAAATCGCGTTCGCGCGAAACGGGCGGCGCGGGTCTGGGTTTGGCAATCGCGCAGCGCATCGTGCTCGCGCATCACGGGAAAATTTGGGTCGAATCCCAACGCGGCGCGGGCAGCCGCTTTAGTTTCACGCTGCCGCGTGCAGTAATTCAATGACCTCGTCGTCAGTCACTTGTCCAAAATCCTCATAGAAATAACCGACCGCGAAAAACGGTTCGGGCGCGTCGAGCAAAACCAATTCGTCGCATTCTTCGCGCAAATGTGGAACGACAGGGCGCGGCGCGACGGGCACCGCCAAAACCACGCGCTGCGGATTTTGTTTTTTCAACGCGCGCAGCGCCGCCAGCGTGGTCGCGCCGGTGGCAACCCCATCATCGGTCAGAATCACCACTTTGTTTTGTAAATCCAGCGGCGGGCGGTCGCGGCGATACAACGCGACGCGGCGACGAATCTCGCGGATTTGCGCGGCGGAAGCTTGAGCGACTTGCTGTTCGGACAAGCGGAGTTCGTGGATGAGTGCGCGGTCCACAAAAACCGTGCCGTCGCTCGCCACCGCGCCGATGGCAAGTTCTTTGTTGAACGGCGCGCCGATTTTGCGCGTAATAAAAATGTCCAGCGGCGCGGCGAGCGCCCGCGCGATTTCGGCGGCGACGACAACTCCACCGCGCGGAATGCCGAGCACGATTACATCCGCGCGGTCTTTGTACGCGACCAATTTGGCGGCGAGCCGTTGTCCTGCCTCGCGGCGGTCTGCGAAACGAATCATGGGTTATCTGCGCCGAATGAATTTTGAAAAAGTTCCATTTTTTTGATTGTGAGACAATTTCATGATGACGGTGGCTCCGCAAAATTGGTTTCCGCTAAAATGGTATAGACCGGTCCGGTCGGACGCAAGTCGCTGGCAATCAGCGCCAGCGCGCGCGCATGAATGACGCCGTACGTTTCCGGCGGCATGGTTTTCACCAATTCGCCAAATGCTGCGCGCTGCGCGTTCGACGCGTCGCGTTTGATGCGACCCAACGTAAGGTGCGGCGTCAAGCCGCGTTCATCGCGCGCAAACCCCAACTGCGCGCATTCGTCTTCAATGCGCTGTGTCAGCAGGGCAGCGCGGTCGAGCGCGCCGGTCAAGCCGACCCACACATTGTTCGGATGGCGCGTGTTCGGAAAGCAGCCGACGCCGCGCGCGGTCAATTCAAACGGCGATGTGCTGTCTGCCGCGCGCCGTACAGCGTCGCGCAGTGCGTCCACCTGCGCTCGTTTCGCGTTACCCAAGAATTTTAGGGTGAGATGAATGTTTTGCGGCGCGACCCAGCGCACCAAATCTTTTGCAACCAGGCGACGGCGGCATTCGTCTTGTAATTGTTCCTGCACGCGCTGCAGCGCGCGGCGCAATGTGTCGTCCAATTCAACGGCGATAAAAACGCGCAGTATGTCATTCACCCCTAGTAGTGCAACAAAATGAAACTGCGGGGTTGCACCTTTTTTCTTGCCCGTATAATTCGGCGCGCTTTCGCATCTGTATCTCGCAGTCTCATCATGTTGTTGCACTAGATTGTGCTACAAGCGGCGTTCCAATGCAAGCTGTCGTTTGGACATATCGGTTATTCTCGATAAAATGACAAGGTGGGTTGGCGCCTGTGTCTCGCTCTGCGCCACATTTTCAAGGATAGGGCATGAGTTCTCGACCGATTTACCATCGCCGCCGTCGTTTGCGGCATGAAAGCAAGCACAATAACAGCTGGATTCCTCAAGTCATCCTCGGTGTTTTTGCCGTCCTCGTCGTTGGCTCGGTTCTCGCGGTTCTGGGCGTCGTGGCATTTTCTGCCATGACAGTCATGAACATGTATTCCGAATACGCGCAGAATCTGCCCGAGCCTGCGAAACTTTCGCAGCAAGCCGAAACCCAATTCAAGACCACCAAAATCTATGACCGCACCGGCAAAGTGTTGCTGTACGAATTGTTCGACCCGACCGGCGGCAATCGCACCAACGTTCCGCTGTCCAAAATCTCGCCGTACTTGATTAATGCCACCGTCGCGCTCGAAGACAAAACATTTTGGACGAATGAGGGCGTGGATTACATGGGCATGGTGCGCGCGTTTTACAACATGGCGCGCGGTCAGCCCCTGCAAGGCGCGTCCACCTTGACCCAGCAGCTCGTGAAAAAAGTTTTGCTGCCCGAACGCGAGAGCGAATCGCGCACGAACATCGAACTCAAGATTCAAGAGACGATCATGGCGCGCGAGATTTCGCAAAAATACAGCAAGCAGCAAATTTTGGAATGGTATCTCAATACGATTTATTACGGCAATCTCGCGTACGGCATCGAAGCGGCGAGCGAAGCGTATTTCGGCAAACACGCGTCCGAGTTGACGTTGAGCGAAGCGGCGACGCTCGCGGCGATTCCGCAGTATCCCGCGCTCAACCCGATTGACAATCCCGACATTGCCAAACAGCGCCGCGACATTGCGCTCGACCGCATGGTGACGGAAGGATACATTACCGAAAAGCAAGCGGCGGACGCGAAAAGTCAAGACATTCAAATCGTCCAGAAAAAATTTGACATCAAAGCGCCGCACTTTGTGTTTTATGTGCGCCGCTATTTGGAAGATAAATACGGTCCCGATGCGGTGAACAGAGGCGGATGGACGGTTTACACGACGCTCGATTACGACGCGCAAACGCATGCCGAAGAAATCGCGCGCAATCAAATTGCGAAACTGACCGAAGAAAAACGCAACGTGACGAACGCATCGGTCGTCGCTTTGGATTCCAAGACCGGTCAAATTGTGGCGATGGTCGGTTCGGTGGACTATTTCAATCGCGATATTGACGGGCAAGTCAACATTGCGATTTCGGACCGCCAGCCCGGTTCTTCGTTCAAATTGTTTAGTTATTTGCAGGCGTTTGAAAAAGGCGCGCAGGACGGCACGCCGCTTTCACCGGCGAGTGTGGTGTATGATGTGCGGACCGCGTTCGAGGACCCGCCCAATCCGCCGTACGTTCCCGAAAACTATGACCGCAAGTATCACGGTCCGGTGCGCCTGCGCACCGCGCTCGCGTCGTCGTACAACATTCCCGCTGTCAAAGTGCTCGATATGGTGGGCATCAAAAATGTGTTGAACCTCGCGCATCGCATGGGCATCACGACGCTTGACAAGAATTACGGGCTCGCGCTGACACTCGGCGGAGGCGAAGTCAAACTGCTCGACATGACGTACGCCTATGCGGTGGTGGCAAACGGCGGCGTGATGGTGGGGCAGCCGGTGCCGCCGCAAAATCAGCGCGACGGGTACCGCAAACTTGACCCGATTGCGGTGTTGAAAATCGTGGATGCCAATGGCAATGTGATTGAAGACAACACCAAGCCCAGCGCGGAGCGCATCGTATCCGAACAAGCGGCGTATCTCATCACCGATGTGTTGAGCGACAACAACGCGCGCGCGCCTGCATTCGGTTTGAACAGTGTGCTCAAACTGGACCGTCCCGCCGCTGTGAAAACCGGAACGACTTCATCGTGGCGCGACAATTGGACGTTGGGTTTTACGCCTGACTATACCGTCGGCGTGTGGGTCGGCAACGCGGACAATCAAGAGATGGAACACATTTCCGGCATCACGGGCGCGGCGCCGATTTGGCACGACGTCATGACGTATTTGCACGCAGGCAAACCGATTCATGAATTTGTCGAGCCGCCGGATATTGTTCATATGAATGTGTGTCTTGCCAGCGGTTTGCTGCCCACGCCGGAATGTCCGCAAGTGGTGCGCGAAATTTTTATCAAAGGCAATGAACCGACCAAGCCCGACGATATCTGGAAGCCGTTCCGCATTTTTGTGCCGAACGGGAAACTTGCGACCGCGTTTGACCCGCCGGACCAGGTGACGACGGTGGTGTATCCGATTTATCCGCCGGACGCGCAAGATTGGGTCAAGGAAAACAATATTCCCCAGCCGCCGACCGAATTTGACACGACCTACGCGGCGAGCGCGGCGGGCGGCGACCTCGCGATTTTCACGCCCGCGAATTACGCGTCGGTCAAAGGCACCGTCGAAGTACGCGGCAACGCAAAAATTCCCGGCATGAGCGAATGGCGTTTGAATGTGGGCGCGGGACTCGACCCGACGCAGTGGCTGACGATTGGGCAGGGCGGATGCTGTGTGGACAACGGTGTGCTGGCGAATTGGAATACGACGGACAGCGGTCTGTACACTTTGCAGCTCACGGCAGTAGATGGCTCGGGCAATGCGCAAACGGCATCGTCCCAAGTCACGGTGGACAACAGTCCGCCGCGCGTCGAAATCATCAATCCATGGGATGACAAACAATATCTCATGGAAGATGATGAATGGGTCAGCATTGACGCAGACGCGCGCGATAATCTTTCGATGGGCTATGTGGATTTCTGGCTCGACGATTCGTATCTCGGGCGCACCCAAGTTTCGCCGTTCTCGTTCAAGTGGAACATCACGATGCACGATTCGTTCTCGCCAACGTTGAAAGCCGCGCTCGAACTGCCGGTGGATTCGCCGACAATGCCGGTGCTTTCGTACAACGCGACCGTGAACAAATTAGAAGACGACGGCAAGACCGTGAGCACGATTACGGAAACGCTCGTGGCGACCATGACGAAAAAAGCCGACCGCGTCGTGGGGGTGTTCCCGAATGGATTTGGCGTCATCATGGATTCGGGCGGTTATACCGAAACGCATACGGTGCGCGTGCGCGCGTACGATGCGGCGGGCAATGCGGTGGACAGCGCGAGCGTACGCTTTTTGGTCGCGCACAAACCAAAACCGCAGACCGAAAACACCCAGAGTTTGAATTGGTATTGGCAAGACAAACAGTGGCTTTGGACAATGTTGGAACCGGAACGAACGCCATGGCGCGAACGACCTTCGTAGAGTAGAGACGTTCCATTGAACGCCCCTTGCAAGATGCCGATAACACAGGACAACCGCACGCGGTTGTCCTGTGTTTCGTTCCCCGCCGATAATTTGCGCGGAATGCGAAAACGTCTAGAATGAATTTGTTACGCTTGTGAAATTCGTATCAAGGTCGAAAACGAACAGAATCAAATTATCAGAACGCTCACTCGCCGAGTGCAGCGAAATATCAATACGCGCTTTCTCAAAAGTTAACATGAACTCCGTTCACCACCAAGGATGAAAATCTCCCCTCGCCCTTTGGGAGAGGGGTTGGGGGTGAGGAGTTATTTTCGAATCAGCAAGACGCCTTTTGAGAGAGCCGAGGAGGAAACAATGTCCAGTCGCAAGTTATGGGTCTTTGTGGGTTTGTTGATGGCAGTTGCCGCCATCGTGTCCGCATGCGGCGGCGGTGGTGGCGGAGCCGGCGCGGGGGCAGCCACGTTTAACATTCAAGGGTCCGAATTCTCCTATCAGCCAAACGCTTTTACCGTCAAGCCCGGCGAAAAAGTGACTATCAATTTCAAAAATGCCGGTACCGTCGAACACACCTTTGTCCTCAAAGACCTGAATTTCAAATTGACCGCGCAGCCAGGGCAAACCGTGACCGGCACGTTCACCGCACCTTCCACGCCCGGCACATTCCAGTTTCACTGCGATATTGCGGGACATACCGAAGCCGGCATGGTCGGCACGATGACTGTCGCGCAATAACAAATAGCGCACGCTCAGAACCAAAACACCCACGTCGAAAAACGACGCGGGTGTTTTTTGTATCCTGCCAACGCGCTTAACCTTTTTGCGCATCGGGCGTATATTTTTCCAGAACTTACAAGGAGAACACACATGTCCTATTCAGCCGAAATCAGCCGCACGAACCCATCGTGCTTTTTGTTTATGATTGACCAGTCCGGTTCGATGGCAGACCCGTTCGGGGGCGAAGCGGGCAAACGCAAAGCGGACGGCGTTGCCGACGCGCTCAATCGTCTCTTGCAAAATTTGGTCATCAAATGCGCCAAAACCGAAGGGGTGCGCGATTATTACTACATTGGCGTCATCGGGTACGGCGCGCAGGTAGGTCCCGCGTTTCTCGGCGCGTTGACGGGCAAAGAATTGGCGCCCATCAGTGAGGTCGCTGCAAATCCGGCGCGGATTGAAGAACGTTCCAAAAAAGTGGATGACGGCGCGGGCGGTCTCGTGGAACAAAAAATAAAATTTCCGATTTGGATTGAACCCGTCGCGCATGGCGGTACGCCGATGGTCAAAGCCATGACGATGGCAGAAGGTATCCTAAAAACGTTTGTCGGCGCGCATCCGGATTGTTTTCCGCCGATTGTGATTCACATTACCGACGGCGAATCTACCGACGGCGACCCGACGCAGGCAATGCGTAATGTGACAAGCATTGCTTCATCGGATGGCAACGTGCTGTTGTTCAACGTCCATCTTTCGAGCAGCGCCGCGCAGCCGATTGCGTATCCAAACCGCGCCGATGCGTTGCCCGATCAGTATGCCAAATTGTTGTTTGATACGGCAAGCGAACTCACGCCCTTCATGCAAAGTATTGCGCGCGAACAGGGCTACAATCCTGAACCGGGCGCGCGCGGATTCGTCTTTAACGGCGACTTGGCGCTGGTGATTCAATCGCTTGACATTGGCACGCGTCCCAGCAATCTGCGCTGAGCGGTTGCGCGCGCACCATGTTTCGGTTAAGATGCGCACAGGTGCCCGCTGCCGCAAAAGGCACCGGGCACTTTTTCTTGGCACGCGCACAGCATCCGATGAGTCCTCTTACAGCGTATACCCTTTGGCGACCCAAAGCGGGCAATGCCGACGACGAATACGAAGACGCGTATTACAGCGCCAAACGCGCGGGCGGCGCGGCGCGAATTGCCTTTGCGATTGCCGACGGCGCGACGGAAAGTTTATTGAGCCGTCACTGGGCGAATTTGTTGGTCAAACGTTTTGTGCGGCAATGGGAGCGTCCGGAATGGTTGGAGCGCTGGCTGGCGAGCACATGGCGCGCGTGGGCGCATGAAAAACGCGAATACATCCGCCGCCGCGAACGCGCACACAAGCCCATCCAATGGTACGAAGAGCCGGGCTTGCAGGCGGGCGCGTTTGCCGCGCTGCTTGGGCTGGTGGTGACGCGTGCGCCGCGCCATCTAGTCTGGCATGCTATCGCGTTGGGCGATTGTTGTTTGGCGCAAGTGCGCGATAATTTTTTGTTGCGCGCGTTTCCGATCGGAAACGCGGACGCGTTCAACAATCGTCCCATCTTGCTCGGCAGTAACCCTGCGCGTAATGCGGCAGAACATTTTTCTTTTGCGGATGGGACATTGACGCGCGGCGATCGGATGTATTTGATGACCGACGCGCTCGCGGCGTGGTTTCTGCGCGCGAACGAACAGGGCGCGCAGCCGTGGCAGGAATTGGATGCGTTTCGCGCGCCGGATGCGTTCGCCGCGTGGCTCACGGAAAAACGCGCCGCCCACGCGATGCGGAATGACGATGTGACCTTGATACGTTTGGCTTGGGAATGACAAAGATGTGGTGGCCCAGTCCGTCAGATTATCAAGACGCGGTTCAAAATCCGCGCGTCGCATTTTCGGATAACGAACTCCGCGAAGGTGTTGTTGTCAGCGATGCGTTGGGCTTGCCCAAACCGATTTCGGGTAGTTTCGCAACCGTCTATCAAGTGGACTATCGCGGGCGCCGACATGCGGTGCGCTGTTTTCTGCGGCATGTGCCAGATATTGCGCAGCGTTATGCCGCCATCAGCGCGTATCTCCAGCAAGCCGCGCTATCGTTCACCGTCGAATTTTCGTTTTTGCCGCAAGGCATTCGCTTGCGCGGGCAGTGGTTCCCCGTGCTGAAAATGGATTGGGTCGAAGGCAGTCGCCTGGATGTATATGTCGCGCAGCATTTGAACGACCCGTCCGCGCTGCTCGAAATCACGCGCCAATTTTTACATCTTGCTGACGCGCTGCGTCATGCCCACATCGCGCACGGCGATTTGCAGCACGGCAATTTGCTTGTGGTAAATCACGAGCTGCGTTTGTTGGATTATGATGGGATGTTCGTACCCGCGCTCGCGGGAATGACGAGCAATGAATTGGGACAACCGAATTATCAACATCCGCTGCGCTCGCCGCGCGACTATGACCTCTATCTCGACAATTTTTCCGTTTGGGTCATTACGCTGTCGCTGTTGGGATTGGCGCTCGACCCCGAACTGCGTTTCAGTTTTAGCGGCGCGAGCGAAGCGCTGCTGCTGCAGCAGTCTGATTTCGCCAACCCTGCCCACTCCAAGCGGTTGAGCGCGCTCCAACATTCTCCGAATCCGACACTGCGTGCCTTGACGCAATCGTTTTTGACCTTTCTCTTTGCGCGCGATTTGCGCGCGATTCCGCCCCTCGAATCGAATGCGATTGCGGCGTTACATGCTGGCGCGCCGACGCATACGAATTTGCCCGATTGGCTGCGCGAACGCGTTGGCATCATGCCCGCGTTAACGCCGCCCGTCGCGCCGATGTCTTCTGCTGCATTGCCTGTGGCGAATGGCGCGGATTGGCTTTTCGACCATTTGCAGACGCCGCCCCCGCCGCGTTTGGAGGGTTCCTTTCGCGCGGAAAAATATTTGCTTGCGTTGACTGCGCTGGTCTTTTTTTTTGTCGTCGGCATTATGCTAATGGGTCCGGTGGACCCGTTTCTCGGCGGGGTGGTGCTCGCGCTGATTCCTTCGGTGGGCGTCTTTGCGCTCACGCTCGGTTTCACGCTGCGTTACAACAGTCCCGAACGGCGTGACGCGCTGCGCGCGGTGCGAAAGCTGGAGCAAGAACAAGCCGCACTGACGCGCCGAATTCAGGAACTCGAAGCGCAGCGCGCGGAATTGGAACAGCAAGAACAAGAGGCGTTGACGAAACTGGTCAAACAGCAAACCGACAATGCGGCGCAGGAACAAGCCGCGCTTGCCGCGCTCGAGCGGGATTTGCAAAACGAACTCGCGAAACTCGACGCGCAGCGCCAAAAATTGGCGGCGCAAGAAACCGAAACGCTTGCCGCCGCGCTCCAACAATTGCAGGCGAAACACATACAGCGCGCATTGGAATCGTATCGCATTGCCGACGCGATGCTGCCGGGCATCATCCCTCGCGAAGTGAAACAAAAATTGGCGGCGCACGGTTTTGTGACGGCGGCGGATATTGTGAATTTCCAGGTGAACGTGTTGAATGCGGGAAAACGTTTTTGTCTGGTGAATCGGCAGGGCAAAGCGGTGTATGTCGAAGGCATCACGCCCGAACGCGGCGTCGCGTTGATTTTATGGCGGCGGACCTTGGAAGCGCGCGTGAAACGACAGGCGCCCGACGCGCTTTCGCCGGAGATGACTGCCTCGCTGCGTAAAAAATTCCAAGACGCGCAAATTTCGATCCAAGTCGAGGAAATCAAGAAAAAGCAAGAAACCGCCAATGCCAAAACACGCGTGACTGCCGATGCGCGACAGGAGCAAGCGCGCTTGACGCGCGAGATGCAAGAACTGCCCGCGCGCGCGCGCCGCGAGAGGGAAAGCATCGAACAGGAATTGGCGCAGCGGCGCAAGCTGCTCGCCGAAAAAGATTGGGCGCTCGTCCTCGCGCGCCGTCAACTTGCGAATTTCGCGCACATCAGTTTTTTCAATTATTTGAAATCTATTTTGTGGCGCTGAGCGCCGCAGCGTCACGATGAGCGGCGGTAACGCGAGCCGTTGCCCAAACAAAAATCCGTTCTCGGAAAAAAATTCGAGAACGGATTTTTGTGCTCCATCAAAAAATTTTTACGCTTCCGTCACCGTCACCTTTTTGATTCTGTCCCCCTGCCGTATCGCGTTCACCACATCCTGCCCCTTGGTCACTTGACCGAATACGGTGTGTTTGCCGTTGAGATGCGGCTGCGGCGAATGCGTGATAAAAAATTGACTGCCGTTCGTGCCCGGTCCCGCATTCGCCATCGAGAGCACGCCCGTTTCATGTTTCAACGGATTGCCCGCGAATTCATCTTCAAAACGATAACCAGGTCCGCCGCGTCCGGTGCCCGTCGGGTCGCCGCCCTGAATCATGAAATTGGAAATGACGCGGTGAAACGTCACGCCGTCATAGAATCCTTGACGCGCGAGAAAAACAAAATTGTTGACGGTTTTCGGCGCGTACTGCGGATACAAATCAATTTCGATATTGCCCCGTTCGGTCTCCAGTGTCGCGCGATAGTTTTTCTTGGGGTCAATCTCCATCGCGGGCGGCGAGTTCCATTGTTGCATTGCCATTGCAATTCCTTTCCGATGTAAAATAACCTACAAGCGTGATTATAACACGTTCACATCGGCTATGAACACCAAAGACCAAATTGTCACCAATTGGCTGCCGCGTTACACCGGCGTTCCGCTTCACGAATTCGGCAAATATATTTTGCTTGTCAATTTCAGCAACTATGTCAGGTTGTTTGCGGAATGGCACAACGTGCCCGTGCGCGGACTCGACCGCCCGATGCAGAGCGCGACTGCCAACAATATCACCATCATCAATTTTGGCATGGGCAGCGCCAATGCCGCGACGGTGATGGATTTGCTCAGTGCCGTAAAACCGAAAGCATGTTTGTTTCTCGGCAAATGCGGCGGGCTAAAAACGAAAAATAAATTAGGCGATTTGATTTTGCCCATCGCGGCAATTCGCGGCGAAGGCGCGTCGAATGATTACTTGCCGCCCGAAGTGCCCGCGCTTCCCGCGTTCAGTTTGCAAAAAGCCGTATCCAACACCATCCGTTTTCACGAGCGCGATTACTGGACCGGCACGGTGTACACCACCAACCGCCGCGTATGGGAACACGACGAAGCCTTCAAAAAATATTTGCGCCGCTTGCGCGTGATGGCGATTGATATGGAGACCGCGACAATTTTTATCGCGGGCTTTGCCAATGAAATTCCCACCGGCGCGCTCTTGCTCGTCTCCGACCAACCGATGGTTCCGGACGGCATCAAGACCGAAGAAAGCGACAAACGCGTCACCGACGAGTACGTGGAATCGCATCTCCTCATTGGCATCAACTCGCTCAACGAACTGAGCAACAAAGGCTTGTCGGTCAAACATCTGCGGTTTTGATTTCAAGATCCCAAGCGTTTTCCGCAAATGTCGCCCGTCGCATCGCGTCCTATGCTGGAAACCCTTGCGGTCGCGCGTGGGTTGATTGACAGGCGCGGGTTTGTCGGTACAATCGGAGCAATGGCTGACAAAATCATCTTGCGCGGCGCACAGTTTCACGGCAAACACGGCGTCTCGCCCGAAGAACGCGTAGTCGGCGGACGCATCATCGTGGATATTGAAATCGAATACGACCTCACGCGCGCGGGGTTGAGCGATGACATTGCCGACACCATCAGTTATTCCGATGTGTTCAAAACGGTGCGCCATCTCGTCGAAGATACCGAATCGTTATTGCTCGAAGCGTTAGCGCGGAAAATTTCCGACGCGATGTTTGAAAAATTTCCGGTGGACGCGCTGACCGTCTATGTGCGCAAACAGCCGCCGCCGATTCGCGGCGTCGTCGAAAGCGCAGGCGTCCAAATCCGCCGCACGCGGAAACCGGAATGAACTTGCGCGATGGGACGCGGAAAGTTTTATGAATGCCTCTGCCAAACCGGGCGCACGCGTGCGCGCCAAAGAAAAAAGTGAACACGGCTTGGTGATTGTGTACACTGGCAAGGGCAAGGGCAAGACGACCGCCGCGTTGGGTATGGCATTGCGCGCGGTGGGACGCGGTTGGCATGTTTTGATGATTCAATTCGGCAAAGGCGCGTGGCATTATGCCGAACTCGACAGCAGCAAACGCCTCGCGCCCGAATTTGAAATTATTCCGATGGGCTTGGGCTTTTACAAAATTTTGGACGACGCGCATTCGGAACAAGAACACCGCGCCGCCGCGCAGCAAGCCCTTGCGTTGGCACACGAAAAAATGGCATCGGGCGAATACGACATGCTTATCCTCGACGAAATCAACGGCAGTCTTGCCGCCGGACTGATTTCACTGGACGACGTTTTGCAGCTCGTGAAGGCAAAACCGCAGGACTTGACGCTGGTGCTGACCGGACGCTACGCGCCGCAAGAATTGATTGACCGCGCCGACCTCGTCACCGAAATGCGCGAAATCAAACATCCCTATCAAAAAGGCATCCTCGCGCAAAAAGGAATTGATTATTGAACGCGCAATGCATAATGCCGAATGCTTAATGCGGAATGCGCCATTTTCCGAATTCCAATTTCCGAATTTCGCCTTCCGCTTTCGCAATTCCAATTTCTACTCTCGACCAAGGAACGATTCATGTCTGAACCCAAACTCAAACTCGGCGATGCCGCGCCGGATTTCAAATTGCGCGGTGTCATCACCAAACCGGATGTAAAACGTGTGGACGTGCAGTTGAGCGATTATCGCGGCAGCAAAAATGTTGTGATTGCTTTTCATCCCTTTGCGTTCACCGCAACCTGAGACCGCCAAATTCCTTCGATGGAAGCCTTTCTGGATGAATTCGAAGGACTCAACAGCCAAGTTTTGGCTGTCTCCTGCGACCCGATTGCGTCGAAAGAAGCGTGGGGCAAATGGCTCGGCGGCATTTCATACCCGCTCGTCTCGGATTTTTGGCCCCACGGCGAAATGTCACAAGCGTACGGCGTGTTCAACCCAGAGTTCGGACGCCCCGACCGCGCGTTCTTTATCGTGGACAAACAAGGCATCATCCGTTGGATCAAGACATTCAAACCCGGTGAATTGCCCGACACCGTGCAGGCGCTCGAAGCCCTACGCGCAATCGAAAATCCGGGTTGAACGTTACACGTCCCACGTTGCCGCATGAACCGCGTTTCTCTTGTCAATCTCGGAATGGTCCCGTACATGCAAGCGCTCGCGCTTCAGCACGCGTTGGTCGCCGCGCACAAAAACGGCGCAGGACAAGACGCCTTGCTCTTGCTCGAACATCCGCCCGTGTTCACGCTCGGACGCAGCGCGCGCGAGGAACACATTCTCGCGTCGCGCGAAATTTTGGACGCGGCGGGTATCGCGGTGCATCGCGTCGAACGCGGCGGCGACGTGACATATCACGGTCCCGGTCAATTGGTCGGCTATCCGATTTTGAATTTGAAAAATTTTCGCATGGACGTGGGCTGGTATGTGCGTTCGCTCGAAGATGTACTCATTGAAACATTACGCGGTTTCGGATTGAACGCGCATCGCGCGGGTTTAGACGCAGACGGCAAGCGCGACCCCAAACTCGTCGGCGTGTGGATTGATAATCCGACACGCGATGAGACCGAAAAAAAAATGCAGCCCGAAGCCAAAATCGCCCAAATCGGCGCGCGCATCGAAAGTTGGATCACGTATCACGGTTTTGCGCTCAACGTCAATCCGCGCATGGAACATTTCGGGTTAATTGTGCCCTGCGGCATTCCCGACAAGCCGGTGACATCACTCACGCTGGCGTTGGGACATCCCGTCGCGATGGACGACGTGCGCGCGCGTGTCGCCGACGCGTTCGCGCACGTGTTCGACGCGCATGTCATCGTCGAATCGAATTCGACGCCTGCAGAAAATATTGTCAGAAACAAGGCATAGTTTTTTGCATTGTTTTTCACACGCATTGTTTTTCCAAACACCTTGTTCTACCGTCGAATCCCATTCGACGGTCCGCGCGAAAAATGCAAATCGGTGATGAACGATAGCCCATCCTATGCAGGAAAACCTTCATGTCCGGACAAACAATTCCCGCCCGCACTAACTGCCTCTATCTCTGCGCGCCCATCAACGCGCTGGTCGAGGGCATTTATGAAGAAAAAATTCCGTTCGCCGAAATCAAAAAACGCGGCGATTTCGGACTCGGCACCTTCGACCAACTCGACGGCGAGATGGTGATGCTCAACGGCAGCATCTATCAAATCACCTCTGAGGGTCGCGTCGTCCAAGTCGAAGAACAAGCGCGCACGCCCTTTGCGGCGGTCACGTTTTACAATCCGCTCACGCACGACCAACTCGACAAACCCGCGACGTACCAAGAATTTTCCGCGTGGCTGCTTTCACTGCTGCCGTCGCCAAACATTTTTTACGCGATGCGCATTTACGGAACGTTTGCCTACGTCAAAACGCGTTCGGTGCCGAAACAAGAATGTTACTTGCCGCTCGTCGAGGTCACCAAGTCGCAGCCCGTTTTTGAATTTGAAAACATACGCGGCACGCTGGCAGGTTTTTTTACGCCGTCGTTCATGGGCGCGGTCAGCGTGCCCGGTTTGCATCTCCATTTCCTATCCGATGATTTACAACACGGCGGACATTTGTTGGAATGTCGCCCCATCCAAATTGACGCGGGCATTCAATTTTTGCATTCCGTCGAAATCGCGCTCCCGTCGAGTTTGGACTTTCTCACCGCCGATTTTCAACGCGACATTTCCCAAGATTTGCATCGCGCCGAACGCTGACCTCATTCGCCGCGCGCCGACCATGCACAGTCTCATTCCTGTCCCCGCCGAATTTACGCCGGGCAATGCGCTCTTTGTTCTGAATCACCACGCGCGCATCCTCATCGAGCCCGCCGCGTCGGAAGTTTTGCGTATCGGAAATTTTCTGGCAAACGCGCTGCGCCCCGCCACCGGCTTGGCTCTGCCCGTCGCGGACGCAACAAATGCCGATGCGCGCGGAAATATCTTGCTCGCGTTGAGCGACGACCGCGCGTTGGGCGACGAAGGTTACGCATTGGAAATTACAACCGATGCCGTGACGCTTCGCGCACCGCGCGCCGCTGGATTGTTTTACGGTGTCCAAACCCTGCGCCAACTTTTGCCTCCGGCGATCGAAAGCCAAACACAGCAAAATGAAATTTGGCGCATCCCCACCGGCGTTGTGCGCGATGCGCCGCGTTATACGTGGCGTGGCGCGATGTTGGATGTGGCGCGTCATTTTTTCAAGACTGCCGATGTCAAACGTTTTATAGATTTGTTGGCGCGCTATAAAATGAATCGCCTGCATTTGCATTTGTCCGACGACCAAGGGTGGCGTATCGAAATCAAAGGGTGGGATAAATTGACCGCCATCGGCGGAAGCACCGGCGTGGACGGCAAAAATGGCGGCTATTTCACCCAAGACGAATATCGTGACCTTGTGGCGTACGCGGCGGAACAATACATCACCGTCGTTCCCGAGATTGATACGCCGGGACACACGAACGCTGCGCTCGCGTCCTATGCCGAATTAAATTGCGATGGTGTCGCGCGCGCGTTGTATACGGGCATCGAGGTCGGTTTCAGTTCGCTGTGCCTGGACAAAGAAATTACGTACAAATTTCTCGACGACGTGATACGCGAACTTGCCGCGCTGACGCCCGGCGCCTACATTCACATCGGCGGTGACGAAGCGCACGCGACTGACCCGGACGCGTACAAAAAATTTGTCGAACGCGTCGAAAAAATTGTGCCGGCGCACGGCAAACGAATGATGGGTTGGGAAGAAATCGCGCAGGCAAAAATTTCGCCGCAGTCGGTGGCGCAAATTTGGCGCGGCGAACACAGCGCGCGCGCTGTCGAACAAGGCGCACGCGTCGTCCTGTCGCCCGCATCCAAAACTTATCTCGATATGCAATATAACGAGACCTCGCCGCTGGGTTTGCATTGGGCAGGTTACGTCGAGGTCCGGGACGCGTATGATTGGGACCCGGCGACTTGGCAAGGCGTCGGCGCAGAAAATATTCTTGGCGTCGAAGCGCCGCTGTGGTCGGAAACGCTTTTGACGTTGCGCGAGATTGAATATATGGCGCTGCCGCGTCTGACTGCGATTGCCGAAATCGGCTGGTCGCCGCAAACGCAGCGCGATTGGAATTCGTACCGCGAACGCGCTGCCGCGCACGGCGCGCGTTGGGATGTCATGGGTTTGAATTATTATCGCTCGCCGCAGATTGATTGGCAGTAAGCTCGCGCCAAGTGCGCGGCAGCTTGCTTGGCTCATCCCGCAATATGTCTGATTCCAATTCGCTTCCAAAATTGATGACCGCGCGTTTGATCCTACGTCCCTTTACGCTCGACGATGCGCCGCGCGTTCAGATGCTCGCGGGCGCGCGCCAAGTAGCAGAGATGACGGGACACATGCCGCATCCGTATCCCGACGGCGCGGCAGAAGAATGGATTTACAGTCACGCGGCGGAATGGAAACGCGGCGAGGGCGTTACGTTTGCGATTGCGCGCCGCGATAACGGCGAACTCATCGGCGCGATTGGATTGACGATTCATCCCGCGCACCGGCGCGCCGAAATGGGCTATTGGCTCGGCGTCCCGTACTGGAATCAAGGATACATGACCGAAGCCGCGCGCGCGGTTCTACAATTCGCGTTCGAGACATTGCATTTGAATCGCGTCTATGCATCGCACTTTCGGCGCAATCCCGCATCGGGACGCGTGATGCAAAAAATCGGCATGACGTACGAAGGCACGCTGCGCCGCCACTTTGTGCGCTGGGACAAAGTAGAAGATTTGGTCTATTACGGCATTCTCGCCGAAGAATGGAAAAATCAAACGGAGGACAAGACAGCATAATGTACAACGCGCAGGGACTCGACCCGCAACGCACGATTCGTGACTTAAAAGAATTGCGCGCGCTTACCGCCGACGAAAACGGCGCACAGCGCGTCGCGTTTACCGACACGTGGATTGCCGCGCGCAAATTCATGCGCGACAAATTGGCGGACCTGCCCATTGAAGTGGAAGTGGACGAAGCGGGCAATCAATGGGCGACACTGCCCGGCAAATCCGATGCCGCGCTGCTCATCGGCGGACACATTGATTCAGTGCCGAACGGCGGCTGGCTCGACGGTTGTTTGAATTTACTCGCGGGCGTCGAAGTTTTGCGCCATATCGCGTCGCAGGGCACACCGCCTGTGACCCTTCGCCTTGTGGATTGGGCGGACGAAGAAGGCGCGCGCTTTGGACGTTCGCTTTTTGGCTCGTCCGCTGTTTCCGGGCACATGAATCCTGACGACACGCGCAATCTGCAAGACAAAGACGGCATTCGTTTGCAAGACGCGCTTGCCCGCGTCGGCATCAACATTGACCGCGCGCCCGACGCGCGAGCGCAATTGAAAAATGCCAAAGCGTACCTCGAATTGCACATCGAACAGGGTCCCGTGCTCGAAAGCATGAATTTGCCATTGGGCACCGTGCTCGGCACATTTGGCGTCGAACGTCACGCGATTCGTTTTGTCGGACAAGCCGCGCACGCAGGTTCCACGCCGATGCGCATGCGCCGCGACGCGTTGGCGGCTGCCGCGAAACTCGAATTGGAAATCCGTGAAATCGCAAAACGACACGGCGGTGTGTGCACGATTGGACGCGTCGAGACGAAACCGGGCATCGTCACTTCAGTTGTCGAAACGTGTGATTGTTGGCTCGACCAACGCCATCTGGACGCAGACGGACTCGCCGCGATGTTAGCGGAAGCGAAAGCGGCGAGCGAAACATTTGCGCGCGAAGAAAACGTCAGCGTGGCATGGACGCGCATCTGGCGCATTGAACCGATTTTATTTAACGAAGATTTGCGCAAAATGGCTGACGCAGCCATCCAAGAAGTGACCGGCGCGGGACATCGCTTGCCGAGTGGTCCCCTGCACGATGCTGCCGAAGTCGCGCGCGCAGGCGTGCCGACGGTGATGCTCTTTGTCCAATCGCTGCGCGGTCTGTCGCACACCAATCTCGAAGACACCAAAGAAGAGCATATTGCCATGAGCGTGGAGGCGCTCGACCGCCTCGCGTTCAAAGCGATGGAGTGGATTGCGAAATCGTAGGGGCAGCGTCTTGCTGCCCCAGTGCCTTGTCCAATACCAATGCAATTCGCCGCATTCGATTTGGAAATCGCGCGAGAATTTCCAGACAATGGAAATTGGCGCGACGCCGCGCCGTTGGGCATTACGTGCGCCGCGTTAGCGTTGAGCGATGAACCCGCGCCGCGTTTTTTTTACGCCGCGCCGCAGTTGTCGCGTGAAGCGTGCGTCGAACTCGTGCGCGAGTTACAGCGCGTGGCGGCTGACGGTTACACGCTGGTCACATGGAACGGCACCGCGTTCGATTTTGCGGTGCTCGCGCAAGAATCGGACATGGCGCGCGAATGCGCCGAACTTGCGCTCGCGCACGTTGACTTGATGCTGCTGGTCACCTTCCGGCGCGGACATTTTCTAGGTTTGCAAAAAGCATTGGAGGGCGCAGGCATTAGCGGAAAAAAACAAGAGGTCATTCTAAATGACGGCACGCGTTTGTACGAGATGAGCGGCAAACGCGCGCCCGAATTGTGGCGGCGCGGCGAATACGACGCGGTGCTGAGTTATCTGCGCGAAGACGTGATGCCGCTGCTCGAATTGGCGCGCCTCGTGGAAGCGAGCAAACAAATGCGTTGGACAAGCGGCAAGGGCAATTTGCAAACGCTGCGCGTCGAGAAACTGTACAGCGTACGCGAATGTTTTGCGTTTCCCCTGCCCGACACGTCGTGGATGAAAATGGACCCGCCGCAGCGCGCCAAATTGGTCGAATGGATGCCGCCGCTGGATGATTTCTTGCCGCGTGACCCGTACGCCGCGCGCGACTTGCGCGAACTGCCTTTGTTCGCGTACGCGGCGGAACACGACTATTGGCGCGAATTTCGGCACGCGCTCCATTCGTAATTTTTACAAAGGAACAAAAGAGGACCCTATGACGGGGCAAACACTTCATGTCGGCAGCACGGCGCCGAATTTCACGCTCGCCGATGAAAACGGGCACAAGGTAAAACTTTCGGATTTTCGCGGCAAGCGCGTCGTCTTGTATTTTTATCCCAAAGACGACACGCCCGGCTGCACCACGCAAGCGTGTGGCTTTCGCGATCGCTATGTGGACATTACCGAAAAAAACGCGGTGGTCTTGGGCATCAGCCCGCAAGATGCAAAATCGCACCTTAAATTCAAAACCAAATACAATTTGCCGTTCATCTTGCTCTCGGACCCCGATCATGCTGTCGCCGAAAAATATGGCGTGTGGGGCGAACGTTCATTGTATGGCAAAAAATTCATGGGCATCGTGCGCAGCCATTTTGTGATTGACGAAAACGGAAAAATCGCCGACATCCAGATCAAAGTCTCCCCCAAAGACAGCCCCACGCGCGCGCTCGAAACGCTCAATCAAATCTAGCCCGTCTTCTCCCCTCGCCCATTGGGCGAGGGGCTGGGGGTGAGGGCTGAGCTGGAGATGAAGCGCGCTCAGAACACGCCCGCGATGTGCGACAGCGCAGGCTTTTGTTTTGCGCGCGCCGGCATACAATGCAGCACCACCGTTTGATGCGGCGCATGTTTTTTGATTTTGACGCGTTTACGATGCACACCCAAATCTTTTTTGCGCCAAAAATCATAGACGCGAAATGTGCCACCGTCGGGCAGTTCGACCAACGTCTCGCGCGTGCGTTTGCTCCAATTCAGCGCCGCCAGAATCCAACGCCCGTCGTCTAGTTTCAATTCGAGCTGCGTGGGCGGCGCATCACGTTGCGAAAACCATTGGCGCACACGCGCGGTCTGTTCAAGCGCGGGCAAAATGCGGCGCAAATCGTTCACGTTTTGAGGCTTGAGGTTGGACAAGTCATCACTGTCCAAAAGCACCGACCCCGTCAATGCGGCGACGGACGCGAGCGTGCGCGTCTCGTTGCGCGTCATTAGGCTCATATCGCCGCGTGTGCGCACGATGACGCAGTCGGGGTCGTTGAGCCACCACTTTTGATTGAGCGGCGCGCGCAGCAGCGTGTTTTGCACGGCGTGGCGCGTGGACACCGCGCCGCCGTTCGTGGGGTCGAGCGGTTCCCACGCGATATGGACATCCTGACCGACGCGCATGGAATCCACCAGCCCGACCGATGCAACTTGCGGCGCGCCGCAGCCCAAGATGATTTTTGTCTCGCCTAACGTTTCCGCAATCACTTCCAAGCCGCGCCGATACGCTTGTGCGCGTGTGACGTACGGGTCCGTATGTTTTCCCGCCAACGCGCCCGCAAACACAAAATCCAACTTGACCGCGTCATAACCCCACACATGTCCGATGGTGTGAAACAATTCGCGCAGCCACGCCTGCATACCCGGATGCGTCAAATCCAACGCTAATACCGGATCAGACCAATGGTGCCACGCGTGCACCGCATTTCCGTTTTCATCGCGCAGAATGAATTCGGGATGCTGCTGCGCCAGTTGGGAGTTCTCTTGCGCGCCGAATGGCGCAAGCCAAATGCCCGCCATTTTTTTCGCCGCGTGAATCTCATCGGCGATTTGTTTCATCCCCTGCGGAAATTTTTCCGCGTCTACGCTCGTCCAATCGCCAATCGCCGTTTCATAGCCGTCGTCCACGATGACCAGGTCGAGCGGTAAATTTTGCGCGCGCATCACATCCAAATTCGCGCGCAAATCTTCCGCCGTGAACGTGTTGAAATAGTAATACCACGAACACCACCCCTGGACCGACGCGCGCGTGCCGCGCCGCCCCATGTTTGCGGCAACGCGCCGCGCGTACGCGTCATACAATTCACCTGCTGCGCCAAACAAAATCACCAGCGGTTCGGATTCCAACGCGCTGTTCGGCGCAAGACGTACGCCATCCGCAAACGCTATCGCGCGCACGCGCGTTACGCGCTCATCCACCGTCCAGCGAATTTGGGTGAATTGCCGCGCGCCGCTTGCAAAACCGAGCAGCAGCGCGTCTTGGTCGCCCGCCCGTCCGACGAGCATGAACGCGTTGCTCGTGCGTTCGTTCGACGCGGGCGCGCCATACGGCAAGTGCATTGCAAAAAAATCGTCGCCGTCATACGCGCGCTCCGCTGCCGTCAGCGCGCGCACCGCCGTTGGCGACCACGATTGCCAGCCGTGATGCAAATACAACAAGTCGCTTGCCGGCGCGAGCCGAATCCCCCCCCCCTGCCCCGCGTCGCAGTCGAGGAGTTCAAACGTGTCAAGGAAAATGGGCGCGGCGCTTGCATTGACGACGCGCAGCTGCAATGTATCGCGCGCGGCAATCAGTTCAATCGCCACAGCCGCATCACTGCCGCTCAAGGTGACCTCATCGCGTAGATTGGTCGTCCGCACCGCGCGCGCCGCTCCATCCGCGCGCCGATAGGTCACGCGCGCAAATGCGTTTTTGAAAACGACGCGGCGTCCGTCCAACACATCGTACGTGCCGGTGTCATGCAAACGATAACGCGTCATGGGGCGACACTCCATGCGTTGAGATTCCAAAACGCGCCCGCGAACGGACTGGGCATCAAGCCCCGCACGCGCGGCGCGGTGTCGAGCGTCTGCATCGGCGCAAACAAAAACACCATCGGCGCATCCGTCGCCAACTGCTGCCACACCGGAGCATACGCTTTTTTGCGCGCGTCGGGCGCGCACTGCGCGACGGAATTTCCCGCCGCTATAGCCCTGTCAACCTCCGCGTTGGTATAGCCGGTCACGTTCAAACCATAACCGGGTTTGGCTTCGGCAGTCGTCCAAAAATAATTTTGGTCAGGGTCGAGCGGAATGTTGAAATGCACGATTGCCAAATCGAATTCCTGCAAAAAGACCCGCGTCAAATCCAGCGTTCGCTCCGCCAATTTCAAAACTGCTTGCGCGCCGACGTCATGCAATTGCGCGCGCACCCGCTGCGCGGTATCCATCGCAAGTGGGTCGTCGGACTGCGCCCACAATGTGACTGTGAACGGTTTGCCGTCCTTGTCCAAAATGCCGTCCTTGTCCGCGTCGTGCCATCCCGCATCGGACAAGAGTTGACGCGCCCGCGCCGCGTCGAATTTCGGCTGTGTGATATTTCCCGGATTCGCCCAAAACGCGGGAAGGAGACTTGTCTCGAGCGGTACGCCGCGTGCGTCCGCCGCCAGCGGCGCCCGGTCGAGCGCCGCTGCCAGCGCTTGCCGCACGCGCACATCGTCCAACGGCGCGCGTTGGGTATTGAACGCGAGCGCATAAAACGCGTTGACGGCAGCCGGCGCGTTTTGGGCGCCCGAAATCGGCGTACGCGTCAGCGCCACATCGGCTTGTCCATGACGCAGTGCGTCATTCGCCGCGCGTTCGTCGGGATACGCGCGGTACGTCCATTGCGTAATCCACGGGGCGCCGTTCCAATACGCCGGATTGGCTTGAAACGTCAGGGTATTGTCTTGCCACGTTTGCAAAATCAACGGACCGGTGCCGATGAGTTTTTCAGGCGCGAGATTCGACAGCGCTTCATTTTGCAAAAGATGCTGCGGCAAAATCTTGAGGCTGCCGATGTACGTCAACGCCGCGCAGTACGGCGCGCGAAACGTGACACTGACGGTGCGCGCATCGGGCGCGGTCACTTGCTCCAGCGTTCCAAAATCGGCGGCGGGATTGATGCGAATGTTCGGGTCAGACAACGCTTTGAGCGTGAACGCCACATCGTCGGCGGTGAGCGGCTGACCGTCGTGCCACTTGACGCCTTCGCGCAAAATGAACACAATCGTTTTCGCGTCGTCCGAAACCAACCAGCGTTCCGCCAAACCCGGCATCAACGCGCCGTCTTGCGGGTTCACGCGCAGCAGCGAGTCATACAACGCGTTGGCGACAAAATCGGGCAGCGCGGTAATTTCGGTTGTCGGCGCGCCTACGCCCGCGACGACAATCGAACCGCCGCGCGGCGGAACGGTTGGCGACGGTACAGCGGTTGGCGCATTGCGGCTTGGCGCGGCTGCGGTCGCATTCGTTCGCGCCTCAGGCGTCGCGCTCGAATTCCCTCGCGCGGTCGGAGCATCGCCGCGCGTCGGCGCGGTCAGGGTCGGGGGGTCTGCTTGACACGCCGCGACAAGTAAAAGCGCGCACAAGAAAACACACACAGAAAGAGTACGTCGGAAAGATTGATTCACGTTACACTCGTACAAGAAGCGGAGAACCGCACAAAGCACGCGCGAGATTTCTCGCCGCGCGAAATGACAATCGAGTGGCAGGGTAACCTCAGATCTCACATGCCAACATATCTTCCAGCGTCTCGCGGCGCCGCACCAAACGCGCGCGACCATTTTGCGCGAGAACGACGGCGGGACGCGGAATCAGGTTGTAATTGGACGCCATCGGGATTTGATATGCGCCCGCGACAGGAATCGCGACGAGGTCGCCGACGCGCGTTTCCGGCAGTGCGGCGCGTTCGATGAGCACATCGCCCTGTTCGCAGTAGCGCCCAGCAATCGCGTATTCGCGCGACGCGTTTTCGCCAAAGCGATTGGCAAGATACGCCTGATACTGCGCCGCATACAACGCGGGACGCACATTGTCGCCCATGCCGCCATCTACGGCGACGTACGAGCGCACGCCGGGAATGTCTTTGACGGAACCGACACGGTACAACGCGACACCCGCGCGCGCAATCAAACCGCGTCCGGGTTCGGCAATCAATTTAAGAGTTTCATTCAAACCGCGCGCGCGCAATCCCGCGCGCAGCGCGGCGGTTGTTTGGGCGATGAACGCGGGCACGTCCAACGTCGTCTGCGCGTCATTGTATGCCACGCCCCACCCCCCGCCAATATTCAATTCGCGCAGCGCAAAATCAAATTTTGTCCGCCATGCTTGCGCCACATCCAGCACCGCGTTCAATGCTTCGCGCAGCGCGTCGGTATCAAACACTTGCGAGCCGATGTGAAAATGCAGTCCGACCAAATCCAGATTGTCGTAGCGCGCGATTTCGCGCGCGGCGCGTTCTGCCATGCCGTTCTGAATGCCCAAACCGAATTTGGAATCGGCGACGCCCGTCGTCATGTAGCGATGTGTGTGCGCGTCAATGTTGGGCGAGAGACGAATGAGCAAACGCGGTGTGCGGTTCCATTGCCGAGCGCTTTCGGCAATGCGCGCGATTTCATCGAGATTGTCTATGACGAAATGCGTAACGCCCATTGCCAACGCGGCACGAATTTCTTGGCGCGTTTTGTTGTTGCCGTGAACATAAATCAGTGCGGGGTCGAAACCCGCGTTTTGCGCCAGCCACATCTCGGCTTCGGACGTCACGTCCAGCCCCAATCCCCATTCGCGATAGAGACGCGCGAGAAATGGCGCGAAATACGCTTTCGTCGCATACAACAGCGTCGCATCCTCCCAATGTGCGCGTAGGGCATTCAATGCGTCGGTCGCTTGCGTACGCAGAGTGGTTTCATCGTACACGTACAGCGGCGTGTCAAACTCCTGCGCGAGCGCCGTCACATCGCAGCCGCCGATTTCAAGATGTTCCGCGTCATTTACGCGCGCGGTGAGAGGAAAAAGTTTTTGCCAGGACATTTTCAAAAAAAAAGCCCCGACTCGACGAGTCGGGGCGTGTCTCATTCTGCCGGTTCTTGCCCGCGCACCCGCGCCATGATTTTTCCCTTGTTCTCATTCCACAGGTGCAGCATTGTCGGCGAGGCGGAGAGAATAATGACGACAATTACGATAAGCGTAAAGTAACGGTCGAGCACCGCCGGCGGAAAGATGGCGCCGAGCAAAAATCCCGCGAGGGTCACACCCGCACCCCACAGCACACCGCCGATGACGTTGAAAAGAAAAAATGTGCGGTACTCCATTTTGACCGCGCCTGCGACGATGGGCACGAACGTGCGAATGAACGGCATGAAACGCGCGAGCACCAACGTAACGGGTCCGTACTTGTCGTAAAACTCTTTGGCTTTTGCCAAATTCTGCGGCTTGAAAAAACGCGATTCGGGGCGCGAAAAAATCGGCGGACCCACTTTGTTGCCGAACCAGTAGCCCACGTTATCGCCGAGCACTGCCATCACCGCAAAACCGGGGACGAGGAACCAGATGTGGAACCCCGGGACGCCTTTGTAAGCGAGCAGACCACACGTCAACAGCAAGCTGTCGCCGGGGAGGAAAAAACCAAAGAATAGACCCGACTCGGCAAAAATGATTGCCATGCTGACAGCCACACCGAGCGGTCCGAGCGCTTCCAGATAATGATCCGGATGTAAAAGAAAATCCATGATGGAATGCCTAATGCAGAATGCCGAATGCACAATAGAAATTCAAGCGCAAGCCTCGCGCATGAGGCGCGAATTGTCCATTCGGCATTTCAATTTATCCTGCGGGAGTTTCCGTGGGCTTGGCATTGCTGCCGCTGCCATTATTGCTGTTCACAACGGGGACAGTGTTGATGTCGCCCTCAATCGTCACAAATTCGGCGCTGACCCAGCCCAAATCGGTCTTGTCCGGAATTTGGATTTGCAGCCACGTACCGTCACCATTTCGCCCGACGACCGTAACCGTTTGCCCTTTTTGCAGTTTACCAAGCGACGCGGTGGTGCGCGCGGGACCTTGACGAATATTCAAAACGTCCGTTGTCGTCGCGGTGACAGGTTTCGGCGCTTGGGTGGGCTGCGGCTCTTCCGTTGGCGCTTGCGTCGGCTGCGGCGCGCGCGTCGGCACCAATTCGACGGTCGCCGTTGGGAGAACATCTACCGCTTCTTGGGTCGGCTGCTCTGTCGCCTGCGTGCCCGCCGTGCCGCCGCTGAATTGCGGCAAGCCGCGTACGCCAAAGAAAAGAATCACCGCGCACAAAAGCAGTACCAACGCGCCAAAAGCAAAAGGCAGCCATGCGCGTTCGCCGCCCGGAATCGCCAAAGGTGAAACTTCACGGACGGGGCGCGGCGGAATGCCGCCCGTCGGCGCGGTTGTTTCGGGTTCCGGCATACGTACATAAGTTGGCATTCCTTCTGTTTCCGCTGGCGGCATTGCTTCTGTGGGCTGTGCGGCAAAGGATGGAGTTTGCGCGGTTGTGCCTGTATAACCCGATTCGGGACTGTAACCGCCCGTGTATTCAATTGGACGCGTCACATCGCTGGGCACGTAATAGCTCGGCGGCTGCGCGGCGGGTTCGGTGGGCGGCGCGGTATATGACGGATAGGTTTCCGCCGGATGTGTTGCAGGCGGCTCACTTGATGGCGGAGTCGCGGCGGGCGTTTCGGCGGCGGGCTGTTGTGGAGGTTGAAAGGTCGGGGCGGGCGCTTGACGCGGCGGCGTTCCCGGCATCCATTCCGTCCCGTTGAAATACAACCAACGCCCGGTGCCCGGCTCCAGCGACCAAAAGACGCCGGAATCATCCTGCACCATGAGCTTGGCGAGTTCTTCTTGATATTGGTCCTCACTCAAGGGCTCGCCGCGCCGGATGCGCGCCTGCAGCTCTTGAAATTTCTCTTCCGCAGTTACAAAATCCATGAGAGTACTCCTGACAAAAATGCGTTCACGTCTGGCGGAGCGCATGATTAATGACAAGTGACTTGTTGTCCGTACGTCGGCGCGAGCACATTCTCAATTCCCAACGCGCGCAAACCGCCGACAAGGGCTTCGGCGGCGCTGTCTTCGGCGTGCACCACGAATACGCCTTTCAATTGCGGCGCAATCGGTCGCACCCAATCGAGCAGACCATTCCGGTCCGCATGGGCGCTGAAACCGTCAAGACGTTCAATGTGTGCGCGCACGGTATATTCTTCGCCCAGAACGCGGATGCGTTTGGCGCCGTCCAACATGCGGCGTCCTAATGTGTTTTCTGCCTGATACCCGACAAACAAAATCGTGTTGCGTTCATCCTCGACGTTATGCTTGACGTGATGCAAGATGCGTCCGGCTTCGACCATTCCGTTCGATGCAATAATCACCGCGGGCCCCTGCACCAAATTAATCGCCTTGGAGGCTTCGACATCGCGCGTGTAGGTCAACTGCCGAAAACCGAACGGGTCTTCGTACTTGTGCATAAAGTCCACCGTGTCTTGGTCGAACACTTCGGGATGCATGCGATAGATTTCGGTCGCATCCATTGCCAGCGGAGAATCGGCAAAGACCGGGAGCGGCGCGAGCTTGCCGCTCAAAATCGCGCGATGAATGGCGTAAATAATTTCTTGCGTGCGCTCCAACGCAAATGCGGGAATGATGGTCTTGCCGCCGCGCGCTGCCGTTTCGCCGATCACGCGCGCCAACTCGGCTTCCGAATGCTCCGGCGAGTCGTGCACGCGGTCACCGTACGTGCCCTCCAAAATCAAATAGTCCATCGAGGGCGCCGCCACAGGGTCACGCAAAATCAATTTGTTCTTGACGCCGAGGTCGCCGCTAAACCCCAAGCGAATTGTCGCGCCGTTTTCCTGATATTCTAAAATGGTGATGGCAGAACCGAGAATATGTCCCGCGTCGAGAAATTGCGCGCGCAATTTTGCGCCGGGCACGTCGAACCATTTCTCGTACGCGCGTCCGGTCAGACAGCGTATCGCCGCGTCCACATCGGCGCGCGTGTACAGGGGCACAATCGGTTCTTCGCCATTGCGGGCGCGCTTTTTGTTCAAGTACGCCGCGTCCTGTTCCTGAATTTTCGCGGAATCCCACAGCATGATGCGCGTCAAATCGTTCGTCGCGTGGGTCGTCACAATGTCGCGCGCAAAACCGCTTTTGACCAAAGTAGGGAGATTGCCGCAGTGGTCGAGGTGCGCATGCGAAAGCAAAACTGCGTCAATCGCCGCGCCATCAAACGGCAAATTGGCATTGCGCGCATTCGCTTCGGCGCGATGCCCCTGCATTAAACCGCAATCCAACAAAATTTGCGCGCCATTCGCTTCGACCAAATGCATCGAACCGGTCACCTGGCGCGCCGCGCCCCAAAATGTCAGGCGCATGGAAAATAAACCTTACGATTCAGGAATGTCACAATATGCTCGACACAAGCGCAGTGATTGCGGCATTTTACAATGACACGCACGGATTGCCAAATGAAAAACGGGCGAATCTCAGCGCCGCGTGACTTTACGCCAGCGCCAACGCTTCAACCAATTCCGCCGCTTTCAAGAGCTCCGCGACGGGAATGTATTCACTCGTGGTATGGATTTGCTCATAGCCGGTGCTCACGACAACGGTCTTGATGCCTTTGGCGTTCCAAATATTCGCATCACTGCCGCCCATCGTCGCCTCAAAACGCGGCGTGCGCCCGATTTGTTTCAGCGCTTTTGCGACGCGCTGGACGAGGCGGTCGCCTTTGCCGAGTTCGTAGCCATTGTAGGCGCGCGTTACGCGAAAATCCAATTTCGCGCCGGTGCCCTTGACCGCTTTTTCAAACACTTGTTTCATCGCGCGCGTATGCTGCTCCAATTTGCGCGCGCGGCGGCTGCGCACTTCTCCGACAATTTCTACTTTGTCGGGCACAATATTGCGCGCCATGCCCGCGCGTACGATGCCAAAATTGGCGGTCGAATCGCGGTCGAGTTTGCCCAATTTTGTTTTCGCAATCGCCGCCGCCGCGATTTGCAAGGCGTTGATACTGCCTTCGGGACGCGCCGAGTGAGCGGCTTTGCCTTTGACAGTAATTTCAATCAAATTTTGCGTCGGCGAGGCGAGAACGATGCCGCCGACCGGACCGCCGCTGTCCAGCACCACACCTTCTTTGGCTTGGAAATTTTTGAGGTCGAGTCCTTTGGCGCCCACCATGCCCACTTCTTCTTGCGACGTAATCGCGATTTCCAACGGCAAATGTTTCCGATCGCTTTCGACCAACGCGGCGACGCCTTCCAGAATTGCTGTCACACCCGCAAGGTCATCCGCGCCCAACACCGTCGTCCCGTCCGACGCGATTTGTCCGCCGGCGACAACGGGTTTGATGCCGCGCGCGGGCGCCACATTGTCCATGTGGGCGTTGAAAAAAATCGGTTTGACGCCTGGCTTGACGCCGCGTCCGGGCAGAAACGCGCTGACGTTGTGCAGCGCGTCAATGTGCGTCTGCGCTCCGAGCGCACGCAATTGCTCCGCTACGAATTCTGCCAGCGCTTGCTCATCGCCTGAGGGCGAATCAATTTCGACCAATTGTAGAAATCTTTGCACGAGACGTTGTTCGTTAATCATGGAAATTAATTCCCCCCCCCCTTCGCGACATGGGAAGGGGGAGCAGGATTTTTAACCAAGTGGCTTGATGGAGACAATCGCCCCGCGCCGCGCACGCAACAGTTGCCACAGCATCCAAAACGCTGCGACGACGACAGCATATTGCAATGGCGTGACCGTCACGCGATAACGGGCATTATCGCCCAAATTGGTAAATGAGCTTATCAGCGCGGCATACCACACAATCGCCGTCAGGAACGCGGCACCCCATAACGCCTCCCGCGAAATCGGACTGCGCGCGCCCCGCCGCGCCAAGACCAGCAAAGCGCCGACGAGGAATGACACAAGCCAAAACAAAAGATTCATCAGCGCCTGCGTCGTGTCATTCGCAAAGAGTTCGCCGACGCGCGCGGCGCCTTCGGGCACGGGGTCATAATGAAAGAACGCGAAATCCCAAAAACGCGCGAAACTTTCCGCTGCCGATTGCAGATAGGTGCGCGGATAATGCCACATCAAGTACAAACTCAACGCATTGAGTTTGCCCGAGACCTGCGTAAACGTCAAATCCGTTTCCTTCATCATGTCGCGCCATGCGCGGAACACCGCGCCGGTGGGCTTGCCCGTTTCGCGAATCTGCGCGTTGCGATAGCCGACCAATGTCTGCGTAATGCCGTCATAACCTTCGGGCGCGTTTTGGATGACCGGATACACGGTTTGAATCAAAACATAGCCGCTCACCGTCGAAGGCGTGAACGCGCCATTCACAAAATAGTTAAACGCGCTCCATGCCCCAATCGCCAAGAGGGGAATCAAAATCACCGGTGCGATGAATTTTAACGCGCGTGTCCAGCCCTCGCCCAAACGCCGTACCAGCAAATACAACGCGGGCAGCGGCGCAAAAAACAAAAACAGCGTGTGACACAGCGCGAGAATTGCCAGCACGATGCCGAGCGCAAGCGATGTGCGGCTATTTTGTTTTTGCGCGTGCAGCGTGAGGAGAACGACCGCGAGCAGCAAAAATGTGGTGAGCGTTTCGGTCATGATGCTGATTTCCCAAAACGCGGTGGCGATATTCAACGCGTAACCTGCGCCAAACAATAACGCGACGAGATAACTGCGCGTGAGCTGCCAGCCCAACGCGTACAAAAGAATCGTGATGCCGCAGCCCAACAGAATGTTGGCGAGTACAATCACGGCGAGGATTACCTGTCCATCCGAAAAGTCGGCGGCGCGCCCGATACAGACCGCGCGATGCGCGTCCGTGCACGCGTTGAGGTGCGTACGGTCAAAGGGAGCAATCAATGTGGCGAGATACAGAGGAAAAGTCGGTGTGCGAAAGCCGTCTTCTTGAACGCCGTACCCGCGTCCGGCGAGCAAACTGATGGCGGGCACAAGATAGCTTGGGGAATCGTTAAAGATTTGCGGGCGCAGTTCCCAAATCGAAGTTTTGAGGGTGATGGCGCAAATCAACAAGAGACCCAGCGCGAGAACATGCGCCGCACGCTGCGCCGATAAAGGATGCGCTATCGGCGCAGCGCGGTCTTGCGAATCGATCATTCCGTGCTCCAAACGTGCTCTGCAATTTCACTCAGATTCAACTGTTTCAACTTTTCGCGTGACGGTCTTCCCGTTTCCCAATCCCAATCGCGCACCTGATAATACTCGCGCAGCATCGTTTCAAAATCGGGCACATGTCCTTCGGTGCCGCCTTCGGTGAGCGGGCGCAAAACCAACTCGGGCAATTGCTCTGCCCGCCGCGCATTGTAACCCAATTTGAGATTCAGCGCCCGTTTCAAATTCCAGATGCGTTCGCCATACGTCAACACATTTTCCAACGTCACATCATAACCGGTCGCCGCCGCGAGCATTTCGCACATCTCGCGCGCCGGCGGATTTGGAAAGTAACACATGACCAACGCGTTGTTGACGGTACGCCAATCTTGATGCCGCGCGATGGAAATGGCTTTGCCCGCGCTCGCAAAACGATCCATCGTCTCGATGCCGAGTTCGACAACCGGACGCCCCGACGTTTCGACCATGAAATAGTCGCTTTGATTGTGACTGGCGCCAATCGGCGAGGTCGCATACGTGACCGCCATGCCCATCGCCGCGCGCGGGTCATGCATCGCCATTTCCATGTTGTTGATTTGCACCGCCAGACCTTCGACGTCGTATTGCGCGCCGAGTGCGCGCGAACCGTCTGCCAGCACCGCGCCAAAATCGCGGCGATAGGCGATTTGCTGTACTAAATCGAGCGCCGCGCGCGCGTCGCCCCACACCAAATCTTGACCGTTCAACGCGCTGCGCGGCAAAATATCCAATTCCCGCAAATAGTACGCAAACGCAATCACCGAACTCGTGCTGATGGAATCCAGACCCAATGCGTCGCACTGTGAACCGATGTACGCCGCCAAATGCAAATCATCGCTGAGCAGCAGCGGACCGAAACCGGCAAGCGTTTCAAATTCGGGACCTTCGGCGTGCGGCAAAATATATTCGCCGGCGCGCTCCACTTTGCGCCCGCACGCGACCATGCACGCGTGACACGTGTTGCGCCCCGTCAAAATGGTTTCCGCCATCAAATTGCCGGAAATTTTTTCGTAATCAAAAGTTCCTTGCGTCCAATACTTGGTGGGAACATCGCCGAGCAACCCGTAATAGTCCATTGCGCCGGAGGAGCCGACCGCGCGCAGCACTTCGGTTGCCATATCGTCGCTGAGAAATTTTTGCGCGGCAATCATTGCTTGACGAAAGCGCGCGGGGTCATGCAACTGCAATTTGTGCGTACGATGATGTTTGGAGCCGCGCACCGCAATCGCTTTCAAATTTTTGGAACCCATCACCGCGCCCATGCCGCAGCGACCGGCAATCCCTTTTTTCGCGCCGGGACGCGCGCTCGACGTGAGAATCAGCGCGTATTTGACGAGATTCTCGCCTGCCGGACCGATGCACGCGGTGACCAGACCGGCATCGTCCAATTCGGCGCGCAGCGCGTCGCCCGTTTCGTACGTCGTCTTGCCGCGCAAGTGTTCTGCCTCGCGCAGTTCGACGCGGTCGGGCGTAATATGCAAAGAGGACAGCGCGTTCGCCTTGCCGCGAATCACAATGCCGTCATAGCCCGCAAATTTCAATTCGGGTCCGAAAAAATTCCCCGCAATCGCTTCGCCCCACAAGCCGGTCTGCGGCGAACGCGCGCAGACGGCGAAACGCCCCGACACCGGCGCGCCTGTGCCGTCAAGCGGACCATTCATAAACACCAACGGATTGTCGGGACCGAGTGGGTCTGTATTCGCATCAATCCAATCATAGAGGTAACGCGCCGCGAGTCCGCTCCCGCCGAGAAACTGTGCGGCGTATGCGCGATTCAATTCCTCTGTCGCAATTTCGCGCGTCGTCAGATTGACAAAAAGCAACTTGCCTGTATAGCCGTTCATAACCGATGACACAAAAACGCGCGCGTTGTCTAGCAGGACTGCGCGAGACAACGCGCGCGGAACGCGTGTACAAGAATCTTATGCTTCAGGAAATTCCCCCGGAAAATCGTGGGGACCGCTCAACATCACTTTGTCAATTTGTGTAACGGGCATCGAGTCTTGAATTCCGGATTCCTCGAGCGCGCGCAAAAATGCTGCACTAGTACTCTGTCACACTGATATTGTCGGGTAAAGTTTCTTGAGTTTAATACGCGCATCTGCGGTGGTGAAACGCCAGTTGACTGTCACGGCCTTGGCATTGCGTTGGCGCTCCCATG
>Ga0070741_10003304_pt1 | contig 40407 bp, 39 predicted proteins | sample Coa_R1_4_FD_66440 | JGI IMG/M metagenome (GOLD analysis project Ga0070741, IMG submission 66440) | Surface soil microbial communities from Centralia Pennsylvania, which are recovering from an underground coalmine fire - Coalmine... | ecosystem: Environmental > Terrestrial > Soil > Unclassified ...
CCGTGCCGATGCTGTTGCGCTATCCCGTCTACCCCGTAGAGACGTTGATGCAGTTTGCGGCTTTCTATGACTTTGGCGCCGCCGCCGCCGCCGCCGTCCCGCTTCTTCTGCTTGCGGTATTGCTGATTCACTTGGAGCGACGCTATCTGCGCGATCGCACGCACCGATTGCTCGGGACAACGCCAAGCAGACGAGCTTTGGTCGCTCCCCTGCGAATCTGGCGCATTCCTGCCGCACTTGTCGTTGGTGTGATATGCACTCTCTTCGTTGTGCTGCCCATGGTTGGGCTTCTTCACGCCTCGCTTACACCCTTTGACTACGAGGAGGCGTGGCGGAAAACCTCGGACAGTCTACTGAGAAGCGTCGTCTATGCAAGCTTGGGCGCCACGCTGCTGGCCGGCGTCGGATTTCTGTGCGGCTATCTCATCGAGCGTCACGCTGTGCCGGGGTGGCGCACGGTTGACGGCCTGGGGCTCGTGCTCTTCACGGTTCCTGGATCAGTGATGGGGGTGGGATTGATTGCGCTCTGGAATCGTCCGGCAACCGCGCTTGTGTACACATCGAGCGCCATGATCATTCTTGCCTATCTCGCTCAGTACACCGCATTGACTACGCGCATTAGCGTCGCCATGCTCGCCACGATCCCCGCCACACTGGAAGAGGCGGCACAGATGAGCGGAGCGCCTTGGCTCGCACGCTTGCGCCAGGTGCTGGTGCCAGCCGCACTTCCGGGCATCGTTTCCGCCTGGATCCTGGCTTTCATCTTCTGCCTACGTGACGTAGGCGCCTCCATGCTGGTCTATCCCGCCGGCGCCGATCCCTTGCCGGTACGCATTCTTACGCTAATGGCAAATGGCGCACCGAATCTGATTGCAGCAGCATGCGTAAATTTAATCGTTATCAATCTTCTGATGCTGGGATTGCTTTTCGTATTGCTTCACGTGTTCGGGCTGCGCCGATGAATGCGATCGAGCTGCACGAGGTCTCCAAAATGTTTGCGAGCCGGCGCGCTTTAGATCGAGTAACCCTGTCCATTGAATCTGGGGTGCGCGCCGTGTTGAGCGGGCCTTCTGGGTGCGGGAAAACGACGTTGCTCCGCATAATTGCCGGGCTCGACATTGCGGATGCTGGCACGGTTCACCTTGCCGGTACTTGTGTCGCGCGTATGGGGCGAAATCTACTCCCGCCAGAAAGGCGCGGCATTGGCATGGTCTTTCAGGATCTCGCATTGTGGCCGCACATGACCGTCGCTCAACACCTCGCGTTCGCTATCCGCTACACATCTAACTTATCCATTGATTCCCAGGCAGCTATGCGCCAAATGTTAGAGCTCGTACAGCTCGAACATTACGAATGCGCGAAGCCTCACGCGCTGTCGGGCGGCCAGCAGCAACGCCTTGCGCTGGCCCGCGCCTTGGTCGGCAAGCCGCGCATCGTGTTGATGGATGAGCCCTTGTCAAGCCTAGACGCAACGCTGAAATACCATCTGCAGGCTGAAATCCTGCGTTTACACGCGCTCCTGCGCTTCACCCTACTCTACGTTACTCACGACTGCGAGGAAGCAGCGAGCATTGGTTCGCGCGTCATCACCATGTCTCAGGGGGGCACCTTAAATGGATAGAGGTTTTCTCCCCCTGACCCTAGTTTGCCTCGTTGAGGAAGCCGATGCTCAGTGTTAGAGCAGCAGCAAGGCAGGTAGTGCCTGCGGCGCTCCGCCGAACAAGCCTGTGTCAGGCGACGCAGGCAAGAGGCAATGCGCGTTGGGCCATGTGAAGTCATGTTCCGAACGCTGCGTGCAAAGGACGCTGGTGAAGTCTGGCAATTGTTGCTCATCAACCTGTCTAATTAGGGAGCAAATCAATGACCGAAGATTTCGACGGTGACGACGGCTTGGCGGGCAAAGTCGCGATCGTCACCGGCGGTGGCGCGGCGGGGGAGGGCATCGGCAATGGTCGAGCGGCAGCGATTTTGCTGGCTCGCGCGGGCGTGCGCGTCGTCGTGGTCGACCGCCAGCGCGATCTCGCGCAGCACACGGTTGAAATGATCGAACAAGAAGGCGGAGAGGCGCTGGCCTATACCGCCGATGTAACAGAAGACAGCCAATGCGCGGCGATGGTCGAGGCGGCGCTCAAGCAATTCGGGCGGCTCGATCTGCTCGACAACAACGTGGGCATCGCGAGTAAGGGCAGCGTGGTCGATGAAGACCCGCAGCGCTGGCGCCACGTGATGCAAGTCAACGTCGACAGCATGTTCCTCGTTTCGCGACACGCCATCCCGGCGATGATCGAAAGCACCGGCGGCGGCGCCATCGTCAATGTCGCTTCGATTGCAGCCTTGCGCCCGCGGGGAATGACGGCATACTCGACCTCCAAAGGTGCGGTCATCGCCTTGACTCGCGCCATGGCTGTGGATCATGGGTCGCAAGGCATTCGCGTCAACTGCATCGCACCAGGCCCGGTCTATACGCCCATGGTCGCGGCCGAAGGCATGAGCGCTGCGGCGCGTGAGCGACGCCGACAAGCAGCGGTGCTGGGCATCGAAGGCACTGGCTGGGACGTGGGCTATGCCGTTCGTTTCTTGTTGTCGAACCACGCCCGATTCATCACCGGCCAGACCCTCGTGGTCGACGGCGGTGTCACGCTGGTGGGGCGTCCGCGCGGAACCGACACGCAATAGATTGGGCGCGCGACAGCGCAGGCACGCCAACGAGCGAGCATCGAACCACTCCCGCCACGCCAGGTCTTCTTCGCTGGAATACGAGCACAGGCGCGCGAGCCGAGCACAGCGATGAGCTCGGCCCCGACGTCTGACATGCCTCCCGCTGCGAGATCCACAGCGGGTTTCATAGAGGCCAAACATATAGCCCGCCCTCGAAGTGCCGTGAGGCGTGTGTGCAGATTCTCCGCGGGGCGCGTTATGTCAGCACTCAGATCTCTTGTTTCATCATCTTTGATCTCGATTAAGCGTCACCCATCCATGTCTTGTTTAATCTAGATCAAGGTCGGCCCGACCGAAGCGACTAGCATCGCCGGTAGCGTGGAGCGGTGGGCCTGCTCGCGCTGCATTTCAACGACCGGACGGCTACCGATGAGCGAAGACCGGCTCGAATCGATCAAGAATTGCGTGGTATCGGGGAAGCGGGCGGACGCGCTCGCGGCGGTCGAGGCTGCGCTGAGCGAAGGCGTCGATGCCAAGCGCCTCATGACGCAGGCGCTGATTCCGGCGATGAACGTCGTGGGCGAGAAGTACTCGACCGGCGAGTTCTTCCTGCCGCAGATGATGATCGCCGCGCGCGCGATGAGCGAAGCGATGCAGCGTCTCGGACCGCAGCTGGTCAGCGCGGGCTACGAACGCAAGGCGAAGGCGGTAATCGGCACCGTAGTTGGCGATTTCCACGACATCGGCAAGAACATCGTCAAGATGATGATGGAAGGCAACGGCTTCGAAGTCGTGGACCTCGGTGTGGACGTCGCCCCTGAAGCCTTCATCGACGCGGTGCGGCGCGAATCGCCGCGCTTCGTGCTGATGAGCGCGCTCATCACGCTGACCATGGAAAGCATGCGCCGCACCTTGGAAGCGCTGGAACAATCGGGCGTGCGGCGCGGGGTGATCGTCGGCGTCGGAGGCGCGCCGCTCACGCATAAGTTCGCCGAAGAAATCGGCGCCGATTTTTATGCGGCCGATGCGTACGGCTGTGTGGAGCGCTGCAACCAGCTTCTCGCGAGCGCCGGAGTGCACCGATGACGCCGAAGGAGCGGGTGATGACGGCGCTGGCGCGCGGCATTCCCGACCGCGTGCCATGGATGGAGGGCTCGATCGACGAATCGCTCCAGATCAGGCTGATGAACGGCCGCCGCGACTATACGCATGGCGCGTTGTGCCGCAAGCTCGGCATGGACGCTTTCGGCTGGAGCATACCGAGCGGGGGCGCGGCGCGTGCGAGTCAGGCGGCCTTCGCCGGGGCAGCGGTCGCGAAAGCTGCTTTCTATCATCCGACTTCGGTCACCTTCGACTTTACGCCGCCGTGGATTGCCGAGATGGGCCGCGACAGCAAGACGGGCCGGCTGTTCGTGAAGAAGGGCTTGCTGACCGCGCGCGACAAGCTTCATCTGTTCGAGGACTTCCTTCCCGATCCCAATCATCCGGCCCGATATGACGCAGTGGCCGAGTGGATCGCGCGCTACCGCGAGGACTTCGCCGTGTTCGCCCGCATCCGATTGGGCACGGCGAGCACCATCGAGAGCATGGGACTCGACGTGTTTTCGCTCATGCTGTACGAGGATCCGGAACTGGTGATGGAGATCCATCGGCGTTTCTCGCAATGGTGCGCTACGGTGGTGGAGCATCTGAACGAGATGGACTTCGACTTCTACTGGGCCTTCGACGACATCGCCGACACCAAATCCTCGTGGATCAACCCGGCGATGTACGAGGAGTTTCTCAAACCGCACCAGCTTGTCGTCGCCCGCACGATTCGGCGCCCATGGGTGTATCACAGCGACGGCAACTTCCGGCCAGTCATCGAACAGGTGTTGAGCCTCGGCATGAGCGCGATCCATCCGCTGCAGCCCTCGGCGATGGACATCTTCGACGTCAAGGCGCGCTACGGCGCGCGCGTATGCTTGGTCGGCAACATCGACCTCGACTACACCTTGACGCGCGGCACGCCGGAGGAGGTCGAGCGCGAGGTGAAGGAGAAGATCGAGCGGGTCGGACAGGGCGGCGGTTACATCGTGAGCAGCGCCAACAGCCTGGCCGATTACGTCAAGTCCGAGAATGCGCTCGCCATGGCGCGCACGATCGACAAGTACGGCTGGTATCAGAACGCCGCCGCGCGGCCGTAGACACGGCTCGAACTTCCGGCCATGCCTCGCGTGCTGTTTCAACCCGGGCTGCGTGCCGTCGATGTCGACCGCGGCGAGCGGCTGTTGGTCGCGGCGTGGCGCGCGGGCGTCGCGCTCAAATCGGTGTGCGGCGGTCGCGGGAAATGCGGCACCTGCCTGGTGGAGGTGGAGGCCGTGGAGGGCACGTTGTCGGCTCCGCACGGCGACGAGCTTGTCCTGCTGCCCGAGTCGGACAGCGCCCGCACCTTGCGGCTTGCATGCATGGCATATGTCTTGTCCGACGTCACGGTCACGGTGCCGCCGGAAAGCGAGGCGGTGCGTGCTCCACCGCGCAAGCCCTACAGCGTGGCGCGGGTGCCCGCCGCCCCTGTGGTGTCGCAGATCACCGTCGATGTGGCGGGCGCTTACGATTTGCCGCAACGCCCGCTGGCGGTTCGCATCGAGCAAGCGCTTCGCGGCGCCGGTGCACGCGAGGCGCACGTGCCGGCCCCGGTGCTCGCCGATTTTTCCCACGAACCGCAGTTCGACGCCGCACGCCGCGTGACGGCGACGCTGTTCGAGCAACGCGAGGCGATCCGATTGCGTGCAGGCGCGCAGCGGGGCTTGTACGGACTGGCGATAGATGTGGGAACGACGTCGCTGGTCGTGTTTTTGTGCGATCTCGAGGCGGGCAACATCCTGGGCGTGCGCACGGCGACCAATGCGCAGGCGGCGTACGGCGAGGATGTGATCTCGCGCATGACGCACATCCAGCGCGACGTTGCGTTGCTTTCCGTGTTGCAGAAGCTCGCGCTCGACGAGATCAATCGCCTGACCGGGGAGCTGGGTCAGGAAGCGAAAATCGATGCTCACGACATCGTCGATGTCGTCATCGTCGGCAACCCGACCATGCAGCACCTGCTGCTCGGCATCAATCCCGAACCGCTGGGTCGCGGCCCCTATCTGCCGGTCTTGTCGGACGCCATACAAGTGCGCGCCGAAGAGATCGGCTTGGCGATCCTGCGCCATGCACGCGTGATGGTCTTGCCGATGATCGCCGGTTACATCGGCGGCGACACCTTGGCCGCGGTGCTGACGCGTGACCGTGATTTCTATGGCGGCTGCAATCTGCTGGTCGACGTGGGTACCAATGGCGAAGTGGTATTGGCGCACGACGGCAAGCTTGCCGCCACCTCCTGTGCCACCGGCCCGGTGTACGAGGGTGCGCACATTCGCTGCGGCGTGCGCGCTTCGCCTGGCGCCATCGAGCGCGTATGGCTCGACCCAGCCGGCGAGATTCACTACAGCGTCATTCGCGATCCGGGCAAGCGCGGCGGCCAGCTCGCCATCGGCTTGTGCGGCTCGGGTGTAATCTCGGCCGTCGCGGCACTGGTCAATGCGCAAATCATCGGGCGCGACGGTCGCATTCGGTCCGACAGCCATACGAGTGTGCGCGCGGAGACGAGCGGACGCGGCAGCGAAGTGCTGCTGGTGCCGGCCAAGCGCACGATGACGGGCCGCGACATCGTGCTCACGCAAGCCGATGTGCGCGGCGTGCAACTGGGCAAGGCTGCGCTGCGCGCGGGCATCGAGCTGCTGCTGAGGGACGGGGCGGTGGAGCGGCTGGATCGGATCTATCTGGCCGGCACCTTCGGCAACCATCTCGATCCGAACGACATTCTCGCCATCGGCATGGTGCCGCCGGTACCGGTCGATCGCATCCATACCATCGGTAATGCCGCAGGCGACGGTGCGCGCATGGCGTTATTCAATCGCCACCATCGCCGTCGGGCGCAGCGTCTCGCGCGCGACATGCGCGTGCTCGAACTGACGGGGCGACCGGAGTTTCAGGACCTGTTCGTCGCTTGCACCGCGCTCGAGCCTGGAGCCGTGAGGCAGGAGCTCGTATGTTGAGGAACCGGCGGTGGCCGTCTCGCCGTGTGCGAATTCTGACCAAGCGGTGATTCGGATGAGCCCATCGCGCCAAGTCGTCGTCATCGCCTGCCGCGCCCTCGAAGACCTGATCCGCGCGCGACTGCCCGACAGCTTGCCGATGATCTTCCTCGGCTACGAGCTGCACACGCGGCCCCAGGAGATGCGCCCCGCGTTGCAGGCGCACATCGACGCGCTGCCTGCGCCCAGCATCGTTCTGCTCGGTTACGGGCTGTGCGGCAACGGCGTGGTGGGCGTGAAGTCCGGCGCGCATGTGCTGGTGATTCCTCGCACGCATGACTGCATCGCCATCTTTCTCTGATCCTACCAGGCGTACGCCAAACGATTCGGTGAAGATCCCGGCACATTCTATCTCACCAAGGGCTGGCTCGAATCGGGCGACGGGCCCTTGTTCGACTGGCAAAGCTTCAAGGCGCAGTACGACGAGGACACCGCCGACTACCTGGTCGACATGATGTATCGCCACTACCGTCGCATCTGCTTCGTTGGTTTCTCGGCTGAAGAGATCGAGCGCTATCGCCCGCAGGCGCAGGAAGTCGCCGCCTTCTGCCGGGCGCGTTGGAACATGACTTACGAGGAGGTGCTCGGCAGCGACGAAATGGTGGGGCGGCTGCTCGCCACACCGCAGCGCATCGACGATGGCAGCGACGAGTTCGTCATCATTGGACCAGGTGGCGAAGTCAAAGAAGAGATGTTCCACCGCGCGGGCGGCGGACCGCCGCCGACTGCGAACATGCGCAAGCGATGAAGGAGGCGCGATGATCACCCACAAAGCCAGAATCCTTGCGGTGTACCGCGGCCAGACGGTCGATCGGCTGCCCTACGTACCGCGTATCGATCTGTGGTACCTCGCCAACGCCGCATCGGGGACGATTCCAAGGCAGCATCTGGGCCGCACGCAAAACGAGATCTCGCGCGCCGAAGGCTGGCCCTTGCATCACAAATACGCGTACAACCTGATGGGCGAAAACATGCACGATGCGCTGCTGCATCGAGGCATCGGAATCTATCGCACGCGCGAATGCTTGGTCGATTTCGTCATGCCGAAGGATTGCGAGATTCGCATGCGGCGCGACGGCGATTGCATGCAGGTCGAATATGCCACACCGGTCGGCGACTTGAGCTGCACTGTCCAATACACCGAGGCGATGCAGCGACTCGGTATCTCGATTCCGCACGTCAGCGAGCATCTGATCAAGACGCCGGCCGATTACGGGCCTGCCGGATGGCTGTACGAGCACATGGACGTGGTACCCGCGTTCGAGCGCTTCGAGCGCTGGTCGCGCGACGAGATGCGCGAGGACGGCGTGCCGGTGGCAGTGGGCTTCTTCGGCGCCTCGCCAATGCAGCAGGTGCAACGCGACCTCATCGACGCGACGCAGTTCTTCTTCCACTACAAGGATCACTACGCGCAGTTGCGCGGGCTGTGCGAGCGCATGGAGCCGCTGTTCGACAAGATCCTGCGCATCACGGCGGCCTCGCCTGCCGAGGTGGCGCAGTGGGGAACCAACTTCGACGACATGCTGACCTATCCGCCCTATTTCGAGCGCGAAATCCTGCCTTGGGTGCGAAAAGCCTCCGAGGTGCTGGGCGCGGCCGGCAAGCGCGTGATGTGTCACACCGATGGCGAGAACCGCGGTTTGATGGATTTGATCCGCGACTGTGGTCTGCACATCGCGGAGTCGATCTGTCCCGCGCCGATGACCAACGTCGGCATCGCCGAGTACTACGCGCGCTGGAGCCCGCATCTCACGCTCATGGGTGGCGTGCCTTCCACCATGTTGCTGCCCGAGACGAGCGAAGCGCAGTTCGAGGCGTGCTTGGACGAGCTATTCCGCGCAGTGGCCCCAGGGCAGCGCATGGTGATCGCGGTGGCCGACCAAGTTCCGCCTAAAGCGGTGTTCTCGCGCCTGCAGCGCATCGGCGAGCGCGTCGAGCGCGAGGGGCGCCTGCCACTACAGGCGGGCAGCTTCCGCCCGGCCGCGGCGACTGCCGCCGGCGCGAGCGCACCGCGTGAGCGGACGACCTCGATGCGCGACGAAAGCCTGTTCGCGAAAGTGCGGCAAGACGTGCTCGATGGCAACAACGCGGGCATCGAAACCGATGTGATGGCTCTGGTGAAGCAGGGCATCCCGGCCGCCGAGATTCTGGACCGCGGGCTGATCGCAGCGATGGACGTCATCGGCAAGCAGTTCACCAGCGGCGAAGCCTTCATTCCCGAGGTGCTGTTGTCGGCAAGAGCGATGAATCGAGCGGTGGAGGCGCTGGGGCCGCATCTCGCCTCGCAAGGCGAAGGTCAGCGCGGCAAGGTATTGATCGGTACGGTCGCGGGTGACATGCATGACATCGGCAAGAACATGGTCGTGACCATGCTCAAGGGCGTGGGCTTCGAAGTGAAGGACCTCGGCATCAACGTGCCGCGCGAGACCTTCGTGAAGGAAGTGTCCGAGTACCGCCCCGATATCCTCGGTCTCTCCGCGCTGCTCACCACCACGATGACCGAGATGCGCAGCGTCATCCAGGTGCTCGACGAGCATGAGCTGCGTCGTCATTGCAAAGTGATCGTCGGCGGCGCGCCGGTCAGCGAACCGTTCGCGCACGAGATCGGTGCGGACGGCTGGGCAGCCGATGCTGTCGCTGCGGTCGCACTGGCCAAGCAACTCATCAGCCCGGAGCATCGATGAAACACACCACGCTTTCTCGTGATGCCCGCAGCGTGGCGATCGGCGGCGATCTGCCGACGGTGTTGATCGGCGAGCGCATCAATCCCACTGGGCGCAAGCGCTTCTCCGAAGCCTTGCGCAACCGCGATTTCGCCGCGGTACGCGCGGAAGCGATCGCGCAGCGCGACGCCGGCGCCGACCTGCTCGACGTCAATGCCAGCCTAGCCGGCGTCGACGAGGTCGCGCTCTACCCGGAAGTCGTCGCCTGCGTGATGGAAGCGGTCGATCTGCCGCTTTGCCTCGACTCGCCCAACGCCGACGCTCTCGCGGCAGGATTGCGCGTGTACCAAGGGAAGGCGCTGGTGAACTCGGTGACTGCCGAGGAGCAATCGCTGGCGCGCGTGCTGCCGCTGGTAAAGGCGCATTCCGCCGCGGTGATCGCGCTGCTCCAAGGCAATCGCGGCATTCCCTCGGACGCGGACGGTCGAGTAGCGTTGGCCGGCGCGATTCTGGAGCGCTGTGCCGCGCTGTCCATCCCGGCCGAGGACGTGGTGGTGGACTGCATGGCGATGACGGTGGGGACCGACCACAACGCCGCCCGTGTCACGCTCGAAACCATCCGGCGCGTGCGGCAGGCGTTCGGCGTCAACGTCGTGCTCGGGGCGAGCAATATTTCCTTCGGCATGCCGGACCGCGAGCTGCTGAACGCCGCGTTCATCGCGCAGGCGATCGCAGCCGGTGCCACGTGCTTGATTACCGATGCGGCCAAGGTGCGTGCCACGGTGCTGGCCGCCGACCTGCTGCAGGGCCGCGACGAGTACGCGGGCCGCTATTTGTTGGGCTACCGCCAACGGCAGAAGCAGGCCGCGGTAGTCAAGGCCTGAGAGGCCGAATGGCGGCCGATCACCTTCGATTGCGGACCTATGTTTACAACGATATCGGGCTCGCATGCGAGCTTGAGCCGCGCGTATTTGCCGGCGCTCAGCGGCAAGCTGCCGAGCCGGGACCGACTAACTTTCCCGCACCGTTCTCCGGCATGTGCCAGAGAACGGTGTTCGCCGCCGGAGCGCCATTGCGGTAGCTGATCAGCACCGCGGAATAGCACGGTGCGAGATCTTCCGGGCGCATGCGACGCAACGCTTCCTGCGGCGATGCAAATCCCTTGGCCCGTTCAAGAAAACCCGGCTCGTCGACCAGGCGCTGAAACGCGCCGGTGTTCGTCACGATCAGCTCGCGCTCGAGGTTGATGCGCAGCGGCCACGGCTCCTCGAGCTGATGGGTATGGCCGTATACGAAGACGCTCGCGCGAGGATACGATTTGAGCCGCTCACCCACGTGTCGCCGTAGGATCTCGCTGCGTGGCACGAGCTTCGATTCGATCGCTGCGCCGAGCGTCTCCGTCTCGGTACGCTGGGCGCAAAGATGCAGCAGATCCTCCTCCGACAGCTCGCGGGCCTGCGCATCCAGCGCTGCGCGCAGCGCACGCCCTTCTTCCGAGTCCGCTTCGATTTGCCGGCGCAACGCGTCGTCCGGCTTGAGTGCTTGGGTGAAGAGGCGAAAGCCCAGCTCGCGCGTGCACGCCTGCGCGTCGGCCTGCGCGTCGCCTTGCTCGCCCAGCACGGCGCTCTTTTGTGCAATCGACGTTTCGAACAGATTGAATGCGATGAAACGTGCCACATCCGCGGCGGATTTCCACAGACCGCGGTCTGCCATACGGTAGCGCGCGCCCGCTGTTTCAGGGCCGAGATTGTCGATGATCGGGTATTCGCGCTCTTCGGCGTTGAACAGCTGCTGCACGAAGCGCTCGCCCCATGGTCGGATCACGTAGTCGTTCTGATCTTGCCGCGCCGTGATCTTCGGCCACGTCGCATAGCGGTTCACGTCGCTGCCGATCTGGTGGCCGTGCTCGATCAATACTTGTCCATTGGCACTGCTCCACAAACCGGTCTCGACCAGCACGACGCGTTCGCTGGGAATGCCGAGTGCGTCGACCACGAGGGACCAAACCTCGGGAAGCAGCAAGCTCGAGTCGTGATTGCCGGGGATGAGATGCACGCGATTGCTGCCGCGTCCTGCAAAGTCGGCGAGGGCGGCCAGATCCGCGCGATGCGCGGTGAGAACCCGAGCGACGAGTGCTTTCATCTCGCCGACGGTGCAGCCCAGATCCGCACCGTCACCTTCGCATGCGATATCGCGAGGCGGCTGCCACAGCTCGAGGAAGTCGCCGGCGATGACGAGATCGACGGCATCGCCGCCTTGGCGCGAGATCTCGGCGAGGAATCCCGCTAAAGCCTTCCCCCAACGAAAGTCCTCGCTTGGGTCCCAGCTGCCGTCGCTTTGGCGACCTACGCCCAGATGCAAATCGCTGATCACGACCAGCAACCGATTCTGTGCAGCATGCGCGGTCGGGATGCCGATCAGGACGCCGAGTGCAATCGTCAGCGTCAGCGCAACGGCTCGCAGCATATTCATCGGTATCTTCCCCTCGCTATTTGCACAACCGCAGATCGGCATTGCCGACGAGCTGAAACTCGAGGGCCATATCGCGAAACGCGGCCTCGTTCTTGAAGGCGGAAGCCACGCGCTGCACTGTGCGATCGAACACCTCGAGCAACGTCGCTCCGCTCTTGCGCGCACGCTCCTCGGTGACGACTCGCTCGAACTCCAAAGCGAGGCGGGTGCCGAATTCGGCATCGACCGCGAAGGGCGAAAGGATCATGGTCTCGATGCCGCGTCGCTCGAGCTGCTCGACGAGCGCGCGTGTCTCCGGGCTTTCGCCCGAGGTCGAGCAAGCGGCGAGGATCGCCACGCTGCCCGGTGGAAAGCTGCGCGAGATGAATTCGCGCGGAATGCGCGCGGGTGGGCGATCTTTGTCGCTGAACTTCAAATAGCCCTTGTTGTGATGGGCGAGGACGATCAGGCCTTCGCCGCCTCGTGCATCGGCCGGCGCCGACGTGTCGTTGAAATAGCGGGCGAGTGAGGCGTGATCGGCCAGCAGCTCCATGCCATCGCCAAGCGGTCGAGCGGCGGCGTCGGCCAGCAGATCGCGCGCTTCGCCGGAGACACCTTGCAGCTCGCGCGGACGCGCCACGTGCCATGCGCTGATGCACGCCGCATCGCCGCCGCCGCGTGCCGCCATCGGCTGTATGAGCGTGAAACGCTTCGGCAAGATCGGCTCTTGCGCCTGAGCCGCGAGCAACCCGAACGGGATAAACATCGCGTAGCCGTCGGCCGAGACGAGGCGCACCAAGACCACAGGCGATTCCACCGACGCGACCAGCTGGCGCAGCGCGGCTTCCGCCTTATTCGCCTCCGCGGTATCTCGCGCAGTCGCGCCGCTGAAGACCTTGAGCGCGAGCTCTTGTGCGACATCCTCGAAAGGGTGCGGGCGCTTATCGGGCTGGGTCAGTGCGGTGTGCGCGGATTTGATGAGATCGGGCAACTGGCTCGGATCAGACACATAAGTGCTGAGCACCGAAGCAAGCTCCCACGCATAGACGCCTTGATCACTTGCATTCGGACTCCCATGTGCCGCCGCGAGACGCGCACGATCAACGAACACCGCGATGCTGCGGCGCTTGCCGTCGTCCTTGGTCTCGAACACATGTAAAGCGGCGTCGGCTTGTCGGGCACCAGCGGTCATATCGGCCTGCGCCGAGAGTAGGGTTTCGAGTCCGCTGCCCATCGCTTGCGATCCTGCTACAGCGCATTCCTTCGGACCGCTGTTCTGCTCTCGCACGGGGAAGGCGACGACGACGTGATCGAGTGGCGTGACGCGCGCATCGTCCCAGATCGAGATCGCGAAACTACCGCAGCCAATCTCTTGCGCCTTGACCTCCCACGAAGCAATCGCCCCGAGGTTGACTGCGTCGGAGAGCGTGCGCGTGGAGATCGTGCCCGCATCGAAGGCCTCCAGAAGCTTCGCGTCATCGGCGCCGAGCTTCAAGCGATCGAGCTTCACGGTGAGGAGCTGTGGACCAAGCGGCCGACCGGGGGCGGGTGCGAGCGTGGTTCCGATGAGCACGGGTTGCAATAGCAGCTTGAGTTCGCCCTGCTCGCGCAGCTTCTTTTCCAGCCGAGCGGAGGCCAGTCGTGAGAGCGTTGCCCGATAGGCGTAGCGCGCGAGGTCGAGGTTGATGCGATAGACGTTGCCGGCGGCCAGTGCGGCGGCGTCACGCCCTTGGTTGTCTTCCAGCCAACTGTTCCACGACAGCGACGGACCTTCACGGCCGCCGTCCTTCGCCGCTGCCAAGTGGAAGCCCTGTATCTCGTGAATGAGGTCAGGGTCTATCGGCTCCAGGTACGCTTGCCCAGAGTAGTCAGGCGTTCGTAACCCATACCGGTGCTCTGTTTCCAAGAACTGCCGCCACTGCTGGCGTTGCGACAGCGTTAGAGAGAAAATCGAATACGCCTGATCGCGAGCAAGGGTAGTCTGCACGTTTTGCCGGACCTCGGCGATCCTCCTGCGCAGGCTCTCGTGCTGAGTCCGGATCGCCTGTCGGATTGCTTCGCGTGCACGCCCCGATAACCGGTTCCACGACGCGCGATTTGCGACGACAACATACCCTTTATAAATATGATGGGTGAGGGTGATGGCGCGGTACTTGGATCCCAGCGCTGGCACGTCGGCGAGCGAGGTCTCGATTGCGTCCGGCGCATTCCAGTCGAGGGCTTCGAGATCCTCGGGCTCTAAGATCGGCTTGCTACTCGCGAGCACGAGGAAGTCTCCGGGCCACCAGCCGGCACATTCCAGCCCGGCCGACCGGACATCGTTGAGCAGGCGCTCGCCGATCTCGGATGACTCCACCGCGAGCACGTGCCGCTCGTCACGAAATAGAAACGGCATGTCGAACGCGCTGAAACGCGGTGCGAGGCGCGCGAGTTCGCCAAGCGGCACGACGGCCATGTGCAGCGATCCGGAGCGCACGGCCTGGACGAGCGACCCGTTCCGCGTACTGACGCTAGACTTCTCGAGCAAATCAACGTGCGCAACGTGCTCGGCGGCCAAGCGCGCCTTCAGTGCTTCCAACCCCTGATGGTGCGGCGACTGCGCTGCGAAGGGGTGTCCGATCCGCAGCTGCGGCAAGGCATCCCGAGCCCGCGCACTGCGCCTGCGCCGATCAGCGCGAACAGCAGAAGCAATCCAAGCAGGTTGGCACACTGAAGAAGGCTCGCGGCTGCTGAGCGCGATGATGCGAGTTGTTCTTTCACGTCCCCTTCCCTTAGTTGTTCGTCGCCGCAAGATCGTGATGATGCGCGCACCTGGTTAGGCGATCAACGCAAACTGAGTGCAGCTTGACTCGGATCAAACCCGCGACCTAGCGAAGAGATGAGTATTAGGGGGCGCATCATGTATTCATTGGCGTGGTGAACGCGGTTGACATGCAGCGCCGGCGGGTGAGTGATCCGCTGCGGGGACGGCAAGGATCAGCGGGACTGCGCATCATACGATTTCTGCTCGACAGGAAAGGAGTACGACGTGACCCAAGTTATTCCCGAAACGCCACCCGATTACGACCGCACGCGTATCATCGAGCGACCAGACGGCTTCTATTGGCAGGACCGCGAAACCGAGGAAGAGTACGGGCCTTTTCAGTCGCTCATGGAGGCGGTCGCGGACATGCAAGCGAGCGAGGAGACCACTTACGAGCCGGGGGAGTCGGTGGACGAGGCGAAGGACGAAATCGGGATATCGCCGTGGATCGATCCCGACACGGGAGAGCCCGCCGAGGAGTCGGTGCCGCGCATCGAAGGCCGCGACTCTTGATTGGCTGTTGAGATGCGAGAGCCGAATGCCCCAGCGAGACGAGTTGTTCATTCTGGCGGGAGACGCCAACCCCGATCTCGCCCGTGAGATCGCGCGGCTGTGCGACCTCGACCTGATCGCGTGCACCATTGCTGCCTTCGCCGATGGCGAAACGCGGTTGCGCATCGAGGGTGATGTCACCAACCGAAGCGTCTGCATCGTTCAATCGACCTCGGGTCCAACCAACGAACGGCTCATGACCTTGGCGCTTCTTGCCGATGCGGCACGCGGCGCGGGCGCGAATAGAATCCTCGCCGTCATTCCCTATTTCGGCTACGCGCGGCAGGACGTGCGCAAGAGCTATGGCGAGCCGCGCTCCGCCCGGCTCGCCGCCCGACTGCTCGGCGTAGCCGGGGTGGAACGCGTAATCGTGCTCGAGCTGCACTCGCCTGCGCTGGAGAGTGCCTTCGATCCAGCGGTGGTTCAGGTGCAAGCCGACGAGGCGATGCTTCCCGTCCTTCGCGATTGGCGCGATGAAGATCTGGTGATCGTCGCCCCCGATGCAGGCGGATTGAAGCGTGCGCAGCGCTATGCCATGGCGCTGGCCACGCCGCTGGTCGTCGTGGCGAAGACGCGCACGAGCCCTGATGTGGCGATCGCGTTGCAAGTGTTGGGGGATGTAAAGAACAAGCGTTGCCTGATCGTCGATGACATGGCGAGCACGGGCGGCACGATCGCCAGCGCCGCGCAGGCACTGTTGCAGCAGGGCGCACGTGAAGTGGACGCTCTGTTCATTCACGCGGTGATGGCTCCCGGTGCACTCGAGCGCATCTGCGCGGCGTCGGTGCAGCGGATGATCACCACGGACAGCATCGCGATGCCACCCGATCCGCGCGTGCAAGTCGTGTCGATCGCGCCCTTGCTGGCCCGGGTGCTAACAGAACAAATGCGAACAGGCGATCGAAAAAACGTAGGGAGTGGATCGCCCGCGCAGTAGGTTTTCGAGTCGGTCAGTGCGCGGTATATCCGCCGTCGATCACCAACTCCGAACCCGTCACGAATTTCGATTCGTCGCTCGCCAGATAGACCACGCCCCAGGCGATGTCGTCCGGCTCACCCATATGGCCGAGCGGATGCAAAGCCGCCACGGCCGCACGTCCGGTGTCGACATCTCCCATCGACTTCAGATGCCCCTCGACCATCGGCGTCCAGATGAATCCCGGATGAATCGAGTTCACGCGAATCCGATCGGCCGCATACAACAGCGCATCGGTCTTGCTCATCAGCCGCACCGCACCTTTCGACGCGTGGTAGGGCGGCACGTCGGGGGCACCGACGATGCCATAGATGGACGACAGATTGATGATGCTGCCGGCTCCCGCCCGCTTCAGATGCGGGATGGCGTGCTTGGTGCACAAGAACACCCCTTTGACGTTGATCGCTTGCACGCGATCCCACTCGGCTTCGGTCAACTCATGCGTGGGCTTGTTGGCGCCGGCGATGCCCGCATTGTTGACCAGCACATCGAGCCGGCCGAAATGCCCAACGACCTCGCTGATCGCTTGCTGAACTTCGGATTCACGGCTCACGTCCACGTGCCAATAACGCGCCTTGAGATTGCGCGCTTGCAGCGCATCAGCCAGGCCAATGCCGTCGCTGTCCCGTACGTCGAAGATCGCAACACCCGCGCCTTCCTCTGCCATGCGTAGCACGCACGCGCGTCCGATGCCGACTGATCCGCCCGTTACGATCGCAGTCTTTCCGTTGAGGCGATTCATCTCGCGACTCCTTACGCGCTTGCCCCTCGCTATGGTTTGCTTGCGTGCATCGGCGGCGAGGAGGCTTCGACCTGTGTGAGCGGGGCAAGCGCGGTGCCGCTTACGCCTTCGAACCTACCGACCTCCGCCGCGGTCTTTCGCGACCAGAACATCAATGCGATCGCCACGGCGATGGCGATGAGTGCTACGGTGATTGCGTGCTTTTTCAGCCTGCTCATGCGGGTGGCTCTATGGGACGATTGACGGTGTAGAGGACAAGGCGTCTTCAGCGCCACATACTAGGTTAGAGTAAACAGAACGCATAGACCTTGACGAGGATCAAGCGCTGTTGGCGTGAGTAACTCTTGCACACGAGAATGCGATCGCGTCGCCTCGCGGCAAGGTAATCAGATGGCAGCAGATCAGCGCTTTCAGCACATGCTTGGAGATATCGGCGCCGGAGATCAGCGCGCACCATTACAGATCGATGGGTCTTATGGCGAGGGCGGTGGCCAGTTGCTACGCAATGCAGTTGCGCTCGCCGCGGTCACGGGGCGAGCGATCGCGGTACGCCACATCCGGGCGCGACGCAGCAAGCCGGGCTTAGCGCCCCAGCACCTCGCCGCGGTGCGCGCCGTGGCAACGCTATGCGGGGCGCATGTCGAAGGCCTGGAGTTGCGCTCACAGGCATTGGGCTTCACTCCAGGTGCGTTGCGCGGGGGTGACTACCAGTTCGATATTGGTACGGCGGGCTGTGCCGTGCTCGTGCTGCAGGCGTTGCTCCCAGCGATGGTTGCCAGCGGTTGTAGCGTTGCAGTGGCCGTGACGGGCGGGACTGACGTACGGCAGGCGCCATCGATCGACTACTTCGCACACGTCCTCCTGCCCCTGCTCGAACGGATGGGCGTGGCCGCACGATTCGAGTTGATCCGGCGCGGTTACTACCCGCGCGGTGGCGGCGAGATCCGGATCCGGGTCGCGCCCTGCGCTTTGCAACCGATCGCACTGGAAGAGCCCGGCAGCATCGTCGCCATCGAGGGGCGCGCCCATGTGGCGAACCTGCCCGAGCACATCGCCCTACGCATGCGCGAGGCGGCGCTCGCGCGTCTGAGCGCGGCGCCCGGCCCGCAGCCGCGGATCGAAGTCGCGATCGTCGATCCGACACAGGCCATCGGCCGAGGGGGTGCGATCGCGGTGTGGGCGCGAACCACGCAGACGGTGATGGGGGCAAGCCGGGTCGCCGAGCTGGGCGTGCGCGCCGAGACGCTCGGCGCCGCTGTCGGAGCGGAGCTGGCCAACGATCTGCGTGCCGAGGCGACCGTGGACCTGCACGCGGCCGATCAGCTGTTGGTCTACCTGGCTCTCGCACGAGGCGGGTCCTACCTCACGCGTTCGGTTACGACGCACTCCCGCACAGCGATGTGGCTGATCGAGCAATTCCTGCCCGTACGTTTCGCCGCCGCGACGAAAGGTGAGCTGGTCCGCGTGAGCGTTGCGCCGGCCTAGCACGTGGTTGTTGCCATTCGCCGCAATTGATCGGCGTCAAGGGAGTGCGCACGCGTGTGAGGTAGTTTGGGGCTACAACTGAGGAGGAACGCTATGGACACGATCGAGAGCAGCCCTGTGGTTTTGCATCGTGGACGCGAAGCCCCGGAGCTTCTGCAGGAGGAAACGGCCGAACTTCTGGAGCAAACGCAAGAGCAGATGCCCGCACCCGACGAGCGCGAGCGGATGATCGCGGAAGCTGCGTATTACCGCGCGGAAAAACGCGGCTTTGCGCCAGGTCACGAGCTAGAGGACTGGCTGGAGGCCGAAGCGGAGTTGCGGGTGGTACACCCCTGGCAGTGACCGATCGGCGCTCCAGCGTTGGGAGGAGCATTCAGTGAGCGGAATGCGGATCCTGCACGACCCCATCATCAACAAAGGCACCGCCTTCAGCGAGAGGGAACGCGAGCGGCTCAGCTTGGAGGGCCTGTTGCCGCCTCGCATCGAAAGCCTCGAAGAGCAGGTCGTCAGAGTAGTGGCCGGCCTGCAATCGAAGTCGAGTGATCTCGACAAGTACACTGATCTCGCCGCGCTCCAGAACGAGAACGAAACGCTGTTCTTCCGCACCCTGATCGACAATTTGGAGACGCTGCTGCCGATCGTCTACACGCCTACGGTTGGTCAAGCTTGTCTGCAATGGAGCCGCATCTATCAGCAGCCGCGCGGGCTTTATCTCACCCGGCATCACCGCGGTCGCATCCGCGATCTGCTGCACCACTGGCCGTACCAGCGGCTGGGCGTCATCGTGGTCACCGATGGCGGCCGCATCCTTGGGCTTGGCGATCTCGGCGCCAACGGCATGGGCATTCCGATTGGCAAGCTCGTGCTCTACGTTGCGTGTGCCGGCGTGGATCCCGCCCTTTGTCTGCCCGTGATGCTCGATGTGGGGACCGACACCGACGCGGTGCGTAGCGACGCGGCGTATCTCGGTGTGCGCGAGCATCGCTTATCCGGGCCGCCCTACGAGGAGCTTCTCGAGGAATTTATCACTGCGGCGCACGTCGTTTTCCCAAGCGCGTTGATCCAATTCGAGGATTTCTCCACGGTCAACGCCTTCAAACTGCTTGCGCGCTATCGCGATCGCTTCTGCTGCTTCAACGACGATATCCAGGGCACCGCGGCGATGGGCTTGGCTGGACTGTACTCGGCCGCGCGGTTGACGGGGAAAGCGCTCGCCGAGCAGCGCGTGCTTTTCTTCGGCGCCGGGGCGGCGAATATCGGCATCGCTGCACTGCTGGTTCGCGCCCTCATGCAAGAGGGCTTAGGGGAGAGTGAGGCGCATCGGCGTTGCTGGTTCATGGACTCGAAGGGTTTGGTGACGCATCACCGCACCGAGCTTGCCGAGCACAAGCGGGCCTTCGTGCAGCCTTGCGAGCCGATCGACAACTTACTCGCTGCGGTTCAAACCATCCGCCCCCATGTGCTGATCGGCGCCAGCGGTCAGGCGAACGCTTTCACCGAACCGGTCCTGGCCGCCATGGCCCGGATCAACGAACGTCCGGTCGTCTTCGCGCTCTCCAATCCCACTTCGAAGGCCGAGTGCACGGCCGAGCAAGCTTATCGAGCAACCGAAGGACGCGTGATCTTCGCGAGCGGCAGCCCGTTGGCGCCGGTCACGCTCAATGGCAGGATTTTCGTCACGGGGCAAGCGAACAACGCTCACGTCTTTCCCGGTATCGGTCTCGGCGTGCTCGTGAGCCATGCCGCACGTGTGACCGATGCGATGTTCCTCGCCGCAGCGCGAACGCTCGCTCACGCGGTCAGCAGCGAAGATCTGGTGCGCGGCCGAATCTTCCCGGAGACGAGTCGTATGCGCGAAGTGGCGGCTGGGGTGGCGGGCGCCGTAGCCGATGTGGCGTATGCGGATGGTTTGGCCGGACGGGCACGACCGGCCGATCTCGCACATATCCAGGCGAGCATGTATCGGGGCGAGTACAAGTGATTGCGTCCCGGCTCTCGTTGACCTAGTCGAATCAGCCTCCGCGCGATCGCAGCTCTGCGCGCGCCGAGACCGTCTTGCCGCTGTGCGATCGCGTTCTAAGTGAAGGCGAGGTCCAGCCTTCTTCGCCAGCCGCGCGAGCGACGATCGATGGCGTCGGCGCCGTAGCGAGCGACCAACGCGTCGATTTCTTCGAGCAAGTTTTGCTCATTGCCGGTCTCGCTGATGCCCTCGCCGGCAAGCTGGGCGAGCCACCCGCCCGCCATCTGCTTGAGTCGGTCGCGCACCAGTGCCAAGGTAACCGGCTCCTCGATATCGGGGTTGTTGATCATGCGTTCCATGTACGCGGCCAGTGCTTCGCTCACACGGCTTTCAGTGTCGATGGGAATAGCCAAGGTCTTCCTCTGATCGGCGTCAACTATCCGCGAGCTTTTTCTCAGCGGGTGTCGCGGGTTCGGCGAGCAGCGCGACGACCTCTTCATCTTCGACTTGAGGAAAGTCTCGGTAGAACTGGCCCACCGCGTAGAAGTCGGGGGGGACTTCGAGACAGACCACCGCATCGGCGTAGGGCCGCACTCGCTCCAAGCTGTCGGCAGCAGCCACCGGGACTGCGCAGACAAGCTCCTTTGGCTCTTTCGCACGCGCGGCGTGCAGCGCTGCGATCATCGTCGATCCGGTGGCGAGCCCATCGTCCACGACGATGACGATGCGCGCCTTCGGATCGATCGGCGGGCGCGCGGGCGTGTACATCGCGCGGCGCTCGCGCAGGATCTCCAACTGGTCCGCCTTCTCGCGCTCGAGATAAGCCTCGTCAGCACCCGCGCTCTCGGCGTGGGGTGCCACGTAAGCCCATCCCGTCTCGTCGATCGATCCCACCGCAAACTCTCGGCTAAAGGGCGAACGCAACTTGCGCACGAGCACAACGTCCAGTTCGCCGCCCAGGTCGCTGGCGATGACCCGGCCCATCGGCACCGCTCCGCGGGGGATGGCGAGCACAAGAGGGTTACGACCACGATAGTGCGCCAGCGCGACCGCCAGCCGCTTTGCCGCATCGATACGCGAATTGAAGACAGCTATGGACATATGTTCTCTGCTGCATGCGAGCGAGCGCTGCCAGCATAGTGAATCGCTGCCCTACTATCGTCGAACCAGGGGCGGGTCCCATTGACGCAGGTCAAGCCGCCTACTCGATCTCGTGCAAAGCGAGCTGGCACGGAGCGACTTTGCTGCGCAGCGCTGCCGGTCAACGTACCCGCACGTCAACCTGCGGCGCATGCGTGCACGAGGTGGCGAATCGACTTCAATGGGATCTGACGAACGACTATGAGTGAGCGGTCGGCGGGCGATCGCGCTGGGTAGAAGCCACAGGAGCGAGTCGCCGTGCCAATGATGACGGCATGGGCAACCGGTGGTCAGGAACTCGGTTGAGCGGCACTCTCGACTCGGCTCCAACTTGAATCCGGATCGAATTGGGTCATGCTTCGAGCAAGTTGCGAAGTATCGCCACCGAGGTCATTTTGATAGACCGTTCCGTCGTGATTGACGATGAAGGTCATGATGCCGGAAACGCCATAGCGAGCCGGATACGCCACCAACGCGAAGCCTCCGACCATTCTGCCGTCGACCAGATAATCGTATGCGCCGCCTTTCGCATGCTCCCCTTGCGCGGTCAGGATCTTGTAGAAGTAGCCGTGATAAGGCACAGGCTTGCCGTCGGCGGCTGGAGTAGGGTAGCCCTCTTCCACCGCACGGGCCACCAGCGGACCCAGAGGACTCGGTTCTTCAGCATTCTTGGTGGGCCAGTACAGACCGTCTTTCGCCCCAGACGCGCTCACGAGCCTACGCGCGAAGCCGCGTACGCCGCTGCCATCATGGTCGGTCGCGGCATATTCGCGCTGCGCATCGAGGATCGCGAGACACACTTGGATTGCGTTCAGCTCGTTCCTTCCGATGCGGCGGTTGAGGATCTCCTCGACACCGGCGGCGCTGTCGAATCGCCAGGTGCCATTGTTGCGCACGATCGGAATGGGTAGAGGCCAATCTTCTTCGCCCACGCGCAACACCGCTTTCTCGCCGGCTTCGTAGGCGAGCCTGTGTTGCTTGGCGTAGGCAGTCAGAAACCGTTGCCTCGCTTTGCGATCGGCCACCGGATCGCCTGAGTGCAGCAGCTTCTCCCCGTCCGGACCCAAGATCGCCGCCGCGAGTTGCATGTTGTTTCTGGTTAGCGCCGCCACAAGGGCTCGAGCGGCCTCTTCGGGCGTGACGAAAGCCTTCTGGTCGGCGGCGGATGCGACTTCGTTGCCAACGCCGACGGCGATGAGCGCCGATACAAGCACCGCCATCAAAACGCCGCGCATCAATTCAGTCAACGAAACAGCGATTGCTGATTTCACCCGTACCTCGATACCATTCAAGGTTCGCAGGTCAAGATTCATGGGCGAACACTCGCGCCTCTGCAATACCCGGCAGCAGCGCCCGCCGACGACCTGCTCTCAATGTCGCGGCTGCTCATGGCTCGCGATGCGCCCTCGGCTTACCAGCGCGCGCTGCACCGTGATCTGCGCGACTTGCCGCGCCGCGGTCCGCATATGCTCGCGTCGCGTTCGCCCGTCCGAAGGTCTCGAACGCGGGAGGCGCGCGTTCGCCGAACGATACAACAGGGCTGCTTGGCGCGGTAGGCCGATGAAATACAACGCCTCCGCCAGTTCCGGCAGATGCGGACGGGCGCGGAGCAGATCGAGGCGGTTGAGCGCCACCCGCGCGCGAGTCGGCTCGAGGCGCTTCACGATGCTCACCGAATCGCAGTGACCTTTCCGAGGGCGCGGTTCGCGCGAGTTCACGGCCGCGCGAATCGGCTCGAAGCAACTCGCGACGCTCGCCGACTTGCGGCCTTTCTGGCGGTGCCGCTGGACGCGCCAGCTGTTCGCGAATCCGTTCCGGGCTGGGTCGCACCGACTCACGGTGCGGACGTGCTGGCTCGAAGCCTCGGAACTCGCGCCGCATCTCCACGCCGGGCAATTCGTGCGCGAATCTGCGGCGGGTGATGGCGTCGCGGTAAGGCACGCCACGGCGGTGATCGACGTCATGCGTCCAGTGCGGACTCACGATTCTGGTGCGATTGAAGACGTTGTAGTGATGGACGTCGACGATCACCCTGCGGTGTCCCCAATCGCAAGCGCCCCAGATGGCGCCGCCGAAGAGCACCCCGAGTCCGAAATAGACGAAGGGACCGCTCACGACGTAGCCAGGCGGATACCAATAGTAGGGTGGCGTGGGCCACCACCAGGGCCCATAGATCACCGCCGGGTTATACATCGGCACGTAGATCACCTCGGGGCTCGCCGGCTCGATGCGGATCGTCGTACCTTCGGCTATGACGTTGTGCTGCGGCGTGGACGTGAGATTGCCCGCGGCTTGCGCCCGCGCGCGCAAGCTCTGAACGGTATCCATCACCACTTGCTGCTGCGCGAGGAAGGCATCGCCGAGCTTCTCGGTCCAGTCCAGCTTCTCGTCCATCATGGTCAGGACCTGAGGCACCACCACCAAGCCCTTCACGCTCGGATCCCAGTTCTGCTCTTGCAGCGCGTCCTGCAGCGCATCGCCCTTGATTTCCGGGTGCGCGCGCACCCAACGCGCGGCTTCGACCACGTCCACAGGATAGGTGGATGCCATCAAAACCTGCGCAAGCAGCGCATCGGGATAGAGTGCAATGGGGGCTACTAGGCGATCGAGCTCCTGCTGGCTGAAGGTCTCTTGAACGGCGGCGGAGGGCGGCGGGAGATACGCCAGAATAGGACCAGCCGCTGGCTCCTGCGCCAGCGCGTAGGGGGGACAAAGCGGAATCAGCGCAAGCGCCCAAACGAGCTTGCGCGTGAAGCGACCATGCATGGCAGGCTGCCTTGTTCTCGAACTTTTGCCTACTTTGCCAGCGGCGCCGCCGGTTGCCTTGTCCTATATCAAAGGCGCTTACTGCTGATCGATGCGATCTTGGTCCCATGACCGCGTCTGGGGGAACGCTTCCATTGCGTTGCGGAGCGCCGGAATGGCGGTTGCCTGCGGCGAGGCGTTGTCCAAGCACAAGGGGAGGGCAACATGGACAGCACGGTCTACGCCATGATCATCGCGGTCGCACGTGCCCGCCATCCGCCCGGGGTGCTGGGTCACCTCGAACACTGAAGCTGTCGGAGACTTGTTATGGCGCAAACACAAGAGGTTGATCGTCTCCCCGCTTGGGAGTGCATCGGCTGCGGACGTCTGGAAGCCGAGCGACCGTGCATCGGGGTGTGTCAAGACCACAAAGTCGAGCTGGTCTACGCCGCCGACTACGACCGTCTCGCGGCCGAGACGGCTGTTCTGCGTGCGATCGTTCTCGAGATCGCCACGATCACGCCGCGCACGGGGGAATGTGAGCGCACCTATCAGGCGCTTCAAGCACGCGCGCGTAGCGCGTTGCGTGGAGTCGCGGGGAAGCCGGAGCCGAAGCCGATGTAGCTGCGTGATACCTCGTCGCTAGATTAGCGCATGGAGTTCGCTTCGCCTCGCTAAGATCAGAACGACTTGGCGCTGCGGGCCCGGTGCGCACTGCACAAGTCAACACCCTGGACGCTTTGCGGTCCGAGCGGGCGCAATGCCCGCCGCGACGGTAAACGTTACGCTGACGGCCTTCATGAGCTTCGAGAGGAGGGGTCGCGCGTTTCGACGCCGTGCTCGCGATTCAAGCTGCGAGGACGCAGGCCGCCGGCATGCGTACGGTGAACACGCTGCCTTGCGGCGCGCGGCTCTCGACCGTGATGTCGCCGCCCAATGCATTCGTGAGCTGCCGGCAGATCGCCAGGCCCAACCCCCATCCCTCGCTGCGCGCACCGCCCGGCTGCGAGAGCTGGAAGAACTCGCCAAAAACGCGATCCAGCTCTTGCTGCGGAATCCCGGGCCCGGTATCGCGGACGCGGATGAGCACGCGCCCATCAGGCGCGAAGGCCGTGCTCAGCCACACGCCGCCGTGCTGGGTGAACTTGATCGCGTTGCCAACGAGATTGGCGATCACCCGGCCCAGTTTCACCCGATCGGTGCGCAACCACAGTGGGCGGTCGGGCAGCTCGAGTTCCAGGCGCAGGTGCTTGGCCTCGGCGAGCGGAACCAGGTCACGGCACTGGGTAGCGAGCAGATCGTTCAGTGAGAATTCGCTCTCCCGCAGCTCGGTGTCACCCGCATCGAGGCGAGCGAAGTCCAGCACTTCTGATAACAGTTCGGCGAGGGAGAGCGCAGCCGCCTGTAAGCGCTGCGCGACGCGTGGGACCTGCGCGGCCAAGTCTCGATCTGCGGTGTCTCGATCTGGGGTGCCACGATCTGGAGTGCCGCGATCTGCGGTCGCGCGACGAAGCACTTCGGCCATCGTGCTGATCGCGTTGGCGGGCGTGCGCAAATCATGCGATGCCGAGACGAGGAGCCGTGTCTTGCGCTCGCTCGCCTCCTCGGCCTCGCGTCGGCGCCGATCGAGCTCCTCGTTCTGCCTCGCGATCAGCTCGCCGCGCGCCAACAGCTCGCGGTTGGCAGCCTCCAGTTGCGCGTTTTGCTCTCTCAGCAGTCCGGCTTGCGCATCGAGAGTGTCGATCGCCGTCATCCACAGCTGCAGCAATCCGGCGGTCACCACCTGTGTGATCGCGCTCAAGACTCGGTCCACGAAGAACGGCTCGTGCAGCGCGAAGACGCCGCGCGGGATCTGCATCGCATAGACGACGAACGTCATCGTGACCAGCAGCGTCACCAAACCCCATAGCAAGCGGCGATCGCGGGCGAAGGCCGCAAGCACGAGCGGCAGGGTGTACACGATCGAGACGTTGAGGTCGATCCAGGTGGCCCAGTCGATGACGATCTCGCCGAATGCGAGCGCGACCGCGAAGATCCCCGCGAGCGGAAGGGGCCGATCGGATAGAAACGCGAGCGGATGCGTGCGGCTTCGGATGTCCACGCCAACTCCCGGGTCCGTTGCATGTGCGGCGCGACCGAGAAGCGTTGCACCGCTGGAGCAGACAATATAACCAGCAGCGTCGGGCCTGTCGATAGCACACCGCGAGAACCGCAGTCACTCCTCAGCATGGTACAAACAGCAACGTGCGCGAAGGCCGGAAACTGCCACCGAAATAACACCCTCATCGTCAACAGAGGTTGCGTGCACCGACGTCGAAGACAAACCCATCCAAGGAGGAGACTTCATGCCATTGATGTGCGGCATTTCCGCGCCAACAGCGCGGCGCTGAATTTTCCCTACGGCCCGCCCGGCACTTGAGACGAATTTCGTCGACGAGCGCACCGAGCGCGATCGCACCATCACCATCATTGCCGACAGTTACGGAGGCAAGAAGCTCAACTCGCCTAACGACGTCGCGGTCGCTTCCGACGGCTCGATCTGGTTTACCGATCCGACCTACGGGATGCGTGGCTGGTAGGAGAGCCTGCATGGCGAGATCGAGCAGAGCAAGCACAACGTTTTCCGGGTCGATCCGAATACCGGGAACATGAAGGTCGTGATCGACGACTTCGTGCAGCCCAACGGCATCTTGTTATCTCCGGACGAGAAGAAGCTCTACGTGGTCGACACCGGCATTTCGGAGGGGCCGGGAAATCCAGCGCGTATTCGCAGCTTGGACGTGGATATTCGCGCGAGAACGGTGAAAAACGACAAGGTCTTCGCCAAGTATGAGACGGGATTGTGCGACGGCATCCGTTGCGACGTCGATGGCAACGTGTGGGCCGCCGGGGGCTGGGGTGACACGAAGGAGGGCGGGGTTCGCTGCTACGCGCCCGATGGCACGCTGCTCGGCAAGATCCATCTCCCGGAGACGGCTGCGAATCTCGCCTTTGGTAGAGTTCAGCGCAACCGTCTGTATATCTTGGGGAGCACGTCGGTCTACGCATGCTACGTCAATACGCAAGGCGCCGCGATTGGCTGAGGTGCCGGCGCCGCCGACGCTCATTCGAACCTCGCCCTCGATACCATGAATCCGAGCGAGTGACGCAGGCTACCGGTAACAATGTCAATTGACCAGGGTGACGGGAACCTTGGCCATCCGGATCACTTTCACTGCGACCGAACCGAGCACCAGACTCGGGGTGCGACCCAAGCCGCGCGTACCGATGATGATGACGTCGCAGCGCCAGCGCCTCGCATAGCGCACGATGGTTTCGGCCACCGGTCCGACGGCAACCTGGTGTTCGTACGCTATCTTGGCCTTGTCCAGGCGCGCGCGTGCAACCTCCAACGCTTTTAGCCCCTCCTGCTGCTGTTGCTCGAGAGCCTCGCTGCGATTGAAGCGCCAGCGCTTGAGCAAAGGGATGGGGATGGGGCTTTGCACGTTGAGCAGGTGCAGCGCAACGGGGCGCAAGCGCTCGAAGGAACGAACCAGATGATCGACGGCGCGGTGAGAACCCTCGGAACCGTCGACCGGGAGTAGCACGCGCAGGGTAGCGCCACGAGCAGAGCGTGCTCCAGCAGCTAGGCGTGATGCGCGCCGGCGCGCCGGCTCGGCCACGGGGCGAGTCTTGGTGCTCGGCACTTAGAACAGCTCGACCTTCCGCGGCTCGGGCGCACGGGGCAGGTCGAGCGACACCAGCATCGTGTCGCTTTCACCCAGTCGCTCGACGCGGAAACCAAGTGCTTGCGCGAGCTCTAGCACCGGCGCGTTGTCTGCTCGTACGAAGCCATAGGCCTCCTCGGTTCCGCGGTCGCGCAAATAACGAATTAGATGCTGAGCGAGCAGACGGCCCAAGCCGCGGCGCTTGAAATCCGAGCGCACGACGATCGCCACTTCGGCACGGCTGTGGTCCGGGTCGCTCGCCGCGCGCGCTTCCCCCAAAGTCTCACGCTCGCCCGTCTCGGTCATCGCCGTGGCGATGAATACCATCTGCCTGTCATAGTCGATCTGCGTGTATCGCGCGACGTCGGTGATCGGTCCGGCGCCGATCTGATGAAAGAAGCGCAGTTGCAGGTCCTCAGGCGAGATCTTCGCGAGAAAATCGGCGTGCTGCGGCGTGTCCTCGGGCCGTACGGGTCGGATCAGCACGGGGCGACCGCCCACTTCCACAGCGTGCTCCCATCGTGCGGGATAGGGCCTGATCGCAAGCCGCGCGGTGCGCGATCCTTTCACCGCTTCGAGGCGCATGCGGGCATCGAGCGCGACGACGCCCTGCTCGCTCGCGATGAGGGGATTGATGTCCAAGGCGACGATTTCGGGATGATCGACGACGAGCTGCGAAATCTTGACCAGCGTCAGATAGACCGCTTGCATATCGGCCGGCGCGCGATCGCCGTCCGCGGCGAGCAGTCTGCACACTCTTGTTCGCGAGACGAGGTCGCGGGCCAGCGCAATGTTGAGCGGCGGCAGGCCCACGGCGCTGTCGCCGATCGCCTCCGCCCTGCTGCCGCCGTGGCCGAACAGGATGACGCGACCGAATGTCGCATCGGTCGCTACGCCGACGAGCAACTCGTGGCCGCTTGTTCGCACGCGCGGTGTGCCGAGCGTGCGGATCATCCGCTGCACCGTGAAGCCGGTCAGTCTTGCCCCGGGCCGCAGCGTCTGCAGGCGTCGGGCAATATCGCGGGCAGCGAGTCGCAGCTCGTGCGCATCCTCGAGGTTGAGCGACACACCGCCCACTTCCGCCTTGTGCGCGAGATCTGGCGACATGACTTTGAGCGCGACCGGGTAGCCGATCTTGTCCGCCACCTGCACGGCCTCGTCCGCGGATGCGACTGCATAGGTTTCCACGACCGGGATTGCGTATGCCGCCAGGATCGACTTCGCTTCGGGCTCGGTGAGCTGATCGCGTCCGTCTGCCAGCGCGCCCGCGATGATCTCGCTCGCCTTCTGCATATCAGGCGTGAACTGCTCGGCAAAGGAGGGTGGAACTTGTATAAGCAGGTCCTGATTCCTGCGGTAGTCGGCGAGCTGTAGGAACGCACGCACCGCCGCCTCGGGCGTGCGATAGGTAGGCAACTGCGCATCCGCGAACACGCGGCGCGCTGCCTCGATAGCGCTGCCGCCGGGCCAGCACGAGAAGACGTTAAGTGCAGCGCTTTTCGCGACGGGCGCGCATGCCTGCGCCACGTCGATCGCGGGCACGATCGCATTCGGGGCGTGGATGAACACGACGGCATCGGCTTGCGGTTCTGCCGCGAGCGTCTTCAGCGCCGCCGCATGTTCCTTGGCGCCCGCATCGCCCCGGATGTCGACCGGATTCGCTCCGGACCATCGCCCGTGCTTCAGCTCGCAGTCGAGCCGCTCGACCGTCGCTTGCGACAATTGCGCAAGTCGCCCGGCACCACGGATCAGCGTATCGGTGGCAAGCACGCCCGGGCCACCACCGTTGGTCAGGATGACGAGCCGGTCACCGGCCAAGGGGCGTGAACGCGCCAGCGTTTCGACTGCGGCGAACAACTCCTCGGTGCTGTCCACGCGAAGCATGCCGGCACGCCGAATCGCCGCATCGAAGACGGCATCGGCGCCTGCGAGCGCGGCGGTGTGCGTAGCGGCGGCCTGAGCGCCTTCAGCGGTCCTTCCCGCCTTGACGACGATCACCGGCTTGTTGCGCGCGGCGGCCCGTGCTGCCGACATGAACTTGCGCGCGGCCTTCACCGATTCGATATACAGCAGGATGGCCTTGGTGTCCGGATCGGCGCCGAGGTAATCGAGCAGGTCGCCCGCGTCGACGTCGATACTGTCGCCCAAGGAGACGAAGAACGAGAAACCGATCCCCTTCGAGCGCGCCCAGTCGAGCACGCTCGCCGCGAGCGCTCCGGATTGCGAGACGAAGGCGATGCGGCCCGGCAGTGCATTCCCCGGCGCGAAGCTCGCGTTCAACCGCAGCGTGGGGTTGATCACGCCCATGCAATTGGGGCCGAGAATACGCAGCAGAACCGGTTTCGCCGCGCGCAGCATGAGCGCCTGCGCGCTTCCCCTCGCCGAGTCCACTTCAGTTCGAACGTCGCTTGCGAGCACGATCGCCGCTTTCGTGCCCAGGCGTGCAAGCTCCTCGATCAACCCTGGCACTGTCTGCGCGTCGCTGCAGATGACGGCCAGATCAGGCACCCTGCGCAGGCGCGCGAGGTTATGGTAGGCCAGCACGCCGGCGACGCTCTCGTACTCAGCCGTGACGGGGAAAATCAAGCCGGGGAAGTCTGCCTCGAGCAGATTGCGCATGATCGCTGCGCCGATCGTCCCGGGCTCGTTCGATGCGCCGATTACGGCCACGGAGCCGGGGCGCAGAAGGTAGTCGAGGTTTCTGGTCGTCATTCATTCCTCCGTGACCGGATTGCCTCACGATCTGGCGTGACCGCCGTTGCTATCGTCGACGAGCTGTGCTGCCAGTTGGTGTTGCAGTAATGACCGGACCCGTGCGGCAGCATCGTGGATGGACATGGGTGGTCCGAGCACCGCGCTTGCCACATCCAGGAACGCTCGCCAATCCAAATCCTCGACGAAATGAATCCCGGTGCGCTGGCCAAGCTGCCTCCAGCCGGCCAGAACTCCCGCAGCGACCTGGAGCTGGGTCGCGTTGGTTCCTAGCGCCAAACCTGTAGACACGTCGGTGTCGAAACCCAACCAGAACTCGCCGAAGCGGCGGCTACCTAGCAGCACGCCGACACGATCCTGACCGCTGAGGGCGCGAGTCCAAGGCGGATACAGCCGACGTAGCGACCAGGTTTCGGCGGACGTATGTTGCGGCCAGGCTGCTAACGCGCGCCGCGCAGCCGGCGGAATCCGATAAATGAACGCGATCTCCACCTCGGGGAGCCGCTGCGCAAGGGTGGCGACCTCTTCGTGCGGAACCACCATGCCCGTGATCATTCGATCGCCGCACCGTGCGCGATACCAACGTTCTGTCGGGCGGTGGCCCAGGCCCACCACATGGCCCGCGCGGGCAGCGAACGCTCTGGGCTCGAATAGCTCCTCGAGGCAGTGAATCGGGCTCCAGGTCATGGAGAAAATACCAGTGTCCTCGGCGTCCTCGCTTGCGACTGTCGTGTCTTCCTCGGTAATGAGCACGGCATAGAGATCCAGGGCCGCAACCGTTGGCTGCACGCCGATGCGCTCAGCGAACTTCTCGAGCGCCGCGAACACGAGCGCGTTCACGATGCCGGGGTTGGCACCACTGCCAACGAGATGTCCGCGCTGGCTGAGAACCGGACGCCGTGGCGGCAGCAGTCGCGCGATGGCTTCGTCCGTGGGGATGGACTCCCGCCCTGACCACTCCTCTACGCTCGTGCAGAGGAAATGCGCGCCGAGCTCATCGCACACACGAGTGCAGTCGACGGTATCGATGGAAGAGAGATCGATCACCTCCGTGATGCGGTGCGCGCAGACGAGCGACGCAAGGTCGTCCGCGGATCCCACGCTCACGGGCGGCAGGAGGATGGCGTCGTTGAGGGGCACCGGGCCCCTCGGCGGCGCACGATCGGCCAGGACCACTGCGTCGAGTCGCTCACGCAGTTGGCGTCCGGGTGCGCTGTGCTCGAGAAGGGCGAGCACGGCTTGCCCGACTCCACCGTGATAGCCCAGAATCAGTGCTCGACGTTCGACGCGGCTCATCTCAGATGCGTTTCTCGGTGGCGCTGCTGCGGTGCTTTTCTCGGAGTTTTCATCGTGTGCAGGCTCTCACTGGAGAGCACCGCCAGTGTTGATTTTCGTCAAGCTGCCCGACGCGGCAGATTCCCACGATTCGTCCGTAGCAAGCCCCGGCCCTAAGGGATGAATGCGGGCAGCAGGCCGAGCGGGAATGGTGAGTATACTTGTGCCAGTTGATGGATCAAAGCCCTCTGAGCGCGCGGTGAAGCATGTAATCGAGTTGAGCGCGGCGGTCTGCGTCCTACTCTTGAATGTGCAGCCGCCTTCGCCCGCGACACGCTCGCGAACGAAGCGACGCGGCGACATGCTTCGGCGGCTCGACGCAGCGGAGCACGCCACTCGGTCCGCGAGAGTGTTATTGGAGCGCGCGCACATCTCTTACAAGCGATACACGCGCGTCGGTTCCCCAGCACAGGTTATGTTGGAGTTCGCGAGGCACGAGAAGTGCCGCCAGATCGTGATGGGAACGCGGGGGCTGGGCGCTGTCGCCGGGCTGGTACTGGGATCGGTCGCGCTGAAAATCATAGAACTGGCGAAGATGCCGGTGACCTTGGTGAAATAGCTGCTGAGGCAGCCACGAGAAAGTAGTGGCTGCAGGAGGACGAATTGGAAGCGCTCGATCGCACCAACGGCGCGCATGACGTGTCATCCTCGGACTGTCCAGCGACCGTTCGCATAGCCAGTTGCGGCAACACACATTGCCCGAATCATAGAAGCTGAGCTTCGCTTGCGCTGCGCTTAGCTCGTTCGTTTGTGGAGGAAGCGAGATGCGCCTTGAAGAGATCATGACAAGTCCGGTCGTCACCATCGGGCCCGAAGAACCGGCGAGGAGCGCCTGGTCGCTCATGCAGCGCGAGCGCATCCGCCACTTGGTTGTCCTCGATCGCGGCCGCGTGGTGGGCGTGCTCTCCGAGCGCGACCTGGGCGGCCCAGGGGGCGCGGCCTTACGCCGCGGCCGACTCGCGGGTGAGTTGATGACGAGCCAGGTCGCCAGCGCCAAACCGAGCACAACATTGCGCCAGGCCGCCAACATCATGAGCGGTCGGCTGATCGGCTCCCTTCCCGTTATCGAAGACGGCCGCGTCGTCGGAATAGTGACGGCCACCGACGTCCTCGAGGAACTTGGTCGCGGCTCGACTCGTCCCGCTGTCACCGCCCAGCGCCGAAGCATGCGACTGCCGCCGGTGGGTGCACGCTCCGCGGCCCGGCGCGCGAAGGAACGCAGTGGGCGCGCCAAGCGCCCGGCCGGACGCGCTAAGAAAACCGCAAGCCAGGCGGGTGGACGCAGCAAGGAGCCGCCAGCCGCGAGCGACGCGTCGGCGCCTACTGGCCTCACGCCGGCGCTCGGACGCGACCGGGTGCGCCTCGACAGCGCGCGGCGAGCGCCGATGCCGGGGAACATCTCGCGGGCAGCCAAGCGCACAGCCGGCCAGACCGAGGCCGCTCAGACGCCCGTCTTCATTCGCGGAGTCGGCATTGGCCTTGATGATGCTGATCGCGCTTATCTGCGTTGCAAGCTGGGCAGGAAGCTTGGCAAATTCGCCCCTTCGATCGAGCGCGCCAGCGTGCGGATCGAGGACGTGAACGGCCCGCGAGGTGGCATCGACAAACGTTGCCGCATCAAGGTCGTGCTGAGTGGACTGCCGAGCATCACGGTCGAGGAGCAGCACCAAGCGCTGCAGGCGGCGATGGACGGTGCCCTCGCTCGCACTGAGCGCGCGGTGCGGCGTAGCCTGCAGCGCCGCCGGATGAAGCGAGCCCGGCCACGTTCGGAGTCGCACCCTGCGCCGGTAGAAACGTGATCGCCGACGTCGAAGGAGCTCAAGATGTCGCTACGATGGTATCGCCGGCCGCGCTTGGTGGTCCTCCGCGCGGACAGCTCCGTGCTCGAGGCCGCGAGAGCGATCGAGCATAACCGCGTTGGTGCGGTAGTGGTGCACGAGCAGGGGCAAGTCGCCGGAATCGCGACTGACCGCGACTTGCTGGTGCGCGTGCTCGGCCGCTGCCTCGACCCGAACACGGCTCGGCTTGGAGAGGTGATGACTGCGCCGGTGGCAACGCTCTCACTCTCCGACAGCCAAGCCGACGCGATCCGCCTCATGCGCGAACACAACGTCCGGCGCATTCCCTTAGTCGAGCGCGGACGCGTCGTTGGCATGGTCACGCTCGACGATCTACTGCTCGACGAGGCCGCGCCGCTCAACGAACTCGCTGCGATCGTGCAAGCGCAGATTGGTGAGGGTGGGCCCGCCGAATCGGCCCGCACGCCGGCCCGCCGGCGCAGCTCCGCCCGCGCAGCAGCCACGCTCGGCCGGCTTGTCGGCCAGATCCGCGCAGCCGGCGATCTCAGGGATCGGGAACAGGCCGAAGCGGCGCTCCGGCTCATCCTCGCGGCCCTGGTACGCCGCCTCACTGTCGACGAGGCGAAGCACCTCGTAGCGCAGCTCCCATCGCTTCTGCAGCCGGCGCTGCGCCGGCTACCTCCCGGTCCCGACAAGCGCATTACCCGGCAGACGATCGAAGCGGAGCTGGCTCAGCGCCTGGGAATGGATGCAGCGGGTGCCACTAAGGTGCTAGTCGCCGTCGGGGCGGCGGTGGCCGAGAGCGTGAGCAGCGGCCAGATGGACGATGTCCGGGGCCAGCTCCCGGAAGAACTGCGAGCAATCTTCTCCGTGCCCGAAGCGAGCCGCGCCTGACGCTCCCAGGTTGCGCCACGCCACATTTCACAGCATCCGTTGCGCAGCCGCCTCGGGCTGAAAGCGCACCTCCAACACTCGCAGCCAATGTCGCTTGCGCGAGTCGAGGCCACCAACCTTTGCCGCTTGACCGGCGCGCAGACCGAGCACCGTCCAGCCGACATCCGATAGCACGGAGATGCGCCCGACCTGCGGGTTGGCCTGCTCCGGGTAGACGAGCGTCGCGGCCGTGGTCTCACCGGTTGCGAGATCCTCGTACAGCAACGCAGAGTTCATCGTGACCAAATCCTCGGCCACCGTGTTAGATGGCACCACGATGGCCGAATCGAGCCGCTGTAGCAACCGTTCGCCATCGGCACGGGCGGCGCCTCGGCGGATCACGAGTTGGCGAGCCAACGTACGCAGTCGAATGGCATCGAGCTGAGTCAAGTAAAGAGGGCTCGCAACGCTCCAATGCCGCGGCGTTGGCGGTTCGCGCCTCCCCTACTGACGCGCCCGCTTCCGGCACTGTGAGCCGTTCAAGCTCATCCTTCGAGGGCGTGATGACGGTGGCAACTGGATCGCTAGCAGGAAATGTCATAGCGAGTGCGGCATCCAGTGCACGATCGAGACGGTCTTCAACAACTCTCATGATCTTCTCCTTGAACACGTTGCGCCCGGCGGAAGAGGCGTGCGGGGCAATCGCATGGAGCGACCGATTGCCCCGGCGTCCAGGCTCGCTCTGTCGGCCTCCTTGCGACGCCTCGTTCAGAACAGCGAGCCGCGTGAGCTTAGTTTCGCGGCTGCGCCTCTTGGCGCTTCGTTTTCACGGATCGCTTCTCTTTTTTCCTTGTTCGAAGCCGAAGGCACACCACGAACTCGCTGCCAGGGTCAGCGCCAAAAGCAAGTCCATGGCGTTCGTTTGTCACCTGAGGTACGCGCGCAGCATCCAAGCCGTTTTTTCATGAGCCTGCATGATGCCCGTCAGGAAATCCATCGTGCCCTCATCCCCGTGCTCATCGGCGCAAGTGCGTAAATCTTGGCGCAGATTTCGAATGAGGCTTTCGTGGTCCGCCAGCAGCGCCGCAATCATTCCTCGCGCGTCGTAGACCTTCGCCGGCTCCTCCTTGAGACGCGTAAGCTTCAAGTACTCGTCGAGCGAGCCGGCGGGGATCCCCTCGAGGGCGCGTGCGCGCTCGGCAACGTCGTCGACGACCCGAGCTAGCTGCTCGTAGTGCTTCTCGAACAAATCGTGGAGCTCCATGAAGTCGGGTCCCTCCACGTTCCAGTGAAAACGCCGGCTCTTGATGTAGAGCACGGCACGAACTCGTCCGCGAGTACTGTGTTCAGAATCGCTACGACTGCCTGGCGCTGCGCTTCGCCAATGCCGATCCCGACGTCCGGCACATGGGCAGGGGATTGCCGGCTCATCCCGGCTGCGGCCTGCGCCTCGGGTCGAATGTCAAGGGGCGTAGTCATACGATGGCTCCTTTAGCTGATGCAAGCACTACTTAAGTTACGTAATGCTCGGAGAACGCCACCTTGACCGCGCGGGAAACCAGGCGATCGAGCGGAGGCGCAAATGACCAGCCCATCTACTGTTCAACATCCGGGTTGTTGGCGGCGCAGGCGGCGCGGCCTTTACAGAGCGGCCGACTCGCAGGCGAGTGATGACGAGGCGGGTCGCCAGCGCCAAGCCCGGCAAGACGTTGCGCCAGACCGCAAACATAATGCATAATGCGACCGGCGCAAGGCGCTGTACGGGCAGCTGCGCCGGCGCTTGAGAGAAGTGTTTCGCAAGCTGGCTGCCCAGAAGGAGAGTCGGATCGAAGAAGGGCAGTTGATGTGCGATCATGTGCACATGATGATCCCGATCCAGTCCAAGTATGCCGTATCCCAGGTGGTGGGGTTTATCAGGGGCAAGAGCGCGATTCCATTGGCACGAACCTACGGAGAGTGCAGGCTCAACTTTGTCGGGCAGCACTTCCAAGCCAGGGGTCACTTACCGAGAATCCAGGGTTTGTTCACGTACCGAGCCTGCCGGAACCTCAACGCGATCCCAATAGGGCTCGGGCCCGATACGCTCAACAAAGAAGTCGATGAAGGCCCTTACCTTCGCCGAAAGATGCCGATTCGGGAGATACACAGCATAGATATGGCGCTCCAGTGACACATAATCCGACAGCACTGACTGAAGACGGCCGGCCTGAAGATCCTTGCCGATGATGAATGTGGGAAGCAGCGCAATTCCGAGGCCGCGCAACACCGCTTCGGAAAGCGCATCGTCATCGTTGAGACGTAGGTCGCCTGAGGCGCGCACGGATATATCGCCGTTCGGTCCGCGTAGACGCCACGGATCCTGTGGATTGAAATACGTGTAGGTAAGACAGTTGTGTGTCTCCAAGTCCTGCGGCGTCTGCGGCACGCCATGCCGCGCAAAGTAATCAGGCGTTGCGCATATTCTGCGGTTTACAGGAGCTAATTTACGGGCGATGACGTTGGGCGGCGGCTCACCAACGATTCTCACTACGACGTCGTATCCCTCTTCCGCCAGATCGACGAAGCGATCGGTAGTCACCGTATCGATCTTCAGCTCCGGATGAGCCGCCAAGAAGTCAGGTAACGCGGAGGCAACGTGCAACCTGCCAAAGGCGACCGACGCAGTATCCCGCGCGGCGTCGATTGAAGCCGACTAACCGCCAGTTTTGCCTCCTCCAGCTCCTCTAGAATGCGGGCACAGTACTCGGAGAAAACTGCGCCCGCTTCGGTGAGACTTAAAGCCCGCGTTGTTCGATTCCAATAGACGTGAACCGAGGGACTTTTCCAGCTGCGTAATGTGCTTGCTTACGAGTGACTTCGACAGATTCAGGCGCCGCGCTGCAGCGGAAAAGCTCTTTTCTTCCACAACTTGGGCAAAGATCGCCATGCGCTCGAGGTCTTCCATGGCTGCCTTCGTGGGATTGTTGCCTACAAGGGCATAGTATTGTGCAAAGTTTAAGCGTAATCAACGTCGTTCTGGCCGATCGGCCGCGCGACTCAGTCGCGGGCGATTTACCCAATCCTCCTCGCGCCGCTCCGCCTGCCGTGCCTTTCAGGTGACGAGGTTGACAATCATGGACCGGTGTCGCGCCACGCCCGGGCGCTATTATCAGCTGGTGAACGCGTAGGCGCTGGTTGGAAGCAGTTGCGTTGGGGATTGTTTCTTGCGAGAAACGACGTTGCTCGCAGAGCTTGAGTTATCTCGTTCCACGCAATCATGTCTGGTGAGCTGAATCCTCCCATTCGAACGATCTGGTTGCGCTCCGTATGGCTTCGGTGCTTCGGTGACACACCCGACCTTTGTTTGGTCGCGCGCGGTCATCGCAGGGGCGTCGTGATCCGCTGTTCTCGAAACAGCACGCGGTGCTTTGCAGCCGTGAACAAGCGGCTTGTGCAAGGGGCACCGGCTGTTGCGCGCCCTGCATAGCCGTCCTGAGATCAGGGCTGCACCGCCCTTTTGCCACGCAGGTATCGTGCGTTACCATGCTCTGGCGGTCGGCTACGGCGGCACCCTCGCAATTTCGCGAATGCCGTGCCTGCGTTCAAGCAGGCAGCCCGTTCTGTCACGCCGGTCAGGACGGCAACGGCGTTGCTGAACTGACCGACCAGCTGCGCGCAGAACGATCTGCACGGCATGGTAGCCAGACAGAAGCGCTCAAACCGAAACGCGTTAGACAGTTCCGGGAAACAGCATTGTTGCGAGACGGGACTTATCGACCGCGCTGAATGATCGTATGTTGAAAGCGAGCGCACTGCGACATAGCGTCCGCGATCACACTGCTGATCGCATGCGTTGCGGCAGCTCGCGAGACGCTTGGTCTGCTATTGCGGTTCCATCCGAAAGAGCAGTACTTCGCAGTCAGTAGTGTCCGATAGATTTCATAGGTAGCGGCCTGAAAGGCGCGAGTGGCGGGGCTTGCATGACTTTCTAGAGTGTGAACGATTTGAACGAAGGATGCCGTTTGCGGCAGGCTTTCCGGATTTATCCGGGAGGCGGCGATGCATGCCGGCAAGCTCGTTTTCGCCCAGGTCATGGAGTTTGCGCCGTGGCATACGTTCCGCCGCTTGGTGGGCAAGTACCGCGGCGACTTCAACGTGCGCTCCTTCAGCTGCCTCGACCGGTTCTTGTGCATGGGCTTCGCGCAACTTACCTATCGCGAGAGTCTGCGATATCGAAGCTTGCCTGGGAGCACAACCGGCCAAGCTGTATCACTTGGGCATTCGCGGCAAGGTCACTCGCAGCAACTTGGCCGATGCCAACGAGATGCGCGATTGGCGCATCTACTGCGAGTTCGCGCAAGCGCTGATTCGCATCGCCCGGCGCTTGTACGCTGCCGAACCGTTGGCGGTGGAGTTGGACAACACGGTCTATGCGCTGGACTCCACCACCATCGATCTGTGTTTGTCGCTGTTCCCATGGGCGCCGTTTCGCAAGACCAAGGCGGCGATCAAGCTGCATACCCTGCTCGACCTGCGCGGCGCTATTCCGGCATTCATCTTCATTTCGGACGGCAAGCTGCACGATGTCAACGTGCTGGACATGCTGCTGCCCGAACCCGGCGCTTTCTATGTGATGGATCGAGGCTATCTCGACTTTGAGCGCTTGTACGCGCTGCACCAGGCGGGCAGCTTCTTTGTCACACGCGCCAAGTCGAACTTCAAGTGCAAGCGTATCTACTCCAACGCGATCGATCGCAGCAGTGGGCTGATCTGCGACCAGCAGGTCGAGCTGATGGTGTTCTACTCGCAGCGCGGCTATCCCGAGCGGCTGCGGCGCATCCGCTACAAGGACCCAGAAACTGGCAAGACGTTGGTGTTCTTGACCAACCGCTTCGGCATTCCCGCGTTGAGTGTGTGCGCGCTGTACAAGAGCTGCTGGCAGGTGGAGCTGTTCTTCAAGTGGATCAAACAGCACCTGCGCATCAAACGCTTCTTTGGCACGTCGCAGAACGCCGTGAGAAGCCAGGTGTGGATTGCGGTGGCTACTTACCTGCTGGCGGCTATCGTCAAGAAGCGTTTGAATCTCGATCTGTCGTTGCATGCAATGCTACAAATCCTGAGCGTGACGCCCTTCGAGAAAATTCCTTTGCTTCAGCTTCTTACCGACATGGCACCGATCGAAGAATCGTCCACGTCGGGCAACCAGCTGATCTTGCTATGAAATGTGTCGGACACTACTGACTTACTGCGTTTGCTCGAAAGACTCGGTGGGCACGTTTGCCGGCGGGGGCAACGAGCGCAGATAAGTCACCAGCCTCCAGATCGCATCGGGCGGCAGCATGCCGCCGAACGCGGGCATGCCTTGCGGGCGGCCGTAGTAGATCGAGCGGAAGATCTCGCCGTCGGCGCCGCCGTAGCGCCAACGCCCGTCGGAGAGATTCGGTCCGACCGCACCGGCCGCGTCGTCGCCATGGCAGCCGTTGCAATTCATCTGCACGAACAGTTGGCCGCCGTTAGTCGCCGCGTCTTTTTCGCCCTTGTGCGGATTGGTGAGATCAGCGCCGGGGGGCACTTGCCCGCCCGCGGAAATATGCGATTCGTAGCGAATCGCCGGTGGGGCTTTTTGCTCCGACGGCGGCGTTTGCTGGCTGAACGCGGCGCTCGAGGCGCCGATCAGGCAAAGCGCTGTGATCCATTTGTCATGAGCTT
>Ga0070741_10003305_pt1 | contig 40390 bp, 42 predicted proteins | sample Coa_R1_4_FD_66440 | JGI IMG/M metagenome (GOLD analysis project Ga0070741, IMG submission 66440) | Surface soil microbial communities from Centralia Pennsylvania, which are recovering from an underground coalmine fire - Coalmine... | ecosystem: Environmental > Terrestrial > Soil > Unclassified ...
GGATGGCCGATCGTGTTCCTCGTCACGCTCACGATGAAGTCGAGGGGAATCTTCGTGCTTCCGTCCTGGATCGTGATCGCGAGGCTCCAGAGACAGGGCGCTCCCGGCGGGAGCTGGCCGCAGCTGTGCCCCGTCGTGTTCCAGGACACCTTCCCGGTCTCGGCCGCGACGGCGAGGTCCGGAGGCTGGACGAAGAGCTCCTCGACGCCGGCCGCCTCCTGCGACGTCGAGAGGCGCCACGTGAGCGCGTCGCGGTCCGGGTCGACCGCGGGCACGAAGAAGGACGCCACGGCGTTCGGCGGCACGCCGACGATCGGGAGCTCGGTCGTGATGGGCGAGCCGTTCGGCGCGTGCGGCGGCGCGGCGAGGTCGACCGTCGTCTCGAAGTGGAACGAGCCGCCCGCGTTGTTCTGGAGCGAGTCGATGCGGCAGCAGCTGTCGACGCTCGCGAGCCAGGGCTGCCCTTCGTCGTTCGGCGCCGGGTAGGTGTGCTCGATCGGCGTCTGCGTCGTGCCGCTGAACCAGTCCTGGTCCTCGTTGACCGACGTGACGAGGATCTCGATCGGCACCGACTCGCTGCCGTCGCCGAAGTCGAGCTCGCCGTCGGCGAAGATCGTATCGCCGACGATCGGCGGGCCGCCGCTCGGCGTGCCGATGAACGCGCTTCGCCGCCAGCCCTCCTGCACCGTGAACTGCACCGTGTTCGCTGGCCCGCCGGGCTTCGGGCGCCAGCTGAGCGTCGCGAAGCGGAAGTGGCTCGCGCGTGCCGGTCCCGCGAGGAGGAGGGAGCCGGCGACGAGGACGGCGATCGCGCGGACCCGGCACAGACGGTTCATCTGGTTCTCGCAGTCCTTCCTGCCGTCGATGCGCGAGGAGACGGATCGCCGCGCGTTCGGGGAGGGGAGGCTAGCGTCGGGGGGTCCCGGCCGTCAAGGAAAATGGGGAGCGGAGGCGGCGATCGGGGGCCGCCGCCTGGCGAGCGCCACGGCAGATGGGACCGCACCTGCGCGGCGCGTGGTGCTCGTCGTGCGGCGCGAAGCTTGTATTCCGGCCGGCGTCTGGCATAAGCGCGCCGGGACTCTCGCCCTGATGCTGGCTCGAGGCGTACGAACGGCGGTTCTCTGCGCGGGCCTCCTCGCCGTTCCGGCCGTCGCTCGGGGCTCCGAGCGCTCGCAGCGCCTCGTCGCGCAGGCCGAGGTCGCGTACGCCGCCGGCCGCTACGAGGAGGCCGAGGCCCTCTTCCGGGAGGCCGTCGCCGACGACGCGCAGGACGTCGACGCGCGCTACGCGCTCGGGCTCACGTACGCGAAGCTCGACCGCTGGGAGGAGGCGGCGGGCGCGTTCCAGCAGGTGCTCGCGCAGCGTCCGGGCCTCGCGGACGCCGCGCGCGCGCTCGAGCTCGCGCGCGAGCGCGCGGCGGAGGGCGAGGCGCCGGCCCGGCAGCGGTTCGAGGCGACGCGCGGCGCCGACGAGCGCCAGCAGATCGCCCGCCCGGGCGCGCGCCAGCCGTGGGAGATCCACGCGTCGACGGGCTTCGAGTACGACAGCAACGTCGTCCTCGCGCCGCGCGGGCACGCGCGCGGGGGCGTGGACGACCGGGGCGACGAAGCATTCCTCGTCTCCGCCGGCGGCCGCTACGACGTGCTCGACCGCGAGGACGCCCTCGTCCGCGTCGAGTACGATTTCTACCAGACGCTCCACCTCCACATCGACGACTTCGACTTCAGCTCGCACCGGCCGCGTGCGACCGCCGCCTGTGCGCTCCTGCCCGAGCTCTGGGTCGGCGCGCAGGTCGGCTACAACTACTACACGCTCGGAGACCACGGCTACCTGAACGATCCGTACGTGATGCCCTACGTCTCGTACGTCGAGGGCGGGTGGGGCCTCACGCAGCTGATCTACCGCCACGACTGGAGCACGTACCTCTCGCGGCCGTTCCACGAGGTGCGCGACGGCGAGACGAACGCGGCGGGGGTGGGCCAGACGTTCTACGCGCGCGGCGGGTCGCGCTACCTGACGCTCGGCTACCAGTACGAGGGGGAGCGGCCGTACCACACCGTCGGCGCCGACTGGCGCCAGGATGGCCACCAGGCGTACGTCGGCGTCGGCTTCCCCGCGTGGCTCGAGACGGCGGTCGATCTCCTCTACCTCTACCGCTTCAGCGACTACACCGAGCCGAACAGCTTCGCCGCCTTCCGGAAGTCGCGCGACGACGACGAGCATCACATGTTCGCGAGCGTCCGGCGCGCGTTGAACGAGCACCTGAGCCTCGGGCTCGCGTACTACGGGACGGTGAACGAGTCGAACATCGCCATCTTCGACTACCGCCGGAGCGTGGTCTCGGCGCTGCTCCAGGTGAGCTATTGATGACGAGCCGACCGATCCGGCGCCTCGCGCTCCTGTCGATCGCGTGCGCGCTCCTCCTCGCGCGCGCCGCTCGCGCGGCCGACCAGGTGGGGACGGTCGCCGCGCTCGAAGGGAGCGCGGAGGCCTCGCATCCCGGCGAGGCGGCGTGGACGCCGCTCGCGCCCGGTGCGGCGATCCTCCTCGGGGACGAGCTCCGGACGGCCGCGGACGGGAAGCTCAAGGTCCTCTTCCGGGACGAGACGGTGCTCGCGCTCGCGCCGAACACGCAGCTCACCGTCGACGAGGAGGTCGCCGGCCCCGCGGCCGCGCCGGCGGCGCACTTGACGCTCGGCGCCGGGGCGGCGCGCGCGATCGTGACCGACCGCTACCGCGCGCCCGGCGCGCGCTTCGAAATGGAGTCTCCGACGGCGGTCGCCGGCGTGCGGGGCACCGGGTTCATCGAGGTCTACGATCCGACGGCGGACGAGACGACGGTCGTCGGGCTCTTCGACACGACCCGCGTCCGTTCGACGATCGACCCGAAGGGCGCGCGCGAGGTCCTCCTCGGGCCCGGATACGGGACGAAGGTGAAGCGGGGCGCCTACCCGATCGAGCCGCGCGTCTGGTCGGACGACGCCCTCCGCTCGCTGAACGGCATGACCAGCGTGCACGGGCACGGCTCGCCCGAGCAGGAGCTCCGGCCGCGCGGCGCGAAGGCGGAGCCGCGCCTCCCGGGCAGCCTGCAGCGCGGGATCACGCCCGAGAGCCGAGTGGTCGACCAGCCGCTCGAGAACGTCGGTCGACCTCGCGAGACCGGCGCGACCGTCCCGCCGCCGCCCCCGCCGCCACCTCCGCCGCCGCCGCGGCAGTGAGCCGGAGGCGGGCGCGCGCGCCCGAGCGTCGATGCGTGGTCTGAGCGCGCTCCGCGTGAGCCTCGCCGTCGCGGCCGTGGTGGCGCTCTGCGCGCTCTCCGCACCGATGCGCCTCCCGGACCTGAAGATCCTCGACTGGCGGCAGGCGCATCGCGGACCGATCGAGGCGCCGGGCGACGTCGTGATCGTCGGCATCGACGAGCAGAGCCTCGCCGAGGTCGGCCGCTGGCCGTGGCCGCGGTCGCGCATCGCGGCGCTCGTCGAGGCGATCTCGGCCGCCGGGGCGTCGACGATCGCCTTCGACGTCATCTTCGACAAGCCGGACCCGACCGTCGACGTGGGCGAGCTGCGCGGCGCGCTCGTCGGCGCGATCCGCGAGGTGCTCGCCGCGCCCGCGACGCACCGGCCGGAGGACGCGGTCGCGGCGCTCGAGCGGCTCGACAACGACAGCCGGCTGGCCGGCGCGTTCCGTGCCTCGGGCCGCGTCGTCCTCGCGCACTTCTTCGAGACGCAGGGGACGGCGGCGGTGTCCGAGACGGAGGCCGCGCGGCTCCCCGAGATCTCCGTGCGCGCGCGCGACGGCCTCGATCCGGCGATCGTCCCGCAGCGCGTCGCGAAGCTCCACCTCGTTCTGCCGCGGCTCGCGGCCGCGGCGGCCGGGACGGGGTACGTCAACTTCTTCCCGGACCGCGACGGCATGTATCGTCGCGCGCCCCTCGTTCTCCAAGTGAACGGCCGCCTGACGCCCGCGCTCGGCCTCGAGGTCGTGCGCCACCACCTCGGAAACGCGTTCGCCTTCGTCACGCTCGCGGGCGACGGCGTGTCGGCCGTGCGCGTCGGCGGGCTCTCCCCGCCCGTCGACGCCCGCGGAGAGATGTGGCTCGACTACCTGGGGCCGATGCGGAGCCATCCGCAGCTCTCGGCCGCCGATCTCCTCGCCGGGCGCGTCCCGCCCGGGAGCCTCGCGGGGAAGATCGTCCTCGTCGGCTTCACGGCGACGGGCTTCGACGAGATCCCGACGCCGTTCGAGGAGCGGGCGCCCGGTGTCCAGGCGCAGGCGACCGTCATCGACAACCTGCTCCACGGGCGAGGTCTCCGGCGCCCGCCGTGGACGCCGCGCGCGGAAGCGGCGGTCGTCGTCGTCCTCGGACTCGTGCTCGGCATCGCACTCGAGCGGATCCGCGGCCCGCTCGGGGTCCTCCTCGCGTTCGCGATGGCCGTCGGCTGGGTCACGACGACGCAGTACCTCTTCGTGTCCCGGCGGCTCATCCTCTCCGCCGTCTACCCCGCCGGGGCGATCCTCTTCTGCACGCTCGGCATCATGGTGTTCCACGCCGTCGCCGAGGAGCGCGAGAAGCGCAAGGTGCGGCACGCGTTCGGCCACTACCTGAACCCCGAGGTGACGGAGCTCCTCGCCCGGGACCCGTCGCGTTTGAAGCTCGGCGGCGAGCGGCGCGAGGTGACGATCTTGTTCTCCGACGTCCGCGGGTTCACGAGCATCTCCGAGGGGCTCGAGCCCGAGGCGCTCGCCGAGCTCTTGAACGAGTACCTGGGCGCGATGACGGACGTGATCTTCGAGCACGAGGGATTGCTCGACAAGTTCATCGGCGACGCCGTGATGGCGTTCTGGGGCGCGCCCGTCGCCGTGGCGGACCACGCGGCGCGGTGCTGCCGGGCGGCGCTCGACATGCGGCGGGCGCTCCGCGGGCTTCACGAGCGCTGGCGCGCGCAGGGCCTGCCGCTCCTGGAGATCGGCATCGGGATCCACACGGGCGACGCCGTCGTCGGCAACTTCGGCTCGAGCCAGCGGTTCAACTACACGGTCATGGGCGACGCCGTGAACCTCGCGTCGCGCCTCGAGGGGCTCAACAAGGCGTACGGGACCCGGGTGCTCGTCTCCGAGTCGACGCGCCGCGAGCTCGGCGACGAGTTCGTCTGTCGCGAGATCGACTGGGTGCGCGTGAAGGGGCGGTCGAGACCGGTCGCGATCCACGAGGTGCTCGGGCGGCGTGCCGACGACGCGGACGGCCGGCTCGCGGCGTTGGCGTCGGGCTTCGGGGAGGCCCTCGCGGCGTACCGCACCCGGGCCTGGGACGACGCGCTCGCCCGGCTCGCCGCGCTCGCGGCGCGTTACCCGGACGACGGCGCGATCCCGGCCTTCGTCGAGCGCTGCGAGGCGCAGCGCGCCGCGGCGCCGGGAGACGGCTGGGACGGCGTCTTCGTCGCCCGGACGAAGTGACCGGCTCCGTTTACAGGAAGTTCTGCTGCCCCTATACTCCCGCCCCTCGTTTCCGGTCGGGAACCGAAAGGAGCGCTCGTGGCCCAGGGAAAGGTGCCGAACGGCGGTGGCGGGGGGGCGTGGCAGGACGTGAGGGTCTCACTCGGTCCCGATGCCGAGGTGACCGGCAAGCTCGCGTTCGTGAGCCCGACCCGCATCGAGGGCAAGCTGAAGGGCGAGGTGCGCGCCTCGGAGCTTCTCGTGATCGGGCCCGAAGCCGTCGTGCAGGCGACGGTCCGCGCCGAGAAGCTGGTCGTGCTCGGCGAGGTCCGGGGCGAGGTCCAGGGCGCGAGCCGGGTGGAGATCTGCTCGGGCGGCCGCCTCTTCGGCGACGTCGAGACGCGCTGTCTCGTCATCGAGGAGGGCGGGACGTTCGAGGGGCACTCGCGGATGGGCGAGCGCGCGGCCGCGTCCCCGCCGGCCGCGGCACCTGCGGCTCCGGAGAAGGTCGGCTAGCTAGCGGGAAGCCCGGCGGACCGACGGGTGGCCGCCGCGCCGCCCGAGCGGCGCTTCAGCTGGACCTCTTCGCGCCGGTGTCCCGCCGGCTCGTCTCTTCCGTCACGCGCGCGGCGCGGCCCGCGCGCTCGCGGAGGTAGTAGAGCTTCGCCCGACGGACGGAGCCGCGCGTGACGACCTCGATGCGGTCGATGCGCGGGGAGTGGACCGGAAAGGTACGCTCGACGCCGATGCCGTACGACGTCTTCCGCACGGTGAACGTCTCGCGGTTGCCGCCGCCGCTGCGGCGGAGCACGGTGCCCTCGAACGCCTGGATGCGCTCCTTGTCGCCCTCGACGACCCGGACGTGGACACGCACCGTGTCGCCGGGCTTGAAGGCGGGCACGTCCTTGCGGAGCTGCTCGGCCTCGATCCGGTCGATGGGGTTCATGAAAGAGGGTACTTCTAGCGGTCCGAACGGAGCCGGTCAAGGATGATGGCCGCTGCGCTCCGGACCGAGAGGTGGTTGTAGTCTCCGACGCCGCGGATCGGCTCGAGCACGTCGTCGGCCCGCGCGAGCACCTCGTCGGTGAGCCCCCAGCCGGTGCCGAAGACGAGGAGCGCCGGCCGCCCGTCGTCGCGGAGGCTTCGGCGGAGCGCGGCGAAGGAGAGCCGTCGCTCGCCGTCGCGCGCGCTGGTCGCGACGAGCCGCGGGAGGCGGCCGGCCTCACGCTCGACGTCGGCGACGACGGTGTCGAGGTCGTGCGCGAGGCGGACGAGCGCGAGCGCGTCCTTCCGGGTCGCGTTGTACGTCGAGCCCGGGCCCGTTTCCCAGTGGTCGATGATGCGCTGGACGAGCCGCCGGAGCGTGGGGACGGGCGTCGCGACGTAGAAGGCGTGGACGGCGAAGGTGCGCGACAGGCGGCCGATGTCGTGCACGTCCATGTTCGTCACCGCCGTCGTCACCACGGCCCCGTTCTTGTCGTACACGGGGTGATGCAGGAGCGCGAGGTAGAGCGCGCCCATCAGCCGCGCCAGCCGAGCGTCCAGAGGAACGCGCGGTCGTCGTCGTCCAAGGCCGCGCCGGCGAGGAGCTCCGGGCGGCGCGCGAACGTCGTGCGGAGCGCCTCGCGCCGCCGCCAGCGCGCGATCGCGGCGTGGTCGCCGGAGAGGAGCACGTCCGGGACGCGCGCGCCGCGGAACTCCTCCGGGCGCGTGTACTGCGGGTGCTCGAGGAGGCCCGCGGCGTGCGAATCGTCCGCGGGGGAGGCGACGTTGCCGAGCGCGCCGGGGAGGAGGCGGACGACCGCGTCGAGCACGACGAGCGCGGCGATCTCCCCGCCGGACAGCACGTAATCGCCGATCGACAGCTCCTCGTCGACCGCCGCGACGACGCGCTCGTCGACGCCTTCGTACCGGCCGCAGACGAGCAGGATCGCCCGCTCCGCGGCGAGCGCGCGAGCGTGGGCGTCGGAGAAGCGCGCGCCTTTGGGCGAGAGCAGGATGCGCCGCGCGCGGTCGGCGGCGCTCACGTGCTCGATCGCCGCGACGAGCGGCTCGGGCTTCATCACCATGCCCTGCCCGCCCCCGTACGGCGTGTCGTCGACCTGCTGATGCCGGTCCGTCGCGTAGTCGCGAAGCTGGTGGAGGAAGACCGAAACGAGGCCGCGGGCGCGTGCGCGGCCGAGGACGCCGGTCGCGAGCGCGGGACCGAGGATCTCGGGGAAGAGGGCGATGACGTGGACGCGCATGGCGCGCCGCCTACTCGAGAAGACCCGGCAGCGGGTCGATCACGATGCGGCGGCCGGGCCGGTCGATCGCGCGGACGACGTCGGCGATCACGGGGATCAGGTACTCCCGTCCGCCGTCCTGCACCACCCAGACGTCGTTCGTCCCGGTGGAGAACGTCTCCACGACCGCCCCGAGCGACCGCCCCTCCCGCGTCTCGACGCGGAAGCCTTCGAGCTCGTGGTAGTAGAACTCGCCCTCGGCCGGCGGCGGCAGGTCCGAGACGGGCACGAGGACATGGCTCCCGACGAGCCCTTCGGCTGCGGTGCGGTCGGTGACGCCTTCGAACATGACGAGCAGGAGCGCTCGACCGTGCGGGAGCGCGGAGTGGATGCGCAGGGTGCGGGCGGGCCCGCGCCCGGCCAGCGTCACGACCCGGCCGGGGCCGAGGCTCGGCGCGGGGGGCCGATACGCGCGCACCCGAACGGCACCACGCAGCGCGTGCGCCGCGACGACCTCGCCCACGGCGACGGCGTCGCCGTCTCCGGCGGGCGGCTCACTTCTCTTCGACGATCTCGAGGACGACCTTGCGGTTGGTCCGGGATGCTGCGGCATTCAGGATGGTGCGAATGGACTTCGCGGTGCGACCCTGCTTGCCGATCACGCGCCCGAGATCTTCGGGGGCGACGCGAAGCTCGAGCACGGACGCCGTCTCACCCTGCGTCTCCTTCACCTCGACGGCCTCGGGATGGCTGACGAGTTGCTTCGCGAGAAACAGGACCAGTTCCTTCATGGAAAATGCAGCTCCTTGGGACGGCCATCAAACCCGGCATCCCGGTCAGGACGCGGCCCCGGGCAGTGAGGACTTCCGCATGAGCTGCGCCACCGTCTGCGTCGGGCGAGCCCCCTTCTTGAGCCAAGCGGCCAGCTTGTCGGCCTGGAACTGGACGAGGGTGGGAGTGCGGGTGGGGTCGTAGAGGCCAACCTGCTCGATGAAGCGGCCGTCGCGCGGTGACTCCGAATGCGCGACGACGATGCGGTACACCGGCTTCTTCTTGCTGCCATGACGCGCGAGGCGAATCTTCACCATTCAATAGCTCTCCATGGTCCGGTTGTCAGCGCAGCCCCGGAAACCTCGGCATGGGGGGCAGCGGTCCAGAGCCGAACTTCTTCAGAACTTTCTTAGTTTGCGTAAACTGCTTGATGACGCGGTTCACCTCCGCCACCGACGTCCCGCTGCCGTCCGCGATCCGCTTCCGGCGGCTCGCGTTCAGGATCTGGGCGTTCCGGCGCTCCGCCTTCGTCATCGAGTCGATGATCGCCTCGACGCGCTTCAACTCGCCGTCCGCGCCCGAGAGGTCGGCACCCTTCAGGAGCTTCTTCATGCCGGGAATCATGCCGAGCAGGTCGGCCACCGATCCCATCTTCTTCACGGCGCGAAGCTGTTCGCGGAAGTCCTCCAGCGTGAAGTCGTTCTTGCGCAGCTTCTTCTCGATCGCTTCCGCCTGAGTGCGGTCGAACGCCTTCTCCGCGCGTTCGATGAGCGACAGCACGTCGCCCATGCCGAGGATCCGCGACGCGATCCGATCCGGATAGAAGGGCTCGAGCGCGTCGAGTCGCTCGCCCGTCCCCGCGAACACGATCGGCTTGCCGGTCACGGCGCGGAGCGAGAGAGCGGCGCCGCCGCGGGCGTCGCCCTCGATCTTCGTGAGCACGACGCCGGAGACCGGGAGGCGGCCGGCGAAGCCCTGCGCCGTCGCCACGGCGTCCTGACCCGTCATGGCGTCGGCGACGAGGAGCACGTGGCGCGGCGTGACGGCCGCGACCATGCGCTCGAGCTCGGCCATGAGATCGTCCGCCACCGTCTGTCGGCCGGCCGTGTCGATCAGGACCGTGTCCGCGCCCTGCGTGCGGGCGGCGGCGACGCCGTCGCGCGCGACCGCGACGGGATCCGCGCCGGCGGCCGTCGGATGGACGGGAAGCCCGAGCTGGGAGGCGAGCGTGTGCAGCTGCTCGATCGCCGCGGGACGCTGAACGTCGGCAGGCACGAGGTAGGGGGCGCGCCCGCGCTCCTGCCGGAGCCAGCGCGCCAGCTTCGCCGTGGTCGTCGTCTTCCCCGACCCGTTGAGGCCGACGAGCATCACGACGGTCGGCGTCGGCCCGCCGAGGTCGAGCGTCACCGGTGCGTCGCCGAGCAGGTGGACGAGCTCGCGGTGGACGAGCTTCACGAAGTGCTGCTCGGGCGTGAGGCTTCGAAGCACTTCCTGCCCGAGCGCATCCTTCTTGACCGCCTCGACGAAGTCGCGGACGACCGCGACGTTCACGTCGGCTTCGAGGAGCGCCAGCCGCACGTCGCGGAGCGCATCCTCGATGTTCCGCTCGGTGATCTTGCCCTGCCCTTGGAGCTTGCGCAGGAGCGAGTCGAACTTCTCACCGAGGGTGTCGAACATGGGGTGCCGGGGGCGGGACGCTACTGGACGGTCCGAAGGCTGTCAACCGAGGAAACCGCCGAAAAACAGCGAGCCCCCGAGACCGTCCGGCCTCGGGGGCTCGGGAAGAACGGCGGACGTCGCCGGCCGTCTCACATCATGCCGCCCATGCCGCCCGGCGGCATCGCGGGCGTGGCCGGCTTCTCCTCCGGCTTCTCTGCGACCATCGCCTCGGTCGTGAGGAGCAGCCCCGCGACCGACGCGGCGTTCAGCAGCGCCGTCCGCACGACCTTCGTCGGGTCGATGATGCCGGCCTTCAGCAGGTCCTCGTACTCCTCTTTCGCCGCGTTGAAGCCGAAGGACCCCTTGCCGCTCTTCACCTTGTCGAGGACGATCGAGCCCTCGGCGCCCGCGTTGTTCGCGATCCACCGCAGCGGCTCCTCGATGGCGCGCTTCACGATGTTGACGCCGAAGCGCTCCTCGTCCGACACCGACAGCTTCTCGAGCGCCGCCGACGCGCGGATGAGCGCGACGCCGCCGCCCGGGACGATGCCTTCCTCGACCGCGGCGCGCGTGGCATGGAGGGCGTCCTCGACGCGCGCCTTCTTTTCTTTCATCTCCACTTCGGTGGCGGCTCCGACGCGGACGACCGCGACGCCGCCGACGAGCTTCGCGAGCCGCTCCTGGAGCTTCTCGCGGTCGTAGTCCGAGGTGGTCTCCTCGATCTGCGCCCGGATCTGCTTGATCCGGCCCTCGATGTCCGCCTTCTTGCCGGCGCCGTCGACGATCGTCGTGTTGTCCTTGTCGACGACGAGGCGCTTGCAGCGGCCGAGGTCCTGGAGCGTCACGTTCTCGAGCTTCATGCCGAGCTCTTCCGCGATCACCTTGCCGCCCGTGAGGATCGCGATGTCCTCGAGCATGGCCTTGCGGCGGTCGCCGAAGCCGGGCGCCTTCACCGCGACGGTCTGGAGCGTGCCGCGGATCTTGTTCACGACCAGCGTCGCGAGCGCCTCGCCCTCGACGTCCTCGGCGATGATGATGAGCGGCTTCCCCGAGCGCGCGACCTGCTCGAGGAGCGGCAGGAGGTCCTTCATCGACGAGATCTTCTTCTCGTGGATGAGCAGATAGACGTCCTCGTACACGCACTCCATCCGGTCGGGGTCGGTGACGAAGTACGGCGAGAGGTAGCCGCGGTCGAACTGCATGCCCTCGACGACCTCGAGCTGCGTCTCGAGCCCCTTCGCCTCCTCGACCGTGATGACGCCTTCCTTCCCGACCTTGCTCATCGCCTCGGCGATGATCTCGCCGATGGTCGAGTCGTTGTTCGCCGAAATCGTGCCGACCTGGGCGATCTCCTTCTGCTCCTTCGTCGGCTTGGAGAGCGCCTTGAGCTCGCCGACGACCGCCTGCACGGCCCGGTCGATGCCGCGCTTCAGCGTCATCGGATCGTGCCCGGCGACGACCATCTTCAAGCCTTCGGTGAAGATGGCGCGCGCGAGCACGGTCGCCGTCGTCGTGCCGTCGCCGGCGACGTCGGAGGTCTTCGACGCGACCTCCTTCACCATCTGCGCGCCCATGTTCTCGAACTTGTCCTCGAGCTCGACCTCCTTCGCGACCGTGACGCCGTCCTTCGTGACGTTCGGCGCGCCGAAGGACTTCTCGAGGACGACGTTGCGCCCGCGGGGCCCGAGGGTGACGGTCACCGCGTCCGCCAGGATGTTGACGCCGCGGAGGATCTTCTCGCGCGCGTCTTGGCTGAACTTGACGATCTTCGCTGCCATGTGTCCTCGCTCCTCTCAGCCTTCGACGATGCCGAGGATGTCCTCCTCGCGCATGATGAGGTGCTCCTCACCGTTCAGCTTGATCTCGGACCCCGAGTACTTCCCGAAGAGGATCGTGTCGCCGACCTTGACGTCGAGCGGGGTGACCTTCCCGTCCTCGTTCACCTTCCCCTTGCCGACCGCGATGATCTTCCCCTGTTGGGGCTTCTCCTTGGCGGTGTCGGGGATGATGATGCCGCCCTTCGTCTTCTCCACCGCTTCTTCGAGTCGCTTCACGATCACGCGATCCTGAAGTGGCCTGATCTTCATGCCAACCGCTCCTTTCGCTCCTCAAGGTGTTGAAAAGACAGGAAATCCGACCGATGGATATTGAACGGGGCCCAACCGGTTTTTTGGCGGCGCGAAACTAATCAGCTGACCTCCCATGTCAAGCGGCGCGAGCCAGAAAGGGCGGCCCTAGGAGCCGCCGAGCTTGCGGCGCTCCTCCTCGTAGTACCGCCGATAGAGGACGTCCCACTCGCGGCTGCCCGGAACGACGCGCTTCGGCATGCGCGCGCGCGCGGCGCGGTCGAGGCGGCTGTCCTGCGAGAAGGCGTCCCCGAGGACGCGCTTCGCCTCGGCGAGGAAGAGCCGCTCGTTCCGGACCCGTCCGAGCTTCCCGGCCGCGACGGCCTTCAGCAAGGCGTGCGAGAGGTAGGAGAGCCGCGCCTCCGAGAGTGTCACAGCGCGAACCCCCGCGCCTGGGCGATCCGCCGCTTCACGAGCTGCTCGACGCGGCGCAGGTCGAGGTCCTCGCGCCGTACGCCTGGGGCGCCCTGGCGCACCAGCTTCGCGGCCTCGGCTTCAGCCTCGCGCTCGATCTCCTCCTCCTCGGCGAAATTCCGCGCGAGGACGGTCGCGAAGCGCTCGTGGATCGCCTGCTCGGTCGTCTCGGGCTCGAGAGCCTGCGCGGCGATCAGCCGCTGCGTGAGCGCTTCGGCGACCCGCTGGATCTGTGCCGGCGACGGCCGCATGGGGACACTTATTGCGCGGAATCCGAGGTTTGCCAACCCGTGAAATTTGACTTGCCGGGGATGTGCCGCTATGCCCGGGCCCAATGTGACGGCCCCGGCGATCCGCAAGCCGCCCCGGATCCGGAGCGGAGACGTCGTCGCCGTCGTCGCTCCCTCGGGTGCCGTGAACGCGGATCGCCTCGCCCTGGGTGTCCGGGTGCTGGAGCGCTGGGGACTCGAAGTCCGGCTCGGCGCGGGCGTGCTCGAGCGACGGGCGTACCTCGCCGGGCACGACGACGAGCGGCGGTCGGACCTCGAGCGCATGATCGGCGATCCCGCCGTCCGCGCCGTCTTCTGCGCGCGGGGCGGCTACGGAAGCCAGCGCCTCGTCCCGTCGCTCGACCTCGGTCCCCTCGCGCGTGCCCCGAAGCCGATCGTCGGATACAGCGACGTGACCGCGCTGCTCGCGGCCGTCGTGTCGGCGGGCGTCGTCGGCTTCCACGGGCCGATGGTCGCCGACGACCTCGCGCGGGGGCTCTCGCTCCGCGCCGAGACGCACCTCCGCGCGCTGTTGACCGACCCCGCCTACCGCTGGGAGGCCGAGGTGCCGGTCACGGTCCGCCCCGGGCGGGCGACGGGGCGCCTCCTCGGCGGCTGCCTCTCGGTCCTCGTCACGACCCTCGGGACGCCGTACGCCCCCGACACCGACGGAGCGATCCTCTTCCTAGAAGACGTGCGCGAGGGGCCGTATCGGCTCGACCGGCTCCTCACCCAGATGGCGCAGGCCGGAAAGCTCACGCGGCTCGCCGGGCTCGTGTTCGGGACGATGGCGAGCTGTCCGACGGTCGACGGCTACGGCCCGCTCGACGTCGTGCGCGCGTGCTGTGCCGAGCTCGCCTGTCCGGTCGGGTTCGGGCTCCCGGCCGGTCACGACGTCGGGGGCCCGGGGGTGCTCAACCTGGCGCTCCCGCTCGGCGTCGAGGTCGAGCTCGACACGAGCCGCGGACGGCTCGCGGCGCTCGACTCGGCGGTCGTCTGACGTGGCGTTCGAGAGGCTCGGCGAGGAGATCCGCGCCGCCATCGCCGCAGGCGCCTTTCCGGGCGCGGTCGTGCGCGTGGCGCGCGGCGCCGAGGTGCTCTTCCACGATGCCTTCGGGCACCGGAGCCTCGAGCCGGAGCGAACCCCGATGCGTCCCGACACGACGTTCGACCTCTCCTCGCTCACGAAGCCGCTCGCTACGACGACGGCGTTGATGCTCCTCGTGAAGGAGCGGAAGGTGCAGCTCGACGACCGGGTGACGCGCTTCTTGCCCAACTTCGGCGTGCACGGGAAGACGCACGTCACGTTCCGGCACCTTCTCGCGCACTGCTCGGGTCTCGCCGCCTGGCGGCCATTCTTCAAGGACCTCCGTCGGCTCGAGAGGCAGGGCCGCGCGAGCTTCGTCGCCAGCCGAGGCGCGAAGGAGTGGGTGTACGAGCAGATCCACCGCGAACGTCCGGAGTACGAGCTCGGGACGCAGGCGGTCTACAGCGACCTCGGCTTCATGCTGCTCGGCGAGCTCGTCGAGCTCGTCGCCGGCACCGGGCTCGACCGCTTCTGCCACGAGCGCGTCTTCCGCCCCCTCGGCCTCCGCTCGACCGCGTTCGTCGATCTCGCGCGTCTGCGCGCCCGCAAGCTCGTGCCCGTGAGCGAGGCGATCGCGCCGACGGAGCGCTGCCCGTGGCGCAAGCGCGTCCTCTGCGGAGAGGTGCACGACGACAACGCCTGGGCGATGGGGGGCGTCGCCGGGCATGCGGGCCTCTTCGCGACGGCCGCCGACGTCGACACGCTCGCGGCGCGGCTCGTCACCTGCTGGCGCGGCGGGGACGAGTTCGTGCCGCGCGACGTCGTGCGCGAGTTCTGGCGGCGCGATCCCCTCGTCCCGGGCTCGACGTGGGCGCTCGGCTGGGACACGCCGTCGCCGAGCGGCTCGAGCGCGGGCCGCCACGTGAGCCCGGAGAGCGTCGGCCACCTCGGCTTCACCGGGACGTCGATCTGGATCGACCTCGCGCGCGACGTGCGCATCGTCCTCTTGACGAACCGCGTCCACCCCTCGCGCGACAACGATCGCATCCGCGACGCCCGCCCGCGGATCCACGACGCGGCCATGGAGGCGCTCGAGGCATGAAGGTGCATCTGATCGCCGCCTGCGGCGTCGGGATGAGCGCGCTCGCGGGTCTTCTCCGGGCCGCCGGCCACACGGTGACGGGCTCCGACGAGAACGTCTATCCGCCCGCGAGCACGCTCCTCGCCGAGCTCGGGATCCCGGTCGCGTCGGGGTGGGACCCGGCGCGCCTGGCGGGCGTGGACCTCGTCGTCTGCGGCAACGCCGTGCGGCGGACGAACGTCGAGGCCGCGGCGGCCGAGGCGCGCGGCCTGCGCGTCCTCTCGTTCCCCGCGGCGCTCGCGAAGCTCTTCCTCGCCGGGCGGCGCCCGCTCGTCGTCGCCGGGACGCACGGCAAGACGACCTCGTCGGCGATGCTCGCGTGGGTCCTCTCGCGCACCGGACGCGACCCGGGGTTCCTGATCGGCGGCGTGCCGTGCGACACCGGCGTCAGCTTCGCCCTCGGGACGCCGCCGTGGTTCGTGGTCGAGGGCGACGAGTACGACTCGGCGTACTTCGACAAGGAGGCGAAGTTCCTCCACTACCGGCCGGCGATGCTCCTCCTGAACGCCATCGAGTTCGACCATGCGGACATCTACCGCGACCTCGAGCACGTGAAGTCGGCGTTCCGCAAGCTCATCGCCCTCCTGCCGGCCGGCGCGCCGCTCGTCGCATGCGGCGACTTCCCACACGTCGTCGACGTCCTCGGCGGATCGCGAGCCGCCGTCCAGACCTTCGGGCTCGGCGACGGGAACGCGTGGCACCTCACGGACTTCGCCGACGACGGGCGCACCCGCGTCACGGTGCGCGAGCGCGGGGGGATCGTCGGCCGAATGACGCTCCGGGTTCCCGGGGCGATCAACGCCCGGAACGCGCTCGGCGCGCTCCTCGTGGCGCGCGAGACCGGCGTCGGCTGGAACGAGGCCGTCGAGGCCCTCGCCGAGTTTCGCGGCGTGCGGCGCCGGCAGGAGGTCGTGTCGACGGCCGGGGACGTCGTCGTGATCGACGACTTCGCGCATCACCCGACGGCCGTCGCGGGGACGATCGCGGCGCTGCGGCCGCGTTACCCGGGACGCCGGCTCCGCGCCGTCTTCGAGCCGCGCTCCAACACGAGCCGCCGTCGCGTCTTCCAGCGTGAATTCGTCGACGCGCTCGCCGCCGCCGACGAGGTCGTGCTCGCCGCCGTGTTCCCGAAGCCGGGCGATCCGATCCCGCCCGAAGAGCGCCTCGCCCCCGACGCGATCGTCGCCGACCTCGCCGCGCGCGGCGTCCCGGCGCGGATGATCGACGGCGTCCCGGCGATCCGGGACTATCTCGTCGAGTCGGCGCGCCCGAACGACGTCATCGTCGTCATGTCGAACGGCGCCTTCGGCGGGCTCCCCGCGCTGCTCGGCGCGTCCTTCGCAGGCCGCGGCTCCCCGTAGAGCGTGCGGTAGACGCGGTAGTTGCGGAGCACGGCCTTCACGTAGTCCCGCGTCTCGCGGAAGCTGATCAGCTCGACGAACTCGTCGGCGTCGCGCGCTCCGTACCGGCGCTCCCACTTCGCCACCGCGTCTTCGCCCGCGTTGTAGGCCGCGAGCGCCTTCACCGCCGAGCCGTCGTACCGTGCCAGCAGCTGCGCGAGGAGCGCCGTCCCGAGCTCGACGTTCGTCTCCGGCCGGTGGAGCGTCTGCCGGAGCCGGGTCGGCCGCGTCGCCTCGAGGTCGGGGGCGAGACGCCGAGCCGTGGCAGGCAGGAGCTGCATGAGACCGCGCGCGTCCGCGGGCGAGATCGCGTCGGGGTCGAAGAGGCTCTCCTGGCGGATCACCGCCTGCACGAGGAGCGGATCGAGGCGGCGCCGGGCGGCGGCACCGCTCACCGCGTTCCAGTAGCCGAGGGGATAGAGGTAATGGCCGAGCGGCCCGGGGGAGGAGCTGCGCACGCCGTTCGGCCGCATCTCGCGTGCGAGACGGAGCGCCGGGCCGGGCGCGTCGACGGCGGTGTACGCGGCCAGGAGCGCTCGCCGCGGCGCGGCCGTGGCGCGCAGCGCGTCGACCTCGAGTCGGGCGAGCCGGGGCAGCGCGAGCTCGGCGAGGAGCCGTGCGCGCTCCGCGTGCGGGCCCGCCACCTCGCCCGGGAAGGGGGGCCGGCCCGCGTCCACGTCCGTGACGACGGCGGCCGCGGGTCGGATTTCGCCGAGCCGCTCCTCGGCGAGCGTCGCGTAGTACGAGAGCCGATGGCGCTCTGCGACGTGCGCGAAGCGCTCGCGCGCCTCGGCCGTGCGGCCGAGCCGCTCGAGCGCCCGGCCGTCCCAGTACTCGGCCGCGATCCGGACGCCGTCGCCGCTCCGCTCGGCGAGCGTGTGGAAGGCCGCTTCCGCGTCGGCGAACCGGCCCCCGAGGTAACGGACCCAGCCGGCGCGCCAGCGTGCCTCCGGCGCGATCGCGGCGCGCGGGAACCGATGCGCGAGCTGCGTGTAGGCGCTCGCGGCGGCGTCGAAGTCGCGCGCCGCGTCGGCGCCGGAACCCGCGAGCGCGCGCTCCTGGTGGATGCGGCCGATCGCGTAGAGCGCATCGGCCGCCTGCGGGCTCGCCGGAAACCGGCGGATCACCTCCTCGAACAGCGTGACGGCACCGGCGTCGTCGTCGGCGTTCCAGCGCCACGCCGCGGCGGTCGCGAGCGCGCGCGGCGCGAGCGCGTCCTCCGTCGCCCCGAGCTCGCGGCACGTCGCCTCCGCCTCGGCCTGGAGGCCGAGCGCGCGTTCGGCCTGCGCCTGCACCCAGAGCGCGCGGGCGCGGTCGGGCGACGTCGGCGACGCCTCGAGCACCGTGCGCGCGGCGTCGTGCGCGCCGGCCGCGTCCCCTTCGCGGAGCCGCATCTCGGCCTCCTCGAGCGGCGTCCAGAGGGCGGCGTCGGGCTCCGCGGCGAGGATGCGGTCGACGAGGCGGCGCGCCCGGCGGCCGGCGATGCTGCGCGGCCGGCTCCGCCGGACCTCGCGGGCCAACGCGAGCGCGCCGGCGAAATCGTTCTCGTCGCGGTCGAGCTCGGCCAACAACACCGTGGCGCGCGCCCAGCGCTCGCTGCCGGCCGGCAGTACGTCGCGCGCCGCGAGGAGGAAGTCGCGCGCGGCCGCGGCGTCGCTCGTCCGGAGGGCGAGCTCGCCGGCGAGGAGGTCGGCGGGACCGACCCAGACGCTGTCGGGGTGCAGGGCGAGCAGCCGTTGTACCGCGTCGCGCGCCTGGGCGTCGCGGCCGGCACGGACGGCGGTACGCGCCTGGAAGTAGAGGACGTGGTCCTCGATCGCGGGGTAGCGCCGCGCTGCTTCGGCGAGGAGCGCCGACGCCTCTTCGGTGTCGCGCGCGGCGAGCACCGTCAGCGCCGCGCTCATCGGCTCGACGGCACGCGAGCCCGCCCTGCGGGAATCGGGGGCGCTTGCGACGCAACCGCACAGGAAGACGAGCCCGACGAGCCACCCGCCCCGGCGCCGCATACCGGTCGTCCGCGTAGCACGCGCTCCCCTACCCGGCAACTTGACACCGCGCGATCCCGCCCGGACCATGCGCGCGTGCTCGTGCTCGCCTCCGGCTCGCCGCGGCGCCGGGAGCTGCTCGCGTGGCTCGGCGTCCCGTTCGTCGTCGACGCGGCGGCCGTCGACGAGCGGCCGCGGCCGGGGGAGCCCTCGGCCGACCTCGTCGCGCGGCTCGCCCGCGCGAAGGCGGCCGCGGTCGCCGCGCGCCGCGCCGCCGACTGGGTCCTCGGCGCCGACACCACCGTCGACCTCCAGGGCGAGACGCTGAACAAGCCGACCGACCGCGCCGACGCGGCCCGTATGCTCGCCCGGCTCGGCGGCCGCGAGCATCGGGTGTTCACGGCCTTCGCGCTCCTCGCACCGGGCGGGGCGCTGCGCAGCGCCGGAGTCGTCGAATCGCGCGTCCGGTTCCGGCCGCTCTCCGCCGCCGCGATCGCGGCGTACGTCGAGACCGGGGAGCCCGACGACAAGGCCGGCGCGTACGCGATCCAGGGGCGCGGCGCCGGGCTCATCGACACCGTGGAGGGCTCGTTCACGAACGTCATGGGACTGCCGCTCGGCGCCGTCGAACGTGCGCTCCGGGACGCTGGGCTCGTCCGTGAGTGAGCCGGCGGCGGTCGCGGAGCGGCTCGCGGGCGTCCTCGCGGCGGTCGCGGCGGCGGCGCACGCCGCGGGCCGCGATCCGGCCGGCGTCCGGATCGTCGCCGTGACGAAGACGGCGCCGCCCGACGCCGTGCTCGCCGCCCTCGACGCCGGCCTCGCCGACATCGGCGAGAGCTACGTACAGGAGGCGCGCGCGAAGCGACGCGCCGTCGCCGCGCGGCGCGCGGATCCCGGGACGTGGCATCTCGTCGGCGGCCTCCAGCGGAACAAGGTGCGCGCGGCGGTCGAGGTGTTCGACCGCGTCCACAGCGTCGACTCGGCGGCGCTCGCGGCGGCGCTCGCGGCCGCGGTCCGCGGTGCACCGCGCTGGACCGGGCGGCGCCTCCCCGTCCTCATTCAGGTGAACGTCGCGGGCGAGCGCACGAAGCGCGGCGTCGCGCCCGACGCCGTTCCGGCCCTCGGTGCCGAGGTGCTTCGACACGCCGAGCTCGCGCTCGACGGTTTCATGACGATCGCCCCGCTCGGCGCGGCCGGCGAGGGCGCGCGGCGGCACTTCCGCGCGCTGCGCGAGGTGCGGGAGCGCGCCGAAGAGCGGCTCGGGGTTGAACTACCCCACCTCTCTATGGGAATGAGTGACGATTTTCCCGTCGCCGTCGAGGAAGGCGCGACGCTGCTCCGGCTCGGGCGCGTCCTCTTCGGAGCCCGAGGGTCGGGTGCCTGGAGGCCCGGTTCATGAAGAAGATCGGTTTCGTAGGCGCCGGCAACATGGCGGGAGCGCTCATCAAGGGCCTCCTGCGGGCCGGTCAGTACGCGCCCGACGACGTGTGGGTGAGCGACCCGGTCGACGCGCAGCTCCGGCGCATGAAGCGGCTCCACAAGGTGGAGTTCACGCGCGACAACCACGAGCTCGTCCGGCACTCACAGACCGTCGTCCTCGCCGTGAAGCCGCAGATCATGGCGTCCGTGCTCGAGGAGATCCGGGCCGAGGTGAATCCGCGCAAGCTCTTCATCTCGATCGCGGCGGGCTTCCCGCTCCGGCGTCTCGAGACCGGCCTCGGCGGCCAGGCGCGCGTCGTCCGGGTCATGCCGAACACGCCCGTGCTCGTGGGCCGGGGCGTGTCGGTGGCCGTCGCGGGCACGAAGGCGACGCCCGCCGACCTGAAGCACACGTTGAAGCTCTTCAAGGCCGTCGGCGAGGCCGTGTCGATCACGGGCGAGGACCTGCTCGACGCCGTCACCGCGCTCTCCGGGAGCGGGCCGGCGTTCGTCTACCTCTTCGCCGAAGGCCTGATCGAGGGTGGAATCCGGGGCGGGCTCTCGCAGACGCTCGCGACGCAGCTCGCCTACGCGACGCTCGGGGGCGCCGCGGCGATGCTCGTCGAGAGTGGCCTGTCCTCGCGCGAGCTTCGCGACATGGTGACGTCGCCGGGCGGGACGACGCTCGCGGGGCTCTCCGTGCTCGACTCGCTCCACTTCCGCGACGCGATCATCGCGGCGGTCGAGGCCGCGACGCGCCGCGCGCGCGAGCTGGCGGCGGCGTAGATGCCCCAGGATCTCCTCGCGAATTTCGTCTACGCGACGGCGCAGGTGCTCGAGGGCCTGCTCTGGTTCTACACCTGGCTCGTGATCGGCGCCGTGGTCGTGTCCTGGGTGAACGCCGATCCCCGGAACCCGATCGTCCGCTTCCTCTACGCCACGACGGAGCCGGTCCTCTACCAGCTCCGGCGGCGGCTCCCCTTCGTCGTCGCCGGGGGCATCGACTTCTCCCCGCTCGTGCTGATCCTCGCGATCCAGTTCGTGCGGGCGTTCGTCGTGCGGAGCCTCTTCGACGTCTACGCGCGGATGCACGGCTCGTGACGCCCTTCGGCTTTCCCTGGACATGACCATCGGGCATGATTAGCTAGTCGCGTCGCCATGCCGATCTACGAGTATCGTTGCGAAAAGTGCGGGGATTTCGAGGAGATGCAGCGGATCACCGATCCGCCGCTCGCCCGCTGTCCCCGCTGCCGCGGGAAGGTCCGCCGCCTCATCTCGAACACGAGCTTCCAGCTGAAGGGCACCGGCTGGTACGCGACGGACTACGCGCGGAGCGGCAGCGGCAACGGCGGGAAGTCGTCCGGCGCCGGGGAGTCGGCGGGCGGCGAGAGCAAGTCCGCGGCCTCGGACGCGTCCCCGTCGAAGGCCGCGACGACCGGCGGCGAGAAGTCGTCGTCCTGAGCGCCCCGCCCGTTCTCGTCGGCGTCGACACCGGCGGCACCTTCACGGACCTCGTCGCCGTCGTCGACGGCGCGCTCCGCGTCCTGAAGCTCCGCTCGACCCCGCGCGACCCCGCGGCCGCGGTGCGCGCGGGCGTCGAGCGCCTCGCCGCCCGCACCGCCGTCCGTCTCCACTACGGGTCCACGGTCGCCACGAACGCGCTCCTCGAGCGCCGCGGCGCACGCGTCGTCCTCCTCACCACCGCCGGCTTCGAGGACGTGCTCGAGATCGGTCGCCAGACGCGGCCCGTGCTGTACGCGCTCGAGCCCGTCCGGCCGCTCCCGCTCGTGCCGCGCGCCCGGCGGATCGGCGTCCGCGAGCGCGTGCTCGCGGACGGCCGCGTCGAGACGCCGCTCGGTGCGCGCGCCGTCGCCGCGGCGCTCCGCGGGGTCACCCGCGCGCGGCCCGACGCGATCGCCGTCTGCCTGCTCCACAGCTACGCGGTCCCGGCGCACGAGCGCCGGCTGGGGCGGGCGCTCGCCCCGCGCGGCCTCCACGTGACCCTCTCGCACCGCCTCCTACGGGAGTACCGCGAGTACGAGCGCGTCTCGACGACGGTGGTGAACGCCTACGTCGGCCCGGTGATGACCCGCCACCTGGGGACACTCGTCGCCGGCGTCCGCGGCCGCGTCGCCGTGATGCAGTCGAGCGGCGGCCTCGTCGCCGCGTCGGCGGCCGCGCGGGAGCCCGTCCGGACGATCCTGTCGGGGCCGGCCGGCGGCGTCGTCGGCGCGGCCGACCGCGCGCGTCGCGCGGGGCTCACCCGCATCATCACGCTCGACATGGGTGGGACGTCGGCCGACGTGAGCCTGGTCGACGGGGAGCCCGACTACCGGACCGAGACGACGATCGACGGCGTGCCCGTTCGGGTCCCGACGGTCGACATCCAGACCGTCGGCGCGGGCGGTGGGTCGCTCGCGCGGATCGACGCCGGCGGGGCGCTCCGGGTCGGCCCGGAGAGCGCGGGCGCCGATCCCGGCCCCGCCTGCTACGGCCGTGGCACGCGCCCCACCGTCACCGACGCGAACCTCGTCCTCGGCCGGCTCGTCGAGACGGAGTTCCTCGGCGGCGCGCTCGTCCTCGACCGGCGGCGCGCCGAGGCCGCGCTCGTGCCCCTCGCGCGCCGCCTCCGGCGCTCGCTCGTCGCGGCCGCGGCCGGCATCGTGCGGGTCGCGAACGCGGCGATGGAGCGTGCGATCCGCGTCATCACCGTCGAACGCGGACACGATCCGCGCGACTTCACCCTGCTCGCGTTCGGCGGCGCGGGCGGCCTGCACGCGGCCGATCTGGCCGCGGCGCTCGGCGTCGGCCGCGTGTACGTGCCGAGGCATCCGGGGCTCCTCTCGGCGCTCGGCGTGCTGTCCGCGGAGATCGTGCGCGACTACGGGCAGACGCTCCGCCGGACGGCGCCCGCCACGGCCGAGATCGCCCGGGCGTTGCGCCCGCTCGAGGCGCGCGCGCGGCGGGACCTCCGCCGCGAAGGCGTTGCCTCGCCGGTCCTCGAGCGCGTCGTCGACGTGCGCTACGTCGGGCAATCCTACGAGCTCTCGGTGCCGTTCACGCCGGGGTGGCGCGCCGCCTTCCACCGTTTGCACGCCCGGCGGTTCGGTCACGCGGACCCGGCGCGCGCCGTCGAGGTGGTGACCGTCCGCGTCCGCGCCCGCGGCGGGCGGGCCCGCGTTCCCGAGGAGCGGCTCCGGCGCCGGCCGCGCCCGGCACCCGTCGCCCGCCGGCCCGTCGTCTTCGAGGCCGGGCCGCGCGTGGCGACGGTGTGGCGGCGCGACGACCTCGGGCCGGGGACGCGCGTGCCGGGGCCCGCGGTCGTCTGCGAGTACAGCGCGACGACCCTCGTGCCCCCGCGGTGGACGGCGCGCGTCGACGGCCAGGGCGGGCTCCTCCTCGTGCACGGGGGGGCCGCGCGTTGAACGCCGTCGACCTCGAGCTCGCGAACCACCGCTTCGCGGGCATCGCCGAGGAGATGGGCGTCGTGCTCGGGCGGACCGCCCTCTCGCCGAACATCAAGGAGCGGCGCGACTACTCGTGCGCGGTTTTCGACGCGGGGGGCGGCCTCGTCGCCCAGGCGGCCCACATCCCCGTCCACCTCGGCTCGACCCCGCTGTCCGTCCGGGCCGCGATCGAGGCGATGCCGATGGGCCCGGGCGACGTCGTCATGCTGAACGACCCGTTCGCGGGGGGCACGCACCTCCCCGACGTGACCGTCGTCGCGCCCGTCTTCCGGGCCGGCGCGACGAGGCCGTTCGCCTACGTCGCGAACCGCGCGCACCATGCCGACATCGGCGGGATGTCGCCCGGCTCGATGCCGCTCGCCACCGAGATCTTCCAGGAAGGCTTCCGCCTGCCGCCCGTCCGGCTCGTCGAGCGCGGCCGGATCGTCCGCGACGTCCTCCAGCTTTTCCTCGCCAACACCCGGGTCGCCGCCGAGCGCGAGGGCGACCTGCGCGCCCAGTGGGCCGCGCTCCGCGTCGGCGCGGATCGCCTCGAGGCGCTCGCCGCCGCGGCGGGCGGAGCGCTCGCGGCGCAGATGCGGGCGCTCCAGCGGTACAGTGCGAGCCTCATGCACGCGACGCTCGCGCGCCTGCCGGCGGGGACCTATGCGGCCACGGACGTCCTCGACGACGACGGCTGCCGCACGGGACCCATCCGGATCGCGGTGACGGTGACGCTCCGCGGCGGGCGCGCGCGCGTCGACTTCGGCGGGACCGACCCGCAGACCGAGGGCCCGGTCAACGCGAACCTCGCCGTCACGCGGTCCGCGGTCCTCTACGTCTTCGCGGCCCTTGCGGAGGAGGCAATTCCCCCGAACGAGGGCCTCGCCGCGCCGCTCACGATCGTCGCGCCGGAGGGCTCGGTCGTGAACGCGCGGTTTCCCGCCGCCGTCGCCGGCGGGAACGTCGAGACGTCGCAGCGGATCGTCGACGTGCTGCTGCGGGCGCTCGCGCGCGCGGCGCCGGACCGGATCCCGGCGGCGAGCGCGGGCTCGATGAACAACGTCGCCCTCGGCGGCGTCGCTGAGGGGCGGCCGTTCACGTACTACGAGACGGTCGCCGGCGGGGCGGGCGGGGGACCGCGGCGCCGAGGCGCGTCCGCGGTCCACACGCACATGACGAACACGATGAACACGCCGATCGAGGCGCTCGAGGCGTACTATCCGCTCCGCGTCCGCCGCTACGCCGTGCGCGCCGGTTCCGGCGGGGCGGGGCGCCATCCCGGCGGGGACGGGATCGTGCGCGAAATCGAGTTCACGGCGCCCGCGACCGTGACGCTCCTCGGCGAGCGCCGCCTCGTCCCGCCGTACGGGCTCGCGGGCGGCGAGCCCGGTGCCTGCGGCCGCGACCGGCTCGTCCGCGGCCGGCGCGGTCGGCTCGTCCGCCTGCCGGCGAAGGCGACGTTCGCGGTCGCGGCGGGCGACCGGCTCCGGGTCGAGACGCCCGGCGGCGGCGGCTTCGGCCGTCCTCGCCGCCGGAAGTGAGGCGTCAGGCTGCCTTTTCCTTCTTGTCGAGCTGATCGAGCCGCTGCTCGAGCAGCGCGACGCGCCTGCGCAGCTCGGCCACGTCCTCGTGGCGCGCGACGTTGAGACGCGCGGCGACGGCCTCGACGAGCCGGGTCGTCTGCCCTTCGAGCGAGGAGAGAAGGCTCGTCCGGCGAGCCTCGATGTCGCGCATCGCCTGCTCGGCCCGCTTCCGCAGGTCGTTCCGCAGCCGCCGCGCATCGATGAGAAGCCCGTCGACCGTCCTCCGGCGGCTCCGGCGGGCGAGCGCCTCGGCGTCCTGACGGATGCGCTTCACGAGACGCTCCCCCTCGGTCTGCATCCGCTTCACCGACGCGCGGACTTCCTGGAACGCGAGGCGAGACCTGGCCTCTGCCATGAACAAATCCTCCCTGGAGAGAAGTAGGAGCGACCGCCCAGGGAGTTACTACGCACCGCGTTATGAGTCAACGCGCTGCGAACGAAGCGGAGAAACTCGGGAAATTAGCCTACTTGCCGATGAAGTGGACCTGGCCGTCCCGGACGACGAGCCGATCCGGGATGTCGGCCGAAGCGAGCCGGTGCCGGATGCGGAGGTGGGCGACGAAGGCGTCGCGCTCGCCGAAGCCTCGGCCGTCGACGTCGCAGACGTACGGCGGTTTGTCGATGGTCACCGTCCCGGGGACGAGGTGGTGATCGCGGCCACCGAAGAAGCGCAGGCGCTCGTGGCCCGTCGGCGGGAGCGGGATCGCCGCCTCGACGCGCGGCCCGCGGGCCGGCGTCGACGGGGCGGCACCCTCGGCGAAGGCGATCGCGGCGAACGCGACCGCGAGGAGGCCTGCGGCGACGCGCACGAGTCCGAGCGTAGGCGCCGGGGTGCGGAGTCACAAGCCGCGCCTCGTTGACGGTATGAGGCGATTCGCATAGGGAGCGAGACGTTCCCGAACGCCCCTCCGGTCGCATAGCTCAGTTGGTTAGAGCGCCTGCCTCACATGCAGGAGGCCCCTGGTTCGAGTCCAGGTGCGACCACTTTGGCTCGCCCGCGCGCGACCCGCCGACGCTACCACCCCGCGAGCGTCGCCGCGCGCGCGCGATGGTGCCGCGCCGTCCCCAGGAACGCGCGGTCGAAGACCGCGCGGCGGAACCAGAGGTGGAGGTCGTACTCCCAGGTGAAGCCGATGCCGCCGTGCAGCTCGGTCGCGATGCGGGTCGCCCGGTCGTAGAGATCCGAGAGGTGCGCCTTGGCGAGCGCGGCGTGCCGGGACGCGCGGTCGCGGATGCGGTCGTGCGCGTGCGCCGCGTACCACCAGAGCGCGAGCGCGGGCTCGAGGTCGGTCGCGAGATCCGCGAGCTGGTGCTTGACGCCCTGGAAGGCGGCGATCGGCTGCCCGAACTGCTCGCGCGCGAGTGCGTACTCGACCGTCATGTCGAGGCACCGCCGCGCGCCGCCCCAGGCGTCGGCGGCGAGGAGGACGAGGCCCGCGTCCCAGGTCCGGTCGATCGCGGCGCGGCCGCTCGCGATCTTCGCCGCCGGGGCGCCCGCGAGCTCGACCGCGGCCACCCGGCGGGTCATGTCGGTGCCGCGGAGCGGCGTCACCTCGAGCCCGGGCGCTCCGCGCTCGACGAGCCAGAGCCCCGGCCCCTCGTCGTCCTGCGCGGCGACGACGATCGCGTCCGCCACGGTCGCCGCCGGCACGAGCGGCTTCCGTCCCGTGAGCGCCCCGCCGCGCGCGCGCGTCGCGAGCCGGGCCGGGTCCCATTCGTCGCCGTCCTCGCCGTGCGCGAACGTGACGATCGCGCGCCCGCTCGCGACGGCGGGCAGCCAACGCGCGGCCGCCGCGCGGTGCCCGCTCTCGACGAGGGCGGTCGCCGCCAGCGCGCAGGCGAGGAAGGGGCCGGGCGCGCACGCCGCGCCGAGCTCCTCCGCCGCGAGCGCCGCGTCGAGCAGCTCGAGGCCAGCACCCCCGTGCTCGGCGGGCACGTGAAGCCCGGGGACACCGAGGTCTGCGAGCCCGGCCCAGAGCGCCGGATCGTGCCCGGTCTCGCTCTCCATGATCGCCCGCACGCGCGAGGTCGGACACTCGGCGTCGAGGTACCGGCGGATCGTGTCCTTCAGGAGGACCTGCTCCTCGGACAGGCCGAAGTCCATGGCGTCGCCTACTTTCGCGGGTCGCGCGGGAGGCCGAGCCCGCGCTCCGCGATGATGTTCCGCTGGATGTTCGCCGTGCCGCCCGCGATGAGGACGCCGAGCGACCACATGTACGCCGTCCCGAACATGCCCATCGCGGGCGCCGCGCCCTCGCCGGGTGCGAGCAGCTGGCGGTCGCCGACGATGTCCATGGCGAGCTGCGCGATGTCGTAGCCGAGGTTCGTCGAGTAGAGCTTCATCACCATCCCGGCGAGGCCGTGGTCCTCCCCGCGCGCGCTCATGGTGAGCAGCCGATACCCCTGGTACTCGCTCGCGAGGAGCCGCGCCTCGAGCGCGACGAGGCGGTCCCGGACGACGGGGTCCTCGATCGCGGGCCGGCCGCGGATCTCGAGGGCGCGGGCGAGCATGAGAAGCCCGTCGAACGTCCGCCGCGTGAGCTGCGCACCGCCGATGAGCGCCCGCTCGTGCTTCAGCGTGGACCGGTTCACGACCCAGCCCTGGCCGCGCTTGCCGACGAGGTTCGCGACCGGCACCCGTACGTTCTCGAAGAACACCTCGTTGAAGTCCGCGTCCCCGGTCATCTGCCTGAGCGGGCGGACCTCGATGCCGGGCGTCTTCATGTCGATCAGGAGATAGCTGATGCCGTCGTGCCTCGGCTTGTCGGGCTCCGTGCGCACGAGGGCGAACATCCAGTGGGCCTCGCGCGCGTTCGACGTCCAGATCTTCTGGCCGTTCACGACGAAGTGATCGCCCTCGAGGACCGCGCGCGTGCGGAGCGAGGCGAGGTCGCTGCCCGCCCCCGGCTCGCTGTAGCCCTGGCACCACCGGATCTTCCCGAGCAGCGTGTCGCGGATGAAGAACTGCTTCTGCGCCTCGGTGCCGTGCTCGAGGAGCGTCGGCACGAGCATGCTCGGCCCCTGGCCGGTGATCTCGTGCGGCGCGCGCGCGCGGCGGAACTCCTCCCCGATGATCGTCGCCTTGAGCGGGTCGGGCGGCTGCTCGCCGCCGCCGTACCGGCGCGGCACCTGCCGGTAGAGGTAGCCGCGCTCGATCGCCTTCACGCGGAACGCCGTCGCGCGCTCGTCGACGCGCGCGCCCCCGGTGTACGCCGAGACGGCGTCGGGATCCGGCTCGTGCGCGGCGTCGGCCGCGGTCCAGTGCTCGGCGAGGAAGCGCCGGACCTCGTCCCGGAACCGCTCGTACTCGGCGCTGTAGCTCAGGTTCAACGAGAATCCCCCCTTCTCGCAGCCTCGGCGACGCTTAGCAGCTTCCCGAGCCCCAACCAAACCCCGCGCGGCCCCCGTCCGTTCGTGTCGTTCGCCTTGACCGTGTCGCGCCGCGGGGTCTATGGCGACGCGCATGCGATCGTCGCTCGTGCTGGCCGGGCTCCTCGCGCTCGCCCCCGCCGCCGTGGCTCTCGGCGCGGCGGTGTGTCCCTTCGAGGCGGGCGCGCTTCCCGCCGCGACGCTGCCGCCCGGGGCGCCGCACGGGAGCGCCATCCCGATCGACACGATCGTCGTGATGATGCAGGAGAACCGATCCTTCGACCACTACTTCGGGCAGCTGCACCGGCAGGGCCAGCCCGACGCCGAGGCCGAGCCGCGGCGCGCGACGAATCCCGATCCGCGCGGCGGCCGCCGCCCGGTGCGCCCGTTCCACCAGACCCGCTATTGCGAGAAGGCCGACCTCGACCACTCCTGGAACGGCACGCACGCGGAGTGGAACGGCGACGCCATGGACGGCTTCACGGCCGCGAACGTCGCCCCGAACGACCCGAAGGGGCGGCGCGCGATGGGCTACTACACGAAGCGCGACCTGCCCTTCTATTACGAGCTCTACGCGACCTTCGCGATCGGCGACCGGTACTTCTCGTCGCTCCTCTCGCAGACCTTCCCCAACCGCTTCTATCTCCTCGCCGGGACGTCCTTCGGCCACATCCGGAACGACATCTTCGACGTGACGGATCCGACCTCCTTCGCGCAGCGCACGATCTTCAACCTGCTCGACGAGGCGGTGCCACCCGTCACCTGGAAGGTCTATCAGTCGCAGGTGCCGTTCGCGATCCTCTTCGGCTACGTCCGGGCGAACCGCAGCGCGAACCTCGTGCCGATCGACCGGTTCTACGCCGACGCCGCGGCGGGGACGCTGCCGCAGGTGGCGTTCGTCGATCCGATCTTCACCTCGACGGACCCCAACGTGGAGACCGACGAGCACCCGCCGTCGAACGTCCAGGTGGGGCAGGCGTTCGCGGCGAAGGTCATCGGCGCGCTCATGATGAGCCCGCAGTGGCCGCGCGCGGCCCTCTTCCACACCTACGACGAGCACGGCGGCTTCTACGATCACGTCCCGCCGCCCGAGGCGTGCGTTCCCGACGACATCCCGCCGATGCTGCGTGCAGGGGACGTCGACGCCCGCTTCGACCGGCTCGGGATTCGCGTGCCCGTCGCGGTCGTGTCGCCCTGGGCGCGCAAGCGGTTCGTCTCGCACACGGTGCACGACCACACCTCGATCCTGCGCTTCATCGAGACCCGCTTCGACCTGCCCGCGCTCACGCGCCGCGACGCGAATGCGGACCCGATGCTCGAGTTCTTCGACTTCACGAGCCCGGCGTTCGCGACACCGCCCCGTCTGCCGAAGGCGCGCATCGACAAGCGGAGGATGCGGCAGTGCGCGAAGGGGCCGTCGAACGGCGCGTTCTAGCGGCGCGAGCGTCAGCCGAGCAGCGCGCTCGCCACGAAGCGGACGGTCGCCATCGTGCCGTCCAGCAGATCGCCGAGCACGTTCGTCAGGATGCGACGCACGGCGAGGTCGCGCCCGAGCCGCTCGAGGAGATCCGCGCTGTCGCGGAGACCCTGCACCATCGCGTCGAACTGGTCCTGCCGCTCGAGGTGATCCACGCCTCGCGCTCATAGCCCCACGCGCCGCGGGTTGACAAGTCGGGATGTGAAAATTTCTCGGCGCGCGGGTAGTAGTGGGAAGCGCATGCGTCGTCTGCGCCGGTGGGCCGCGCTCCTCCTGTTCGCGACGGGCTTCGGTACGGCGATCGCGGCGCTTTGGCTCGACCACCGCGTCCGGACGTACCTCGCAGGGCCGCCGCTCGGGAGCGCGCGCATCTACGCCGCGCCCACCGTGCTCCGCCCCGGCACGCGCACCGCTCCCGCGGCCCTGGTGCGGAAGCTCACCCGGCTCGGCTACCGCCCCGCGACAGCCGGCGCGCCGGTCGCGCGCGGCGAGTTCCGCGTCGACGGCTCGACGGTCGACGTCGCGACGCGCCCGTCCCCCGCGCCTTGGGCGCCTGCGCCCCGGCACGCGCGCGTCGTCTTCCGCGGCGGGGCGGTGGCCGAGATGCGCGACGTCGCGGGCGCGGCGCTCGATCGCCTCGACCTCGAGCCGGAGGTGCTGGCACTCCTCGGAGGCGCGGGCGCGACGCTCGACCCGGGCGCCGACCCGGCGCCGCGCGTGTGCCGCGCCGCGGTCCTGGCGGCCGAGGACCGCCACTTCTTCCACCACCCGGGCTTCGACCCGACCGCGATCGTGCGGGCGTTCATCACGAACCTCCGCGTGCGCGGACGCCGCGAGGGCGGCAGCACGATCACGCAGCAGCTCGTGAAGAACGCCTTCCTCTCCCCGCGCCGCACGATCCGCCGGAAGCTCGAGGAGGTGGTGCTCGCCGTGTTGGTCGAGGCGCATGCGACGAAGGAGGAGATCCTGCGCCGCTACCTCGCGTCCGTGTACCTCGGCGTCGACGGCGGGCTCCCGGTCCACGGCTTCGCGTCGGCCGCCGAGGCCTACTTCGGGAAGCCGCTCGGGCAGCTGGACGCCGCGGAGTGCGCGCTCCTCGCCGGCATGATCCGCGCGCCGAACGGCCTCGCACCGCGCACCCATCCCCGCGCCGCGATCGCCCGGCGCAACCGTGTCCTCGCGCAGATGGTCCGCGACGGGACGCTCTCGGCTCCCGACGGCGAGCGGGCCAGGGCCGAGGGGCTGACGCTCGCGCCGCCGCGAACCCGCGCCGTCGCGGCGCTCTACGTCGCAGCCCAGGTCGCGCGCGAGCTGCGGACGGTCGTGTCCCCCCGCGTCGCGGCCGCGCCCGGCCTCGCCATCTTCACCGGGATCGACGCCGACGCGCAGCGCGAGGCGGAGCGCGCCGTGCGGAAGCAGCTCGCCGCGCTCGACCGCGGCCGTCGGCGCCGCGCGCCCCTCCAGGCGGCGCTCGTCGCCCTCGACCCGCGGAGCGGCTGGGTCCGCGCGCTCGTCGGCGGCCGCGACTACGGCTCGAGCCCGCTCGACCGGGCCGTGCAGTCCAGGCGCCAGCCGGGCTCCGCGTTCAAGCCCTTCGTCTACCTCGCGGCGCTCGACCCCGCGCGCCGCGGTGCCGCCCCGCCGCGCACCGTCGTGTCGACGCTGGACGACTCGCCCGTCACCGTCCGCACGGGCGGGCGCGTGTGGCAGCCCGTCAACTACGACGGGACCTTCGCGGGCGAGATTCCCCTCGAGGACGCGCTCGCCGAGTCGCGGAACGCCGCGACCGTCCGCCTCGCTCTCGACCTCGGCCTCGACCCGATCGTGCGCGCGGCGGCCGACCTCGGCATCCCGGGTCCGCTCCCGCGCGTCCCCGCGCTCGCGCTCGGCGTGGCCGACGTGTCGCTCCTCGATTTGACCTCGGCCTACGCCGTCTTCGCGAGCGGCGGCGTGCGGCGACGGTCGACGCTCGTCGGCGCCGTCGTCTCGCCGGACGGTGAGACGCTCTACGCCGCGCCCGGCGAGGCGACGCAGGTGCTCGATCCCGGCGTCGCCTACCTCGTGACGCACCTGCTTTCGCGCGTCGTCGACGGGGGTACGGCGCGAAGCGCGCGCCAGGCGGGGCTCCGCGGCGCGGCGGCGGGGAAGACGGGCACGACCGACGACACGCGCGACGCCTGGTTCGTCGGCTTCACGCCGGACGTCGTGGCCGGCGTCTGGGTGGGGTTCGACGACGGCGCGCCGACCGGGCTCACGGGCGCCCAGGGCGCGCTGCCGATCTGGACGGACTTCGTGAAGGCCGTCGCGACCGGCGACGAGGAGCGCCAGTTCCCCGTGCCCGACGACGTCGTCTGGCGCGACGTCGATCCGGCGACGGGCCTCCTCGCGACGTCGGCGTGCCCCGCGTCGCGCCGCGAGCCGTTCCTCGCCGGCACCGAGCCCGAGACGCCGTGCGATCGCCACCGGCCGATCTGGACGGCCGTCGGGGGCGGCGTCGCGGACGCCGTGCGCGAGGGCGAGCGGGCCGTCGACGCGGGCCGGCGTCGGCTCTTCGGCTGGTTCGGTCGCCTCTTCCGCTGAACCCTCGCGGCCGGTACTCTCTCGCGCCCATGAGAGGAGGTCGTGTTCTGCTCGTGTCGCTCGGACTCGCCGTCGCCTCGGGACCGCTCGGCTGCGCCTCGGTTCGTCGCTGGATGCCGCATCGGCATCGCGAGCCGAGCAAGCCGCCCGTCTACGACCTGAACCGTGCGCCGCTCCGGAAGATCAAGACGCTGCCCGGCATCACGCCGAGCATGGCCGAACGGATCGTCGAGGGCCGTCCGTACGAGTCGCCGCAGGACCTCGTCACGCGCGGCATCTTGACCGAGCGCGAGCTCAAGCGGATCGCCGACCGCGTGCGGGTCGGCGAGAAGCGCGACTAGTGCCGGCCACGCCCGTCGAGCTCGGGACGCTGCTGCCGGTCTGGAGCGCCATCCCCTTCGCGGGAATCCTGCTTTCGATCGCGCTTTTCCCGCTCCTCGCGCCGGCCTTCTGGCACGAGCACTACCCGAAGGTCGCGGCCGCGTGGGCGGCCGCGTTCGTGGTGCCGTTCGTGCTCGCGTACGGCGACACCGCGCTCCACGAGCTCGCGCACGTCGCCGTCGTCGACTACGTGCCGTTCATCATCCTGCTCGCGACGCTGTTCACGATCGGGGGCGGCGTCTACCTGCGCGGGACGCTCCGGGGCTCCCCCGGCGTCAACGTGACGCTGCTCGCGGCGGGGACCGTGCTCGCGTCGTGGGTCGGGACGACCGGCGCGTCGATGATCCTCGTGCGCCCGCTCCTGCGGGCGAACCGGGAGCGCCGATACCGCGCGCACACCGTCGTCTTCTTCATCTTCCTCGTCGCGAACATCGGCGGCGCGCTGACACCGCTCGGCGACCCGCCGCTCTTCCTCGGCTTCCTCCACGGGGTGCCCTTCTTCTGGACGCTCGGGCTCGTCGACGAGCTCGCGCTCGTCGCGGCGATCGTCCTCGCCCTCTACCTCGCCGTCGAGCTCCGCTGCTGGCGTCGCGAGGACGCGCTCGTCCGCGCGCGCCCGCGGCGAGGCCTCGGCGAGCCGCTGCGCCTCGACGGGGCGCTCAACCTCCTCCTGCTCGCGGGCGTCGTCGCCGCCGTCGCGGCCTCGGGGCTCTGGCACGGCCGCGAGCTCGTCGTGCTCGGCGTCCACCAGTCGACCGGCAACCTCGTGCGCGACGCCGTCCTCCTCGTCCTCCTCGCCGCGTCGTGGCGCCTCACGAGCCCACGGGTCCGGGAGGACAACGGGTTCTCCTGGGAGCCGATCCGCGAGGTCGCGATCCTCTTCGGGGGCATCTTCGCGACCATCATCCCCGCGCTCGCGATGCTGCGCGCGGGCGAGGCGGGCGCGTTCGCACCGGTCATCCGGCACGTCCGCGAGCCCGCGCACTTCTTCTGGGCGAGCGGCACGCTCTCGTCGTTCCTGGACAACGCGCCGACCTACCTCGCCTTCCTCTCGACGGCGCTCGGCCGCCTCTACCCGGGCGTGCCCGAGCCGGCGGCCGTCGCCCGGCTCGTCGGCGAGAACCACGGCTTCCTCCAGGCGATCGCGACGGGATCCGTCTTCATGGGCGCGAACACCTACATCGGGAACGCGCCGAACTTCATGGTGAAGTCGATCGCCGAGGAGGCGGGCGTGCCGATGCCGTCGTTCTTCGGATACATCGCGCGCTACACGGTGCCGGTCCTGCTGCCCGCGTTCGGGATCGCCACCTGGGTCTTTTTCGGCTAAGGACGGGCGACATGGCCGGGACGACGTGGCAGGAGCTCGTGATCGCGGGCTCGAAGGACGCCGCGCGGGCGTTCGTGGAGGGATTCCTCGCGGGCGCGCAGGCGGGCGGCTTCTTCGGCGCGGACGTCGGTCTCGAGCCGGCGTCGCTCGGCGAGCGCCTCCGCGAGCTCCTCGGCGAGGGCTCGCACCACGCGTTCTTCGCGCCCGCGGAGGTCGTGGCGTCGCTCGCCGACGCGATCGACGTGCACGGCGAGGCGCTCGGGCTGCGCGCCGAACATCCCCGCGACGTCCGCGGCGCGCACTTCGCGTTCCGCGCCGAGGCGTTCGCGCGCGACGCGGCGGCTCGCATCCGCGACGCGCTGTTCGTGGCGCTGCCGGCGGGGGTCCGCGTCGAGGACGTGTCCGAAGCCGAAGAGACGCATCCCGACGCGCGCGCCGCGGACGTCTACGCCCCCGTACACGCGTACGCGTACCGGACGTCGGGTCGCATCGCGGGCGCGCTCCCGGGCGTCGTCGACGTCCGCGGCCGGGCCACGGGGTGCGATCTCATCCACGTCGGCGCGCTGCACGTCGACGTCGACCGGCCGCCACACTAGGAGACCGACCCCGTCTCCTAGCCGGAAATGCGGCTTGCTCTCATGCGGGTCGTGGGCTAGGTGCAGGCGCGCCCACGGAGGAGGTCGACGATGCCTCGGCAGAAGAGTCTCATCACGGTGATCCGCGATCTCGTGAAGCAGGAGGTCGGTCGAGCGATTCAGAACCTGCTCGGCAGCAGCACGGGCGGCACGAAGACGCGGCGCCGTCGCCGCGGCCGACGACGCGGCCCGGGGCGTCCGCCGGGGTCGAAGAACCGCCGCCGTCGCACCCAGGCCGCGGCCGAATAGCGCGGCTCACGCCTCGAGCAGCGCGCGGCGGGAGCGGAGGAGCCAGCGCCCGTCGCGCTTCACGAGCTCGTCCTCGTACCGTCCGGTCGCCGTGTGCCGGCCGTCCGACGGACCCGTGATCGCAAGCACGTACGATTCCGCCCGCGCGCGCTCGCCGTCCCCGCGGACGACGACGTTCGTCGTGTAGTGCCGCATGAAGAGGCCGAGCCCGGCGAGGAGGTCGGTGAAGCGCCGGAGGCCGTCGGGTCCCTCGAAGACGCCGAGCACCGCGCCGAAGTCGAGGCGGCAGTCGGGGACGAAGAGCGCCCGCAGCTCGTCCCATCGTCCCTGGTCGAGGCAGTGGCAGTACGTCGCGAGCACCTCGCCGATGGCGAGCCGGTCGTCGCTCGTGAGCGGGGTCATGCGTCGCGTCCCTCCCTGCCGAGGCCGTGGACCGCGTGCACGTCCGCGGCCGGGCGCGCACGGCGTCCGTGATACCGGTCGCGCGACGGCTTGAAAAGGCGCGCGCCGGCCGCCTACTGTGGGCGCCTTTCGCGGAGGGAGCACCGTCGATGGAGAGTCGTTGGTCGGATCGCGAAGCGGCGGAGTTCGTCGAGCGGCTTGCGCCGCGGTGGGGCGAGGAGCTGGCGCTCCGCGTCTACACCTCGCGGCTCATCGGCCGCGACCCCGACCTCGTGATGCACGGCGGCGGGAACACGTCCCTGAAAGGCACCGTCACGACGCTCGTCGGCGAGCGCGTCGAGGCGCTCTTCGTGAAGGGGAGCGGCTGGGACCTCGACACGATCGAGCCGCCGGGCCTGCCCGCCGTGGACCTCGCCCACCTCCGGAAGCTCCGCGCGCTCCCCGAGCTCTCGGACGAGGAGATGGTGAACCAGCTCCGCACGCACCTCTTCGACGCCGGCGCGCCGAACCCCTCCGTCGAGACGCTGCTGCACGCCTTCCTCCCCCACCGCTTCATCGACCACACGCACGCCGACATCGCGCTGGTCGTGACGAACCAGCCGCGCGCGGAGGCGGAGGAGATGGTGCGCGAGGCGTTCGGGCCCCGGTGGGCGATCGTGCCGTACGTCATGCCCGGCTTCGCGCTCGCGAAGCTCGCCGCCGAGGTGTACGAGCGCGACCCGAAGGTCGAGGGCCTCGTCCTCCTGAACCACGGCCTCTTCACCTTCGCCGACGACGCGCGCACGGCGTACGAGCGCATGATCGCGGGCGTCGACCGCGCGGAGAAGCTCGTCGCCCGGCGCGCGAAGGAGCGCCGGGTCGTCGGGCGCGGCGCGGACCTGGACCGCGTGGGGCCGGCGCTTGCCGCGCTCGCCCCCGTCGTCCGCGGCGCGCTGGCCGAGCCGGGCGGCGGCGCGACGCCGGGCGACCGCACGTGGCGCCGCGTCGTGCTCGAGCACCGGGCGAGCCCCGAGATCCTGGCCGCGCTCGCGCGCCCCGACGCCGCGGAGCTCGCCGCGCGCGGGCCGCTCACGCCCGACCACGTGATCCGGACGAAGGGCCCCGCGCTCTTCCTCGCCGACCTGCCGCTCGACGACGACGCGCGGCTCCGCGAGCGGGTCGCCGCGGCCGTCGCGCGGTATCGCGAGGCGTACGACGCGTATTTCGCGGCGAACGCGGCGCGCGCGCGGACGACGGTCACGAAGCTCGACTCCCATCCGCGGGTCCTCCTCGTCCCCGGCATCGGCATCGTGGCGGCGGGACGTACGAAGAAGGACGCGCGCATCGCGGCCGACATCGCCGAGCACACGGTCGTCGCGAAGGCGCTCGCGAACGACCTCGGGCGCTACACGGCGCTCGCCGACGGCGACCTCTTCGACATGGAGTATTGGAGCCTCGAGCAGGCGAAGCTCGGGAAGGCGAAGGAGCCGCCCCTGGCGGGGCAGGCGGCGCTCGTGACGGGCGCGACCGGGGCGATCGGGTTCGCGGTGTGCCGGAAGCTCGTCGAGGCGGGCGCGCACGTCGTCGTGACGGACCTCGCGCGCGAGCGCGTGGACGCCGCGGTCGCGGAGCTCGACCCGAAGCGCAGCGGTGTCGCGGCGGGCGTCGTGATGGACGTGACGGACGAGCGCGCCGTCGCCGAGGGCGTCGCGGAGGCGTGCCGGCTCTACGGCGGGCTCGACGTCGTCGTGCTGAACGCCGGCATCGCGCACGTGGGCCCGATCGCGGCGCTTGCGCCGGCGGATTTCCGGCGCGTCGTCGAGGTGAACCTCACCGGGGCGTTCCTCGTCCTCCGCGAGACGGCGGCGCTCTTGCGGCGGCAGGGAACGGGCGGGCACGTGATCGTGAACTCGTCGAAGAACGTGTTCGCGCCGGGCGCCGACTTCGGCGCGTACAGCGCGTCGAAGGCCGGCGCCCACCAGCTCGCGAAGGTGGCGGCGCTCGAGCTGGCTCCCGCCGGCGTGCGCGTCAACCTCATCAACGCCGACGCGGTCTTCGGCGACGCCCGGCGCCCGTCGGGCCTCTGGCAGGAGGTCGGACCGGCGCGCGCGCGGTCGCGCGGGCTCGACCCGTCGGAGCTCCAGGCGTTCTACCGCGAGCGGAACCTCTTGAAGGCGACGGTCACACCCGAGCACGTCGCCAACGCGGTCGTCTTCTTCGCCTCGAACGCGACGCCGACGACGGGTGCCACGCTCCCCGTCGACGGCGGCGTCGCCGAGGCGTTCCCGCGGTGACGGCGCTCGACCCGGCGCGGCTCCCGCCCCGCACCCTCGGCGAGCCGGTGGGCGGCGGCGCCCGGCTCGCGCCCGCCGCCGCCGTCTTCGCCGAACGCGGCCGCCCGCTCCTCGACCGCGGTCGCGCCCGGGGCGTCGCGCACGAGGCGTACGCTGCCTTCGCGGATGTGCTACGAGTCCTCGACGCCCTCGCGACCGACAGGACGCTCCGATGACGACGTCGATCCGCCCCGTGCTCCTCGACGACGACGACTTCATGCATCCGAACACGGGCGAGCCGAACTTCAACGAGAGCGCGTACTACAACTTCTACGACCCGGCGGTGCGGTTCGGCGGCTTCGTCCGGCTCGGGCTGCGCCCGAACGAGGGACGGGGCGAGATGACCGTGTGCCTCTACCTCCCCGACGGCTCCGCGGCGTTCATGTTCCGGCGGCCCGAGGTGCGCGCGACCGACCGCTTCGACGCCGGCGGGCTCGCGTTCACGGTCCAGACGCCGTTCGTCGAGCACGCGATCCGCTACGACGGCCCGTGCTGCGTCATGGCCCGGCCGCTCGACCTCCTCGACCCGCGGCGCGCGTTCGCCGAGAACCCCCTGCGACCCGTCGCGATCGAGCTCCGGTACGAGGGGCTCTCGCCCGGCTTCGGCGGCGAGCCGCGGGAGGAGCGCGACGGGCGATGGGTGAGCGTCCGCGTCGAGAAGGCGGGGCAGGAGTTCGCGCGCGGGCACCTGGAGCAGCACGGACGCGCGGTCGGACGCGTCGTGCTCGACGGCCGCGAGATCGCGATCGACGGCTTCGGGCTGCGCGACCACTCCTGGGGGCCGCGCTACTGGCAGGCGCCGGACCACTACCGCTGGCTCACGATGAGCTTCGGCGCGGACGCCGGCATCGCGGCGGCGCGGACGGTGCAGCGCGACGGCCGCGTCGTCGAGGGCGGCTACCTCTACCGGCGCGGCGTGGCGAACCGCCTCCTCGCGCGCGTCGAGGTCGAGTCGCGCGCGGGGGCCGAAGGGCTGCACGAGTCGCTCACGGCGCTCCTCCATCCCGAGGACGGCGGACCGCCCGAGCGCGTCGAGGGGCGTGTCCTCGCGATGGTGCCGCTCCGGAACCGGCGGAACGGCGTCACGACGCGGATCGCGGAGGGGCTCACGGAGTGGCGGTGGGGCGACCGCATCGGCTACGGCTGGTCGGAGTACCTGGACCACGTCGGCTGACCTCGCCGCACGGCTCGCCGCCGTCGTGCGCCGACGGCTCGGCGACGAGACCGTCGCCATCGAGGGCCTCGCGCGCCTGCCCGGCGGCGCATCGCGGGATTCGTGGGTCTTCGACGTGCGGCGGGGCGACGGGCGGACCGAGCGGCTCGTGCTCCGGCGCGACCCGCCCGGCCACCGGATCCAGACGAGCCGCCGCGCGGAGTTCGACCTCCTGCGCGCGGCGGCCGCGGGCGGCATCCCGGTGCCGCGCGTCCTCTGGTGCGAGGAGGACCCCGCCGTCCTCGACGCGCCCTTCTTCGTGATGGAGTTCGTCGCGGGAGAGACGCTTCCGCGACGCCTCCTCCGCGACGCCGAGTACGCCGGTGCGCGCGCGGCGCTGCCGGGCGAGCTCGCGGCCGCGCTCGCCCGCATCCACGCGCTGCCGCTCGCCTCGCTCGCGTTCCTCGAACGGCCGCCCGAGGGGACGGCGCCGGGAGCCGCGGAGCTCGCGCGCTGGGAGGGGATCTACCGGACGGTCGCGCTCGATCCGCATCCCGCGCTCGAGCTCGCGTTCCGCTGGCTCGCCGCGCGCGTCCCCGCGCCGCAGGCGCTCGCGGTCGTCCACGGCGACTTCCGGATCGGGAACGTCATGTTCGGTCCCGAGGGCCTGCGCGCGGTCCTCGACTGGGAGCTCGCGCACGCGGGGGATCCGGCCGAGGACCTGGGCTGGATCTGCGTCCGGTCATGGCGCTTCGGCGCCGACCGCAATCCCGTCGGCGGGCTCGCGGCGCGCGAGCCCTTCTTCGACGCATACGCGCGCGTCGCCGCCCGCGCGCCCGACCCGCGCGCCGTTCGGTGGTGGGAGGTCTTCGGGAACCTCAAATGGGCCGTGATCTGCCTCATGCAGGCGGCGAGCGTGCTCGTCGGCGGCATGCGCAACGTCGAGCTCGCGAGCCTCGGGCGCCGGGTCGCCGAGATGGAGCTCGAGCTCCTCGACCTCACGGAGGAATCGTGATGCAGGACCGGCCGACCGCGCTCGAGCTGCTCGACGTCGTGCGGGAGTTTCTCGACCGCGAGGTGGTGCCCGCCCTCGACGGCCGGCTCCGCTTCCACGCCCGGGTCGCGGCGAACGTGCTCGCGATCGTCGGCCGCGAGCTCGCGGGCGAGGAGGACGCGCTCCGTGCCGAGTGGACCAGGCTCGCGGCGCTCGAGGGCCGTCCCGGCGCGCCGATGCCCGAGGGGGCGGCGGCGGCGCGCGCCGCGATCCACGCGGCGACGGCTGCGCTCGCGGAGCGGATCCGCCGCGGCGAGCTCGACGGCGCGCGGGCCGTGCGCGCCCACGTGCGGGCGACGGTGCAGGAGAAGCTCGCGGCGGCGAACCCGCGCTACCTCGCCGGCGCGCCGTCCGACCGCACGGAGTGAGCCGACGCCGCGCCGTCGGGCGACGGGACGGCGCGGGGCAGGCGCACGCGGAAGGTCGCGCCGCGCCCCACCTCGTCGACTCGACGGCGATCGTCCCGCCGTGCGCCTCGACGATGCGGCGGACCGTCGCGAGGCCGATCCCCGTGCCGGGCGCGGACGTTCCCGGTACCCGGAAGAAC
>Ga0070741_10003307_pt1 | contig 40385 bp, 33 predicted proteins | sample Coa_R1_4_FD_66440 | JGI IMG/M metagenome (GOLD analysis project Ga0070741, IMG submission 66440) | Surface soil microbial communities from Centralia Pennsylvania, which are recovering from an underground coalmine fire - Coalmine... | ecosystem: Environmental > Terrestrial > Soil > Unclassified ...
CGTGCGGATCGAGCCCACCGCCGACGATTCGTTGGCGGCGATGCGCGAACGCAGCAGGTTCGGAATTGCGATCGCGGCGATGATCAGAATGATCGCCACCACGATCAGCAGTTCGATCAGTGAAAAGCCTTTCTGTTTCCGCATGCAGTATCCTCTCCTTGTTCCTCTTTTCCCTTACTTACGAATGCTTTCCCCAGATTTCTGGCCTTACATCTTGCAGCCCAAGTTCCACTTCGATCCGGCCGCAGGGCAGAAAAAGTAGTTGCAAATCCAGCAACTTGGCACGGAGGGGATGCACGAACGTGCCCGTTGGCCTCGTTCAGGGGGCCAAATCTGACAGAAATTGTCACAGTTTGCAACCGAAACTTGTCACACAGCAATGAAGCCAGATTCCTTCTGGGAGATCCGAAAACGCGCCAACGCCCGCCGATCGCGGTAGCTGCCGGAAACGACGAGTTCTTTGCCGTCGCGGAAGATGGTCCCATCCAGCCGCCGAGCCAGCACCTTGGTGTCGGCCTGCACCACGGCGTAGTCGCGAAACACGCGCCGGTCGCGCACCCAGGTCGTTATCATTCCTGCCAGTGACACGAGCAGGGCGATAAAAAGAATGATTGTTAGTAAATAGCCGGCGTGCCGGGGCTACTGATTGACGATATCGCGCCGCTGCCATTGTATGTGACCGTAGGTACCATACCGAGCGTAACCGAGGTTGCGGTAAATGGCGGATTTGTGCCGCCGGCCCCAGTTCCGGTGACGCCGGTACCGGCGTTTGTAATGTTTTGAAATAGGGGTTGCAGCGCTGCGATCAATCCGGGAATCAGATTATTGTTCCATCCGCCATTGGTAAGCGCCGGCGACTGGCGGCTACTCCGCTGTGGGCGCTGGGCTTACACGGTGGTTACTTCTGCTCGCCTACGGCAGGGGCAGGCGTGACGCGTGCCTGCGCCACCTGGATCCACCCCCGCTTGACCGATTGCCAGACCGACATCACCCGCATCGGCTCGCTGCTCAGCTGTTTTCCATTTGAAGTCCCGCGCAGCATCGCCGTGTAGGTCACCGTCATGTCGGCGCCGTTCGGCTGCGTCTGGAATTCGCCCAGCGAGACCTCGGTCACCTTCATCTGTTTCATCCGCTCCATTGCCGCGGCGCGGTCGTGCACGCCATCGGCATCGAGCAGGACAAAGGTCGGCGCCATGTGCGCCTCGACGTCTTTCCATTCGCCGGCCTGCATCGCCTTCCACATCAGGCGCTCGTAATGCTCGAGACTGGTGGCATTCTTGAACGACGCCTCCTTCGGCTCTTTCCACGTCGTGCACGACGTAAGGACCAGAAGCGCGAGCGCTGCGGCGGCAAACGGCGGGCGGCGAAACATGCCGCGATTCTACACGCCAACACCGCTTGCGTCTTTCGCAGTCATCCTGAGCGAAGGCCGCTCGCGCAAGAGCGCGAGCGGTCGAAGTCGAAGGATCCCTACCTGACCACTGCCGCCCAATGACGCGTCGGCCATTCTCCGCGCCTCCACGTCTCCGCGGTTGAGCCTTGTCCCCGCAAGTTCCCGCCTCAACTCCGTTCTACTCACAAGACGACGCCCGCCCACCGAGACGGGCGCGCTTCAACGGGTACCAATACTTCTTTGTGAGGGATCGAATGAAAAAGCTGTTGATAGTCTTTTCCATTCTGCTGTTGGGCGGCACCTTTGCCGCTGCCCAGGAATCCAAGGCCGAGGTCTTTGGCGGATACTCATTCCTCCGCTTCAACCGGCCGGCAACGATCGGCAACTTCGCCAACCTCGATGGCACCAACACGAACGGCTGGAACGCCGCGCTGACGGGCAATGTCAATCGCTACTTCGGCATCACCGCCGACTTCAGCGGACATTACGGCGAAATCTTCCCCGGCGGCGGCAACCTGCACAACTTCCTGTTCGGCCCGCAGCTTCGGCTGCCTGCCGGCCGCGCCAGCTTGTTCGTCCACGCGCTCGGTGGCACGAGCCACAACTCGGGCAACTTCGTTGGCTCGCAGACGTCGGCGGCCTACGCTTTCGGCGGCGGCCTCGACTGGAAGGTCCGCGACCACGTCAGCCTGCGCGTCGGCCAACTCGACTACATCGGAACGCACTTCGTCGACCAGCGCCAGGACAATGTTCGCTTCTCTACCGGCCTGGTGCTCCACTTCTAGCGCGTCGCCCGCGCTCCCAGGCAAACAAAAGGCCGCCTTCGCAGGCGGCCTTTTCATCGGATGGATGCTTACTCTGCTAGTCCCCTAACACTTCTTCCTTCTCCGGCTCTGCCACCGGCGCGGGCGCGGGCCTGATTCCGCCCAAATCACTCAGCGCCACGAACCCTTCCGGCTGCTTCTCGCCGAGAACGTGCTCACGGTAAAGCTTCGCCATCCGCGCGTTCTCTTCCGCTTTCAGTTTCGCGTCGCGCGCGCGCAGCTTTTCTTCGCGCGCGTTCTTGGCGATGCCCAGCTTGTCCAGGTCGTGCTGCTCTTCGTTGGTCACGATGTGCTCGTCGAGCTTCAGCCGCTTCAGCTCGACATCGGCCAGGCTGACCTTCTTGCCGCCGGCGAAGATCTCGTGCCGCCCGTGCTCCTCGTACCACTTGGTGAGGGTGGCGGTCATATGCATCTTCTCGATGATGTTCCGCCAGCCCACGCCCGTGTTGTACGCGCAGAAGCTGATCTCGCCCTCCTGGGTCGCGTACGGAATGATGCACTGCTCAGTGCGCCGGAAGTCGTAGTTGAACAGGTCCTGGAACCACATGCCGGCGATGAAGAGGAAGTTCCAGCGGTCCTTGCGCCGGCGCTCGATGTCCTCAAGCGTGCGGTCGCCCTGCACCGACCCGTACTTGGTCTTCGCCTTCTTCGTGGCCCCGAACGTCTTGTCGAACTTCTTCATCAGGTCCGAGAGTTTGAAGTACTTCGGCGCCTGGAACGGATCGTAGTTGCGCATCAGCGCCAGCGCCATGCCCAGCACGCTCAGGAAGTGGCCGCGCGCCGCGTCGTTGACCTTGGCGATGTCGCGCGCGATCCGGTCGCCGTTCAGGAACGCCGTCACCGGCACCGCTTCCTTGGTTTCCTTGTCGATCATCACCGCCATGCCGACGCCGCAGTTCGGATGGCATCCGCACGAGAGCTGTCCCCACTCTGCGCTCGGCCCGTGCACTAGGTCGGCCCAGTCGCTGAACGTGGACATATAGGAAATCGGGAACCAGTCGCGCGCCGGCTCGCCCAGGCCCGTCTGGTTCTTCACGTCGTGCGCCAGGTGCGAGAGCGTGTAGCGCTGGGCCTTGCGGCGGTCGTCGGTAACTTCCTCGTCGCGGCCGGTGAACGACACCGGCTGGAACGAGAGGAAGCTGATGACCTTCGGATTATCGAGCGCGAACTTGATGATGCGCCCCACCTGCTCGTTGTTGATGCCGTTCACGATGGTCGTGACCGGCACGATCTCCACGCCCGCGGCGTGCAGGTTCTCGATCGCCTTCAGCTTCACGTCGAACAGGTTGCCGACCTTGCGGTGCGCGTTCGCCGCGTTGCCGATGCCGTCGAACTGCAGGTACGCGTAACGCAGTCCGGCTTCGGCCGCCTGCTTGGCGAACTCGAGCGACTTGGCGAATTCAATGCCGTTGGTCGCCGCCTGCACCGAGTTGTACCCAACCTGGCGCGCGTAGCGGACTGCGTCGAGAAAGTAAGGTGAAAGCGTGGGCTCGCCCCCGGAGAACTGCACGCTCATCTGGCGCCGCGGCTTGATGCTGATCGCGTTGTCCAGCATCATCTTGATTTCTTCCCACGTCAGCTCATGCACGAACCCGACCTGGTTGGCGTCCATGAAGCAGGGATCGCACATCATGTTGCAGCGGTTGGTCAGGTCGATGGTCAGCACCGAGCCGCGTCCGTACTTCACCGTCGAGGTGCCGTGGTTGTGCAGCTTCTCGTCGTTGTGCGCCACGATGTCGCGGCCCGGGAAGACGTCCTCCAGGTGCTTGAAGAAGTCGACGTCTATCGCCATCACGTCTTCAAAGTGGCCATGCTTGGGGCAGTCCTTCACCATCAGGATCTGGCCGTCGCGCTCGATGATCGTCGCCTTGATCTCGCCGACTTTTTCGTTCAGCAGGATTTCGTGCGGCAGCTTGCCGTCGAGGATCTGCTGCCGGATCTCGGGCACGCACCGCGGACACAGCGAATCGGTCGCGCGCGGCCACCCGAGCGGCGGCTTCGTCTTCTGATAGGACTTCAGCAGAGGCTTGTCAGACCACTTCGGCGTAAACGAAGGGTTGGGCGAAATACGGTTCAGCCGCTCGAACACGGCCCACGCGCCTCGCGCCACCACCGTCATCCCCTTCTCTACGTACTTGATGGGTCTATGCATGCGATGCTCTCTCCTCGACTCTGCGGGCACGCCGCTCAAGCCTTCCGCTGGCTTGAGTGGGTGAATCTGGTTTCCGCTCTGAAGCGCCTTCTTTGTCCAGCGCCGGAGACAGCCGGCGCGCTGCAAACACTTCTGCCTGCAGTGCTTCAAGTATTAAGGTACGACCCCGCCAGCCAGCCCCCAACCGCAATGCCCTCAAAGGCGCCATTTCGCCACTGAGTGGCACTGAGGTGCAGCGAATGGCGCCAGACTAGCAGCTAACCTATTGGAAAATCAGCCGTAAACGACCACGTGGCGCCCAGGATGTAAACTGCCCGGCATGCCCTCCGTCGACCAAATGGCCGCCGACTTCGCCGCCGCCGCCGTCGAACTTGCGCGCGAGTTCGGCGCCACGCTCGACTTCTCCGAGCAGAGCCTCGAGGACGTCGAGCGCATCCTCGGCCAGCTCCACGATGACATGCACGGCCTCACGCCCGTTCAGTCGCTCGATGAGCGCCGTCCCACCACCAGCGACCTGACGGAAATGTCGAAACTCTGGGGCAGCTACTTCGGCGAGGTCGTCCGCCGCCGCTGGGGCGGCGAGTGGAGCATCGAAACCTACCCGCTCTCCGGACGCGACGGGCAAGGCCAGCGCTTCTCCACGCTCACCCTCAGCGTCGCCGGCGCCAAGCTGTTTCCCTCGATGAAGGTCTATCGCCGCCTCACCCACGGCGACGCCGAAAATCTTTGGGAGTTCTACGGAAAAGTGCGCGAGAAGCTCGCCGCCGCGCCCGGCGGCAAAGTGCAGTAATTTCCAATTCTGGTCTCAATCGAGACACATCCTGACGCTTGTTCCGAAGTTTCTCCTACTTCAGAGTTCTTGCGCACGTTCCGAACCAGAAGGTGGAACTCGAGTACGTGGTGATGGACTATCAGGTACTCCGCACTGCTGCTCGATCTCGGGGCTTGACCTGGGACACTCCGGGTTCGTACGACTGCGAGTGCGGGAAAAATTCTGGGCGCTAGCTTCGTAGAGACGTAGCTTGCTACGTCTCCCCTTACTGTTTCGGCGGGGTCTTCTTCGGCTCGGCCCGGGGCTCGTCCTTTTCGATCTTTCGTTCCACGCGCTGCATCGGTTCGGGCGCGTGCCGGTGGAAGAAGCGGTGAATGTCGGGCCAGAATTCTTTCAGCAGGTTGGTCGTGGCGTCGGAAAAGACGGCGCTCAGTCCGCGGTTGAGCGTCTCCACGCCTCCCTTGTCCTTGTCCGGATAGTACGCGTTGCCCAGCGCCACGGTGACCGCGACGCCGGCAAACTCCGGCGCGTTGAATGCCGGAGTGCCGTCGTCGCGCCGTCCCACTGCCACGCGACTGGCCGCATACGCCGTGCGGTAGAAGATGTTGCCGTTTCCCAACCGGTGAAAGCGCGGGTCTTGCTTCCACAACGATGAGAAGAGAAATGTCTGGAAGAACGATCTCACTTCGCCGTCGGCCAGGTTGGCGCCGTAGCGCTTGGCCCAGCCCTCCATGCCTGGCCCGTAGTTGTCGCCGAACAACTGCGAGTAACCCGCGTCGAACGCGGCGCTGGCGAACGTGTAAGGCGAATACGTGCGCTTCACGAAGAGCTGGAACTTCTGGTGCGGCGTCAGCTGGCATGGCACTTCGCGCGGATCGCAGGGCGCCTTCTGCTTCACCACTTGCTGCACTTCGCCGCCCAGCTTCTCCAGCGGATTCAGGATCAATCCCGCCGGTCCCGACTTTGGCGGCTCCACCACCTCCGGCGGCGCAGGGCAATCCTTTTGCACACAAGGATGCGGCTCCTGGGCGTGGCTGGGCGCATCCGGCAGCGAGTCGGTCGCCGGCGACTGGGCTGCTGCGCCGGACGCAGCCAGCAGGAACGTGGCTGCCAGCCATGCAAGCAGGGAACCCCCGCGTCGTACCTTGCGTTTCCGCAGCATGGGCTTGCTCGTGCCTACCTGCTTAGAGGCCGCAGCACGCCGGCAGTTTGCATCCCAGTGAGTTGAAGCTTCAGGTTCCGCGCAATTGACCGCGTCCGGTGGGCAACCCATAATCACTGGGCCCGGCGTTTCCGCGTAAGTGACGGTGCTCACACTTGGACCAGCAGACCTCATCCGACCGTTTCCGCGCCTCCGTCCACGAGGCCACCAACAGCCTGGAACGCGAGCTCGCGGAAGCCGTCCGCTACCTGAACGACGAGGTGGTGCCGAGCGTGCGCCAGCACTCCACCAGGGCGCTGCGCGTGGCAGCCGAGAAGCTGCACAAGCTCGCCAACCTGATGGACGACGCCTCGCGCAGATGACGATGGCGCCCTCGCTGCTGCCCCACATTCCGCGCGACCTCTTTGGACGCGTTCACGTGGGGAAATTCCGCCTCCCGCTCGCGGCCCTGTTCCTCGCCGCGATCTCCCTGCTCACCGGCTGCGGCGGGGGACACAAGAAGACGGCCTCGCGCATCCCCACGCCTCCGCCCACGATCTCACGCACGCCCGACCGCGAAGGGCACGCTCGCACGCGCCAGCCGGGCAAGCAATCCGAAGGGCCTGACGAACAACGCAATGGCGAGAGCAGCGGCAACGGAGAGTCGGCCCGCAGCTCGCGCGGCTTGCCTGACACCGGCGCTGCCGGCATCTATACCGAAACCGGACTGGCCAGCTGGTACGGCCCGCCATATCACAATCGGCGGGCTGCCAACGGCGAGGTCTTCAACATGAACGAGCCCACCGCGGCGCATCGCACGCTGCCGCTGAACTCGCTGGTCCGCGTAACCAATCTCGCCAGCGGTCGCTCCATCGTGGTCCGCATCACCGATCGCGGCCCGTTCATCGAGGGCAGGATTTTGGATTTATCGCTCGCCGCGGCGAAAGAGATTGACCTCTACCGCGCCGGCGTGGCGCGCGTCCGCCTGGATGTGCTGGAGACGCCCGCGCCGCTCGACACCGGCGGCCGGTGGTGCGTGCAGATTGGCGCCTTCGACGATCCCGGCCGCGCCGAAGACCTGAAGGACAAGCTGGCGCGCCGCTATCGCACCGCGCGCGTCCTCCAGTTCGCCGGACCCACCGGCGAGTGGCTGCGCGTCCGCGTGCTCAACGACGACCGCCGCCGCGCCGAACAGCTCGCCGCCGAAACCCGCAGCGACCAGGGCGGCGGAGTGTTCCTGGTGCGCCTGGATTGAAATTGAACAAGGTACATCGGGTCACCGGGCCATGGAACCGGCCCGATGACGCAGTGACCCGATGGCCCGATGTTCACTATCCCGGCGGCCATCCCAGCTTCCGTCCGCCGATCAGATGCAGGTGCAGGTGGAAGACGCTCTGCCCCGCGCCGGGACCGACGTTGAGCACCGTGCGATAGCCGTTCTCGATGCCGCGCTCGCGCGCCAGCTTGGCCGCCACCAGCTGCAGGTGCCCGAGCAGCGCGTCGTCTTCCGGCTTGGCTTCCTTCAATCCAGCGATGTGCTTCTTGGGAATAATCAGCGTGTGCGTCGGCGCCTGCGGATTGATGTCCTCAAAGGCAAACGTCTGTTCGTCTTCGTAAACCTTCTTCGAGGGAATCTCGCCGGCGATGATGCGGCAGAACAGGCAGTCGGACATGGCCGACATTGTACCGAGTGGGGCGACCGGAAGAGCGGAAGGGTTCCGAACGGGCCGAGCCCAGCCTGAGCTGCTGGTTGCTCAACAGAAGAAACTTTTTTGCGGACGCGGTTCCGATTCGGGGAAGGAATTCCCAATCAGGAAAAAGCAACGCAAGCCATATGTCGCGACTTAAACGTAGCCAGCTATGTCTCTATTGCTCCAGGTCCATCTCGCTGGCCGCGTGGCGGCGCAGCAGTTGCGGCAGGTTGGAACTGAAGGCGGAGCGCGGCATGACCATGTCGCAGCCAGCTTCCTGCGCCTTCAACTTCAAGTCGCCCTGCACGTGCGAGACGAAGCCGATGATGTTGGTGTCCTTCTTCAGCCGCGACTTCAGCTTGGGGATGAGCGTGAGCGGCTTCGACGTGTTGCTGTTCAGGTCGAAGATGATCAGCGACGGGTTGCCGTTGCCGTTCTGGTCGAGCTTTTCGAAGAGTTCTTCGCCGGTCTTGACGAACTCGACCTTGACGTTCAGCTTGCGCGCCGTCTCCTGGATCTTGGCCACGAAGAACAGGTCGTCAATGAACGCATAGATCTTGGGCGCGCCGTTGTGGCCAGGCGGGAGCGGCTCGACTTCCTGGTGCTGGAAGAAGCGGGCGGGAGCGGGCATGCCGCGGCGTCCCATGGGGCCGCGCTGGCGCTGGCCGTTGTCGTTGCCCTGCTGGTTGCGATAGCTATGGTCCATGGGGCCAGTGAAGGCCTGGCGATTGCGTCCGCCGCCGTGTCCCTGGCCGTGCTGATGCTGGCCGGGCTGGCCGTTGGGACGATTGGGCGCGCCACCACGACCGCGGCGGCGCCGGCGACGCCCTCCATGATGGCCGCCCTGGCCACCGGAAGGGTGCTGAGGTCCTGTATTCATGTTGTCTCTTCCCTCCGGCCGCGGACGGCAGGAGACGTTTGGGTGCCCGCCGCCCTGCGAGAAGGCTGCGGGAAAATTCGCTCTCCGTTTCGGTATGGCGGCCTGCGGTTGCGCCCCCTCGGCGTCGGCGCGAATCGGGCCTGCACAATGTTTCAAATCCAACGGATGGGAATCCGGCTGGAATCGAATGCTTGCAACCAAGCGCTAAGAAAAATTAAGTGTCGGCTCGCCGGCTGGAATCACTCCAGAATCAGGAAACTTTCCCGGCTACCCTGACTTCGGCGCGCTGGGGCCAACGGGCGCGCGACTGAAGACGGGGCGATATTACCACGTCTGCCCGCGTGCGCAACCGCGGGCTCACAATTTCAACAACCCGGGCCGGCCCCGAATCAGACCGTCGAGTCCCGCCCGGCCGGTGCGGACCTGCCGTCCTCTCCAGCTCAACCATTGGATGCACGCGCGACGCCGGAGGCTACCAGACTTATTCAGCCAGGAGGTTTGGTGGGCGCTGAAGGATTCGAACCTTCGACTTCCACCGTGTGAAGATGGCACTCTACCGCTGAGTTAAGCGCCCACACTCCAAACTCACATCCCGCGGGAACGTCCCGCCTGAAGCGCCTTTGCTGTGTGCTGCCCGGCCCGGGATGGAAATCTGTGGACCGGCTTTCATTGTACCAAAACAGCCTGAGGCGGCAAGCGCGTGACCGGGCAGGCCGCAACCCGCGGGAACCCGCTGCCAGTGCGGGCGTTCGCCCTCATCGCGTAAGGCGGTGTACCGGCACGGTACTGACGAGTTCGGTTCCGATTACCAACGTGCTCTACCGGCCGCACCCTCGTGCGGGGCACAATTGTGGTGTCAGCCGCCCGCGGAGGGCCGCAGGCCGTGAACGCGATCGACGCCACAATTCAGCACTGGCTCCAAGGGTACGTCCAGAAATCCTGGGTGTTCGACAACCTGGTCTGTCTCATTAACGACAGCAGCTTGTTTCGGGGCTCGGTCTTTGCCACCATCCTGTGGTATCTGTGGTTCCACTTCAAGACGCAACGCGACCGGGTCGTTGCCGCATTTGCGTCCTCAATTCTTGCCGTCATCGTGGCCCGGATCATCGCCGTTCTGTGTCCCTTCCGGACGCGGCCCTTGTTCGACGCCGCAGTTCACTTCCGTCCGGCATTCGAGGGAGACGGCGTCTACAAAGCCGCCTACGTGATTGGCTGGAGTTCGTTTCCCAGCGACCACGCCGTTCTATTCATGGCGCTGGCAACCGGCTTCTACTTCATCTCGCGCCGGGCTGGAATTCTGGCCGGAGTCTACGCAATAGCTGCGGTCGCCTTCCCCCGCGTCTATCTCGGAATCCACTACCCCACCGACATTTTCGTGGGCTGCGTGATCGGCATCGCGCTTGGAGCGATGCTCCAAACCGGCCCTGTGCGCGGATTGATTTCCAGGCGCACCCTCGCCTGGAGCGAGCAAAAACCCGAGCTGTTCTATGCCAGCGCGTTCCTGGTCACTTCGCAAATGGCAACCCTTTTTTGGGAGCCGCACAGCCTGTTACGCAAGCTCGTAAAAGGCCTCAAGCCGTCATGGGAGTCGGTTAGACACGAAGTCTCGGTCATCGAGCTGGCCGGCGTCGCGCTTTGTGTGCTGGTTGCGGCGGCCCTTGGAACCTGGTTGGTGTACCACGTTCGCAACCGTCCGAAGGCGGAGCCGGTTGGCTTAGCCGCCCGAAAACGCTCAGTAGCCTGATTCCCGCAGACCTGATTTCCCGGCCGCCACTGTGAGGGGTTCAGCGTTGGTTTCCGCTGTTGTCGCTACCCTCTTCTTCTGATTTGATGTTCCCCGCCAGCACCTCAAATCCGGAGATTCAGCGCCATGCGCGGCCTCGTCACGATTCTTCTTGTTGTGATCCACATGTCCCCCGCCTGGGCAGAACCGCTTTCGCCCGCGCTTTCCGACCCCGCAGCGCCCCTGAACCTGCAAGCCCTGGTCATGCCCTCAACCGTCGTTTATAGCGACGGGAAGCCGTTGAAGTTTGCGCTGCACAACTTTATCGAGTTCACCACGCTGGAAGATCTGTTCACCTACATCGACACGCAGGCCGGCCGATGGCAATTCCCCAACGCCGCCGCGCGGCAGGAATTCGGCAACGGGCTGCTGCGCCGCGGCGTGGAGAGCCGTGTGGTTTCCATGGTGGATGAGAAACCTCTCGAGGTATTGCTCACGCACACCAGAAGGGAGCTTGCAGCCGCGATCGCCTCTTTGGGGCAACCGCTTTATCGGGGAACTCACTGGCAACTCGACCGCGCCACCTATGCCGACGCCTTCGAGCGCGTGCGCGCCAAGTGGAGCGTGAGTCTGAACGGGTGGAGCAATTCGTCGTCGATCGCCGGGCGCGTGCTCTCCAACTGGTATCCGATCGAGGAGGGCATCGAGCTCTACGGCGCACAGTACGACTCGACCGAGCACTTCTGGCAGGCGGTGAAGTTCCATCCCGAGGTGACGGTCGTCGATTTGGTGGCGATTCTCGACATCATGGACGATGTGGACTGGCCTTCGTACCTCGCGCGCCTGGATCGCGACCAGAAAACCTATCTCCCCAACGCCTATGCAGTGGAGTTTTTGCGCGCGAACTTGACGCCCGAACATCGCGCCTGGTTTCGCCGGCAGCTGATGGAGCAGCCGCAAAGCGCAAGGGCCCGAGCCTGGCAGCAGCGCACGCCAGGCAAGATGCGCTTCACCGCCTACCAGGAGAAAGTTCTATGGGGCGACCTGGCCGACGTCTTTCACCTCATCGTTTTCTTCGATCGCGCGGTTCCCCTGAACCAGCCCGCGCTGCTCGACGCCCTGCGCGCACGGCACTTCGACGGCATCTACGTTGACGGGCGAAAGCTCGGCTTCATCAGCCCTGAATTCCGCGCACTCATGCTGGAAATCTGGAAGGTGAAGTATCTGAAGCTGGCGCGATTCAACCAGGTGATCCGCTCGATTCCGCCGCAGGTCCGGCTCTCGCACTTCCTCAACGATGGTGACTCGCCCGACATACCGATTCCCGTGTACGTCGGCTATCTGAACCAGATTCGCGAGATGGCGTGGAAGCAGGCGGCCGGAAAGAAGTGACTACGAGCGGCCCGCGCCGCTCTGCGCGCCGGCGGCTTTGGCGGCCAGCGCGCCGCGGATGCGGCCGATCAGGTCCTGTTTCAGCGTGTCGGACTTGTGGAAGAGGCCGCGCGCGTCGCGCTTGAGAAGCGCGGCCTCGCTGGCGGTCAGGTCTTTGCCCGTCAGGACGAAGACGGGGACATCGCGCAGGCGCTCGTCGAGCTTCACCGCGCGCATTACTTCAAAACCGTCAACTTCCGGCATGACCAGGTCGAGCAGGACGGCGTGCGGCGCCTGCTTCTGCAGCGCTTCGATCGCCTCGCGCCCATTGCGCGTGGCCACCGCCTCGTAACCCGCTGCTTCGACGACCTCGACCATCATCTGCAAATGGTTCGGCTCGTCGTCGGCGACGATGATCGTTCGCGACGCGCCGACCGCGGGCAGGTGCTTGCCCAGGGCCGAAAGCAGCGCGTCTTTGCTCACCGGCTTGGTGAGGTACTCGGTCGCGCCCAGCACGAAGCCAACTTCCTTGCGATCGAGGATGGAGACCACGACCACCGGCGTGTTCTTCGTGGCTTCGTTGTTCTTGAGCCGCAGCAGCACTTCCCAGCCGGTGCCGGTCGGCATCAGGATGTCGAGCGTGATCAGGTCGGGCTTCAGCCGCTCAGCCTGCTGGATGGCCTGCTCGCCCGTGCTGGCGATGGCGACTTCGTAGCCTTCCGACCCGATGTAGTTCCCCAGCAACTCGGCCGCGGCGGGCTCGTCGTCCACCACCAGCACCAGGGGACGCGCGCGTCCGGCAGCTGGCGGCGCCGGCTGCCGCTCGATGATCAGCTTGCCCGCGGGCAGCGTAAACGCGAAGCGGCTGCCCATGCCGATTTCGCTCGTCACCCAGATGCGCCCCTTCATCTGCTCGACGAGCCGCTTGGTAATCGCCAGCCCCAGCCCTGTCCCCTCGGCGCCCTGGCGCACCGAGCCGCGCACCTGCTGGAACTCGTCGAAGATCGCGCCCAGGTCTTCCTGGCGGATGCCGGTTCCGGTATCGCTCACCGAGAACTCGATCTGCTCGCCAACGCGCACCGCGTCCACGCGGATGCGCCCGCCCTTGGGCGTAAACTTCACCGCGTTGCTCAGCAGGTTGTAGAGCACCTGCTTGATCCGCACCCGGTCGGCGTAAACGGCAATGTCAGGCGCGACGCGGTTCTCCACCGTGATGGTCTTCGGCATGGCCAGCGACTTGATCACGGAAAGCACTTCCGAGAGCGCCGCCTCGGCTGAAAGATGTTCGAACTCGAAGGTGAGCTGGCCAGCTTCGATCTTGGAGAGATCGAGCACGTCGTTGATGAGCTGGAGCAGGTGCTTGCCGGCGCTGCGCACGTGCGTCAGCCAGCGGCGCTGCTTGTCTTCCAGCTTCGAGCCGAGCGTATCGTCGAGCAGCTCGGAAAATCCCAGAATGGCGTTCAGCGGCGTGCGCAGCTCGTGGCTCATGTTGGCCAGGAACTGGCTCTTGAGCCTGGTCGCGCGCGCCAGCTCCTCGTTGGCGGCGCGCAACCGGCGGTTGGCCTCGTCGAGTTCGCGCGCGCGCTGAAAAATTTCCGTCTCCATCTGCACGGCGCGATGGCGGAGCTCTTCGGTGAGCTTGCTCTGCTCGGCGCCGGTCTGCTTCAGACGGACGAAATCGGTCACGTCCTCCACCCGATGGATGATGTACGCCACCGTGCCGTCGGGCCCCAGCACCGGGCAGTTCACCGGACTCCAGTAGCGCTCCTCGAAGGCGCCGCCTTCGGACTCGGGGCGTCGAATGTCGTACTTCTGCACCGGCATGGCGTCAGACACCAGGTAACGCAGCACGCGGTCAAAGGAGGCGCGCAGGTTGCGCTCGCCGGTAGCGCCGGGATCGTTGGGATTGTCGGGAAAAATTTCGAAAACGCCGCGGCCCAGGATCTGCTCGCGCGTGGTCATCGTCGCCTGCAGATAGGCGTCGCTCACCGCCACGATTTTCAGGTCGGGCGAGAGGACAAGGTAGAGCCCGGGAACGGCTTCGAACAGAGTGCGGAAGTCGGGAGTCGGGAACGCGCTCGCCTGCGACGTCATCCTGCCTGCCTCCGCCCAGCCATTCCGCCGCGCCGGTCTATTGTCGCCCAAAATTGTGCTCTTATGACCCTCGAAAGCGCAACTTGTTGTCCCAATCTGGGAACGCGAAACCGGCGTTGGGCGCGGCTTTTGGCTAGACGGCGACGGCGCGGGCGGCCCGGCCTGGCCCACCCTTGCTCCGAATGCGGAAGCGGGCCGGCGGAAGCTTGAACTGCCGCTTGAACGCGCGGTTGAATGCCGGCTCGGACTCGTATCCCACTTCAGAAGCGATCTGCGCCACGCTGCAACTGCTGGAGCTGAGCCGCTGCGCGCCCAGTTGCAGGCGCCAGCGCGTGAGATACGACATGGGCGGCTCACCCAGGAAGTGACGGAAGCGCTCGGCCAGCACCGAACGGGAGAGCCCGGCCTCGCGCGCCAATGTGGCCAGGGTCCATGGACGCGCGGGATAACGATGCATCATGGCCAGGGCCATGCCGACTTCGGGATCGCGCGCCCCAGCCAGCCAGCCGGTGTGCGTTTGCGGCAGCTGCCTGACGTAACGCCGCAGGGTCTCGACGAAGAGGGCCTCGGACAGCTTGGCCAGCAGCGCCTCGCCGCCGGCGCGGGACGCGTCGGCGTCGTCCACCGAGAAGCGGATGGAGTTCTCCAGCCAGCGACCCGCGGCGTCGTTCCGGATGTTCACCTTGAAGAGCGCCGGCAGCCCGCTCAGCAACACCTGCGCGAGCCGCGCGTCACAAATCATGTATCCGCAAATGAATTTTGTGACTTCGCCGCCGCCGCCCATGCGGGATACCTTCAGCCCCTGCGCCAGGACCTGCTCCATCTGCTTACCATTGTCAACCGGCGTGGTGGGTGGGCCGTTTTCCATGATGTGGACATCGCCGTGCGGAGCAATCACAACGTCGCCCGCCTCGAGCGCCAAGCGCTCGCCGCCCGGGAGCCGGGCCCAGCCCCGTCCTTCGGTGAGCAGGTGGTAGACGATGATATGGCCGACGCTGACGCCCAGGTAGGGCGCCATCTCGCGCGAGGGCGGCGACTGGATCGCCCATGGCGACGAGAACTCGCCGTTGTAGAACAGGGCTCCCTCCAGCTTCACAACCTTCAACACCTCTGACAACACATCCATTCCTTATCTCCTGATCGCAGCCGCGCGCGCAAAAACCGCGGCAGCAGACTGTCCGCAAGTGACAACACGCCGTGTCGCGTGGGCAAGCAAAACGGACGCTCGGCAAAGTCCTCAACGCGTCCTTTTCGCATCTTGTAGCCGGACCTCGGGAAACTTTCCAGGGTCCACCAGGAACCGACCTAAACCGTTTGATCCAGCCGAAGTGGATTGAGGAGGGGGCCGCTCCGGTGCAAAAAAACGCCTTACCGGTCCGGTCCGTGGTCCATGCGTAAAGTTCTGCGCCAGGCCGGCAACCGGCACTCACCAACCTTACGGAGAGAAGATATGACGATCAGCACAATTACGCCGGAGCTGGACGGCCTGAAGGGCCGCTTGAAATCCACCTGGATGGCCGGCGACTACGACCAGTTTTCGCGCTACATGGAGAACAACACGCGCGAGTTTTATGACCACCTGACCGTTTATCCCGGCTGCGAGATGCTCGACGTGGCCTGCGGCTCAGGTGGACTTGCGCTGCTGGCCGCTCGCGACGGTATCAACGTGACCGGCGTGGACATTGCCGCCAACTCCGTGGCCCGCGCGACGGCCCGGGCGCGGGCGCACGGACTCGACGCGCGATTCGTCGAAGGCGACGCCGAGGCGCTTCCCTTCGCTGACGCCAGCTTCGACCTGATCACCAGCCTCATCGGCGCCATGTTTGCCCCACGCCCGGATGCGGTGGCCGGCGAGCTGCTTCGCGTCTGTTGTCCCGGTGGAACCATCGCCATGGCGAACTGGACGCCGCAAGGCTTTGTCGGGCAGATGTTCAAGGCCATCTCGCGCTTCATCGCCCCCGCGGGAATGCCGGCCCCGGTGTTGTGGGGCGACGAGGCCACGGCGCGCGAGCGCTTCAGCAGTGGCGTCGCCGACCTGTCGCTCACCCGCCGCAATTTTTACTTCGACTATCCATTTTCGCCGGCCGAAGTGGTGGAGTTCTTCCGCCTGTATTACGGGCCGACGCAGCGCGCCTTCTCCACGCTGGGGGAGCAAGACCGGGAAGCGCTGCGCATGGAGCTGGAGGCGCTCTGGTCGTCGCACAACCTGGCCGGCGGCCGGCTGACCATCGTTCCGGCCGAGTATCTGGAGGTGATCGCGATCAGGGCATAGCCACCACGTCCCCATCGTCCTCCAGATGTTGCATTCGCCGGGGCTCGCTTCCACGCGCGCCTCGGCAAATTTTTCCGCTGCGCGAGACCCTGCTGCGTGAAGCGTCTGAGCGCGCTAGAAGAAGCGGCGTGATGTGCCGCGCGGCGGCGAGGATCGCGCCCGTCGAGCTTTCTCACGTCTCCCAAAGGTGAATAGAACAGACAAGAATGTCTGATTAAGACCAGCAGCAGAGGCTTAGAAAAGTGGGAGACGCGCAGCGTCTTCCAAGCGGGCACAGCCCGCGTCTTTTCCACCGCCTTTTTCATTGCTGGCGGTTGTTGCTTTGACGGCTCTCCGGCTCCGGCGTGGCGCTCGGGGACTGACATCTTTGACCGGGGAAGGCGATTGCGACTGGGGGACTTTCGATTCCGATTGCGGCCGCATGCCGTTGCCGCTGTGCAGGCGGAGAGCAGATCCGTTGTGGGCGCGGCCGCCTGTCAGAAAAGTTTCCTATTCCCCAGGTTGTTGGCCTGCAAGAACGCTCCGACCGTGCTGAATGCATTGAAGAACAATGGCGTGCCCGCAAAGGAAAGAGGACTCACAGGCCCTATCGTCATGAAGGAATACTGACGGCTGGTAGTATCGAATGACGAGTGCGGATCGCGAAATAACTGATAAAGGTCGAGAGCGGTTCCCGACGAGCCGACCAACTGCCTCAGTGCCTGAAACTCCTGTCCGAGCGCGAGGCCAAATCCAAAAAAGAAAATCCGGAGCTGCTGGAGTATCTCGCTGTGGAGGCTGGAGAGGGTCTGGCTGATGAAGAGCCATCCAAGGCCGCACTTGCGAGTCGTCCGGGCGGCATCAATCAGTGCAGAAATCAGTGCAGACCTAACTGCACGTGCAGCGTCGGCCTCGGCGAACTCGCGCGGTGCAAAACGATGCGCTTCATCGATAACAACAAGTGCATTCAGGCTCTGGTTCTCCTTATAAAGACTTTCAGCCGTGAACGTGACCCCTTCTAACAAACGCTTGATCACGAGGGACTGGATCGTGTCGTTCCAAAGTAGCCCCTGCGCTTGCTCTCGCGATACATCCACGATAAGGATGGGCTTGGTGGCCTTCGAAGGGTCAAATAGCCATTTGAGGGCGTCCTCGACTTTTCTTCTGCCGCCGGCATGATCCTCTTGAAACAGCCGAGCGAGCGGCAGCCACACATCACGGTACATTTCATCCGCATTTGATTCGTTTACAGCATCTTTGAATCGCTCAGCCGCCGCGCCTTCGCGGGCGTAAATCTTGTTGCGAAGTTTGTCTTGTTTCAGCAGATCCCAGGCTTTGCCGAACACCTCTCGTTTGTGGAGATCAGCAAGGGTGATACCAGACGTCTTCCGCATCGCCTCAGAGAACTGGTCGCACGCGATATCAACCTTGTCCTGAGTCATAATCTGAAGCTCGCGGAAAAAGCGCGACTCGGCCAGAATCTGCCGAAACAGGTCCCACCGATCCAGCACAAGGTTCCGCACGCTGAGCACGAATGTCTCCTTGCTCGAGCCAAGGAGATCACCCAGCGGTAGCCCGAACTCTCCGCTCTTAGCACCCTTGCCCATATCCTTGGCGAATTCGCCCTGAGGGTCAATGACAAGCAGAGCCATCTTTGGATAACGCGCGTATGCCAGCAGAATCATCTTCGCCAGAACCGACTTGCCCGATCCCGTTTTGCCGAAGATTCCCAGGTGGTATGCCTCACCCGCGCCATCAGCTCCTTTGTCGAAGTGCTTGAACCACAGCGGCAGCATCGGCGCAGAGCCGTACACGTGTCCCAAGTAGAAGATCTGATCGCGGTACGGCCGAAGCAACTCGTTCAATATGGCATCACTGACTGCAGAAATGTGCGTTCCCGTTGGCGGAACCGTGCCCAAGATGCTCGGCTCGTAGCGGTGCTCACCGTTGCTACGAAAAACCGCGCTGATGACCATCTGTCCAAGATGCGTGTCTTGCCGTTCGCTCACTGCATCCACGCGCCCACGCTGACGAATCAGGCTGCGCATTGTTGGGTCTTCATGCCAGATGTTGCGGAGTTGAACCTCGGTGATTTGTCCTAGCGCATAGTGCGGGTGCGAGTCCTGAGAGAATCGGAAGAGCGCAAGTTCGCCGACGAGTTTCTTGCCGACCGCAGCACCCAGGATATCGAGCGCAAGCTGGGCGGTAGAGGAAGGCGAGCCTACGACTCCAAACCTCTCTGCGGCATCGAGCATAAGATCCAAGTTGATTTTGTTTGGCTCCATCATCAGCCTCCAGATTCGGTTCGATAGCCATGCATCGCAAAAAACACGTCCGCGATGTCGCCGTCGTAGTTTTCCGAAATGCGCTGCGTCGCAACCTGCCGAAAAGTCGGAACCGCTCGGGCCAACGCCTTGACCGTCCTGTCCGCCAGCCAAATCGGGTACGGCTCCAGCATCCCCGCCGTAGCGCACTGGTGTTTCAGCCCTTGAATCACCGTCGCTAGGCGGTGCTCGTTGCTCGCAACCGAATAGCCAAGCTCGATTCGAAGCGCCGGCAGCCAAGGGTGAGGCTTGTAGTAAAACACTCGAATAGCGCTGAGGCTCTCGACGATTTCCTGAGCTAACGCCGCAATGGCCGGCTTCAGACTTGCTGGCACGTTAAAGTGCCACGTCTGCGCCGGTTGTTCCAAGACAACGGGCGACGTGAACTCGCCTGGTTCAAGCAGATGCGTCAGGAAGCTTCGATCATCCTGGTGCCAAGGCCATCCCAGTTCCTGTCCCAACTCGCGCCTGGTCGAATATTTGGGCAACCCAATGTAGTGCTTATCGGATCGGTTCGCGAGGAGCACATCGCGATACGCCTCCAAATACTCGGAGCAGTGCTGCAGGAATTCTTCTGCGCACTGAAGCTGACGGCTACTCGGCGCCTGATTCAATGCCTGGTTGAAATAGATGGTTGGTAGCGTTAGAGTCATGTCCAACATGATCAGGTCATGCGGAGCCTTCCGCGCCAGCAGCAGTTCGCGACCCAACATCACAGCGCGCAGAATCGTCGCCGTGTCCGCACAATGCTGTTCCGAGACAATGAACGTGGAATGGCGCGGTTCTTCCCAAAAGCGCTTTTCCGAAGGAGGTGTAAGCCCTTCCACTGCAACGGCTGCGGCGGCAGCCAGATCTGCGCTCAATAGCCGTTCAACGGCATATGAGCCGTCGGTCGCGCACGTCGTTGGGTGTGGCGGATATCCCAGCGATGATTCGTGTCGTACCCTTGCTGACGAGATGAGCTGTTGCCGGCGCGCTGCGCGCGTGTCCTTGAGTTCGCGGAAAGACCTCAGCAGGATGTCGCCGACAGCAGACGTCTGTCCCAGCACCTCCTCAACCAGAGCTGCAGGAAGATCGGCAAACGGCCTCGTCTCATCAGCCATTCTTTATGCCTCGGCCGTCCAAAGCCCGTAGCTCTCAGGAGTGAACTCACGATAGCGTTGGTCCCATTCGGCACGCGGGAGCAGCCAACGCTCCCGAAACCAAGAGAACAGTTCGCTACTTGACGCGTTATAGCGGTACAGTCGCGAATGTTCACCACGCAAGAACTCGCGAGTGTTCCGAGCCAGAGGAACTGCGAAAACCTCGCGGCGCACTCCGTGATAGAGCAGATCGGTCGGCAAGCCAATTTTGATTAGGCACTTGCGAATCACCTCGCGCTTATTGCGAAAACCCACTCCCCAGCGGTTCTTCTTTGCGGTTGCCGCGCAATAACGTTGAGCGTAATCGAAAATCGCGCCATACAGCCCATTCGAAAAATGGAACTCTCCTGAGCCCTGGCTGAAGCCCAAACTGTGAAACAGCATGCGGTCACGAAACCGCAGGCGGTTATAGATTGACGAACGGCCGAGCGCCGACAATGTCGTTATGAGCGCCAGGCGTCCATCACAAGCCTGCCGGCGGATGACCGAGCGCCGTTCCCCATACTTGCGTTGGAATGCGTGATGGATTTCCCTGCTGGCAACTAGCGCCGCAACTAGCTTGCCGCAGAGCAGCATTGAGTAGGGCGGCACCGCCCCAAGCACAAATGCGTCCATTACGTTCTGCAAGTGATGGCGGTGCGCTTCCTTATCCCACCCGATCCAATCGTCTCTTACTGCCAGATTAAAGACCGGGTCTCCGAGACCGATGAGGCCGATTAGCTTCTCATTCTGCTCGTCAATGACTAGAAAACGCAGCCTGCGCCCATAGCCTGAAGACACCGGGATGGCCCAGTGCAGTGCTGCATAGCGGAATAGAAGTTCTTCCTCAGAATCGGCAAGTACTTCTACTAGCGTCGGCCTAATTCGCAAAGGGTCAACTTCTCGTCCTGCTGCGATCTTCTGTAACAGCCAGGGTTCATGGCGCCGCAGGCCTGGCGCTGAGCGGGCTATTCTGTGTTGGACAGCAGTGGCGTGGAGTTTGCGGAGACCTTCTTTGTCATCCTCGGGCGACGGCAAAATCAGGCCGTCGCGGGTGCGAAACCCCTGAGTTCGTAGCGAACGAGTTATGAGGGTTCGCAGCTGTGCGCCATTCATCGGACTCGCCGGTCCGCGGTGCTCTGGCGCAGATTTTACTGCACCAACTCTGGAGCACTACAGGCAAATCGAATCGGCGGGAGTTTGCGATGCCATTCTCAATCCCGATGGCGGATTCGGGACCGCCTTTGGGGGCGGGTAATCTCTTCTGCGGACCCGGCGGCCGTAACGCAACCGTGCTCGCGAAATGATGGGACGGGGTCTGCCGCGACGCAAGCGACGGCTGAAAGCCAAGCTGGACACAGCTTCTCACCGACCCGCCGATCCGTTCCGCCTCCTTCGGCCCTTCGACTTTTGGGGTGCCTGCTTGTGTCAGACTCAGCTCGAAGTCCGCAGCTCAGCGTACCGAATTGAGGTGTCGCATGCTGCGAGAAGCGGGCCTGTTCGATGTGTCTCGAGGCTCAAGTGCGCACCGGCAGATCAGGCCGCAAAAGAAGTGTTGGTAGCCCAAACGATTTCTAACTGGAACTCGATTGTATCGTGGCTGCGCCAAATGGACCTGCTACGGAAGGCATGCGCTTTAGAAGCGGCGTGAGTTGCCGCTCAAAGGCGAAGATCGCCCTCATCGGGCCTGTTCATCTCTCCCAAAGGTGAATGGAACAACTTGATAGAGTCTGATTAATAGCGGCAGAGGCGGTGGGAAAGTGGAAGACGCGCAGCGTCCTCCAAGCGGGCGCAGCCCGCGTCTTTTCCACCGCCTTTCTTCATTGGCGGTTGTTCTTTGAGCGAACCCTTTCGGCTCCGGCGCGGCGCTCGCCGCCGCGCAACGATGACGGTTCATCTAACGGATGGACGGACACGACTGTCCGGGGGGCGGACAATCCTGACCGGGGCGGACACCGGTGACCGGGGAGGACAATCCTGACCGGACCGGACAGCGTTGACCGGGGCCCGCAGCCTACCACCAATGCAACTCGTGCTTGCGATCCAGGACTGACGGCGGCTTCTCGGAAACGAACGGATCAAGCCGGTCGGCCTGTTGGTTCGCCCACTCTACCCACGCCTTGTAGTGCGGCTGCTTTTCTTCTGCCCAGTTGGACATCTTCTCGGCATAGACAGTGATGAATCGGCGCAGCCGCTCAGCACGCTCCCAGCTTTTCGAGCCAATCGTTTAACTGCTTCAGCTTCTTCTCCTCGGCGTCGACCTGCTCGCGCAGCTTGATCATCTTTTCCGCGCGCTTCTGTCGCTCCAATTCGCACTGCTTGAGTTCTTCCTCCTGGCGCCGCAACGCGACGGCAGTACGCATCAGGCCTGCGACGAAATCCGGAATGAGGGCTTCGACTCGCTGAATCTTGGCGTCTGCCCATCGCTTCCGTAGCGAGTGTTCGCGCCAAGTATCTGAACGGATCACCAGTGCCAATGCACCCGTCGACTCGTAGGTGACGATTCGGTTGTAATCCCAGTGGTCCTTCGGCTCCGGCACTCGTGGCGTCTGCGTCACACTCTGCCGAATCACCTCCTCGATCCCGAACAGCACGCGTTGGCCGTTGATGCACGTGGCCGTGCCGCCTCTCTCCGTTGCCTCCACGCTGAAGCACTGCCTTTCAAGGACGGCTAGCACTTGAGACATGATCTGCAGCGCCCGCTCCAGCCTTTCGGCGGTCACCGCTACGTCAACCCCGCCTGGTTCACTCGGCAGCAGCACGCCTTTCTCATTCTTGCGCGTCCGACTGCGGAGACGACTCGCCGTGCGCCGAATCAGAACGTGGGGATGCGCTGTAGCGGACGCGTCGAGCGGCGGCGGATTGAGGGCGCCTGACGCAAGCAGCCGGTCGATGACGGCGAACTCGGGATCGGGCTGATCCGGCGCCGTCGTCGCTTCCTTCTGCTCAACCATAGGCGAGCGGTACACCACCGGCACTTTCTCGAGTTTCGGCAGCGGCGGCTTCCGCACGCCGGCATGACCGTGCGCCAGCTTCGCCCAATGACCACGGCCGGGAACGGGCACCGACAGCTTCCGGCAGACCTTGCCCAGTGCCACGGCAGACACACCGTATTCCTGAGCGACCTTGATTAGCGGCCGATCCCAGACTTTCTGATACAGCTCATCGCGATCATATTGCAGCGGCACGGTTGACCTCCTGACGCGGCAGCAGTGTAAGGCGGACCGAGGTACTAGACGGCCGAGTACGTCGTTTGCTGGGGTGTGGCGCAGTGCGCCAACGGCGAGTGGATGACCGAGCCGAGGACGTGGTGACCGGCTCCGAGGCGGGGGCGGGTCAAACCTCTACGAGTCTCGGAATGCGTACCCTACGGGCAGTAACACGCGTGTGGTCGCGAAATGAGTGGAGGGGGTCTCGATAGCCGAGAAGGCCGCCAAATCTTTTTCACAGCGGGCAGGATGGCGCGCGGGCGCCCTCACAAGACGAACCCCAACGCCCGATGGAGAGCATTTCAGGAAAAGACTTCGCGCTGCGCCGGGTCTGCAGGAGCGGCTACGCCGCCCAGTCCTTGCACAAGACCTCGGCCTGCTCCAGAACTGTCGCTGTAGCCTTCTCCTGTTTGTCGGGAGGGTAGCCGTATTTCCGCAGGATGCGCTTCACCATCGTGCGCAGGCGCGCCCGAACGCTCTCCTTTACGGTCCAGTCAATCGCCGTATTCCGGCGCACCGTATCGACGAGCTCTTGGGCGATCTTTCGCAGCACGTCGTCGCCCATGATCTTGACCGCGGCGTCGCTCACTTCAAGGGTGTCGTAGAACGCCAGCTCTTCTTCGCTGAGGTGCAGCTCTTCGCCGCGCTTGCTCGCCTCGCGCATGTCTTTGGCAAGGTTGACGAGCTCAGCAATCACTTCTGCGGTGTCGATTGAACGGTTCTGGTACTTGCGGATGGTGCGTTCCAGCATCTCGGCGAAGGACCGGCCCTGAACGACGTTCCTCTTCGAGCGGGTCTTAATCTCGTCGTTCAGCAGCTTGCGCAGCACCTCGAACGCCAGGTTGCGTTGCGGCAAGCGCCGTACCTCCGCCAGGAATTCATCAGACAGAATCGAGATATCGGGCGTCTTCAGGCCCGCTGCAGCAAAGATGTCGATCACTTCGTCCGATGCGACCGTCCGCGAGACGATCTGTCGGACGGCGGCATCGAGCATCTCCGGCGCCTTGCTCTCGTCCGTCGTGTGTTTCGCCAAGCCAGCCCGGACCACCTGGAAAAACTTCACGTGGTCGCGGATCGCAAGCGCCTTCTCGTGGGGAACCGAGAGCGCGAAAGCCCTCGACAACGCGGAGACGGCGACCATGTAGCGGTTCTTTCCATCCTCCTCCTGCAGAACATGCTCGATTGCGTTCGGAACGACTTTCACGCGCTCGGCCGGCATGCCGGTGAGGTACTTCGAATAGTCGAAGCCGTGGAACATTGCGGCCACGACCTCGAACTTCTCCAGCATGACGCGTACCGCTTGCTCCTGGTCAATCGTGGTCTCGCCCTTGCCGCCGCTCTCGGTGTAATCGGCCATCGCCTTCTTAAGCTGGTCGGCGAGGCCGAGGTAATCGACGACCAGGCCGCCCGGCTTGTCTTTGAAGACACGGTTGACGCGCGCAATCGCTTGCATCAGCCCATGCCCGCGCATGGGCTTGTCGACATACATGCTGTGCAGACACGGCACGTCGAAGCCGGTAAGCCACATATCGCGCACGATGACGACCTTCATCGGATCGTTCGGGTCTTTGAAGCGCTTCGCCAGCGCCTCCCGGCGTGGTTTGTTGCGGATGTGCGCCGCCCAGACAGGACCATCCTCCGCTGATCCGGTCATCACCACCTTAACCACGCCCTTGTCATCATCGTCGTGATGCCACGAAGGCCGCAGCTTCACGATCTCGGTGTACAGATCCACGCAGATGCGCCGGCTCATGCACACGATCATCGCCTTGCCTTCCATTGCGTCCAGCCGCCGCTCGAAATGCTCGATCAGGTCCTGAGCCACAAGCGCGATCCGCTTCTCGGTGCCGACCATTGCTTCCAGCCGCGCCCACTTGGTCTTCAGCTTTTCTTTCTTTTCGACCTCCTCGCCCTCGGTCGCCTCCTCGAACTCAGGGTCAATTCGCGGTCGTTCTTCGTCCTTTAGCTCCAGCTTGGCGAGACGACCCTCGTAGTAAATGCGGACCGTCGCGCCGTCCTCGACTGCCCGCTGAATGTCGTACACGTCGATGTAGTCGCCAAAGACCGCAGGCGTGCTGCGGTCGTCCTTCTCGATGGGCGTGCCGGTAAAACCGATGAACGACGCATTCGGTAGCGCGTCCCGCATGTGCCGTGCGAAGCCGTCGATGAAGTCGTACTGGCTGCGGTGCGCCTCGTCTGCGATCACTACGATGTTCCGGCGCGTGGACAAAGCCGGATACTTCTCAGCGCGGTTTTCGGGAAAGAACTTCTGGATCGTAGTGAACACCACGCCGCCAGACGAAACTTGGAGCAAATCGCGCAGTTCTTCCCGGCTCTGCGCCTGCCCGGGCGTCTGCCGCAGCACCTGTTGGCAGCGGGAGAACGTTCCGAACAGCTGGCCATCCAGATCAATCCGGTCCGTGAGCATCACAATCGTTGGGTTCGCCATCTGCTCCGACTGGATCAGCTTGCCGGCATAGAACAGCATCGAGAGGCTCTTGCCGCTGCCCTGTGTGTGCCAGATCACGCCCGCTCGCTTGTCGCCATGCGGTGAAGCCGCCCGCAGCGTGCACTGGACGGCTTTGTTGACCGCATGGAACTGGTGATAGCCCGCTACCTTCTTCTCCACGGTCGGGCCGTCCACCTCGAATACCGTAAAGTTGCGGACCAGATCGAGCAGGCGCTCTTTGTCGAAGATGCCCCTGATGAGTACGTCGAGCTGCAGCGACCCCTTGGGCGCGATGTCCTTGCCGTCCACCGTCCGCCACGGCATAAATCGTTCCCAATCCGCGGTTAGCGTGCCGGCGCGCGCCTCCAGTCCATCGGAGATGATCAGTAATTCGTTATAGGGAAACAAACTCGGAATCTCGTGCTTGTAGGTCTGTAGCTGATTGAATGCGCCGCGGATCGTGGCGTTTTCATCGCCGATGTTTTTCAGCTCGATCACTGCCAGCGGCAGGCCGTTGATGAAGACGATGATGTCCGGCCGCCGGTTGCACTTGTCTTCGCAGACCGTGAATTGATTCACAGCCAGCCAGTCGTTATTGCCCGGCTCGTCGAAATCAATCAACTGGACCAGATCGCCGGCGATTGAACCGTCCTCGCGGCGGTACTCTACCGGCACGCCCTCGACCAGCATCTGGTGGAAGCGGCGGTTGTTCTCAATCAGGCTGGGAGTTTCAGGATGCAGGACCTTGCGGACTGCCTCGTCAATCGCCTCGGTCGGCACGTCCGGATTGACGCGAACCAGTGCTTCACGGAGGCGCTTGACGAGCACCACGTCGCCGTAGCTCTCGCGCTCGACGAACAGTTCGCCTGGCGCAATGGTCGGGCCGTGCACGACGGCGTAGCCCAGTTCGCCGAACCAGGCGAGGGTCGCTTCTTCGACCGTTGATTCGACTACGCCGGCTGTCGTCACTGAGCGTTCCCCGTCACTTTATCCCGTCCTTTGCTTGCGGTTCGAGATAGCCGCTGCCGTGCTCGCCCTTGAGCCATGCGAGCGCATCCCGGTTGCGCTTCCAGGCGGGGCCAAGCTCTCGCCAGCAGACGACGGCTTCGCTGATTGCGCCGTGCTGATAGAGGTCGGGCATCCGGCGGGGCGGCTTCTTCTTGCCCGTCAAGAATGGCTCTACATGCAGGTTGCTCTTGCGCGCGCGACCGAGCGCGTGCGCTGCGCCGGGCAGGTCTCCCGCCAGGTACCGCTCCAGCACCCGGCCCCAGTCGAAGATGGCGCCGTCCTCGTCATATTCCTTGAACAGCCGGCGCGCGCCAACGAGGCTTCCCTGCTCCAGATAGCAGCCCAGCAGCAGGTAGCGCAGGCCGAGGTTGTCATTCGGGTTGAGCTCCAGCATGCCTTCGTAGTGGGCAACGGTCTCTTCCATGCGCCCGGCAGCGCGCAACTCGTCCGCCAGGCGGGCGCGGGCCCGCATGTAAGGACGCGTCTCCAGCAGTCCCCAGAACTCACCCCGGTTCTCCTGGAAGTAAGCTGCGCCCAATCGCTGCTCGCCCACGCTCACGATCTCCTGCAACTCTTCGATCAGCTCGTCCTGCGGTCCTCCCGCCGCGAGCGCCAGCAGGACGCGGGCGTCGAGGCAGCCAGGATCGAGCCGCACCGCGCGCAAGCCGAGCGAGAGCGCGTCTATGGCGTCGTCGCATTCTGTGGCCACCGCGCACAGCTCGCCGGCCAGCATCCGCCGCTCTTCCACGGTGCGGCCGGCGCCTGAGGCCTTGTCCAGGCCGGTTTCCATCGCGCCCAGGAATTCGAGGTAGGACTCGTGTTCACGCTGGCGGGCCGCGCGCTCGCGCTGTCGCTGCTCCGGAGTCTTAGCCATGGAGGGCTGCCTCCATCATCTTCTCTGCCTCCCGCACGCGGAGTTCGCCCGACAGCAGCCTGGGCAGGAGGGCGTCGCGAAGAGAAGCGAGAGTCTCATTTTCACGCAGGTTCAAGGCGATCCGCTGGTGCATTGGCGCGACAATCCCGGTGTACTGTTGCAGCTTGATGGCATCGGGAAGAAGAACGTCCATGCGGCTTAAGAATTCCCCCTTCACACGTTGATGGCTGCCAGACGTCCCAGTCACCATCGTCGCGAACTCCGACAGGAACGTGTCTGATGAACAAAGCCCGTACAAGTATTCTCGACTGACGTGCGTCGGTCGCAACACAAGGAATTCCGTGGAGGAAACCGCGCGTCGTTCGCGCGCAACGTCAGGCATCCACACGCGAGGAATACGCGGGTTAAGCTTCGACAATAGGACGCAATCGAGTGGCACAACGAACTTGTTGCTCTTGATGGCTGTCCCGAATTCCGCAACGGGCATACGTCTCTCGTCGTACGCCGGGATGCTGTAGTGCTCGAATATCTCCTGTGGAGAGTCAGACGGGTTTATTGCGCCGCGAGAGAGCATCGCAATTGTCGAAAACTTGGCTGTTTTCAAGCCGTTTGCAGAATCCACGAACCATGACTTGAAGAGCGCTCGGGCAATTGCCTCCAGCGTCTCGTTCGTCCGCCGGTTCAGCTCGATTTTGCCGTCCAACGCCCCGAGTACGCCCGCGATGGCCCGCTGCTCGTCCACCGGTGGAGCAGCGAGCGGAATACGATTCATGTTCGCCTGCGTCAGCTTCGGCATGGTCGAACCGGTCAGGTAGCCGCTCACGTCGGCGTGTGCGAGCACGTAGGCCAAAAACCGTGTGCTTGCCCGGGAATTTGCTCTGACTATATGTGCGTGGTTGTTGACCCAGAACTTGCCAGTCGCTAGAAACGCGATGGGGGTTTGTCGAGTTCGGAGGTTTTCACCGTCTTCCGCAATTAGCAAATACTCGCCGTGGAAGAGGTAGCCATCGACATGGTCGACGATTCCCGAAGCGCCGTAATAAGGGTACGAACCAGGCCGACGATCTCCCTGGCGAACCGGTACACGCACCGAGTCGTAATTCTCGACCAGGTTCCCAAACTGTTCGACCGACCATCCATCAGGCAGAGTCGTCGGTGTTACCGAAGCCGCGCCCTGCTTTCCGGCAGTCACTCGCCCGCCCCCGCTCTTAATGCCTTCGCGCCCGGCTCGCCGGGCTGGAATCCGATCCGCTTGCGTTCTTTCTTGGGCGGAGCCATCAATTCGCGTATCGCGTCGAAGACCACCTTGAACTGCTTGTCGTACTTCTGCTCCAGCTCCGCCAGCTTGCGGGCCATTTCTACGTGGCCGGCGAGGATCTCGCGCAAACGAATGAACGCGCGGACGACCTGGATGCTGGCCCGCACCGCGACCGGGCTGTTCAGGACGCTGGCCAGCATTACCGCCCCGTGCTCGGTGAAGGCATGGGCAAGGTGGGCGAGTATTTGAGTCGGCGGAGGTGGTCACAGTTTGTGACCACCTTGTCTCTTTCCTGCCGCGTCAGTTGAAACGTGAAGTCCGGCGGAAAGCGGCCGATGTTCCGCTTGACGGCCTGGTTCAGCGCCTTGGTGGTCGTCGCATAGACGACGGCAAGGTCCGTGTCGAGCATCACCTTGTGCCCGCGAAGCAGCAGGATGCGGGACTCGATGCCGCCGGCGACAACGAGTTTCTGCATCTTTGTCATCAGCCTGTCCTTAGATAACTTGAAGTGCCAAATTGGCACTTCAACAGCAATCTTCTTGAGTCACGATCTGTGATCTCAAGTCTGCGCGCCGGCTCTGGATCAAGCCGAGGCCGGCAGAAACTCGCGCACGTCCACCTGGACTCCTGCACGGGAGGCCTGCTCGGCGCGTTCCAGGAGCTGGCGGCTGAGCTCCGCGCTGACGTAGGCTTCCCCGCAATTCTGGCAAACTTCGGCGGGAACGCCCTTGAAGACCAGGGGCATTTCGCCGCGCTCCAGCGTGATGGCGGTCTTGCCGGGCCGGGTTTCGCCCACTTTGCAGACGACGCATTTCATGGCTTTCTCCGCTGCCGCATCAGGAGTCCGAAGCCCTTCCGGTTGCGACGAAGCTGCTGTTCCAGCCTGGTGCTTCGCCGGCCTGCGCTTCGCTTGGCCGGCTCCCGAATCGCGCCGTTTCAATCCTCGCCCAGTAGCATCTCGACCTCGCGGCGGAGCACCGGGAGCTTGGTTTGGACTACATCCCATACCAGGCGGTCGTCCACGTCCGCGTAGCCGTGGATCAGGATGTTCCGGAAAGCAACGATGCGGCGGTGCTCGCTGATGCGGGCCACAAGGCGTTCGTCAAAGCGGGCCAACTGCGCGAGCGCTTCACCAACGATCTCGAATTGGCGCTCGACAGCGGACCGCAGCATGGCGTTGGCGTGGTAGTCCGCAAACTGTTGTCCGGCGGTGAAATCGGCAATCCGCGCCGCTGCCTGCTGAAGGTCGTAGAGATACTTCCTGGCTTCAAGCCGCATAGAGCGGCGCCTTGGTTCGCTCCACAGCGTCACGGAAGTAGGGATTGCGAATGGCCGAGGCCACCACCAGGTCCACGGGCCGTTCGAAGAGTTCCTCCAGCGATTCGAGGAGGCCAAAGTAGGTGTCAGCGTAGCCACCATCTGCGAGCGGCCCAAACTCAACCAAGAAATCGATATCGCTCTCCCCAGGCCGGTCCTGGCCCGTCGCGGCGGAGCCGAAAAGTTCCAAACGGCGCACGCCATAGCGGCGGCAAAGGGCCTCTAGTTCGGCCCGGCGTTGCTCCAATTCTGGCTTCATGGCGTCTCCTCCTTCCTCATAGCATAGCCCAGGCCCGCAAGGTTTTTGCGGACCATCGCTTCGAGCTTCGCGGATTCTTCAAACTGCTCCGCCAGTGTGGCCGTCAGCCGCTTCATCTTCTCCTCGAACGGCTCGCCGTCGTCCACGACCTCCTCCGCGCCGACGTAGCGTCCCGGTGTAAGCACATAACCGTGCTGGCGAATCTCATCGAGCCCAATGCTCTTGCAGATGCCGGCAACGTCCTGGTACTCGCCTCCGTCCTTCTCGCTGCGCCACGCGTGATAGGTGCCGGCGATCCGCTGGGTTTCTTGGTCCGACAGCTCACGGTGCGTGCGATCCACCAGGTAGCCGAGCTTGCGGGCGTCAATGAAAAGCGTCTTGCCGCGGCGGTCGGAAAACTTGCCGTTTTTCTTCGTTCGCGCCAGGAACCACAGGCAGGCGGGGATTTGCGTGCCGTAAAAGAGCTGCGGCGGGAGCGCGATCATGCAGTCCACCAGATCGGCTTCGACGATCTTGCGGATTTCGCCTTCGCCGGACTGGTTCGACGACATGGACCCGTTCGCCAGGACGAAGCCGCCAATTCCGCCCGGCGAGAGGTGGTGGATGATGTGCTGCACCCAAGCGAAGTTCGCATTCGAAGCTGGCGGCGCGCCGTACTTCCAGCGCACGTCGCCCTTCAGGCCTTCACCGCCCCACTCGCTCATGTTGAATGGCGGATTCGCCAGGATCAAATCGGCCTTCAGGTCCTTGTGCAGGTCGTTGCGAAACGTATCGGCGTTATGCGGGCCGAGGTTTGCCTCGATGCCACGCAACGCAAGATTCATCTTGGCCAGGCGCCAGGTCGTCGGGTTCGATTCCTGCCCGTAAATGGAGATGTCGCCTAGGCGCCCACCGTGCTGGCGGATGAACTCCTCGCTTTGCACAAACATGCCGCTTGATCCGCAGCAAGGGTCATAAACGCGTCCCTTGTACGGCTCGATCATCTCGACCAATAGCTTTACGACGCAGCGAGGCGTATAGAACTCGCCGCCCTTCTTGCCTTCCGCGCTGGCGAACTGGCCGAGAAAGTACTCGTAAACGCGTCCGAGGACGTCCTTGGAGCGGTGCTCCTCGCCGCTGAGACCGATGGTGCCGATCAGGTCGATCAGCTCGCCGAGCCGCTGCTTGTCGAGCGCCGGCCGGGCGTAGTCCTCGGACAGAACCCCCTTGAGCTGCGGGTTCTCCTTCTCGATGGCAACCATCGCGTCATCGATGACCTTGCCGATGGTCGGCTGCTTGGCATTCTTTTGCAGGAAATCCCAACGGGCCTGCTTCGGGACCCAAAATACGTTCTCGGCGGCGTATTCGTCTCGGTCCTCGGGGTCGGCGCCCTCCTCTTTCAGCAGCGCGCGATGGCGCTCCTCGAAGGCATCGGAGATGTACTTCAGGAAGATCAGCCCCAGGGCGACGTGCTTGTACTCGGCGGCGTCCATGTGGCCGCGCATTTTGTCCGCCGCCTGCCACAGCTTCTGCTCGAATCCGAGGTTCGCCCCGTTGGAAGCAGGCTTCGCTCCTGTGTTTCCTCGCGCCATTGGCAAGTAACCTTCTGATAACAGGGAGTGAGTAGCTGTTTTTACCACGAATTGAGAGGCACGGCAGCCGTGATCCTCTGCGATTTCCGATTTCAGAACGGCAGTCCAAAAGCGATGGCTGGCAAGGCGTTAGCCAACACCGGCGATTCGCCTTAGAAGCCTTAAGGTCGAACCGCCTGCCGTTTCAGACACCCACCGGTGCCACAGCGTGAGTCAGACGTTGCAGGGGCATGGCGCAGTGCGCCACGAACGTTGGTCAGGCGCGCTGAACCCCGTTGGCTAGGAATCGGGAGCGAAATGGGCGGACCAAAATACGAACGCCCCCTTTGACGGGGGCGTTTCAGGTCACTAAATAGCGTTGCCTTACGACGAAAGCTTACAAGGAATACAGTCGGCAATCGCCGCTCAGATACACGAGCGCAGACTACCCCTTCGAAGATCTGTCGTCAAGGTGGACCATCATGGGGCCATCCAGACATTACAAGTTGGGACTCGACCTCGGATCGGCATCCATTGGTTGGGCAGTGGTTGTGCCCAGCGAGAGGGTCGTTGATTGTGGTGTTCGAGTTTTCGGTACCGGTGTAAACAGCGCCGTGTTCGAGAAGGGGCAAGAGGGTTCTTCGAACAATGTGGTGCGGCGGATGGCACGCCTTCAGCGGCGCCAACTATTTCAGGTCCCGCAATGAAAACACGCCGCCTGCGTGAAGTCTAAGCTCCGTTCTGAACCCAGTTGGGTGTCATCGATTCACCCAGTCGAGCGCATGGATTTCGTTGGAATGTAGAAGATGCAGGAGGATCGGTGAATCGTCGGGAGCTAAGCCTAACCAGTTGCCGAAGTCGCCGGGCATCTTCTCTACGGAAACGAGGCTTATTACCCTTTGGCGCCGTCCATCTGATATGCGTATGCGATCCACTACAGGTTTTCCACCTTCGAGGCTGTTCACATAAACAGATTTCGAGTCGCGCGACCAGTTGATGTTGTCGCCGGTTACCGCAGCGGCCAGGACCGTCCATTTCCGAGTTGCGAAATCCCACAGTACCAGCTGATGGTTCTCGGGTTGGAGCGCTGCTATGTACCTCCCGTCTCGTGACCAACGCGCGGTCCGAAAACCGTGCGAACCTGGGAGTATTTCAGAAGTCCTTGAAGCCAAGTCCAAGCGTCGGACCCAACACGCGTCACGCTCCTGGCACTCGACGTTGGCATAGACCAACGATCTGCCATCGGGCGACCATGTAGGCCCTCCCTGACCGTCATCGCCGATTGCTGCTTCCCTCGGCATGCCCCCATCCTTGCTGACGAGGAATATTCTCCACGGCTTGCCCGGCTCCTTTGCGGTGAACGCGACCTGGCGACCATCGGGCGACCAGGCGGAGAGTTCGACGCTCATGGGAGGCGCCGTTAACCGCAACGCTTCCGTTCCGTCCTCTCGGCTGCGCCACAGGGCGCCGTCCAGACTGCTACCGTCCAGAGTGCTGACATAAGTAATCCACTGCCCGTCTTGTGAAAAGGATATGTAGTTGCCTGACAGTCCAGGAAGAAAGGTTTGAAATGCCATCTGCTTCACATCAAACTTAAGCAATTCGCCGCGATGAGGCGAGTTTGCAATCAGAAGGTAGAGTCGATCGCCCGCTTTGGCAGGGGCCAGCCCCCCGATTGCCCCGATTCTCAGCGGGAGTTCTCCCCGGTTTCGGATCCATGGGGCCAGCGCCCTTGGTTGCGGCTGCACAACTAAAGTGGGCTGGCCATCGCCATTCGTTCGCACGTACGCAAAGGCAGTGCCATCCCGTGTCCACGCCCAATCTTCGCAGCAGCCTTGGTCCAGAGGCAGCCTCGAGGCAGGAGGTGTCATGGCCCCCGAGCCTATCTCAATTTCCCACGCTGAGGCACTTTGTGCCGCCGAGCCGTCGGTTGGGCGCAAGAGGAACCGCAACCGCGTACCGTTGGGAGACCATTCAAGCTGGACTGGGGTTATGGTGAACGTCCCCAAAGGCTTCTCGCCGGAGCCATTTGCATTGGATACAAAGAGGCTCGTCCCCCTGGAATAAGCAATTTGGTGATTGTCGGGAGACCAACGAGCCGTATGGCACATAAGGCTCCCGACCCGGTGAGGCACACCTCCTTGCGCTGGAATGATCCAGAGCTGCCTCTCCGCTTCCACGCTATCGTATGACGTAACCAGCAGGTCCAGGCCATCGGCGGAAACGTCCTGAAGACGAACATTGGGAAACGGCGTATCAATTCGACGAATTGGACCGCCGCGAACAGGACGTGATGCCAATATCTCGCGATTGCCTTCGAACTCGCTGAAGTAAAGCGCTACGCCGTCGCTGCGGAGCGCAGTTTTCCACCGACCGTCATCCGTCAGCCGGACCAACTTGTCGACGCGGAGCGCTCCCGACGCGCGAGGAATCAGGGCTAGAATTTCGACGGCCAATCCGAGAATCAAGACCAAGGCGCCGCAGGCAGCAAGCCATATCCAATTGCGGCGACGAGACAACGAGAAGCGCGATGGGAGAAGCTCAGGCTTCGAACCATCCGCGAGCGCTACAACAGCGCGCGGCTGTTCCGATGCGTCGTTCGACTCATCGGCGGCGTCAAGAGCTAGTTTCGACCGATCCTGACTGGTTAGCCACGCGTCGATCTCATCCGTGTAAGCGAAGACTGCCCGCCGCTTTCCCCCAGGAACTTGGTGAACGGGGAGGCCTTGGGTTTCAGCCCACCGGGTAACTGTACGCACATGCCGCGACAGATACTCGGCGATTGATTTCCAGGAATCGAGACGAGTTCTCGGGGCTGGACCCATCGGTGGTGCCTCTTCAGCCGGGCCGGGGCCTCCGTGTCAGCATTTGTCCGCTATTGCCAGCTTTGACCGGTTGCAAGAGCCTAACACGGCCGGGTAAGAAAAAGCGCGTATTGGTGTACCCGATCTGGCTGATTCTAGAGGCAGTACAGGGCACCGGGGAATGAAGATACCCAATCGCTCCACCGAAACTGGTAAAGACGATTGCCAGGGGCCAATGTGTGGGGGGGTGATTGGGGCTTTTTCTTCGCTTGCTTGTTGTGGTGTCAGTCGTAGCTGCCGCCCAGGAGACGCCGGACAACGATGCGATAATAAATCCGGCCTCCAGTAGCCGCCGTGAGATAGGAGACACATTGAAAGCTTGCTTAAGAGTTCTGCCGTTGGTGCTCGCTGTCTTCGCGATTGCTGAGGAATATCTAACTAACGATTCGATCCTAAGGATGGTCAAGTCTGGCTTGAGTGATGACCTCATTGCGAGTATCGTGCACAACCAGCCGGGCAGGTATTCCTTAACCCCAGATGACATAGCGAAGCTCAGGCAGGCGGGTGTCTCCGAAAGGATAACTACTGCGATGGCGGGCAAGCTCATTATCGCGAGTCCTGGGTTGAAGATCGAGCCCAAGACGCCGGTTCGATTGAGTGTCGACGAGCCAGTGTCGTCCAAGTTCGCAAAGGCAGGCGATACATTCAAGCTCGTTGTCGCGGAAGATGTGGCGATCAATGGTCATGTGGTGATCGCTAAAGGTGCGGCTGCGTCTGGCCGCATCATCACCGCTGAGAAAAGGGTTTTTACCGGGGGCAACGGCAAGTTGGAAGTTTCTGTCGACTCGGTGAGAGCTGTTGACGGCCGGAATATCCCCATTGACGGGCGCGTAAGCGTTGGCGGAGGGGAGTCTGGTTTTGGCAGAACAGGAAAGAATGTACAGATTGAGAGGGGGCAAATTATCAATGCTGTCGTTTCTGCTGAAACAACTGTCGCGATACCGGAGCCCCCACAGTGAATACGAGCAGGCAGAGTTGTTACCGGTGGTGGAAAGAAAAGCCACAACTCGCATCGAGAATTAATGGAGATGGAGTGGCTTTGAATGCCGTAAGAGAAGTGGCCAGGAGGCACCGGAACGTGCCGCTAAGCGCGGCATTCATCGTGCTGGTCAGTCTGGGTTCGTGGGCCATACCGGATCAATCCGGCCGCCTGGAGGAGGCGCTCAAAGCCAGGTACGAACTCACGAAGACCGGGATTGACCGAGTGCGGATCACTCAGGCTGGCACCGTGCTCGTCGTGCGCCAGGATGGGATCAGCGCCGACCTGGCGAGTGATTTTACTTTTCTAAACAACAAAGTGACTGGCGGCCGCATCGCCCAAGCGGGCGGCCTCGTTGCGGCACTCCAAGACAAGGAAACGAGCCGCGTTCTGAAGGCGGGTGAGAAAGTATATGTCTTTAAGATTGAGGTCAAAACCGACGAAATCCGCTTTTTCCTCCTTACCTGCGATACCGCTTCGGTGACTGTGAAAGGCTCAACCAAGCAGACGCGCTATAAGGCGTTGCTGTCCTTTCAATTCCCGAAGGGCTTCCTGGAGGCCACTGACGCTGACACGGTGAAGAAAGCGATCGACGCTGTCGTGGTGCCGGAGGCAGAGGCGCAAGCGTCAAACACAAAGACAATCGAACTGGGCCAAACGCAGCAACAAGTAGAGGCGGCCTTAGGCAGGCCGGATCGAATCGTCAACCTTGGGCAAAAGCAAATCTACGTTTACAAGGACATGAAGGTCGTGTTCGTAGACGGGAAAGTGACCGATGTTCAATGACGCGGCGGAGCTTGATCCTTTGGGTGAAGAGAATTCTTGTTTTTACAGCCTTCTTTGTTTCATCTAGCGCCACTACGATCGCCACCGCGTCAACGATTGCCGCCCCCGCGATAGCCGCAATCAGCCCTTCCACCGTTCAGGCAGGTTCGACCGGGCTTACGCTGACAGTTTACGGGGTGAATTTTACTCCGCAGTCTGTCATTCAACTGAACCTCGCCAGTCGCTCAACGACATTTGTCAGCGATACGCAGTTAACCACGTCCGTCTCACCGTCCGACATCGCGTCTCCAGGGACGATCGCCATCAGTGTCAATACCTCCGCTCCGGGCGGAGGTACGTCTGCAAGTCTGCAACTGATTGTTGCAGCTTCAGCGACGACGATTGGCATCCCCCCTCCGGGGGCGGTTGTGAAGTATGTGCCGCACATCGTGAGCGGCGGCGGATTCGTGACAAAGCTCACGCTTATCAACTTGACCAATAGTAACAATCAGGTGTGGATTGACTACCTGAGTCAAAGCGGTTCACTGATCAAGAGCGATGGCTATCTTCTCGCCCCGGCGGCGACCCTGCGGCTTTCCACTGCAGAGTCGGATCGTTCGGGGCCACTGGCGATCAAGTGGGCGGCAATTGGAGCACAAAGTGCGATAGGTGTGAACGCGTTCTTCGAGTTCGCCGGAAATTCAAGTGCGTCACCGGTGCCGACCAATACCATCGGCTTTAATGACGCAACGCCACTGAGCAGCTTCACTATTCCGATTGAGCTCGAACCTGCTCCGCCGGGCGGGATTTCACGAACGGTTGGGCTGGCCCTTGCGAACACCTCCGCCAGTCAGAACACCGTGACGCTCGACCTCGTTGATTCACCTGGCATCACGCGGGCGACGCAATCCTTGGCCTTGCCGCCGTTCGGTCAGGCAACCATCGACCTCGCAAATGTGCCAGCCTTCAAGTCAGTACTTCCAGCAGCCAATTTCATCGGAACCCTGACAGTTTCATCCACTGGCCCAGTCGCATCAATTGCCTTGGGCGACGCCCAAGGGCCCTTTTTTGGCACGCCACCGGTCGCAGTGGGCCGCACTGGACAAATTGCCATACCTCACATAGTCAGTGGCGGCGGCTTTGTTACCAAGCTGACGCTGTTCGATCTGTCCGGCGTTCAAAATCTTCTTGATATGAAATTCTTCGATGCGACGGGGACGCTGCTTCAAGACCAAGCAGTGCAGCTCGCGGGCCACGGGGCCGTGCGTGTCTCGACTTCTGAAGCCGACCGATTCGGGCCGCAACAAGAGAAGTGGGCGCTGATCACGGCGCCTAACCCGGCGGCAGTTAACCTCTTCTTCGAGTATCAGGACCCAAACACACATCAAGTGGTCAATACCGTGGGCTTTAACGATAGCCCGCCCGTTACGGACTTCACCATTCCAGTTGAGTTCAACCCCCTTGGTCGAACCGTTGGCCTTGCGCTAGCCAACGCATCCGGCTCTCCAGCCGCCATCACTCTTGATCTCTTGGACCAGTCCGGACAGGTGCTGGCCAGTGCCCCCCTTTCTATCGCGAACAACACACAGATAGTGACTGACCTGTCCAGCACTCCGGCCTTCAAGTCAGCGCTGCCCTCCTCCAACTTCGTGGGTTCAGTGACGATCAGCTCCTCATCGCCTCTTTCAGGAATTGCGTTGGGTGATGATTTCGGCCCCTTTTATTCCACTCCAATCATGGCTGGCCGAGCGAGCGCAACGCCAAGTGCGACGCCCCTCCCTAACACCAAGGTAGTACCCAATAGCGACATCCAAACCTTCATCATTTCCAACGATGGAACTACACTGACATTCTCGGTTTCGAGTTCCTTCGCGCAAGGCATCCGCGTCGGCGACATTTTGGTTGCTGGCCCGACCGCCGCCCTGCCTACGGGCTTACTAGTGCGGGTTCTGTCAATCACTCGGGTCGGCGACCAATTGATCTTGACAGTTCAACCGGCAACGCTCCAAGAAGCCTTCGCTGATCTCAGATTTGATATCGAACAGCCGCTGACACCTGACACTCTCACGCTGACCAGCGCTCAACCCGGGATCAACGTGTTTGCCGTGTCGCCGGCTCGGAGGGATGCCGTCGCCGGATCAGAGCTACCCCCCAATGCATGCGATGGCAGCCCCGTCACACTGGTGCAAATGCTGGATGTCCCCCTTGCGGGAGACCCCTCTAACCCTGATGTAAGACTCAACGGCGAGTTGGAGCTATGCCCGATACTGCAGTTCCACTACGGCCTTCTCGCGAGGTTTGTCTCAGTGGCCGTGGGCCTGGGAGAGCACACGAGGATTGCTGTCACTGGCAAGCTCGGAACAGAATTAAGCCTCAAGAAGGACCTGGCAACGTTCAAGGGGCCACCGATACCCGTGGGCACCACGGGTGTAACAATCACCCCTGTAATACGGCCCTTTGTGAAGATTGATGGTGCCGTTAGTGCAAGCTTTTCTGTCGCGGTGAATCAAAACGCTTCCGGAACCGTAGGCCTTTCCTACGTGGCGGGCAAAGTCACGCCAATCAATTCATTTACACATGGCTTCTCCATTGAGCCACCTCAGTTAGAAGCAGGCATCAGCGCGAAGGCGGCCGCAGGTGCCGAATTCGACCTGGTGTTGGGTGCCAGCGTAATCCCAGACAGGCTGGCAAGCGCAACAGCCCATGTTACCGTTAGCCCGTTCATCCAATGGAAATCTGACCCTCTTGCCAATCCATGGTGGACCCTTGATGCCGGAGTAGATGGTGAGGTCGGCGTCTCGGCGACACTGTTGTTCTTCACGGCAGATGCTGTACAAGAGTTTGACCCGATCTTTTCGGAGTCAATCGCGAAGGCTCCGGGGCCGCTCATCCCCGTGTCGGTCATACTCGCGGGCACATTGCCCTCTTCCATCGTCTCCTCGAGCGCGCCCCAGCAGATTACCTTCTTCGGTTCAGGGTTTGGCCCGAATCTCACCGTCATTCTCTGCTCTAGCACGCTGTGCTCGCAGTTCAGCACCATCCCTACCGACACTGCGCATGTTTCGGTCACCACAATCTTAACTCCGGGTCCCTGGACAGCACAGATCGTAAATGCCGATCACAGCACATCCTCTCTTCTCAAATTCACTGTCCAAAACGCCACTCAGGTTGTGATCACCGACGTTAAGCCCACTCCGCTAATTGCGTCTCTCAATGACCAGCAGGTTACTTTCTCTGGCAGCGGGTTCCCACCGAACTTGGGAGTTCTGCTCTGCCGGAGCTCATTCTGCTTTCCCCCATTGTCCGGAGCTCAGATACTTTCCGTTTCCCCTGATGGAAGACAACTCGTTGCCCTGGCAAAACTTTCCGGGCCCGGCCCCTGGACCGCACAGGTGGCCACTTCCGACGGATCCAAGTCCAACGTTTTCGCGTTCACCGTCCGGGCACTCATCGCGGCAACTGTTACCCCAGCCAGCGGAATTGTGAATCAGACTCAATTCACCGTGTCCGGAACAGGCGCGTCGAACAGTGGACTTGTTGCAGGGGTGAGCACGTGGCCGGATGGAAGCGTTCACAACCTCACCGCGCAGGCAGACTCTCAAGGGAACTTTACGTTTCCACCATTCACGCGGAGCCTCGCTGGGACGTACACGGAAACCTATACCGATACCGCCGGCGGCGTGAAGGCGGCGCCAGTAAGCTACACGGTTGCAAGTGCTCAGTCCGCCGCGACCATCACAGACATCAATCCCAGAACGCCGATCGCCTCGCCCGCCAGCCAGCCGATCACGATATTCGGGAGTGGCTTCCAAACGGGTCTGGCGATCAATTTGACCAACGGTACTTTGAACCCAATAATTGCTCCAACGATTACGCCTTCGCAGGTCCAGTTTTCCGCTGTGTTTGCCACCGCAGGAAGTGCATCCGTGCAGGTAGTGAATCCGGGTGGGAGCCCCTCCAACATCCTTCCCTTTACCGTTGGTCCGGCCGCGAACCTGCCGGCGCCTTCGATCAGCTTCATCACGCCGACCACGATGACGGCCTCGACGACGGCGCTGACCACCTTGACGGTCAACGGGAGCAACTTCTCGATCAGCGGCGGGCACCTGCAGTTTA
>Ga0070741_10003308_pt1 | contig 40378 bp, 36 predicted proteins | sample Coa_R1_4_FD_66440 | JGI IMG/M metagenome (GOLD analysis project Ga0070741, IMG submission 66440) | Surface soil microbial communities from Centralia Pennsylvania, which are recovering from an underground coalmine fire - Coalmine... | ecosystem: Environmental > Terrestrial > Soil > Unclassified ...
GGTGTCTTTAGGTGCGACTTACCCCCAGTCTTTTGTGTAGCTTGACGCTGATTCGGGGTGGCCCGTAACATCCAAGCTTGGTTACCAAAGGGATGTCCGGCCCAACCGCTTTTCCTGCGCAAGAACCTGCAAAGTTCCGAGTCCGGTTTGCTCCGTCCCCCACTGGCTACCTGCACGTTGGTGGCGCGCGCACTGCGCTTTTCAACTGGCTTTTCGCGCGGCACTTCGAGGGAACTCTGATTTTGCGCGTCGAGGACACCGACCTGGAGCGCTCAACCCCGGAAATGGTTGACGGAATTCTCCAAGGCCTTCGCTGGTTGGGCATCAATTGGGATGACGGGCCGTACTATCAAACGCAACGCACTGATCTCTACCGCGCTGCCGCGGCAAAACTTATTGCTTCAGGCGCAGCTTATTACTGCTTTTGTACGCGGGAGGAACTGGAGCAGCGGCGGGCTAAGGCCGCTGAAGAAGGCCGACCACCGAGGTACGAAGGAACTTGTCGCCAGCTGGACCGGGCTGAGGCCCTCCGCCGCAAGTCAGCGGGCGACCCTGCTGTTGTGCGGTTTGCGGTTCCCGAAACCGGGAGCACCTCCTTTGATGACGCGGTGTTTGGCAATGTCGAATTCTCAAATTTCGAGCTCGAGGACTTTGTGCTCCTTCGTTCGGACGGGTCGCCTACGTATCATCTCAGCGTGGTGGCGGACGACATCGACCTCCGCATCACGCATGTCATCCGCGGCGCCGACCACATTTCGAATACGCCCAAGCAGGTCTTGCTCTATCAGGCGCTTGGCTCTCCTTTGCCCACGTTTGCTCACGTCCCTTTAATTCTCGGTGCAGACAAGACTCGCCTGAGCAAACGTCACGGCGCAACCAGCGTTATGGCCTATCGTGATGAAGGAATCGTCCCTGAGGCGTTTCGCAACTTCCTCGCGCTTCTGGGCTGGACCCCTCCTGAAGGCACGCCCGAGGTCCTTGGCGATGCGGAACTGATTCGGTTATTCAGCCTTGACGCTATTTCGCGTTCTAACGCCGTGTTTGATCGCGCCAAGCTCGACTGGTTCAATACGGAATATATTCGCGCGTATTCGGCCGATCGGCTATTACCTCTGATCGAAGAGGAATGGAACAAAGTCGGACTTGTACCCGTGAACAATGACCGCAGCTCGCTCCTCTCCACCGTGGATCTTCTCAAGCCGCGCGCGCGGAGTTTGAAGGATTTCGCCAGTTCATTTCGGGCATTCTTCAGCGATGACTTTGAACCTGATCCGGCCGCGATCGAGAAATTTCTGAAGGATGAAAACGTTCGTCACCTCCTTGTTGAACTCGCGACTCGCTACGAGAAAGCCGTAGACTTCAACGAGCAGGAAGCAGAGAAAATACTTCGCGACTTTGCAGCCGAAAAAGGCTTGAAGGCCGGGGCGCTGATCAACGGTGCCCGCGTCGCCCTCACCGGACAAGGCGTGGCCCCGAGCTTATTTGCAGTTATGTGTGCCATTGGAAAGGCGCGCACCGTCGCCCGGCTGAAGGCAGCGGAACACATCTCAGTTGCGCACCTGGGCAGTAGAACGTGACGCCAACTTTGCCCAGCGAAGTGGGCGTTTATCATTCCTCCAATGCGTAATCCACTGCGCAGCGACAGCCCAAAATTCTTGCTCTGTGTCGTAGCAGCATTGCTGGCGTTTGTGGTGCAATCCGGCGAGTTGGGCTCTGCGGATACCATGCACCGCTTGCAAACGGCACATTCTTTCTGGACTTCCGAACCGCCTGTTTTCCCTAATGAATACCCTGAGTTCGGCGTGCACGGCCGGGGTGGCAAGCTTTACGACTGGTATGGCATTGGCCAACCGTTACTGATGTTGCCATTCGATATCGTGGGCTCCTATTTGGAAGATCTGCCGATCTTCTCCGATTACGGCGGGAGCGACCCAACCGTCCGGAACATTTTTGTCAGTTACGCAGTCAACATTCTGCTCAGCGTTCTCACTGCTCTGGTCTGCTTTCGTTTTTTGCAGCTGCTGGGATTCTCGGTTCCGCATTCTGTCGCCGGAGCGCTCGCGCTTCTGTTCTGCACCACCCACCTGCATTACACGCAGAACATGATGGAGAACAACTACATTTGTCTGCTTACGCTGACCGGATTCTGCTACCAGTTCGAATGGTTGCGCACGGGAAGCCGAAGAGCGCTGGTCATTGGCTCAGCCGCCTTCGGATTGAACCTGCTGACACGTTTGACTACTGCTCTCGATTTGTTCTTTGGCGGAGTCTTCCTCTTATTGATCCTTTGGCTCGAGCAGGTGGAACCAGGCGAGCTCTGGCGGAAATTTGCGGCCTACGCGAAGATAGCTCTGCCGGTCTACCTTGCGTTTTTCGCCATCGATCGCCTGTATCAGTTTTATCGATTTGGTACTTGGACGGACACCTACGTTCACTACTTCACAATCGAACACCGGTTGCACGATCCCTCACTCCCGGCGAAATATCCGTGGGAGACGCCATTTCACGTGGGCTTCCTGGGGCCGCTGATAACACGCGACAAGTCCATATTTCTGTTCGACCCGCTGACCGTGCTCACAATTCTCGTCGTTCTATTTGGCTGGAAGAAGTTCAGTCCCGCGATCAAGGCTTACATGGTTGCTGCGCTTTTGCTAGTCCTTGGCTACATCTGCTTGTACGCGCGCTACACGGTATGGAGCGGCGATTTTGCCTGGGGAGACCGTTACGTCTCGACCGCGGTCGAACTTGCAGGGTTCATTTCAGTTCCAATTTTGCTGAGGTATCGCGTGGAGTTGGGTCCCATGGTGTGGCGGCTGGAAACTCTCATTGTCGCAGTCAGTCTGGTTGTTCAGCTCGCATCAATTGTCTTCTGGATGCCGCTTGAAATCTATCAATCCGACGACCTCGGCCATCCGCAATTCATCATCTGGCTGCGCTTCAAGAACATCGTCGCATTTGCGCTCGGAAAGATGGACGCCTGGGGCCTGAATACCGATTCCATGACTTATGACCAATGGGACTACCAGCATGTAACCACGTGGAACTTCCTGCCATTTGTGCTGCGAAGAATAGGAGCTGCGCCCAGGTGGGTGGTCGATCTATCGTTTGTTGTGTGGTTGGTCGGGATTGCGGCTTTGCTGGCTACATTGAGTTGGCTTGGTAGAAAACTACATAATAATGGTAGAATTCTACCATGAGCCTGAATATTAAAAATGAAGAGACCCACCGCCTTGTTCAGGAACTCGCGAGCCTCACCGGCGAGAGCATGACTACCGCGGTGACCGAGGCTGTGCGCGAACGATTGACTCGAGTCAAAAGCAAAGGCATGGCGGAGCGGATCATGAAGATCAGCCGGGAATGCGGTGCACGTCTCAAGGGCAAACCTTTGCCCGACCATGGCGAGTTGCTCTATGACGAAAAGGGACTGCCCAAGTGATCTTGGACACCTCTGTTGTTGTCGCAATTCTAGGTGCGGAGCACGACGCGAAATTATTTGCCGAGGCCATCGCCAAGGCTCTTGAGCGCCGAATGTCTGCCGTGGCTTACATGGAGGCCGGTATAGTATTAGATTCCCGGCGGGACGTCGCCCTGAGCCGAGGGCTGGATGACTTTGTTCGCAATGCGCGAGTTGTCATCGAGCCCGTCACAGCAGAACAAGCGAGGTTGGCACGCGAAGCTTACCGCGACTTTGGCAAAGGCAGGCATCGGGCCGGACTCAATTTTGGGGACTGCTTTGGCTATGCCCTTGCGAAAGACAAGGGTGAGCCCCTGTTATTCAAGGGCGACGACTTTCGAATGACCGACGTAGAGGTCGCGGAATATTGATTTCGGCTCGTGCCAATTCGGGTGGCGACTATCGCCTACTCCACAGTCACCGACTTCGCCAGGTTCCTCGGTTGGTCCACATCGCATCCGCGCCGCACAGCGATGTGATATGCCAGCAACTGCAGCGGCACAATCTCAAGAATTGGCAGCAATTCCTCCGGCGCTGGGGGCACATAAATAACGTGGTCCGCGGCTTCGGCTATTTCATCGTCTCCCTCGGTTGCCAGAGCGATCACTTGCCCGGACCGTGCCTTCACTTCCTTCAGATTTGAAATCGTCTTTTCATAACGCACCATCGACAGTGCGTCTTTCGGATCGCGCGTCGCGATGATTACCACCGGCAGATTTTCATCAATGAGCGCATTTGGCCCATGCTTCATTTCGCCGGCCGGATATCCCTCGGCGTGAATGTAAGAAATTTCCTTCAACTTCAGCGCACCTTCAAGTGCGATCGGATAATGAATGCCGCGACCAAGAAAGAGAAAATCCTGCGAGCGGACGTACTGCTTCGCCAGGTCTTCGCAGTCTTCTTCATGAGTGAGCAGGTGCTCGAGTTTTCCCGGCATTCGGGCCAGTTCCTGGATAGCATCTCGCGCCTCGTCAGCCGAAAGCGCGCCGCGAATCTGGCCCAGATAAAGAGCAAAGATGTACAGCGCGGTCAGTTGGGCGGTAAACGCTTTGGTTGACGCGACACCAATCTCCGGTCCTGCATGCGTATAGACCGTGCCCGCAGCCTCGCGCGTGATCATGGATCCCACGACGTTGCAGATTGCCAGCGTTTTCGATCCTTTAGCTTTTGCCTCGCGCTGTGCGGCGATCGTGTCCGCCGTCTCTCCGGATTGCGAGATCACCAGCGTGATCGTCTCCGCAGGAACAATTGGATCGCGATATCGCCATTCGCTGGCGTAGTCGACTTCCACGGGAATCCGCGCCAGCCGTTCGATCATGAACTTGCCGGCCTGACCTGCGTGCCAACTCGTGCCGCAGGCAGCGATATTGATCTTCTTCGCGGCACGAAACTCGGCTTCGGTAATTTCCATTTCATCCAGAAACACCTGCCCAGTTTCTTGCGAGACCCTGCCCAGCGTGGTATCACGAACAGCGCGCGGCTGCTCGTAAATTTCCTTGAGCATGAAGTGCTTGAAGCCGCCCTTTTCCGCCATGATCGGGTCCCAGGTGACGTGCTGCACCTGGCGCACAATGGGCTGGCCGTTGAAGTCGGAAAGGCGAACGCCTTCAGGAGTGATTACCGCGAGGTCTCCGTCTGCCAGGAAGAACAAATCGCGTGTGTGATACAAAATCGCCGGCACATCGGACGCGACAAAGTATTCGTCTTTTCCGAGCCCTATTACTGCCGGTGGGCCATTGCGTGCGGCGACAATCTTGTTCGGTTCGTCAACTGAGATCACCGCCAGCGCGAACACTCCCGTCAACTGAACCACCGTCTTCCGCACTGCTTCTTCGAGCGAGGGGCGGTGTCCATTTCGCGCTTGAAGAAAATACTTCTCAATCATGTGCGCCACGATCTCGGTGTCAGTCTCGGTTGTGAACTTGTGGCCTTCCTCGGCGAGCTTTTTCTTCAATGAAACGTAGTTTTCGATGATTCCGTTGTGGACCACCACCACTTTGCCGGTGCAGTCGCGGTGAGGATGGGCATTTTCTTCGGTAGGACGGCCGTGCGTGGCCCAGCGCGTGTGCCCAATTCCGTAGGTGCCGTCGAGCGGCTTGAGCCGAATTACTTCTTCCAGATTCCTGAGTTTGCCTTCGGCCCGGCGAATCTGCAATCCATCTCCGTTGCCGCAGACCGCGATTCCCGCTGAGTCATAGCCGCGATATTCCAGTCGCCTCAGCCCATCCAGAATGACTGGTACTACCCTTTTCTTGCCGACGTACCCCACAATTCCGCACATATGAGCCAGCTCCCAGTTAGGCCGCTTCGAGGACGTTAACTAATCACTCTTCAATCGAGTACCGGAACTCTTCGATCACGGGATTGGTCAGGACCTCGCGCGCGATGCGCCCTACGGCGCTCTCCGCCTGCGATTTATCAAGACCGCCATCAAGGGTCAGTTCAAAAAACTTGCCCTGACGCACGTCCTTCAATCCCTGGTACCCGAGTTTTTGGAGCGCACCCTGGATAGTCTTACCCTGAGGATCCAGAACGCTCCGCTTCAGCGAAACGTACACGTAAGCTTTCATTGGGGGATTGTGATTGATTATACGGCAATAGACGGTTGCGACGAACCAATAAACTCGGCGCCTCCGCGCTTTGAAGCCTGGAAGGTCCAAACTACCCTTGCGAAAGCGTCTTCCTGCCCGTTGGACTAAAAAAACGGGCAATATACCCCAACCAGCGGGCCTTAGCAAGGGATTTCGGCACCACGAAGCAGGCGTCCAGCAGCCAGTTTGCAAAAAAAAACGCTTGTAAGCTGAAGTGGTTCTCGTGTTATTTATTCTCTTAACAGCAAGACCTTTGCATCGAGGGGAATTGTGGGGAACGATGCAACAGGTTTCACAGCGCCATAGGGATCCTGGTCCACTCCCAGCAGTTGGTGAGTTTTCTCGCCGATATAAGGTCCTTCTACACGCCGCCGATGCAGTGGCGCGACGTCGTTTTCCCGATCTATTGCAGGAGTTATCCAAGCTTCTTCACGAGCTCTTCGAGTTCAACTTCCTGAACTACGCACTACACGACGCGAGCAGCGAATCGATGCGCATTTACCTGCTTGGTTCGGTAGGCGCACCGCCCAGTGTTCCACTAGAGATTCCCTTGGAAGAGTCTCCGGGGGGCTGGTCCTGGATGCATCAGCAACCTCTCGTGATATCTGACATACGCCTTGAATCCCGGTTTCGTGCGGTTTTGGACTTGTACGAAAGCAAGGGATTCCGCTCGCTCATGGTCATGCCGATGAGCACAGCTCGCCGCCGTCTTGGCACGTTGGCGTTCGGCAGCAGTCAGACAGTCCACTACGATGCCGAAGTCGTGCACTTTTTGGAACGGCTTGCTGGTTTGGTGGGATTGGCCCTCGAAAACTCACAATTTCTGGAGGAATCTTTTCTCAAAGCAACAAGTCATGAGCAACGTCAGTTGCAGGAACTTTCAGAAATGCGTCTTCAGCTACTCCATCAGAGCGAGGAAGCTTACGAGAATCTGCGCAGGGCCCGCGAACAGTTAGAAACGATTGTCGAAATCCAAAGTGGACTGGTTGCCTCACGTCTTGAGCTGCCTAAGATGTTCCCGGCCATAGCGAAGTCCCTGCGAAAAGCCATCCCTCACGATGCCGCCTTTGTAACACTCTGGCACGCTAAGGAGAGCGAGTTCGAGCTCTACGCTGCGGAACCTGAGGAGCTGAGGGTCCGCTTACAACCGCCTCGTCTCAAAGTTACGAACACTCTCACGGCGGAGATCTTGGCACGCTCAAGCCAGGGCCAGATTGTCCGCCGTAAAGAACTGGAGGAGCAATCTGCCCGCTTTGCCCACCTGCGTATACCTCTGGAAGCGGGCCTGGTCACCTGGTGCGTCTTGCCAATGCAGTCGCGAAACAGGATGGTTGGGGTTTTCTATGTTGGAAGTCAAAGTGAAAATGCCTTCATTGAACGCGACCTCGAACTTCTTCGGCAACTGGCTGGAGCCATGGCTTTTTTTGTGGAAAATTCTCAGGCCCGTACTGCTTTCGAGATCGAAAAAGAACGGTTGAATATTCTGCTCGAGGTGAGCCGCACGCTTACCTCCACTCTCGATTGGAAGAAGCTATTTCAGGATATTTCCTCTTGCATCCGCAGGCTGACGGCGCAGGACTATTCCTTTATCGCGCTTTACGACCCGGCGAGCGATCGCATGCGCTCTTATTCGCTGGATTTTCCGGAGCGCAGGGGCGCTGTTAACGATGAAAATTCTGCTGAGGTCGCAAAGTGTCCCACGGGAATTGCCTACCAGGCAAAGCAAACCAGGATATTCACGCGAAGCGAATTGGAGAAATTGGAATGTCAGCTTACCGAGCGGTTGTTGCAGGAGGGAGTGCAAACCATGTGTTGTGTGCCGCTAAATGGCACGGGCCGCACCCTGGGTAGCCTGGCCATTGCCAGCACGAAACCCGAGCCCATTCCGGAGGATGAGATCGAGGTGTTGCAACAGTTAGCTCCTCAGATCGCAATCGCGATCGACAACGCTCGCGCCTACGGAGAGATTTCGTCCCTCAAAGACAAGCTGGCAAAGGAAAAAATTTATCTCGAACAGGAGATCCGGGACACGTTGAATTTCGAAGAAGTCGTCGGCCAGAGTGCCGCCCTGAAGCTGGTCGTGGAGCAGGTCAAAACCGTTGCTCCCAGTACGGCAACTGTGTTGATACTGGGTGAAACCGGAACTGGGAAGGAACTCATTGCTCGCGCCATCCATCGATTGAGCTCTCGCGCGCCGGGAAACTTTGTCAAGGTCAACTGTGCTGCCATACCCACCGGCTTGCTGGAAAGCGAATTGTTTGGTCACGAAAAAGGAGCTTTTACCGGAGCTGTCAGTCAAAAAATAGGCAGGTTGGAACTGGCGGACAAAGGCACTCTGTTCCTGGATGAAGTCGGCGAGATTCCTCCCGAATTACAGCCGAAGCTGCTGCGCGTCCTACAGGACCAGGAGTTTGAGCGGCTTGGTGGTACACGAACGATCCGCGTGAATGTGCGTGTTCTCGCCGCAACCAACCGTGATCTCTCCCGCGCCGTCAGCGAACACGAATTTCGCGCCGACCTTTATTACCGCTTGCACGTCTTTCCAATCCGTCTTCCCGCGCTTCGTGACCGGCCAGGAGACATCCCTTTGCTCGTCCACTATTTCGTGCAGAAATTTGCCCGGCGCATGAACAAACAGATCCAGGAAATTTCTGCCGAGGCAATGGCCGCACTGGAGCAATGGCACTGGCCGGGAAATATTCGCGAGCTGGAAAACTTCATTGAGAGGTCGGTGATCTTGACGGAGGGCGCCACGCTGCGCGTCCCCATCGGTGAATTGCAAGGGATTACACCTGCAGAAGATCAAGCGTCACTAACAAACGTCGGCGCTGGCGTAGACGCGACCCTTGAACAGTTAGAACGCGAATACATTGTGAAGGTGTTGCGCAAGTCGGGCGGGGTCATCGCCGGTTCACGCGGCGCGGCAGCGCGGCTGGGAATGAAGCGCACGACGCTACAATCCAAAATTCACCGGCTCGGCATTCAGCGCCAGGACTACACTTCCTAGCGAGCCGACTGCGCCAACGCTTGCTCGCGCTTGCTTCAACCTGGCGCCGCCTGGGACGCCTGTACTGTTTCTCGGTGTCCACGGTGTGTCGCCGCTCGCACACTCAACCTCTGCTACCTCATTTATTTTCAGCAATATACATTCGGGTTGCAGAATGCAATCCCTCCCTGTGTTTGAGGGAGGGACGCTCATGCAGCAATTAATCACATTTATTACCGTCGTCGGCGGGCTAATTTTCTCGGTCGCGGTTGCCGTGATTGTTGAGGAGTTCATCTTCGGCCAGATCTTCCGGATATTCTTTGCGCCGCCAAAACCCGCTCCGGCGCGAACTATCTTGACGGCATGGATTGCACAACCGGTGCGGGTGAACCACGCGCAACAGCGTTAGTCGTTTGATCGGCTCTGTGAAGGAGGACGTATGCTGTTTCTGAAGTATTTGCTGCTATGGGGCGGAATAGGCATGATTGCTGCGGCGATTGGCCTTCTGACTCGCGATTTCTACCTCGAACTGAAATACCAGCAGGCTCTCGCTACTGGAACAACTCCGTCTCCCGAAAAGCCTCCGATCCATTGGCACGGCGCCATCACCCTTGCCGTGCTCGCCTTCGCGCCAATTCTGCTCTCGTCCGGCATCTTCGTCGTCCCCTGCGGAATGGGCGGCGTCCGTGTGAGCCAAACCAGCGGCACGCTTCCAGGGACTTTGTACCCCGGAGCGCATTTTCTGACTCCGCTTGCCGAAAACGTCGTCCTGTTCGATACACGCGACCAGCTGTTCACAACCGGAGCAGTCGACGACGGTAAAGGAGAAAAGAAGCGTGCTGCGACCCCTGAGCTGCTGAATGTTCAGGCTAAAGAGGGTCTCACCCTGGGCCTCGCGATCACCATTCGTTACCGCCTCGATCCCAGGCACCTCGACTACATCCAGGCGAATCTCCCGCAACCGGTCGAGAAAGAGTTGGTTCCTCCAGTCGTGGCCAGCGCCTGGCGCGAGCTTTGTCCCAATTACACAGTCCGTGAAGTGTTTGCTTCTCGCCGTGAAGAGATTCGCTCGAAAGCCGCTGCCGTGATCACGCAGAAACTCGCAGCTGACGGAATCGTGGTGAAGGAAGTCATGTTGCGCGATATTCAGTTGCCTCCGGAATACGCCAAAGGATTGGAAGACCTTCTACTGAAGGAACAAGAAGATGATCAGATGGCAGTACAGACCGATATCCAGCTGAAGCAGGTGCGTATTACGGAACTACAGGCCGAAGGCGCCAAAGCACAGCAGGTAAAGCAGGCCGAAGGCGAGGCGCAGGTTCGTGTGCTTCAGGCCAAAGCGGAGGCCGATGCGATGCAATACACTCTGCCGCTGAAGCAAAAGCAGATCGAACAGACCAAGCTTGAGGCTGAGGCGCACAAGGAAGCCACGATTCAAAATGCCGAGGCCAATGCCGCCGCAACCGTGAAGAACGCGGAGGCTATGGCCCAGGCGAAGGTCATCGACAGCAAAGCCGAAATGGAGCGACGCAAACTGCTCGCTGATGCCGAGGCTGAGCGCATTCGCGTGACTGCCATCGCAGACGCTGAGCGCATGAAGAACGAGGGCGCGATCCTGAAGCAGAATCCCCTGCTCATCAACAAGATCATCGCCGAGAAACTGTCAGACAAGTTGCAGATCATGATGGTCCCGTCCGACGGCAAATTCTTCTTCGCCAATGACGTGCTTAAAAGCATGAACATGGCGAACAAGAACGGCGAAGCCGAGCAGGACGAAAAATGAACAGTGAGTGGCTCGTGGTCAGTGGCTAGTGTTGGTTGGAAGAACGTGGCTTCTTTGCGCTCTCTGCGAAGTCTTCGCGAACTTTGCGGTTAGAGTCTTAAACCGAAAAGCCCGCAAAGACACCAAAGCTTGATTAGCAACCAAGTCACGAGCCACTCCCCTGACCACCTAGATTCCGTAACCGGAAACCATGCTTTCGCCAATTTATAATTCGCTCAATCGACGAATGATTTTCCTGCTCTCACGCCTGCGCTGGGCGCTGTCTCTCTGCTTGCTTTTTTCTCAAGTCTCTGTGGCCGCCGACTGGCACGAACCCGTCTCCCAACTCTCAGGAAAGATTACTGCTATTACCGGTCCCGGTGTTGTTGCCCTCATCGTGAACAATCGGTCATCCATCAGTTCGGCCGAGACTGAAGAAATCCGCCGCGAGCTCACGAGCTCTCTCGCTACGTCTGGCGTGCGCGTCTGGCAGCCGGACCAGGCCGCCGCCACGATCAAGCTGACGCTTTCGGAAAACTTGCAGGAATACGTTTGGGTCGCTGAAGTCCAGCAGGCGGCAAACGATACGAACGTCATTCTTATTTCGTCACCGCGCCCGGATTTCGCGCTCACGGCACAGAACGTTCCGCCGGTGACGATCCACGCGACCACTCTTATCTCCCAGCCCGAGCCGATGCTTGACGTTGCCGTCCTCGATGGCACGCCTGAGCGGCTTCTCGTTCTCAGCCGTGCCGCCGTTACACTTCAGGAATCGCAAAACGGCCATTGGACCGTTGTGCAGTCGCTTCCCATTTCTTCGCCGAGCCCCTTGCCGCTCGACGTGCGCGGGCGAATTTTCCTCCGTAAAGATCATTTATTTGACGCCTACCTCCCAGGCCTCATTTGTCACAGCACGAATTCGAGTCCGCCGCAGATGAACTGCTCGCCCAGCGACGACCCGTGGCCACTCGCTACCTATAATTTTGGGTTGTCCGCGTTTTTCTCACCGACACGGAATTTTTTCACCGGCGCGCTCGTTCCCGGAATCGGCAAACAAAAATCTGCGCCGCCGTTCTACAGCGCAGCCGCAGTTCCGCGACAGAACTATTCGCTTTGGATATTTGCCGGCCTCGACGGCCAAGTGCGTCTGCTGGACGGAATCAATCAGCTGCCTCTGCCTAGAACGCATTGGGGAAACAATGTCGCCGCGATCCACGCAGCGTGCAGGTCAGATTGGCAGGTTCTTGCTGACTCGCCTGACGCCGACCCCGCAGACTCAATTCAGGCGTTCGAGTTTCCCGACCGCGAGCCAGCAGCCGTCAGCCCCAAGTTGACCGTGAACGGAAGCATCACAGCTTTATGGGCCGCTCCAGCGGGTGACCGCGCGGTCGCGATTTACAAAAACCTCGACACAGGCAACTATGAAGCGCTTCAGCTTGATCTTGATTGCCCTCGCTAATGTGGCGTGCGCAGCGACTGCGAATGCCGCGATGCGCCCGCATTATGGCGGTACGCTGCGCGTGACCATGCAGGAATCGCCACAAAGCCTTGACCCCTCAGGGATCGACTCATCCGCAGTCCGCAGCTTGTGGCAGCTTGTCTTCGAAACTCTGGTACGCCTCGACGACCACGGCAGACCACAACCATCGCTCGCAACGACCTGGCAAGCCGAGCCGGGCAATCAGCGCTGGCGCTTCCGCGTCCGCAGCGGTGTCATTTTCAGTGATGGCACTCCACTAGATGCGAATGTGGTTGCGGCTTCATTGCGCTCGAGCAATCCGCAGTGGAAGATTTTCGCTTTGGGAGAATTGGTGATGGTTGAGACAGATTCGCCACATCCCAACCTTCCCGCCGAGCTCGCGCTGCCTCGAAATAGCATTTCCCGCGCCAGCGCAGGAATGTTGATCGGCACCGGACCTTTCACGGTCACGAAATGGGATACAGCAGCGAAACACTTGAGCCTGTCAGCCAATAACCAGTACTGGGCGGGACGGCCGTTTATCGATTCCGTCGAAATTGATACGGGGAAAACTTACCGTGACCAGATGATGCTTCTTGATCTCGGCAAGGCTGATCTGGTCGAGATCGCGCCTGAAACCATGCGATCGGTCCAATCCGGTACTCGTGTCGTGGTCGCCTCGGCGCCAGAAGAACTCATGGCTCTTGTGTTCACCCGCGATGCCGCATCGAGCGACGACATGAAACAGCGGCTCGCCCTTGAGCGCAGTATCGATACAACCGCCTTGAACAACGTAGTTTTTCAAAGCGGAGGCGAACCGGCAGGCGCTCTCCTTCCCAACTGGCTTTCCGGCTATGCTTTCCTGTTTCCTTCAGGCCAAACTGGCGCCGCCGGAGTACGGGAAAAGCTTCCATCGCCTCCGGCGTGGACACTGGGCTACGACGCCAGCGATGCAGCAGGGCACATTGTTGCCGATCGCGTTGCGCTCAACGCGAAAGACGCAGGCATTACCTTACAACTGGTAAGCTCGGCAAATGCGGATCTCAGGTTGACTAGATTTACGTTGCCATCGCTTGTTCCTCAAGTCAGTATTGCCGAATTTGCCCGCCAGCTGCATTTGCCTTTGCCCATGTTCACTGATTCCTCCGTTACCTCGAGCTACTCGGCTGAAAATGCTCTGTTGCAGACGCGCCGGATCATTCCTTTGCTCCACCTTCGCAGCGCACTTGCCACCCGACCCAACGTTCGTGGCCTCGTGATTCGACCGGACGGCGCCTGGAGCTTGCGCGAAGCCTGGCTCTCGCCGGAGACGCCATGAACTTCCGGCGCAGGCTGCTTGTGCTGTTTGCGCTTACGGTGTTGGTCTCCGTTGCTGCGGTCACAGTCATCATTTCAATCATGACCCGGCGTGCCTTCGATCAAGCGAACGACGAGCGTACATCGGCTTTGGTCGCGCAGTTCCGCCGTGAGTTCGATAATCAAGGCGCAGAAGTCAGCCGCCGGATTCAGTCGATCGCCGGGAGCACAGAAGCGAATCGAATGCTGGTGGCTTCAGCGCAGAGAATTCCTGACTATAGCCCTTTTCTTGAGACAGCGCAGACCCTCGCCGAACCGCAGCGCCTGGATTTTCTCGAATTCGCGGACACGAACGGAACGATCATTTCCTCCGCACAATGGCCGGCAAAGTTCGGATACAAGGAATCGCTTGCTATTCCGGGCGCACCGACCAATCCATTCTTGAAAGAAGAAGAACTGCCATCCGGCCCAGCCCTCGGTCTGTTCGACGTGCGGAGCATTACCACTGGCGACCGCCGGCTGTACATCATCGGCGGAATTCGTCTGGACAAGAGCTTTCTGGCGAGGCTGGAACCTCCTGCGGGAATGAGAGTCATGCTTTACGAGAACCTTGGCAGCGCTGGATTTTCTCCAGATCGTTTGATCTTTGCCGACGGTCAGCTCGAAGATACAGAGCAGCTCGCGTCCATCATTCAGCAGGCGCTGCGTGATCGTCACGATTCAGGAGCCATTGTTCGCAGTAGTTCTGGCGATGAAAGCGTGAACGCTTTTCCACTGACTGGGAACGAGGGCCAGGTTCTCGGAGTGCTGCTTGTGACCAGCTCGCGGCAGATATACAGCGACCTGCGCGCGCAGATTCGCGGTGCGGCGTTACTAGCAGCTTCGGTCGGACTACTTCTCGCGATTCTTCTCAGCAGTGTGGCGGCAGCACGCGTCACTAAGCCGGTGGAGGAGCTGGCAAAGGCCGCGCACGAAGTTGCTGCCGGCAATTGGACCGCGACCGTAAATGTCAGCACGCGCGACGAACTGGGAGAGCTTGCTGAGTCGTTCAACCGGATGACTCGTGACTTGCTCGACCACCGTGAAAAGTTAGTCCAAGCCGAACGTGTCGCGGCCTGGAGGGAGCTGGCGCGCCGGCTTGCACACGAACTGAAGAACCCGCTTTTCCCGCTTCAACTCACTGTCGAGAATCTTTTGCGCGCGCGTGAACAGGGGCAGCAACAGTTCGATGAGACCTTTCGCGAGAGCGCAGCCACTCTGCTTACTGAAATCGCGAATCTCAAAAGCATTATTGCGAAATTCAGCGACTTCTCGAAGATGCCGCAACCTCAATTCCAGCCGGTTAAACTGGACGAACTCTTCGACAGCTTAGCCAGGCTGCATCAGGCGCAATTCGCGAAAGCAAGGATTGCCTTCAACTTCGAATGCGCAACCACAGCACCAATTGCTGCCGATCCCGAGCTGTTGCACCGTGCTCTCTCAAATCTTGTTCTGAACGCTATCGAAGCCATGCCGAAAGGTGGCGAACTAGGTCTGCGCGCAAACGAGAGTGGCGATTCCGTGCGCATCGAGGTTTCCGATACCGGTCATGGCCTCACTCCCGAAGAATGCTCCAACTTGTTCACGCCTTATTACACCAGCAAGAGGCAGGGAACTGGACTCGGGCTCGCGATTGTGCAATCAATTGTGAGCGATCATGGCGGGCGAATCAGCGTCTCAAGCGAACCCGGCCGCGGCACAAAGTTCACCATCGACCTGCCCGCGAATCGTGACAAGCTATCGTCCCTGCAAGGAACGCACGTCTAGGAGGAGAAAGATTGCCAGCCAAGGCGAGATTGTTGATTGTCGATGATGAAGCGAACACGCTCGCCACGCTTTCTCGTGCATTTCGCCTTGCTGGACATGACGCAACGGTATGCGATAACGCGAACCGCGCTCTCGAACTGGCGAAATCCGATTCGTTTGATCTCATCTTTTCGGACGTCTTCATGCCCGTGAAAGACGGCCTGGCCTTTCTCGAAGAACTTCGCGCGCAAGGCGTGGCCACGCCGGTTGTGATGATGTCCGGCCAGGCGCACATCGAGATGGCTGTCCGCGCCACCAAGCTCGGTGCACTCGACTTCCTCGAAAAACCGATTTCGTCAGACAAGCTTCTCCTTACTGTCGACAACGCACTCCGGCTTCAACGGCTCGAGTCCGAGAACCGGCAGCTCCGTCAGCGCCTGGGCAAACACGAGATCGTCTGGACCGGTGAAGCCATGAAGAAAGTCATGGCGCAGGTGGACCGCGTTGCCGCAACCGAAACTCGCGTCTGCATCCTCGGCGAAACGGGAACGGGAAAAGAATTGATTGCCCGCACCCTGCACGAGAAAAGTGCACGTGCTTCCGGTCCATTCGTCGCCATAAACTGCGCCGCAGTTCCCGCGGAACTGATCGAATCGGAATTGTTCGGTCATGAAAAAGGATCTTTCACAGGAGCCGCGGCTCGGCATCTTGGTAAATTCGAACAGGCCGACCACGGAACGCTGTTTCTCGACGAAATTGGCGACATGCCACTCCCCATGCAGGCCAAACTCCTGCGCGTGCTCGAGGAAGGCGAAGTTGAACGCATCGGCGCTGCCAAGCCAATTCAGGTGGATGTGCGGGTAATCGTCGCCACCCACCGCGATCTGCAAGCTCTCGTTCGCGACGGAAAATTCCGTCAGGACCTCTTTCACCGAATCTATGTTTTTCCGCTTACGCTGCCGCCGTTGCGCGAGAGAAGAGAAGATATCCCCGCTCTTGTCGAACACTTTGCTTTGCAAATTTGCGCACAGAACAACTGGAAGCCGATCGCATTTACCGCCGGGGCCATACAGGCATTGCAGAACTATTCCTGGCCGGGAAATATCCGCGAACTGCGCAACATGGTCGAGAGGCTTATGTTGCTTGCAAGCGGCGAGGTGGATTCCGGAACGGTCCACACCGTGATCTCGCCTGCTCCTGCCGGAGGAGGAGCCAGTCTCGGCTCTGGTACTCTTGCCAGCCGGGTTGAGAAATTTGAACGCGAGGTGATTTTGTCAGAATTAAAGCGTGCCGGTTTTCACATGACCAACGCGGCGAAGGCCCTGGGGCTCGAACGCAGTCATCTTTACAAAAAAGCCGAACAACTCGGGATTGATTTGCGGAAGGAACGCCGGGAGGAAGAGAGCAGCCAGGAATAGCTACCAGGGCCGTATCTTTTCCACCTGTATCTGTTCTCCCCGCCTCAGCTCATTGTGCCTGCGGGTCAACGAAAGCCGCCGCTTGATTAGCGTTTGCAAACGATAGCGGTCGTCATCATGCAGCGTGGTGAATTTGAACGGCTGCCGGTCCCAGGCCACGGGCGTCAGCATTTGCGCTTCGCCCGCAATACACCCTTTGCCACTGAGGAACATGATCTTGCCTACCGCGCCGGGCTGCACCGGACGTTGCAAGGCGAGAAGGCCGCCGGTGATCGACACGATTTGAAGGTGCGCAGAGCAGCGGACCCCGCCCGGAAAGCGGACTACAACCGGCGTCTTCTCGTCGAAGCCAACTCGCTCTGCTCGTTCGCGAAACTCAGTTTGGGGGGCGTAGGGCATAAAGACAATATCGACGTAATCTCGCGATCTGTGCAGATTACCGAAGTCGGCTGAAACCAGCGCCAATAGACCGATCCCGAGGAACGCGGCAAAGAATAAGGTCTTCACCGTACAAAAACCGGAGATTGCCGGTTGACACACTCCACTTCGTAGAATAGTTTTGCGAGTTCTTCAGTAACGAACCTTTGAGAGGTGCGCGACGGCCAAAATCATGATTAGAGAATCCACGCGACGTGACTTTCTTAAAGTATCCGGTTTGAGTACTGCCGCTGTCGCCAGCGGAGCCGGAATCGGATTTCCAGCCGCTGCCCAGTCGGCCTCTGCGACTGGGAATATTTCCGTCTGGACGACTGACGACAAGCAGCGTTGCTCGCGCGCACCGTCGCTCTCCTGGCAGTCCGTCACCGGATCGCCGGCGGCAAACACGGTAGCACTCGATCCCGACAAAAAGTTCCAGCCAATTCTCGGCTTCGGCGCCGCTTTCACCGATGCCGCCTGTTTCACGTTCAACCGCCTCGATTCTGCTGCTCGCGAACAACTTTTTCACAAACTCTTCAGCCCGTCTGAAATGAATTTCAGCGTTTGCCGTACTTGCATCGGCGCCAGCGACTATTCGGCGAGCGTATATAGCTTTGACGATGGCCCGCCCGATCCTGACCTGCAGCGTTTCTCCATCGAGCACGACCGCGCTTACATTCTTCCGGTTCTGCGAGAAGCAAGAAAGGCGAATCCGGATCTGTTTCTGTTTTCGTCTCCCTGGAGCCCACCTGGATGGATGAAGTCCAACAACTCCATGCTCGGCGGAAACATGCAGCGTAAGCACATGCCTGCGTACGCAAATTACTTCGTGAAATTTCTGCAGGGATACGAAGCCGAAGGCGTCCCTGTTCAGGCGATCACAGTGCAAAACGAAGTCGACACCGACCAGGACGGCCGCATGCCTGCCTGCACTTGGCCAATGGAGTATGAAGCCGATTTCGTACGCCAGCACCTGGGACCTGCATTCGAGCGTGCCGGAGTGAAGGCGAAGATTTGGATCATCGACCACAACTACAACCTGTGGGGACGGGCAATTGGTGAACTCGAAACTCCAGGCGTTCACAAATATACGAACGCCATCGCCTGGCACGGATACGTCGGCCAGATTGAATGGGTCGATCGCGTGCAGAGTGCCTATCCAGATATCGAAATGTACTGGACCGAGGGCGGTCCCGATTACACCTGGCCGGATTACACGACCGACTGGGCGAAGTGGAGCAAAACTTTCACTGAAATCCTGCGTCACTCGTGTCGCTCGATCACGGCATGGAATTTCGCGCTCGATGAAGTTGGCAAGCCAAATATAGGACCGTTTTCCTGCGGCGGTCTCGTGCAGGTCCATTCACAGACCAAGGAAATTTCTTATTGCGGTCAGTACTGGGCCTTCGCGCACTACTCGCGCTTCATCAAACGCGGCGCGCGCCGCTTCGACTCACAAGGTAGCGGCACGGAAATCTTGCACGCCGCCTTTGAGAATCCCGATGGCAAGCGAGTTGTCGTGCTTACGAATCCCGGCGCGGGCCAGAAGTGTGACATCAGACTGGGAAATCAGACGGCGAGCATCTCGCTGACTCCGAACTCAGTCACAACTCTCGAGTGGAGTTAAAGACGGGAGGCTCGGGTCGCCTGCCCTGAGCGAAGCCGAAGGGGCCACGTCCGGGCCGTGCTCTATCTCGCCCACGCCAATCCATCAGCGCTCTTCCCAGCATCAATCAGCTTCACGTTCCAATCCTTAATATTGATCGCCGCCACCTTCTGACTTTTATCGCACGAAACAAACGCGGTCTGTCCGTTCGGCGTAATCAAGACCTCCTGCGGCGCTGCGGGCACGTCGATCACATTCTTCACCTGCAAGTTTCCAAGATCGATGATTGCCACGCCATTCGCAGACGGCATTGCGATCAGCAGCCATTTTCCATCGGGCGTCGAAGCCGAGCCGTATCCCTCGCCCTTCAACTCGATCCACCGATCTACCTTATTTGTTTTCGTGTCGATCACCGCCAGCCGTGGTTTTTCTGTATCGGAAGTAAAAACCCATCGTCCATCCGGCGAAACGGAGATTCGCTGCACATGTCCGGCGACTTTAATCACAGCCAAAGATTTTCGCGCTGCCATGTCTAGTACAGAAACTGTCCCTGGCCCAACGTTCGCGGTGTAGCCGTAGCGTCCATCGGGGCTGATTGCGAGCATGTGCGACTCCGCTTGTCCGGTCGGAATCTTGGCCACGATTTCGAACGTGTGCGGATTGATCACCGTTACCGCGTCGTCGAGTTCCGTCGTGACGTAGAGCAGCCCACCTTTGGGCCCAAACATCGGACAATGCGGGCGCACCCCGTGTCCGAAATCGATGGTGTGAATTACCCGCTGTTGCTTCAAATCGACCACATCGAGCGTGCTTCCGTCCGTGCCCGGCAATCCCACGCCCGAGTTCCCGTAGATCGGGACGAAGGCCAGCTTTCCATCTGGCGAAGCTATGACTTCATGCCCCGTCACGCCGCTTTCGGCAACCGTCGCAATCTGCTTTCCCGCCCTCGTGTCGACGATTCCGAGCGTGTGCTCGCCCTTGTTGGCAACTAGGAGAAGGCCCTTTGATGCAGATGTGCCTAAAGAAGGCGCACCCATCAACGAAACTCCAGCTAAGACTGCCAACGCCAATAGAGCCCGTTCCATGCGCCGCCTCCAATTTCCGTCATCGGAATGCGCCGCAATTATTTCACAACCGAGCTTTGCACTGGCTGCGAAGTATCGGCCAGCTTGTCCGCGGAAACAACCTGACCTGACTCGATCCACTTCGGCGCGGCTTCCCTCTCTTCGTCGGGACGGTTCATGGTGAACGCCGCTACAACTTGTTTCTGCCGTAGCCACCATCTGCTGAAGCTGTTCGTCGAAACGTCTCCGCGATGAATCGTCTGGTCCGCGGCCGACGAATCGCCCCAGTACTCATAGGACAGATCGAAAACATCGGAGAAGAAATACGGAACATGCTTGAACGGCGCCTTCTCGCCCATCAGGGCTCGAGCAACATATTGCCCCTGCGAAACCGCGTTGTCCCAGTGCTCAACCCGGCGCCGCTTTCCAAAAATTACATCCTGGTAGTTGGCCACATCTCCTGCTGCGGAAACATCAGGATTGCTGGTCTGTAAGTATTCATTCACGACCACGCCGTTGTTGATCTCGAGGCCGCTTTTAGCGACGACATCCACCACAGGCTCGACTCCTATACCAACCACCACCAGGTCGCATTCCATTGACTCGCCGTTCTCCAGCGCCGCCGAGCTCACAGCTCCGCCGCCACGCAGTTCCTTTACCGACGTGGACTTGACCATCCGAACACCCCGCGTCGTGTAGTAGTTCTCGAAGAATTTCGACATCTCCGGTGAGAAAAAGCGTTTCCAGATTCGGTCGTCAGCAAGAACCATCGTTACGGCAATCCCTTTTTGCGCCAGGACAGCAGCAACTTCCATGCCGATAAATCCCCCGCCGATGACTAGCGCCCGCTTCTTATTTCCCAACGAGTCCCGAATTGCCTTCGAGTCACTTAAGCTGCGCAGATAGAAAACATTCTGCAGCGTTGCACCAGGGACATTAAGGACTCGCGGACGAGCTCCGGTTGCTATCACCAGCTTGTCGAACGCGATCTCGCTGCCGCCATCAAGCACCAGGCGCTTGCCCTTGAGGTCGACGCCTGAAACCCTGCGCTCAAGCTCGAGCGCGATTCCATGCTGCTGGTAGAAGTCTTCAGGATTGATGCGTATGGCATCTTTGGTATCCTTCCCCGCCAGAAAGCCTTTAGAGAGTGGCGGACGCTCGTATGGGACCGCGTTGTCTTCGGAAATAATCGCCAACTGTCCCGAAGACAAACCGAGCTCAACCAGCTGCTTGGCAGCATAGCCCGCGACCATTCCTCCGCCAAGAATTACAAATCTGGATTTCCTCGAATCGCTCATGTTTGCCCCCGTACTTGGATGTCAAGGCCGGCGTTGCGTTTCTCGAAAGTGTAGTCTCCATCTTTTGGAGCACCGAAGATGTTCGAGCGTTACACAGAAAAAGCTAGGCGAGTCATCTTTTTCGCCCGCTACGAAGCCAGCCATTTCGGGGTACCCGAGAACACTCGCCGCATCTCGACGGCCTCAACCTCAGCCGCGCCTGGATGCTCGAAGGCATCGCCTCCGCCCTGCCAAATCGTGACCCTCGCCTCGCATCAATGCGCGCCACCGCCGCGCCGGCCTCGCCGCCGTCACTGGCGAGCATTACGAAGTCGGGCACTGGCTGGGAAGTTACGCGGTGTATCTGGTTGCGCGAAGAGGGATTTCGAAATAGCTTGAGACCTGCATTGCTTAGGCTGGAGGAGAAGCGGGTTTACCCACCTGCTCCAAAAGTAGATTGTCCGCTTGCTGCTTCGGGCCAAAATTACGCCGTAATTCAACAGCCCGCCCGCAACGTGCGGCAATCATACCGTCACTTGGCAGTAGGCGAGCTTACCAGAACAGGTACAACAAAATCCGCGATTTGGCTTCCTCGGGGCAGGTTAGAATAGACCGCGAATTGTGGAGAAAAACATGCCAAAAGCCACAAGAAAATCAGGAAAAGCGAACAGCGCGTTCATGAAACCGATGAAGCCCTCAGCGGAACTCGCAAAAATTGTCGGTTCTGATCCGCTGCCCCGCAGCGAAGTCACAAAGAAGATTTGGGCGCACATCAAGAAGAACAAACTTCAAAATCCTCAGAACAAGCGCGAGATCATCGCCGACGAAAAATTGCAGCCCGTCTTTGGCGGCAAGAAGCTGGACATGTTTCAAATGACTAAGGCCGTAAACAAGCATTTGAAATAGCTGCCAGGTTCATCCGTTCTCGCTCACTACTGATGAAGGATGATGTCGGCTGTGGCCTCTCGCCGCCGAATGCCACTGCTTTCGTTTGCGCGAGAAGTGGGAATGAAATATCTGTCGCTGCTGTTCGCGAGCAGTAATCTCGGTGACCGACTAGTTCAGATCGTCCTTAGTTCAGATCGTCCTTAGAAACGAAAAACAATACCTGTCGAAAGCCGCCCGTGTCCTTCGGAAGTACCCGAGAGATGCGTGTGAATGTAGTCGCCTTGGAATCGCCAGCCAATAACAGGCGCAAACTTGATGTCGAGACCACCTCCAAATGCGCTGCCAAGTGAGACATCAGAGCTGGCGCCGCTGATCGCTGCCAGCCCCCACCAGAACATGCGCGAAAGGCCTGATGCCGTGAAACGATGCTGAAACGCGCGGTCCAAACAGAGCATTGTAAAAGTTGCCGTTCACAGCCCCGCGGCATGAACCTCCAACGACTGCCGGGCAAACGAAAAACTGAGTCGTGCCATAATGCCCGCTTCCGTCGGCTACGATTCCAAGAAAGGGGAGAACCTTTCCTTCGAGTGACGCTTCCCACCCGTTCAGGTTTTGGCGAGTGCTCGTATTCGGGATGTCAGCGCTCAAATACGAGTACCCGACGAAGATATTGCCCTTGGGAACCTGGCCGAAGTCCGTTGGGGTGCAATTCTCGAGCGAAGCGAGGGACCGACTGACCGACCTGAGAGATAGGTAACAGATCGTACCGGACACATAGGTTACCCTTTGTCCCCTTTCCGGGGAGGGAGTGGATGCCTTGGAAGGAGTGTTCGGGTGATGGATGAGAGACTGAAGTTTGTGGCTCGCGGCTAGCCGACGAGTCCATGGCGGAGCTGTGCCGGGAGTTCGGGATATCGCGCAAGACCAGCTACAAGATCTTCGATCGTTATCAGCAGTGCGGAGTTCAGGGGCTGACCGACCGAAGCCGCTGTCCGTACTGCTACGCCTACCAGCTTCCCTTTGAGGTGGAGGTCGCCAACTGCGGGCGCATTTGCCTGGGCAACAAGAAGATCAACTTCTCGATTGTCTTCGCCGGACAAGCTGTCGGCATTAAGGAAGTTCACGACGACATCTGGCTCGTGAGCTTTATGGATTATGATTTGGGATACTTCGATCTGGAGACCCGAGTGCTGGTACCCCTGGAAAATCCCTTCGGCCCAAAAGTGTAACCCATGTGACCGGTACATTCTGTCTCCGGGCTGGACCACAGAGAATTGGTCGGGACGGGCAGATTTGAACTGCCGACCCCTCGCACCCCAAGCGAGTGCTCTACCAGGCTGAGCCACGTCCCGACTGGGTCCGAACTGGCGTTCGAACGGGGTTGACTTCACGATTCTACACCAGCGAAGAGATGGAAGAGCGGCGATTAAGCGCCGCATTGACACGCATTTAACCTGTACGCGGCCCTGAAAGGGCTGCTCTCCACTCGTCAGCGCTGCTTCCGCTTTGACGGGCGAACTTCTTGCAGAAGCGCGAATTGGATTTTCTTCTCCACCGGATCGATGCGGTCGACCAGCACGCGAACCCGTTGTCCAAGGCGGAAGATACGTCGTGACCGCTGGCCGATAATCTCGCGCGTGGTTTCGTGAAAGGTATACCGGTCGTCGGTGAGTGTGTTGAGCGGCACCAGCCCTTCGACAAACAGATCAGTCAACTCGACGAAGAATCCGAATTTGGTCACGCTGATGATCAGTCCATCAAAGTCTTCGCCGATCCGATCCTGCATGAATTTGGCTTTTTTCCATTCCATCAGTTCGCGTTCGGCGTCGTCTGCGCGGCGCTCGGATTGGCTGGATTCTTCAGCAATGTCGTGAAGTTCCTCGAGTGCGATGGGGCCATCCTGAAACTGAATGTCTTCCCGCTCTCGACGTTTCGACCAGGGAGATGCAGTGTCCGTATGGCGCCGTGCCTGCCCTGAGCGACTGGCCGAAGGGGGCCTGCCTTCCACACTTCCGGCCCAGTTTCGTCCGGATGCGTGCTGCGTTCTCGCGTGCACGGACGTATGGCTCTCCGTGGAAGAGCGGCGCTTTAGCGCTGCGTCATCGGACGCAAAGTCTTGGGCTTTAGCTCCTGAAGAAGCCCCTACCGGAATTTCCCCGTCCCATCTCTCTGCCGATTCTTGCAGCGCCTGTTTCAAAATCCGATGCACGATCAAATCCGGATAACGTCGGATCGGCGATGTGAAATGCGTGTACGTCGTCGCCGCCAGTGCGAAATGCCCAAGATTTTCCTCCGAATAGCGAGCCTGCTTCAAAGAACGCAACATCAAATAGGAAAGAATTCGTTCTTCCGGCTTGCCCGCGATCTTCTGTGTGAGCTTCTGATACATTCGCGGCGTAATGTGCACTTCTTTCGGAATTTCAACTTCCCGCGCTCGCTTGCCCGTGCCATAGCTCGCGCGGCGGTCGGTCTTGAACTGCATGCGCTGGATCGGTAGTGCGCCAACCCCGAGCGAGTAACCAAATGTCGCTGCGATCACTTCGAAGTCATAAACGCGTTTCGCATCTGGTTTCTCGTGCACCCTATAAAGAGATGGAATTCCTCTCGACTCCAAATATCCCGCAACACACTCATTCGCCGAAAGCATGAACTCTTCAATAATGCGGTGCGCAATGTTCCGCTCCGAACGCGCGATGCTCTTCATCAATCCGAATTCATCGAATTCGATAACAGGTTCCGGCAAATCGAAGTCAATCGACCCCCGCCGCTCGCGCTTGCGATTGAGAATCATCTCCAGCTCGCGCATGAGCTCGAAGTTCGCCGCAATCTTGGAATATCGTTCGCGCTCGGATTCGTCGCCTTCCAGAATCGCGTTGACCGCCGTGTACGTCATGCGCTCGGCGGAACGGATCACTCCCGGGCAAATTTCATAGCCGACAATTTCCCCGCGATTGTCGATTTCCATGATGCAGGACATCACGAGGCGATCAACCTGGGGCCGAAGGCTGCAAATATCCGTTGAGAGTTCCAGTGGCAGCATGGGGACAGCGCGATCGGGAAAATAAACGCTCGTTCCACGCAGCCGCGCTTCTTGATCCAGCCCGGTATCTTGCGTGACGTATTCGGCCACATCGGCGATGTGAACTTGCAACTCAAAGTTACCGTTTTCCAGGCGCCGCACGAGCACGGCATCATCGAAGTCGCGAGCAGTTTCGCCATCGATGGTCACGATTGGAAGATGGCGAAAATCCCGGCGATTCCGAGTTTGATGAGAAGAAATGATCGGCTCAATCGCTTCTGCCTCGTGCAGCACTTCATCCGGAAACCGATGAGGCAGATGATACTTGCGGATAATAATTTCGACATCAACGCCGAAATCATCTTCGTAGCCGAGGATCTCGATCACGCGCCCGCGCGGGTTCTGGGCAGCGGTGGGCCAGTCAGTGATCTCGACATCCACAACGACGTTTTCGAGGTCAGTCCAGCTGCGACTGCCAGCTTCGGAGCCTAAAACGCGGTGTTTGCTCTTCCTCTGCGACCTTTGCGTTCTCTGCGGTTTAAGGTTTTCATAATCTTCAACCGCCGAGAACAACCCGTCCGCCGAGAAATTCTCCGGATATTCGTGGCCCTTCGGGATCACGATCTCCCGCGCGATTTTCTGATCTATTGGGGTGACGTAATTATGGCGGGAACCATAGTGAAAGATTCCTACCACGCTCGGATGCGCACGATGCACGATTCGCAGGATTCGGCCTTCGGCTTTGCCATCATCGCGAATTGCACTCACCTCGACCAGTACACGGTCCCCATGCATCGCGGAGCCTATCGCATGCGGCGGAATAAAAATGTCGCCGCTCAGGCGAGACTTCAAATTCCCACTAGCCGAGGAAAGATCAGGTATCACGAACCCGAACCCGTCACGATGCAGACTCAACTTCCCCGGCACCAGATTTTTCCCTGAAGCAGCCTGCGGGATCGCGTACCGGTCGCCATCAACCTGTACCAGTTCGCCGCGCGAGACCATCTTCTGCAAGCGTCCGGCGAGCTCCTTCCGTGCGTCTCCATGCAGCCCAAGCTCGCGCACCAGTTGCTTGTAACCAGCGCTTTGCTTGGGCTGCCGTTGAATTTTTTTTAGAACGATGGCGTCAGAGAGCATGCTTCGCTATTTGGTCCGGAGCGCGAGAATCGCGGCCCATTCTTCTCAAATTCTAGAGTATGTGGAGAGTTCAGGCGTCGTGCGACAGGAAAGAAAAAGAAGAAGACAGGGTCGCACGGATCTTTGAAACGCCGTGCGTGAAGCAGGGTGTCATAAACTATGCCGGTGCGTTACTGAAGACCGAGCGTAGTAATCCTTGCATGTGATACCGCTTCTCGTGCAACTTCTCCTGAGGCCCGAATTTCTTAGCGATAAATCGAGGTACCTCATGATTGCTCATCATGATTCGAAATTTGCGTTGGCGGCTGTGCTGGCCTGCTTCATCGCGGGCGCAGCGGCGCTCGCTGGCGGGAAGGAAAAGAAGCAGGCGAGCTCCGATCTTCCACTTTTTTCCTGTCCTGCTGGTCAGGAAGACGCCATGCAATACTTCGTCATGCGCAAGGACTTGCGCGAGAACCACTACCTCAGCGGTGAAGCGAATCCGAGTTACACCAAGATCTTTCCCGACGTGGACTTCGCCCCTTCCGGCTACTGGTTCTGGCTGAAGAGTCCAGAGGCGCACGGCTTCGACATCAAGACATTTGACGAGAAGTACATTTACATCCGCGGCACCGAGCTGGAGTGGAAGGACAACTCCACTTTTAAGCGCAAGGAGCAGGACGCCCCACTGACCGAGCGCTGCGTCCCGGTGAACGGCGGCTCGCCGGTGGAGCGCGTCAGCAACGCGCGATTCAGCTTCTACGCCAATTGCAAGCCGTATAAGAGCAGCTCGTTGGGGACCATCGTGGATAATCTGGACGCGCCCGAGATGATGGACGCAGGCGGCGACATCGGCCAGGTGTTGACCCGCGTCCTGCACTACCGTTTCAACTGCGGCAAGCATTTCGAAAACTGCAAGGATGAAGAACAGTCGTTCCTCGGCAAAGGCTACGGGCGTTGGAAATGGGTGCACCTGAAATACGGTGAAGTTGTGAAAACAACCGTAGTAAACCGCATCAGCAAGGGAACTGCCCACGCCATCCCGCCATGCGAGAACGCGTACAGATAGCGGGAGGTTCATCAGGCTCCTCGTCGAATTCAGCGTACGATGACGTTTACCGTGCTGAAGAATGGTCCCTTACTGTCCCATCCCTTGACCGTAATGCGATGCGTCCCAGGAGAAACGTTTCAAGAGATCCCCACATACTTGGAAGAGGTATGGAACTTCACTACTCCGTCCATATAAACCTGCAATTGACTGAAGGTTAGAGTGGCCGCGCTCGCCACGATATTTAACGGGTTAGCGGAGCTCGAACCATTCTTTGGCAAACAAGTCGCTACCGTGCGAAAGACATCGTTCGTGCACGCCACCAGATCGATAGTCTTGCTGAAGGGGCTAAGGTCATCCCATCCTTTGGCGGTGATGCGATTAATTCCTCGGCTAGCAAGACGCTGTCGATAGTTGGCGACAAATCCCCATTTCGCTCATTGAGCCTGCGGCGCCCTCTAAGGCCTTGCCCTGAGAACTCCCCCGAAAAGCCTCGAAAGTAACCGAAAATGCACAAACTATTGCGCTTTTCCACATTACAAATGCTAGTGGGGAGAGTAGAATTTTGTTGGCCGAATCGCGGAATTTGGCCCAACTCAACAATTTCCCTATAGGAAAGGATGTCTTCTCACATGTGGAAGCCTACAAATCAGCCCACGGCGCCAGGTCGTCCGACCGAGCCGGAGCGTACCCCCATCTCAGCGCCGAGCGCTCCTGCGGTAACGGAAACGGCCGCCAGTGCTCCGCGTTCCGTTTCGACCAGCACTGCGGACCAGGCTACCATCGGGAAGTCCCTCGTTATTAAAGGTGAAGTCACCGGGTCCGAGTCGCTCTATATTGACGGTCGCGTGGAAGGTTCGATTAACCTCGCCGGCAACCGCGTAACCGTTGGACGCAACGGAGTCGTCGCCGCCAACATCAACGCCCGCGAAATCGTCGTGCTCGGCAAAGTCCGTGGCAACCTGACCGCCAGCGACCGCGTAGACATCCGCAGCGACGGATCTCTCACCGGCGATGTTGTCGCCGCTCGCATCTCGATCGAAGATGGCGCATTCTTCAAAGGCGGAATCGATATCCGCAAGGCCGGCCAGAAGCCAAACGGCGAAGAGAAGTCAGTCTCGAGCGGGGCTTCAACCGAAGCCGTCGCAGCCCGCGCGTAAGAAATTCGCTTTAGCCGATGATAAACAGGCGTCCGAAAGGACGCCTGTTTCATTTGCGAAGAGCAATAAGCACTCGATAAATGCGATTGCGATTCGTGAAATTAACTCGCGCGAACCCAGTTTCTCGTTAGCCGACAATCCGGCCCGAAGGTCTTTCAAGAATGCAGTTCTCGTCGACGGCAGCGATGCGCCCTGCCCGGACTCGTCAGGGGTGCCGGAAACTGGGGTACACTTACGCCATGATCCGTCAGATCGTACCTCTGTTCTTCACCACCGACATTCCTGGAACACTCTCCTATTACAAAGATAAGCTTGGTTTCGAATGTCTGGGAACATGGCAGGACCCACCGGTCTATGCCATTGTGGCACGCGACCAGCACGCCATTCACTTCCGCTGCGCAGCGCCACCCACGGCCAATCCGGATAAATACGACGATGAACTGCTCGACGCGTACCTTCACGTTGAAGATGCAGACGCGCTGTATGCCGAGTACGCGGCCAAAGGCGTGGAGTTCACGCGAGGACCTGCCGACATGCCGTGGAACTCGCGAGAGTTTGTCGTGAAGGATTGCGACGGCCGTCTGCTAGCCTTCGGCGCGAACATGTGATTGGCTTCCTTCCTGGGTTCAAAAAAACTGTGCCTGAACCAGTTTGCGAGTTCGTTCCTGACCTTCCTTACTTGTATTAGGAGGCGTTGACGAGCAATCCGGAAGTTGTTGCAATCACCCTGCTCACTCATTGACACGAAATCGAAGGACTGCCAGGTTTTGCATTGCGGCACGGCTAACCTTCATTCAAGCCGTTCGTCATTCGAGTAAGTTAGGCACGCGGAATCTCTGCGCGACGCTGCCTAATGAGCCGAATGCGCTCTATATACAATTTCGTCGCATCGGCGTTCCACGCACGGCCTCGCACCTGAATCCTGAATTCTTGGAAGGTGGCCGCATGAATACCTTGGCGGTATCGTCCGCGAGAACGAAGACCTGGCGGCCAGTCGTCATCGGCGGATTCGCCGCCGGTGCATTTGATCTAACTGCGGCGTTCATTGATTTTGGGTGGGGTGTGCCGCGTGCCATTGCCAGCGGTTTACTTGGGGCAAGGGCACTCCACGGAGGTGTTGGGACCTGGATATTAGGCGTCGTTCTGCATTTCTTCATCGCATTCTCGGCGGCGGCAATTTATTACATCCCAAGCGGGAAGCTCTCTTTTCTAAAGGAGCATTTCCTGGTATGCGGAGTGTTCTACGGGATTGGCATATACCTCGTCATGAATCTCGTGGTCTTGCCGCTCTCAGCTGTTCCCTGGAAAATTGGCCCTTTTGCTTTGGCGGCGTTAGTCAAGGGCCTGCTGATCCACATGTTCCTTATTGGTGTGCCGATATCATTTAGCGTTTGGAAATTCTCAAAATAAGACCCAGAACCAGCCTGTCCTATCTTCAGTTCAGATGCCGGTGTACCAGGCGTAGCCATACTCGGCGGCCACCGAGCCAAGGCCTTTACCAAATGCCTTCAAACTGTCCGTGACCGTCAGGCGAGTGATGAATTTTATGTTCTTGTAGCCGATTTGCCTCGGGAGCCGCATGCGAATCGGCCCGCCGTGTGGTACTGGAAGCTCACCGCCATTCATTCCGTAGCAGAGAAATGTCTGCGGGTGCAGTGCATCGGCCATATCAATGCTGTCCCATGTGTTGGGCTCCATCGAGAAATAGACGATGTACCTGGCCTGCGGCAGAACTCCAACAAGTTTCAGAACGTGAGACAGAGGCACGCCAATCCATTCCGCGATGTAAGACCAGCCCTCCTCACACGCGATCTCGGTGATGTGACTGCGAGATGGGTAACTCTTCAGGTCAGTCATCGAGAATGACGCAGGTTGATGGACCATGCCGTCGATCGAGAGCCGCCAGTCCGCGAAACTGCGAGCCTGAAGGCGCTTGAATTCTTCGGTCAGCGGCGCAAGTTCGTTCGGAAATGGACGCGGTGAAATCTTGCTTCGAGGAAATTCCCTGGCCAGCGAATGCCTCGTCAGCAGCCGCTGCGAGGCATAAGTCAGTGTTTCGCCCAATCCGTAGATGCCACCGTGATCGGGAGGAACCAATCCATACTTCTGCGCAAGGCGCGCCGCAACAGCCAATCCTGATGCACCCGCAGCCGCTCCGAGTCCGGACGCGATCAGTTTTCGGCGTGAAAGGTTGATCATATGTGCTCCTTGCGCGTGCCTATGCGGCCCGTGATCATCGCTCGCGTACGGCTCCAGAATCCAGCCAGGCAAACCATAAAGACGTGGACAAACAGGAACAAGACAAGCGCCACCGATACGAAGAAGTGAATGGTGCGAGCGGATTGGCGGCCGCCCAGCAGAGTAACGGACCAGGGAAAGGCTGAGGCAAAGCCGAGCGACATCGCCAGCCCGCTCCAGATCACCAGCGGAAACAAAACGAAGATCACAAATAAGTACGTTAGGCGCTGGAGCCCATTGTAGGAAGAAGCCTCGGCTGCGCTCGGCCGCTGAAACCGCAACGCTTTAACAAAGGACGTTAGGAGCGCACGCCACGAGACATCAGCTTTAGTGGGCACCAAGTCTCTTCGAAAATGGCTCGTAACCAGGCCGAAAATTACATACAGCAACCCTGTCAGCACCGCGATCCAGGCAGCTTCGAAGTGCAGTGCCCGGCTCCACCCGTTCTGGTCGGGCAGCACATAGTTGTAGCCCGTAGGTACCAATTTTCTTGAGGAAGGAATAGGCAGTTGAAACAGCGGAGTCGTCAGGACAGTGCCGGTCTCACCCCAGTAGAAGCGCGGGTGCGAGATCAGAATTTCGATGCCTGTGACGAGCAGGGCAAAAAAGCAGAGGACCGTGATCCAGTGGGTCACGCGGATGAGGGCGGAGTGCCTTGGCGCAGGCTTCGTGACTACCGTCGAAGCGCGGCTGGGAACGGAAGCTTCCGCTGGTACTTGCGCGGATCCGAATGTTGCCATTTCGTCTCCATCGGCCCAAATGTCGCCCGACACAATCGCTAACATCCTACCACTCTGGCAAGACGAAGTAGTCACGGCAAGGTGTCTACGAAAGCGTCCTTCGTTGTCCTGCTTCCTTCAGAAATCGTTATCTCACCTTCTCTCTTTTCACTTAGGGGCCTTATCTCAACTTTGTGAGGAAAAACTCTATTTCAATTTCGAGAATTTACCCATGCAATTACAGGATTCCCGAAAAGACCAGAGCCACCATTGAGCATCAAAAAATCTTGATTCAAATCTTGAAAGGAGATGCAAGATGGCCCTTCCGGACCTCGCAACCGTTGTCAAACAGCTGCCAGACGTTCCGGCTCCTCTGCCCCCACGAACCAACCGCAATGGCAAAGCAATCAAGAATCGAATTTTGCTCAACGTCCCAGAAGATGAATTTCTCCTTATCCGCCCCCTGCTCGAAGAGGTCGAGATTCACCAATACACGATCCTTTATGAGCAAGGAGCCAGGATCGAGCACGCATATTTTCCAAACAGTGGAATGGTCTCTCTGGTCGTTCTGGTTCAGGACGGACGCAGTGTTGAGGTAGGAATCACCGGTAATGAAGGCATCGTCGGAACTCCGTTGGCGTTCGGTTTCGAAAGGGCTCCCATGCGGGCGATTATGCAAATGCCGGGCGCAGGCCTGCGTGTCGCCTCCCCGGTCCTGGAGCAGCATTTCGATCGATGCCCGTATTTGAAGCATGCCATCGAACAATATGTGATGAAGCAGCAGTTGCAAGTTGCGCAGCTCGCTGCATGTAATCGTTTGCACGATATGGACCAGCGCCTGGCGCGCTGGCTTCTCATGTGCCAGGACACGACCGAGTCAGAAAATTTGCCGTTAACGCACGAATTTCTGGCCCAGATGCTGGGTTCGGGTAGACCTACTGTGACCATCGCCGCCGGAGTGCTCGAGCGCGCCGGCTTGATTGCAAACACTCGCGGAAGCGTCAGAATCCTCAATCGTAAACGCCTCGAGGATGCCGCATGTGAGTGTTACAGAGTGATCCAGAATTACAACGGTTCGCTCAGCCTGAAGTAGTCGCCCGCCAATGTTCGCCCTTGAGAAATAGTGCTGTTCAGGCACTCTCGGTTCGTTGTCGAACTGACACATTCGTGCGTGACAACTAGCCTACGCGCACTGGTCTTCTCCACAGAATCTAGTTTCTTGCGCGTGGCTTGCAAGAGGGAGCACGTTTGCAACGTACGAATATTCGAAATGAAGTAAGAAATCCAAGCACGAATCCTGGCACCCGAACCGACGCAAATTTGAAGCCGGTGGAAAATCAAATACTGAACTCGATTCCCGAACGTGAGTTCATCCTTCTTCGCCCACATCTGGAGCCAGTGGAACTGCCGCATCAGCGGATTCTGCATGAGGCCGGCGAAAAAATTGAGTTCGCCTATTTTCTCAACAAGGGTCTGGCCTCGCTCGTCGTCTTGACCAGCGACGGCCACAGCGTCGAAGTCGCCATCGTCGGCCGCGAAGGAATCGTCGGTACCCCATTGGCGGTGGGAATTCATCGCGGCCCGTATCGAAGCATTATTCAGATTCCAGGTTCGGGTATGCGTATCAAAGCGGAGGTGCTTGAAGACCTGATGGCCCAGGCTCCCGAGCTCCGTCTCATGCTGAACCGTTATGTGCTGGTGCAAGGCCTGCAGATCGCGCAAATCGCCGCCTGCAACCGCCTACATGAAATCGAGCAGCGTCTCGCGCGCTGGCTTCTCATGTGCCAGGACCGCGTCGGCTCTGACCTCCTGCCCGTCACCCACGAATTTCTGGCGCAAATGCTGGGCAGCGGTCGGCCCACCGTGAGTTTGGCGGCGGGAATCATGCAGAAAGCGGGATTTATCGAGAACCTGCGCGGAACCGTCAGAATCGTGGATCGCAAGCGTCTCGAATCCGCCGTCTGCGAATGCTACATGATCATTCAGCAGTTCAACCGTACGTTGGTACGAAAAGCATCGGGCATTTGATATTAGGGTGACTTGAGAGACTCGTGTGGTCTCCTCTATCTGGGTTCCTCTGTGGTGTTGCTCTGTGTAACTCAGTGTCCTCTGTGGTTGAGATTTTGCACCCGTCGTGCTCTCTTGTGGTCGAGACCCTTCAAAACCTTCACCACGGAGAACACTGAGTTATACAGAGGAACGCCACAGAGGCAGCTTGTCTTAAGCTCTGATAGCTCCCTGTCTTCTACGGAACTCTTGCGGAGTCATATCGTGCCACCGTTTGAAAGCGCGAATAAATGCCGCCGGTTCGGAATAGCCCAGCAGATATCCAACTTCACTGATTGACAGCCCGCGATCGGCAAGATACTTATCGGCGACCTCCCGCCGCGTCGAGTCAAGTAGTTCCTGATAAGTCGTGCCCGCAGCCGAAAGCCGTCTCTGCAACGACCGCACCGAAGTAGCCAGCAATCGAGCCAAGGCCTCGATTTCCGTTTCTCCTTGCGCGATCCGGCTGGTGAGCATTCTACGCAGATCGCCCACCACATCATCACGTTTGGGCATTCGCGCGGAGATCTGGTCCGCGTTCCGCTGCAACAAGCCTTGCAATGCAGGATCGCGCCTGCGCAGCGGGAGATCCCAAGCACTGCGCGAGAGCGCCAGTCCAGTCCACGACGCATTGGCGCTTACAGAGCATCCCAGCAACCGCTCCATTTCTGGGAGATCGTCGGGAGTATGCGCAAAGCTGGCGTACTCAGCCGTCAAGCGTGAGTCCGTCTCGCGTCGCAGATGAAAGATCGGGAGACTAACTTCAAATTCGGCCATGAATTTGTCATGGATGTCGGGATAAATCAGCCAAATTGGGTCCTGCTCATCGTGAATTTCCAGATGGAACGGGGCCTCGGCAATATGGAGAAAACGTGCAAGTTGCCTCATGCCCTCGGCGACCGTATCGCAAGTGACAATCAGATAATCCAGGAGTTGGAAAGTGCCAATCGGCGTTTCCGCTGCGACCCTCGCGCCGGCGTTCTTCAACGGGCGAACCTTCATTGCCTCGCAAATTAACGTCGGCATCGCCGGGCAAGGAACGCGAGCATCCGGATCTTCCAGCTGCGAAGCAGCAACTCCCGTAGCGGCTAGCAATGTAGTGGTGTCATATCCAAGCCGACCGAAAGCGCCCAGGAATGCCTTCAATGTGGCGGAAGGAAGGGTCGGCGCTGCGCTTTCATTCGCAAGCTGCGGGTTGGCACGATTTATCAACTTTTTGGCGGATACGGTCATTGTGAGCAAGCGGCGACCTCAGGCATTCTGCCACGCAGATCGGTCATCCTCAATAGTCATTCAAGGTAGGTGGCCGAACAATTCCGACAAGGAGCCTGACATGAACATACTGATCATGACCTATTCGTTGCTCGCTCTGCTCTTGCCTCCCGCTTTGCGAACGCCGGTTCCGCAGGAAGCACTTGCTTCGTCTCAGCTCGACGTTTCAGTTATCGAAGGATCGAACAACTATCTCAAAGCAGTGCTGGCCGGAGACGTGCCGCGAATTGTTTCCATGTATCGCGAGGACGCAATCGTGATGCCGCAGGGGAGCACTTCGCTGCGCGGTAAAGCCGCCATTGAGCAGTTTTATCGCGGCATGTGTGGAGGGCCGGCTAAAATTACCGCTTTTACTTTTGATCACTTCGAAGCCAGAGTCACTGGAGACAGCGCTTATGACGTCGGCACTTACAAGATGACCATGGCAGCAGGTCCTGGCCGGTCTATGACGGATGTGGGCAAGTATAACGTGATCCTCAAACGCGCCGGCAGCGACTGGAAAATCGCTTACCTCATCTTTAATAGCGATCTGCCGCCGCACTCTCAAACCGTCAGCAAATGAATCCGTCACTCCAGCGACGGCGAGTGCTCATGAGGCTTGCCGCTTCCGGCGCAGCGTTGGCGCTGGACCCTTCAGGCGAGTGATGCACGTTTAGATATTCGTGTGGTCATCTCTGTGAGATTTTCTCTGTGTAACTCAGTGTTCTCTGTGGTGAAGGTTTAAAACCTCGACCACAGTTACACAGAGAAATGTCACAGAGGAAAGTTCACGAAGGTTGGCGCTTCCGGCGCAGGTCCTGCGGCAACTTCGATTTCGTCAGCCAAAGCCCGAGCACAACCGTCAGGATCCAGGCGATGCTGACCAGTGCGAGGCCCTTTAAGTCCGCGATTCGACTGCCGCTGATATTCATCAGCCTTGTGATTTCCCATCCGATCACAGCGCCAACAACGGAGATCAGCAGGGCCTTGCTGATCTCTTTCCCTTCGAGTCCTCCCGCCGGAACCAGGCGCCGCCGGTGCAGCAGAAATGCTGCCGTCAGACAATTTGCCGCGATGCCCAGATCGGAGGCAATCACCAGCCCTCTCGGACCGAATGCGCGGTTCAGCGCGGCGTAAATCGGGAGGGATGCCAGCGTCACAAGGGTACTGGCGATCATAGGCGTCAACGTATTCCCCGCCGCATAGAACGCCCGCGCATACAGGCCCTGCGCCGACCAGAATGCGAGCGATATCGAAAACCAGAAAAAGTAAACCGCGGTCGTCTGCGAATCAGAGAAGTGCAGGTGCCCGCGCCGGTACACAAGATCGATGAGGGGAAGTGCAGCTGCTGTCATGAAACTCGAGACAAGCAGCGCCGCAGCTACAACCCGATACACCGAACCATTCACCGTGGCGGCGAATTCACTCATCTTCTTCTCGCCGAACAGGCGCGCAAAAAACGGCAACGATGCCTGGCTCACAGCCTGGCCGAGAATTGCAATTGGGACTTGAAACAGTCGCTTAGCGTAGTTCAGCCGTGTGATGTCCCCCATGCTGCCGGAGGCAAAGTAGCGCAGGATCCAGTCATCGGCGGTCACCAGCGAAACGCCCAACATCAGTGGAATCGAGAGCCGAACCCATTCACGAAACGCGGGGTTGCGCGCGTCAAACGAAATTTTGTAGCGGATTCCTATCCGCGCCGCCCCGATCGCATTCACCAGAAAAATTCCGATGAACGCACCGGCAACCGCTCCGTAGGCGAGGGCTGAAATTCCTAAGCGGTGCGAAAACAGCAGTCCGCCGAGAATGATCCCTCCGCTGTACGCGAGCGGCCCAATCGAGGGCAATAGGAACATCCTTCGCGAAAGCAGAACTGCCGAGACTACCCCGCCAACGTAGAAGAACAACTGGGCCGGCAGCAGAATTCGTGTAAGGTGTACACACAGATCAAACTGTTCCGGAGTGAACTTTCGGAACATCAGCATGTTCAGCGGTCGCGCAAAGATCTCAGCGAGAACGATTCCCACTCCGAGCACCGCAGTCATGATCGTGATGACTGCTGAGAAAGTCTTCTCTGCCTCCTCTTCCCGCTTCTCGGCAATAAACCTCGTGTAGATCGAAACAAAGGTGATCGACGCCGTACCGCCTGCGACCAGATAGTTCAGCCAGTCGGGAATAGTGAAGGCAGCCACATATGCATCCGTGACCGGTGTCACTCCAAACGCCCACGCAATATACATCTCGCGCAGAAACCCGATCACTCGAGACAGCAGGATGGTGCTCACGAGCAACACGGTCGCCGAGAACGCCGTGTGCTCACGCGAGGGGTGAAGAAGCAGGAGAAAACGCCGTCCCAGAGACACTCGTTGTGCACTGGAGCTACTCTGATTTACGCCTTCGCTGAGGGTGTTCGGGGAGGACGGCATTATGGGCGATTCTACACGGCAAACCATCCGCGACCGCTCCGCTCAGATAGCACTCTGGGTTCCATTCGTCACCAACTCCTTGCCAAGCCGGAGAAGTGGTTGAACGCTGGAGCTAGTGGCTACGAGCTAGCGGCTGCAGCTAGTAGCTCCTTCCCCAGCAACTCTTTTTTGACAGTCGGAATCAATAGACCGGATAATTTCTCACGTGCCGGGTCTGCTTGCCACGCAGGAGCCGCCGGGGTCCGCTCTTTTACGGCGCTCCTTTCGCAAATCGTTCCCGCCTGCGATTCGCGGCGAGGGTGCCTACCTTTGGGACACGCAAGATAGGCAGTATCTGGATTTCTCGGGATCGGCCGCAGTGAATTTCATCGGGCATGGTGTCGCGGAAATTGCTGCCGCGATGACCGAACAGGCCCGCTCGCTGGAGTTCGTGCATACGAGCCAGTTCACCACTCCTGTCGCCGAACAATATGCTGCTGAGCTACTCGCCTTCGCCGGCGAAAACTTCAAAGGCGGCGCCGTTTACTTCTGCAGCGGGGGTTCAGAGGCGGTTGAGAGTGCCCTTAAGCTCGCGCGGCAATACCACGTCGAGGTCGGCGAAAGTGATCGTTCTCACATCATCAGCCGCAATCAGAGTTATCACGGGGCCACATTAGGAGCCGTTGCGGTTTCCAGAAACCAGCGCCGTCGCGAGATTTACCGCCCCATGGTGCGCGAGTTCGCGTCTTTCGACGCTCCTTATTGTTATCGCTGCATTCACGACTGCACAGACGGCTGCTTCGATTGCGGCCAGAAATACGCGGCCGAAGTTGAAGAGACGATAGTGGAAGGCAACGGCAAGGTTGCTGCAATCATCATTGAGCCCGTTAGCGGGGCTACCCTCGGCGCTGTCGTTCCTCCAAAGGGCTACCTCGAGAAAGTTGCAGAAGTCTGCCGTCGGAACCAGGTCCTCCTGATCGCCGACGAAGTCATGAGCGGCATGGGCCGCACCGGCCGCAATTTTGCCATCGATCACTGGGGAGTCGCGCCCGACATTCTGGTCACCGCCAAAGGCCTGTCAAGCGGATACGCACCACTCGGGGCGGTTATCATCTCTAAGAAAGTTGTCGAGGCAATCTCATCCGGCTCAGGCTCTTTTGTTCACGGATTTACTTACAGCTCGCACCCAATCTCACTCGCCGCCGGGCGGGCGGTGTTACGGTACATTTTGGACCACAAGCTGATCGAAGCCGCGGACTCACAGCGCGAAGGTAGCATCGCGCGGCTCTTAAGGCGGGACCTGGAAACGATTCGTGACTTGGACTGTGTCGGCGATATTCGAGGCATCGGGTTACTCTGGGCCGTGGAATTCGTTTCGGACAAAGCGACCAAGACTCCGTTCCCGCCTCAGACTAACTTCGCAGGAAGAGTTGCCCAAGCCGCCATCGAACGCGGTCTGCTGGTTTATCCCGTGCAAGGTTGCGCCGACGGCCAAAGCGGCGACCACATCCTGATCGCTCCGCCCGCAGTCATCTCCGCGGACCAGGTCTCATGGGCTTGCGAGCAGTTGGCAGCTGCGATCGAAGAAACGGCAGCTCGTGCCTAGCGCCCTGGCCACGATTTAAGCCACGGAACCAGCTTGGCAACATTCCTGAAGAATTCCGAAAATTGCGGTTGCCCCACCCTTAGTCGCGGTTTGTGCGACTAGGGTGGGGATTTTGACTCGGTGCCGGCAACGACCTACGCTCCCTAGCCTGTGTGGCGCGGGCGCCCTCGCCCGCGAACAGCGAAATCCTCACCCAATATGTAAAAAGATGTCCACTTATCACAGACAGAAGCTATCCGTCTGAGTTAATCCTGCTTTCAACCATTGATGGGCGAGGGCGCCCGCGCCACACGAAATGTCCACGGATTCGGCAATTCTCGCGAAGTACCGCTATCGCCGGCGGCTGCCGCATTTGCAAAGGGCAGATGCGGACTTGTTTGTGACTTTCTGTACTGGTGGACGAAGAATTTTGCGTGCGGAAGCTCGCGATTTGATACTCGAACACTGCTTGAGAGAGGGCGGCATTTTGCCGTTAGCGGGCGAGGGCGCCCGCGCCACACTCCGGCCTCGGATTCATCTACATGCAGTCGTGGTCATGCCGGACCATGTTCATCTGCTGGTTAAGCCGCTACGGGATGAGAATGGTTGGCCGTTTCCTCTGGTCGACATCCTTCAGTGCTTAAAGGGAGCTACTGCTCACAGAATAAACAAGCTGCTGGAAACATCAGGACCGCTTTGGGAGGAGGAATCATTCGATCATGTGTTGCGATCGAGTGAGAGTTTGAAAGAAAAGTGCGAATACATCAGGCAGAATCCGGTGGCGGCGGGACTCGTAAGAAAGCTAGAAGGTTATCGTAGGTTGTGGATTAATCCTGCATTCAATATCTAAACCAAGATCTGGCGGGCGACGGCGCCCGCCCCACACATTCACCACAAACGGAAAAGGCCAGTCATGTTTCCATGACTGGCCTTTATTTATGCCGGCAACTTGAGGCTATTTGCGGGCGTCTGAGCCCGCAGCCGAAACCCTGAGCGAAGCGCAACGGAGTCGAAGGATCTCGGACCAAACTTGCTTTGGAACTTTTCCGTGCGGAGACTTGTATGCTGTACAATGCGGGCTTCTCGAAATGAACCGCCTTTCGATTACCGCTGTCTTGGCAATCCTCCTGTACTTGCCCTGCGCTGCCGCTCCTGGCAAGATTGCCCATTACACGACGACGGAGTTCTCACCCGACCAAATTGCTGTCTACTCGTTCATTCTCAAATCCTATCGAACGCTCCTGAAGCCGACATATCGAGACATGTTGACGAAAACCTTCTACCTCGAAGACGAAACTGATCCGCTCGATTTGAACGAACTAGAGCGTGGAGCATGCCTGAAGCGAGTCGATCTCGAACCCACCCTGAAAGAGGAGATTCCAACGGTACATCGCCTCGTCGGACAGAAATGGCTTCCACCATATGTCCGCTCAGCAAATGGCGCGAAATGCGTTGATTCAACGCTCTCTAGCTCGAAAGTTTGCTGGCGTACGGAAGGTGCCCTCTCCCTTACTGAGATAAGATTCGACAAGACCCATACACACGCCCTTGTCGGATTCAGCGTCGGTTGCGGGATGCAGTGCGGATGGGGACAAATAGTTCTGCTCGAAAGAATGAATGGGCACTGGCACAGAAAAGAAGTCTGTGAAGACGTCTACATTTAGAGATTTTAGAAACGGAAAAGGCCAGTCATGTTTCCATGACTGGCCTTTATTTATGCCGGCAACGACCTACGCTCCCACACACTTTCGCGTGCAGTACCATCGGCCCTGCGGGGCTTAACTTCCG
>Ga0070741_10003309_pt1 | contig 40359 bp, 35 predicted proteins | sample Coa_R1_4_FD_66440 | JGI IMG/M metagenome (GOLD analysis project Ga0070741, IMG submission 66440) | Surface soil microbial communities from Centralia Pennsylvania, which are recovering from an underground coalmine fire - Coalmine... | ecosystem: Environmental > Terrestrial > Soil > Unclassified ...
GCCTGCGCCTGATAGACGGCATTCAGCCATGCGCTGGCGGCTGCAGTTCCCTGAAGAAGCACTGTATTCAGCGTGAGCCAGTCCGATTCGCCATGGGCGTACGCACTACGGGCCATGGGTTCCTGCACCTGGCGAATATTCAGAAGCGCCTTGCGCGCATCCTGAGCCATAGCGTAGGCAGCCTGATAACGCGCCAGAGCCTGCTCGCTTTGGGCGATGGCTTGCGCTTGAATGGCTACCAGATTGTCCGCAGCCTGCCTGCGGGCCGCTTCAGCCTGAGCGATGGGGCCTTGGTTGCGGTTAAAGATAGGAAGTGTCAGGGAGAGGCTCGGCGCGAAAAAGTTGTCGGTCTCTTCATACTGGTATCCCGGTCCGATCTGAAAATCAGGATACTGCCGCGCGATCTGAAGTTGCAGATAGGCTTCAGCGGCCTGGTATTGGGCGAGCGCCTGGCGCACGTCGAGCCGATTCAGAACAGCCTGTCGCCGAACTTGTTGAAGAGAGAGCGTAGACAGGGAGGGGAGTTGCTCGAGGCCTTTCCATGCGAAACGAGCATTGCCAAGACCGGAGAGTGGAACTCCAATAGCCGCTGCCAGCGCCGCCTTCGCCTGCGCCACGCGGCCCTCAGACGCCTTCTCAGCAAGCTGCGTATTGATCAGATTCAGCCGCGAGGCCGCCAGCACGGGTCGCGCAAGTTCGCCTGCCTGAACCTGCTCTGCGATCCGCTCCACGCGCTGGGAAGTCTGCTGCTCCTGGAGGCGCAACACTTCCAGATCCCGTTCTGCCACGACTTCATTCAGCAAGGCCGAACGCACACCCTTACGGACGGCCCACAGAGTCTGGGCCAGATTCAGCCGCGCCGCTTCACTTAAGTTTTGGGCTTGCTGAATCTGATAACGGCGCTTCCCGGCAGTGACCACAGGCACGAGAAAGTCCACGCTGATAAGGTACGGGCTCGGAATGCCAGGCGAAAATCCCACGGAAGGATTGGGATGCATCCGCGCCGTCGTCTCGCCCGCCTGGGCGAACGTAACCTGGTCGCGCGCAACCTGAATCTGGGGGTTGAAATAGAATGCAGCCAGGGTGAGCAGGCGCAAGTTCCAGGCTTTGGGTGGCCAATCCATAGGCCGACCCAGACTTTTTTGAATGAATGCCTTGAGACCGGGATCATCCAAGGTTCGTGCTTCGAGTTTCGTAGCCGTTTCAGAGGGAAAGAGCGGAGCAGAACGGAATCTCTGCGCTGGCGTGCAGCCAGTCAGGGCGAGAATTATGGCCGCACAGACGAACAGGTAAAGATAGAAGGAGTGAAAGCCTTTCCTGATGCTTCCTGAAGTCTGCTGTAGCACCATGAGTGATGCGATCCTTTCCCAAGTGTTTCCGCCGGGTGCACAAATTCACACACACCGTCGCTGCCACACGCTTTGAGGGTGTACGGGAAAGTGGGAAAGGTCTAAATACGCAAGGGTGACAAGGGAGGGGAGTGAGAAGAGGCAGGGGTGACTGGAAGAGTGGAAGCCGGGAGATAAAAAGTCAAAGGAAGGAAGCCACTCCAAAGAGCGCCAGCCAGAAACAGACACCGCTCGCGCCACTTTCGGATGACGAAGATTGCAAAGCAAAAGATGGTGGCAACCAGCGTCACCACCCCGCCGGCGGAACGCTCAATATCATGCACCTCCGCCTGTGGCGGGTCCCAAAAATCAAAGGTTTCGCATAAGGGGCCGGAAAGATACCATCCCAGCCACAACAGGATAGCGACTCTGAGCGCTCGGCGTTTCATCACATTCACTCTATCACTCGAAGAGCTGTCAGGCAATCTTCACATGCTGTCCAGCCCTTGCCGCATTCCAGAAATTCGACGATTTATTCAACGGACATTTCCCGATCTCAATGCGAGGTTTTTCAGTGGTGCGCATTGTGAAGATTTTTCATCGTAAGCGCCCTATCTCCATTGCATTCATCATGATTGTCCCTTCGGATATGGACCTGGAATTTTAAATTTGGCTTGCTTGCAACCACGTCATGGTCTTCATGGTAACCGTTCTCTCGCCTTTCATCACAGAGGACGCAGGGATCACTGAGATTTTGCACGTTCTCTGTGCCCTCTCGGGTAGGTCTTTCCTCGAATCCCGCATCAATAGGCTGGGTGGGACATGAGCATTGGGGATTTTTCAAAACGGCTCCTTTATAATGCTATTCGCTTTGATTTAGGGAACATTCTGCGCCGCTATGCCTAAAATTGAACACCTTCGCGCTCGACAGGTGCTGGATTCGCGCGGAAATCCCACCATCGAGGTTGAAGTCTTCCTGCAGGATGGGTCTTATGGCCGGGCCCTTGTGCCCTCCGGCGCATCGACCGGAAAGGCTGAAGCGCTGGAGCTCCGCGACCACGATACGAAAGACTATCTGGGGCGCGGCGTTCGTCGGGCCATCGCCAACGTTGAGCAAGCGATTGCTCCGGAGATTATGGGCATGGAAGCTTTTGATCAAGCCGCCCTGGATCACAAGCTTCTTGCGCTCGACGGTGCGGAGAACAAAAGCCGCCTAGGAGCGAATGCCATCCTGGGAGTTTCATTGGGCGTCGCGCGAGCCGCCGCCGCTTCCGCGGGACTGCCGCTCTATCGCTATCTGGGAGGCGTGGGAGCTGTGGAGCTACCCGTGCCCATGGTGAACATCCTGAGTGGCGGTTTGCACGGCGGCGGAAATGCGGATTTTCAGGATTTCCTCGTTATTCCGCTTCGCGCTCAGCGTTATTCCGAAGCCTTGCAGGATGCGGTTGCCATCTTCCGGGCCATGAAGGAAGCGCTAAAGTCGCGCGGAGTGTATGTTGCCGGCGTCGCCGACGAGGGCGGATATGCGCCGCGGCTCGCATCTAACGAGGCCGGTTTTGAACTGATGGTGGAAGCCTTTGAACGCGCTGGATTTCGGCCCGGCCAGGATGCTGCTATCGCGGTTGATATCGCGGCCAGCCACCTCGTGGAACGCGACCGTTACCGCCTCTCCACTGAAGGGGTTGAGTTGAGCGCTGACGAGTTTGTGCGACGTATGGAAACCTGGGTCAGGCAATTCCCCCTCATTTCGATTGAAGACGCACTGGGTGAAGACGATTGGGCTGGCTGGAAGATTCTGACCAGCCGCCTTTCACCTCATTGCCAATTGATTGGAGACGATCTTTTCGTTACAAACCTTTCCCGCCTGAAGCGGGGATTCCAGGAAAAAATCGCCAATGCAATTCTCGTCAAAATGAATCAGGTCGGCACGCTGACGGAAACGTTAGCTGTGATGGAACTGGCGCGGAAACACGGTTACCGCGCCGTCATCAGCGCAAGGTCAGGCGAGACCGAGGATGACTCAATAGCTGATTTGGCTGTGGCCACTGGCGCCGGTCAGATCAAGATTGGCTCAGTAACCCGCTCCGAACGTCTCGCCAAATACAACCGCTTGCTGCGGCTGGAAGAACAATTGGGAGATCAGGCTCAATACCGCGGGGCAGAAATCTTCCGCGATTTTCTTTCACAAAAGGGCCAAACCATAGGGTAAATGGGGCGAGCTCCCGGCACAGGATTTCTGCCCTCCAAATTCTTTTTGCCAGAGTCAGGGAGAATGCGGGCGGATTTGTTCACTTGACTTGTCTATACAATGGGTCCAGAATGAGCGTCATGGTACGCCGGGGTAGCGGCGGCCCCTTGGGTTGCCGGGCGTCAAGTGTTGAGGGAGGGTTTATGACCAAGAAACAGCGCGATTTTTTGCGGGCTTGTCTGGTGGCTTTCACCATTCTGGCGGTTTCCGCCTTGTCTGCGCAGCCTCTCAGGGCACAAGAAATCACGGGAGGCATCACGGGAACCGTAACGGATCCATCGGGTGCAGCGGTCCCTGGGGCAAAGGTGACCGCAACCGACGTCTTGCGCGGCACGGCGTGGCCAACTGAAACGAACGCCGCTGGTGTTTATAATCTGCCGCGACTGCCGGTAGGTGAATACAAGGTACAGGTGGAAGCCAAGGGTTTCACAACCAGCGTTCATCCGGCTTTTGAACTTCAGATGAATCAGATCGCCCGGATTGACTTTCAACTGAAAGTGGGCGAGATGACTCAAACGGTGAGCGTCACCTCCGCACCTCCACTGCTGCAAACAGATACGATGCAGTTGGGTTACGTGACGAGTTCCAATTTTAACGTGAATCTTCCCCTTGCCACGCGTAACTTTATCCAACTCACCTTGCTGACGCCGGGCGTGACCGCCACGAATCCCGCCTCTTTCACGAACGGCCAGCGCACTACGGGCGGCGGCAGGCCGTATGTCAACGGAAACCGGAAGGAAGCCAACAATTTCCTGCTGAACGGCATTGATAACAACCAGATTTCCGATAATCTCACTTCGTATCAGCCCAGCGTTGACGCCATTCAGGAATTTGACATGATCACCAACAATGCGCCCGCCCAATACGGCCAGTTTCAGGGCGGTGTTATCAGCGTCACCCTAAAATCAGGAACCGATCAATACCATGGAGACGCTTTTGAGTTTCTGCGCAACGATGCCCTAAACGCCAACAACTGGGCTCGCAACTGGCAGCATTTACCTACACCCGGCTTGCGTTGGAACACATTTGGCGGCACATTCGGTGGGCCGATCAGGAAAGACAAGCTTTTTTTCTTTGCTGATTACCAAGGCTCGCGTCTTGATAGCCCTCCGGCAACCAGTTTCTTCACTGTCATGACGCCAGCCGAGCGTTCAGGTGATTTCTCCGAGCTGCTGAACCCTCCTCCTGGCAGCGGCCTCTCCACGCCGCGGCCGCTTTACAATCCCTGCGCATTGCTTTCCGGCCCGTGCACGTCGCCTGCAAATCCCGCAGCAGTGCGACAGCCATTTCCCAATAATCAGATTCCATCCACCCTGATTGATCCGGTGGCTCAGAAGCTCTTTGCTTCCGGGCTGTATCCGAACCCCGTCAATTCAAATCTTCTGAATAACGCGCTCAACACCTCGCATACTTACACAGACAACGATCAGGGAGACATCAAGATCGATTTCATGGTGAATGACAGAAATCACCTTTGGGGAAGTTATTCACAAGGTTTCCAGCAAAATCCTACGACCAACTCCTTCAAACTGTTCGCTCAAAGCTTCAATAATTCACCCTTCCACGGAGGCGTTATTGACTGGACGCACACTTTCACACCGACCGTGGTTATGGATGCGAAAATGGGCGTGAACCGCATCCTTCTGCACAATGGCGGAGTCGTGACGGGCGTCGGTAATCTGGGTCAGCAGCTTGGCATCGCGGACGCCAACGTGCATGGGCCGGGGCTGCTGGGGCTCAATTTTACCAACGGCCTTGCCAGCAGCCTGGGCGCGTCTGACAGTGAGCAACTGTTCGCTGACACGACGCTCGAGCCCACAGTCGATCTGATTGTCACGCATAATCGCCATGTGTTGCATATGGGATTGCAAGTGTTGCGGGAGGATATCAATACCTATTATGCGGGCAACAACGGCAAGTTCGGGTTCCTGAGCTTCTCCGGCGTCTATACTGATGGCCCCGATCCGACGAGCCCCGCGGCGCACTCAGGCCTCTCTGAAGCCGACTTCCTGCTGGGTCTTCCTAACACGGTGGGGCTTGGCATCGCCGCAGGAACCTGGGGCCAGAGAAGCACCATCATCGCACCCTATATTCAGGATGACTGGCGTGCCACCGAGCATTTGACACTTAATCTCGGGCTGCGCTGGAACTATAACTCACCATGGGGTGAGGTCTTCAGCCGTGAGGCGAACTTCTCGCCTTTCACGGGTGTGGAGGAATTTGCGAGCGGAGCCCTCATGGGGCCCTGCCCGGAATTACTGGGAAGCGCCAATTGTGTGGTGACAAACTCCAAAGCGGTTTACAACGCTTACTGGCGCGACTGGCAGCCACGGATAGGGTTCGCCTACACCCTCCCATTCCTGGGTAAGACCACTGTGCTTCGCGGCGCTTATACCATTTCGTCATTCCTCGAAGGCACTGGAACCAATCTCCGTCTGCCGCTGAATCCACCTTTCCAGTCGGAGTTTGAGAATGACAACAGCACCGGCTCCTTCCCCTTCTTCCCGAGCTCGACGACTGACCAGGGACTCTCGCTGCTCTCAGCTCCGAGCAATCCCTACTCTGGCACGAACATCCGGTTGTGGGATCCCAACGTGCGACCGGACCAGGTGCAGCAGTGGAACCTGAGTATTGAGCATCAGTTTCCCAGCCAGATGTTGCTTTCCGTCGCCTATGTTGGCCAGCATGGAACGCACCTGATGGTCCCCATGCCGTATTTTCAGAGACGGCTTGTGGGTGAAGCCGGTTGTACGACGGCAAACGCCGTCTTCTTGGGCACCTCGACGATACCCACTTGTGGAAGTCCTTACTTGTCGGGGGACACGCCACTATACAACACCATCGGCCAGATCTCCGGTACGGAGTCAAACGGCGATCAGGCCTATGATGCCTTGCAGGTCAGTCTGACTAAGCGCCTGACGCGGGGACTCGAATTCCAGTTCTCTTACGCATACTCCAAGGCCATGACTAATTCCATTGGCTACTATGGGGAAGGCGGCCAGGCGGCAAACAATTCTGCATACTGGCAGAACCTTTATAATTCAACGGCGGAGTGGGGCCCGGCATACTTTGACACCACCCATAACCTTGTCTTCTCCTATGTCTATCAATTGCCGTACGGTTCCGGGAAACGTTTTGGCAGCCATGCAAATCCAGTAGCTCGAGCGGTTCTGGGCAATTGGCAGATCAGCGGGATCGTCAGCGACCACACTGGCTTCCCGCTCACAATTACTGGGCCCGACAATTCCCAGACCCACAGCCGAGGCGCCAAAGCAAACTGCATTGGTCCAAATTCTTATCCGCACGGGGTAGGTTTGGGAACCACATGGTTCAGCACATCGCCCTTTTCGGTGGCGTCTGTCGGAACCTTCGGCAGTTGCGCCAACGGCACTGTGCGCGGGCCGGGACTCCGAGACTGGGATTTTGGAATCGAGAAGGACTTTCCGATTTCCGAATCCAAGCGCTTTGAGTTCCGTGCTGAGGCTATTAACTTCACAAATACACCGATATTTAACGCTCCCAACCGAAGCGTGACCAGCGCTCAATTCGGAGAGCTCCTGAGCTCGCAGTACGAACGCAACATCCAGTTCGCACTGAAGTTTTACTTCTGAGTCTCCACCTTTCAGCCTGTCGCCGCTGCCGCAAAGTGACCGACTTTACGGTAGCGGCGATCTCTCCTGCCGCATACGCTTCCCTCTTCGGCCTGGTGGCATCTTTGGGATTCGTTTAACATCCTGCCCGTTGAGTCGTTCGCTTGGTGATTCGCCGCGACTTTCATGACTTCTTTCCACTTCCTGAAGGGAGGAAAATTCCCCACTTGAGAAGAGACCGAAGGGATGGTTCCTGTAAGAACTGGCGGAGATGAAACCCATCCAGCTTATACCCAGATGAGATTATGCAAATTTGCTTGACAATGAAGGTATGAATTTTTAGACTATAGGATTTCAGTCCCCCTCGCTCCTACAATCTCTACGGAAGGTCTATGGATAAAAAGAAAGTTGAAGTTTATCGTAAACGTCTGCTGGATAAGCGAGATGAACTGCTTCGGATGGTTTCCAAATCAGATCAGGATGGCCGGGAAGCTGATGAAGAAGGCACGCAAGATATCGCGGACAAGGCTGCCAATGCTTACACGAAGGAATTTTTATTCCATCAAAGCAATGACAACCGCCAGACTCTTGCCCTCGTGAACGAAGCGCTGGAACGCATCAAGGAAGGCTCTTATGGCATCTGTGTGGAGTGCCACGAGGAGGTGCAGACCAAGCGTTTGGAAGCGGTTCCTTGGGCGCGCCATTGTATTGAGTGCCAAGCCAAGCAAGACCAGGGTTTACTTTAGAGAAAGATGGCAGCGGCCGCATCGCCAAGGACCCACGGAGAACTCCGGGCTGTTGACGATGTAAAATGTTCGTCATACCCTCTAACAAAGTTTTGAGGGGATCGCGCGAGGGGGATTGTCGCCTTCTCTAACCTGACTTCCTCTTTATCGCGTCATATTTCGCTACTCCGGGAAGCCCCGGGTAGCCTGCTCGCCATTCTGTTTCCCACTTTTTGCCCACTCTGCGCAAGGAAAATTGACCACCTCCGATGGACTGTGCTGTGCCATGATTGTTGGGACGGTCTAAAGCCTTTCACCGGAAGCTGCTGCGCCTATTGTGGCATTCCCATCGCCGCCCAGGCACCTGCTGAAGATAGCGAACCTCGATGCGGCTTCTGCCGCATCCAGAATTTTGATTTCGACCTCGCACGCAGCTATGGTCTTTATTCCGCACCCCTGCGTGAGGTGATCTTATACCTGAAGTTCCGTCGCCATGAGCGCTGGGGCTATCAGCTCGGAGAACTGCTTTTTCTGCTGTGGGAATCGCTCGCTTTGCAGAGCGATGACCCGCCATGGGTTCTTATTCCTGTCCCTTTGCACTACCGGCGACAGCGCGAACGAGGCTTTAATCAAGCCGAATTGCTGGCGCGAGGACTTCAGCACAAGCTGCGGAAGACCGGACTGCCAGACCCGCCGCGGCTTGAGGTTGGCTGCCTGCGCCGTTGCCGGGCGACACCGCCGCAAAGCGGCCTCGACCGCCATGCTCGAATGGAAAACGTCCGGCACGCATTTGAGGTCTGCAGGCCGGAGCGAATTCGGGAACGTTCGATCATTCTGGTGGACGATGTCATGACCACGGGCGCAACAGCTTCAGCCTGCGCTCGCGCGCTCAAACAAGCTGGCGCGCTGAAAATCATCGTTCTGACGCTCGCCCGCGCAACACCGCAATTCCCAGACCACGGTAAGCCATGCCTGTTGACGAAGAATATTCAAGCCGAAGATAATAATTTCTAAGTGCTCAGGCAGGAACCGAGGGGTTTTTGGAGCGAAACTTGAAGAGAGGGATAGCAAACGGTGCCCGATGAGGGAGACAAACACGTGTTGCAAGCGCCGGTGCTCGTTTTGAATGCTTCCTACGAGCCTATTAATATCACTCCTGTGCGCCGCGCCGTGGTTCTGGTGTTCAAAGGCGTTGCCACTACGGAAGAGGAAAACGGCAACTTTATCCACTCCGCCCGCATGGCGATCCGCGCCCCCTCGGTAATCCGGCTCTGCGAGTTCCGTCACATTCCGAGGCAGACGCGAGCGCTTTCGCGGAAGAACATTCTCTTACGAGACCGTTACACCTGCCAGTTTTGTGGCCGTGTGTTCCCCGCCAGCGAATTGACGCTGGACCATGTCATTCCCCGCTCGCGTGGAGGGCGCACGGACTGGGATAACCTTGTAGCCTGTTGCCATGCGTGCAACAATCGGAAAGGCGATCGACTGCCGGAAGAAGCAGGGCTGAAGTTGTTGCGTCCGCCTCGGCCTTACACGCTCCATACCAGCCGCCAATTGATGCGCATCATAGGTAAATCTGATGAGCGCTGGCGGAAGTATCTATTTTATTGATCGGGCAATGAGCGCGGAATACCCGCCCGCGATTCGTGCTAATCTATCAGAGAGTCCACGCCGGAGAGGTGGCCGAGTGGCTTAAGGCGGCGGTTTGCTAAACCGTTGTACGGTCAAAAGCTGTACCCAGGGTTCGAATCCCTGCCTCTCCGCCAGTTCTATGCCAATTTCTCATTCGTCTGGGGCGGCGCTATCGGCAGCCGATCGGCGTAAGCATTCATCCCCCGCAGTTCCGCTCGCACCGTGGGGAGACTGTGCGGATATCGCTCCTGAAGGAACTTGATCAGATTCTCGCGCACATAGCAGCGCAGGTCCCAAGCCGTTCCGGCGTCTCGTGCATCCATGAGGGCACGCAGTTCAATGGTGTACTCTTTGGCGTCGGAAACTTGCAAAACACACACCTTGCCATCCCATTTGTCTGTGGATTTCACAATCCGTTCCAGTTCCTTTCGCACTTCATCAACGGGAACGGTGTAATCCACATAAAGATAAACCGAGCCGATCAGGTTGGCGGTTCGACGCGTCCAGTTCTGAAAAGGATGGTCGGTGAAATATGAAATCGGGAGTACCATTCTGCGCCAGTCCCACAAGCGCACCACGACATAAGTTGACGTAATCTCTTCGATCCAACCCCACTCATTTTCAACAATGACCGCATCATCAATTCGAATTGGCTGGGTCAGCGCAATCTGAATTCCTGCAATCCAGTTCCCCAGCGTGGACTTCATGGAAAAGCCCACAACGATACCTGCCAAGCCAGCCGAAGCCAGAACGCTGGTGCCGATTGAGCGAACGTTCGGAATGGTCAGCAACATGGTGGCAATCGCCACAATGATCACGACGGCGGTCAAAATGCGGCGCAGAACTTGAACTTGGGTCTGGATTCTTCGGGCCTCCAGATTGTCGCGCACGTCAACCCGGTACCGCGCGGACAGAAGGTCAGCAATGACCTCAATCGCCAGAATGAAGACCCATGCCATTGCCGCGATCAATCCGAGGCCCACCACATGCTCAACCGCGTTCCTGACGATAGGTGCAAGCGGAACCAGCGGCACTGCGACCAGAAGCGCCAGGAGCGGGAAAATCCACTTTGCCGGCCTTCTGCCATGCCGCTCAATCGAGGCCTCAATGACTCGCTCTGGTTTCTGGGCAAGACGGGCAAGAATTGAAAAGACGATCCCATGAACCACCCGTGCCACAATAATGACCGCGGCCAAAATGCCGACGGATAGTAACAGATTTTGCCAGTTTGTCAGAATGTAATTCATCTTCACATCACCTCCGCGGAAGGGTTCTAAGGGTCATTTTGAGCGTCGCGCGCAACCGTTTTCAAGAAAATAGAAAAGACGAGGCGGCAATTCTTGCTTTTACCAGAAGCTTCGCGGAATAATGAGTAAGCTTCATGCTCGAGCTAAATCCAGAGCAGATTAGAGCCATCCGACACGGCAGGGGTCCTCTGCTGATCGTTGCAGGGCCTGGCACCGGCAAAACCCGCGTCATCACTCAGCGCATCGTTCACCTGATTCAGGAAGGCGCGCCCTCTGAGGAAGAGAAACCTTTGCGTGCAGAGAATATTTTGGCACTCACTTTCACGGAAAAGGCCGCTGAGGAGATGAAGCGGCGCGTGGCCGCGGCCTTGCCCGGGCTTGAGAAACTGCCTGTCATTTCCACATTTCATGCCTTCTGCCTGCACGTTTTGCGCCGGCATCATGTAGACCGTCTGCTGTTGGATAAGATCGACGTCTGGATTTTCCTGCGCCGACGGATGGTCGAACTTGGCCTGGAGTTTTACCAGAAGCTTGCAGAGCCGGGCGCGTTTTTACATGACCTGAACGAGTTTTTCTCCCGCTGTCAGGATGAGTTGATTGAGCCGGAAGATTTTGAGCGCTACGTAGGTGAATTTGAGAGACAATTTTTCGCCCGGCATCCGCACCTGGCCTCCGCCAAGGCAGCGCTGAATTCCGCGCTAGGCGTTGCATCGGCGGCAGAAAGGGGAGTCTTAAGCCTTTCTCCGGAAGAGCATCTCGAGTGGGAAGAGGTTTTGAAGAAGAGGGAGCTTGCATCCGTCTTCCGACGCAGTCGTCAACTGATCGAAGAGGCTGGAGCTTCAAGTCTGGGCAGCCTGGTAAGTGAGACGGTTGCGCTTTGGAAGCGAAATCCTGCGGCGCTTGCGGAAGCGCGTTCTCAATACCAGGCAGTGCTGGTGGATGAATTTCAGGACACAAATTATGCACAGGTCGAGCTTTTAAAACTGCTCTCGCCGCCTCCCTATTTCATCACCGCCGTCGGCGATGACGACCAGGCGATCTATCGGTTTCGTGGCGCGTCGCACGGAGCCTTTGAGATGTTCACACAAGCCTTCCCTGGCCACGAAATTGTTTATTTGACTCGAAATTATCGCTCCACGCGAAGAGTGCTGCGCGTCTCAGCCGCTGTCATTGCGCGCAACGATCGTTATGCGCACAAGCCGGCGCTCATTTCTTCCAAAGACGAAGGACCTCCGGTCTATCTGGTAAAATCTCACGATCCTCTTAGTGAGGCGCTCTGGATTGCTGGTGAAATTGAACGACTGACAAACCAGGGGATTCCCTTTGGCGACATCGCCATTCTTTACCGCGCCCACGCTTACCGGGATTCTCTGGTGGAGGAGTTGCGCCGCCGAATGATTCCCTTCACCATTCGCGGCCTTTCGCTCCTTTCTGCAACGGTTCTGCGCGATTTGACAGCCTATCTTGATCTGATTTACTCGCCGCACGGAAATATCAGTCTCACACGCGTGCTGCTGGCGCCGTGCTGGCGCTTTCCGGAAGCGCTTGCCCAGGCCATTCGCCAACAGGCCGTCAAAGATCGCTGCTCGCTTTACGATGTGCTCAGGAAAACCAGGCTTCCTCACCTTGTCCATGACTTGGCTTCAACCGGCTGGAAGGATTTGGATAAGCTGCTGAAAGATTTGCGGCGATTTGCAAAGCAGGCTTCAGTGACCGAGGTTATGGATCGGCTTACCGAGCGGCTGGGCTGGATTTACCTCGAAGGTGAAGCAGAGCAGGTTTATCTCGAAACCTTCCGCAAATTCCTGAAGGATTGGGAGGGAAAGAGTGAGACGGGAAAGCTGGCGGAGTTCATGGAGTATTTCAAATACTTCCTCGAAGCGGGGGGCAAGATTGAATGGCCGGAAACCGCCCAAGCCTCGAATGCCGTGCAGATGATGACTGTCCATGCCGCAAAGGGCCTGGAATTCCCCATCGTCTTTGTCATCGGCCTCTCATCGCGCCGTTTCCCGGTGACCGAACGCAAACCTGTCATCGAGTTTCCTGCAGCTCTCCGTAAAGGGCCGCCACCGCCCGACGACATCCATTTGCAGGAAGAGCGCCGTTTATTTTTTGTTGCGCTGACGCGATCACAGGAACGGCTCTACATTTCAAGCGTGGCTCGATCGGAAAGGCAGCAGTCTCGGTTTGTCAATGACCTGGTGTCAGATGCCGTTTTGGCGACTCATGATCTCGAAATCATTGAAGCGCCTGATGCTTCTTCTGACAGCCTGGCGAAAGACGCGCTCGCATCGACCCGCCTTTCGAGCCAGACCATTTCCCAGCCTGCCCGAGCATTGCTCTGCGAGCACGCGCCCGATGCCGGACAAGGACATCTTTTTGAGAGTCTACCCGTGGGCGGCGAGGGACTTCATCCTGTCCTGGAAAGTTGGGTTCAGGAAAGCCTCTCGCCGCCGTCCGGCGAAAAACTCCTCCTGAGCGCCACCTCTGCCGAAGACTATCTCGGTTGCCCCCTGAAGTACAAATTTCAGCATCTCCTGAAAATCCCCACCGCGCCTCAAGCGGCGCTGACCTTTGGGAACTTGATGCATCAGACCGTACGCCACTATTTTGAGTTGCGCCGCACAACCTTACCCCGTTTTGAGGAGATTAAACAGTTTTATCTCGATCACTGGCAAAGCGTGGGGTTCGATGACAACTACCAGGAAGAGACGTATCGCAAGGCAGGACTGGAACAGCTTCGAGGATTTATTGAGAAGCACAACCCCTTGGCAATCGATTGCCAGAAAATTCGTTGGGAAAAGAGTTTCTCCCTTGATCTCGACGACCTGATTCTGGAGGGGCGGATTGACCAAATCAACTTTGTGGAATCCACCGAGCCGAACGCAGTGGAACTGATCGATTACAAAACCGGCCGCCCGCGCACGGAAAAGGACGCAGAGAATAGCTTGCAGCTCTCCGTTTACGCACTTGCGGCACAAAGAACTCTGGGCCTCAATCCTGTTCGGCTGACTTTTTATAATCTCACCAGCAATGAGACTGTCTCCACCGTGCGGACTTCAGCGGATCTCGCCACGGCGCTTGAAAGAATTCGCGAAGTGGCCTCAGCGATCCGCGCCGGCGGATTTGACCCGAAACCCGGTTTTGGTTGCCGCTGGTGCGACTACCTCCCGCTTTGTCCCGCTCATGAGGATTGATTTCAGGCGCAGAATCCATTGCGCGGCGATCCTTATCGCCATAAAATTCAATGCCGGAACCTGTGGGTGAAAGACGAAGCATCGACTTGGTGTTGCGTCAGCCCAATACAGGTCGCCCAACAGGAAGTTGATTATGAATCCATGGTTCGCTGGGATTCTGGGATTGATTGCAGGCGCGGTCGTGGCGTGGCTCATCGAACGGGCGCGCGCGCAAGCCCGGCTTGCGGCGAGCCGGATCGAGGCGGAAGGTAAGATCAAAGGCGCGGAAGGCATCATCACTGAACTGCGTTCACAACTTCAGGAAGTTCATCTGTTGCGAGAAAAATTAAAGACGGAACAACTGACCCGCGCGACGGCAGAAACCAGGCTCCAGCAGGCGGAGGAGAATCTGGAAAACCAGCGGAAGCTGCTGGAAGACGCGCGCAATGAACTTTCACAAACCTTTCAGGCCCTCTCGGCCCAGGCGCTGCAGAGCAACAACGAGCAATTCATTACCCTCGCCCGAAGTACTCTTGAAACCCTCCAGGCGCATGCAAAGGGCGACCTTGAGGCCCGTCAGAAAGAAATCCAGGGGCTGGTTGCGCCTCTCAGAGAATCCCTGGAGCGATATGAGAAGCAGATTCTGGAAATGGAGAAATCACGCCAGAGCGCTTATGGCAGCCTTGAAGAACAACTTCGGACTCTCGCCAGCGTGAATCTGCAGTTGCAGAAGGACACCGGCACGCTCGCCAATGCGCTGCGAGGCGGGCCGCAGGTGCGAGGACGTTGGGGTGAAATGACGCTTCGGCGAGCGGCGGAACTGGCGGGGATGGCTGAACGCTGCGATTTCATAGAGCAAGAAACTTTAATCACGGAGTCCGGACGCCTGCGTCCCGATATGATCGTTAATCTTCCGGGCGGCCGCCGCATTGCCGTCGACGCCAAGGCACCGCTCCTCGCCTTTCTGGATGCCGCCTCGGCGACAAACGAAGAAGACCGAAGAAAGTATCTCCTGCGCCACAGTCAGCTTGTGCGCGAGCACATGAACCAACTTGCTTCCAAAGCCTATTGGGAGCAGTTCGAGCAGGCCCCCGAAGTTGTTGTGCTCTTTCTGCCCGGAGAATCGTTTTTCAGCGCTGCCCTAGAGCAAGACCGCGAGTTGATTGAAGACGGAATGAAAAAGCGCGTGGTGCTGGCGACGCCCACTACGTTTGTAGCCCTTTTGAAGGCGGTGGCTTACGGCTGGCAGCAGGAAAGCATCGAGCGAAATGCGCGCGAAATCAGCGAACTGGGGAAGCAGCTCTACGAGCGCCTGCGGACGTTCGTCGGGCACTTCACGGGTGTGGGCGCGGCTCTGGGCAAGGCAGTCTCCGCCTACAATGCCGCGACAGGTTCGCTTGAAAGCCGCGTGCTTGTTCCGGCGCGAAAGTTCAGAGAATTGGGCGCAGCCAGTGGCGATGAGCTTGCGGAGGCGAACCCGATGGAAGCGATCCCCCGCGAGTTGGTCATCCCTGAGCGAAACGATATCGAAGGGGATTACTCGACCTGGAATGGGCCCACGCCTGATGCTGCCGAGCGCGATCCTTCAGAATGACGAGATGGTTAAATCTTTAGCAAGCGGCTCAAGAGGAACTTATGCATCGACGCAGATTTTTGGCATCTTCGCTCGCCGCATCGGCCTCCGCGGCTGTTGCACCGGCGCGAGCTTTGACTGGCGAAAAAGAACGCATCTCCGGCCGAGAATATTACCTGCTTCGCCGCTACGACTTGCGCTCGGGGCCGCAAGTGAAGCTGGCGAACCAATTCTTTCCTGACGCTTTCATACCGGCGGCAAACCGTCTGGGAATAACGCCAATTGGAGTCTTCAATCTAGTTCTGGGCCCCCAGACGCCGGCTCTCTACGTGCTGCTGCCCAGCGCGTCCCTTGCCTTGCTGGCTAATCTCGATGCGCATCTCGAATCAGACCCGGAATACCTTAGGGCTGGTGCTAATTTTTTAAATGCTCCTGCCGCAAGCCCCGCTTATATGCGCATGGAAAGTTCGTTGATGGTGGCATTTAAGGGTCGGCCCAGGCTGCAACTGCCGCCCCCGACAGCCGAACGGCAACCGCGCACGTTCGAGCTTCGCACCTACGAAAGCCCCAGCGAGCGCGATCACCGAAGGAAAATTGAAATGTTCCACAGCGGCGAATTTGATATCTTCCGACGCGCAGGGTTCTGGCCCGTGTTCTACGGTGATACGTTGGTAGGAAGCCGGATGCCGAATCTGACCTACATGCTCGCTTTCCAAAGTCTCGCTGAGCGCGACAAACTGTGGAAAGCTTTTGGCTCCTCACCTGAATGGAAGAATCTTACCCACTCACCCCAGTTCGATTTTGAGGCTATCGTCACAAATGTAACCAATGTGATTCTCAGGCCGGCTTCCTACTCGCAAATCTAATGAAGCTGGCCTTTAACTCACGAATCGTGGCTTCCACCCGTGCTCGCTTGCGTCACTTTTTGCGCGGTGGCTGGGCAGGACGCATTTCGATGCGGCTGGCGAGCGCGTGAGGAGGAAACTTGTAGAGATCGATTACGGCTTTGGCAATGTCTTCGCCGGTCAGTTTCCAGCTCTCGTGCGGTTTTGATCCCGGCACGGCAGCGAAATCCGTATCAACACTTCCCGGCATGATATAGCTTACGCGAATGCCGTCGTAGCGGATTTCCTGCATCATCGCTTCACTGAAGCCGTTTAACCCGAATTTGGAGGCGTTATAGGCGCTGCCGCCGGGAAAGGCGTTGACTCCTGCCAGGCTTGAAATGTTGAAGATGTAACCGCCACCACGCTTCCGCATCAGAGGAATAGCTTCGTGGCAGCAATAGAAGACGCCGGAGAGATTGGTTTCAATCACCGTGTCCCACTCCTCAGGAGTAAGCTGATCAATGGGCTTGAAGATTCCCACACCAGCGTTATTCACCAGAATGTCGAGCCCTCCAAAGCGTTCTGCCGCAGTGTGGATCAGCTTGCGGCAGTCCTCTGCCCGGCGGACGTCTACGGCGATGCCATCCACGCCGTTCGCGGCCTGGGCGTTGCCTAATAACTCCAGAGCTTTCTTCACGCCGGCGCTCTCACGCCCGCAGATGAAGACCTTTGCCCCTTTTTTTGTCAGCGCATCGGCGACGCTGAAGCCGATTCCCCGTGTACCGCCGGTGACAACAGCAACTTTATCTTTCAATGATTGCATTATGAGCCTCCGCGAAGATATTTGCATTCATCAGTACTCTTCTATAATTTAACTGGCATCGCCACAAGTTGAAAGGTTACAGATTTATGGATGTAAGAGATTGGGAAAACAAATTGCACAGTGAAGGCTTTCGCACAACCTACGTATGGCAGGACGGGCCTAATGCCTTCTATCCTGATCATACCCACTCCACTGTGACGGCGCACATCATCCTGGAGGGGGAAATGACAGTCACTTCGGAAGGCAAAACGCAAACGTTCACGGCCGGAGATCGTTTTGACGTTCCCGCCCACACGCTCCATTCCGCCCGGATGGGGCCGCAGGGTTGCCGATACCTGATCGGAGAGAAGTAACAAGCACCGGACGCGTCATGAACCGACCTACCAGGACGATTGCATGAAGCTGGTTTACAGTGACCAATATGACTTAAACCTTGGCAACCATGTGTTTCCTTCGGTGAAGTACCGGCTGACGAAGGAGGAGCTTGTGCGCAAGGGAGTCATCAGTGAGGAGGATATTCTCCAGCCGGAACCCGCCAGCGATGAGGATATCGCCCGGGTTCACCATCAGGACTATATCGAAAAGCTTAAGCGTGGCACGCTTTCCTATGAAGAGATCCTGCGCATGGAAGTTCCCTATTCTCCGGAGCTCGTGCGGGCAGTCTGGCTAGCCGCAGGGGGATCAATTCTGGCTGGCCGCCTGGCAGTGAAGGATCGCCTGGCAGTGAACCTGAGCGGAGGATTCCATCACGCTTTTCCGGATCACGGCGAGGGATTTTGCGTGATTCATGATGTGGCGGTCGCCATCCGCAGGCTACAGGCTGACGCGGTCATCCGCACCGCGATGGCGGTGGACTGCGATGTGCACCAGGGAAACGGCACCGCTTTCATCTTCCGGGATGATCCGACCGTCTTCACTCTTTCCATCCATCAGGAGCGAAATTATCCCTATCCCAAGCCGCCCAGCAATCTGGATATCAATCTGGAGGATGGCACGAAGGATGAGGAATACCTGACTGCACTTGAGGAGGGTCTGGACAAGTCTTTCGCGCAATTCAAACCCGACATCATCTTTTATGTGGCGGGTGCCGATCCTTACCGCGAAGACCAATTGGGTGGGCTGAGCTTGAGTATGGAAGGGCTGATGGAGCGCGATCGAATGGTTTTTAAAAAGGCACGGGCGAAGGGCATCCCCTGCGTCGTGACTCTCGCAGGCGGCTACGCCCGGCGGGTGGAGGACACGGTGCAAATCCATGCCAACACGGTGCGTGTGGCGAAAGACTTCGCCGAGTCATGACAACCTGGATTCCGTAGCAATCGCGCAACCCGCCGGATCAGGCGCCTTTGCACACCAAGGGCATTCTCTGCTACAACCCGCGGCGAATCACCTTCAGCTGGTGCATGGACTTCAACTCGTACACGGTTCCGCGCCACTCGATGCGGCGCAGGAACCCCGCTGAAACAAAGTTGAACAGCATCACCCAAGGCACTAAAGGCGTCAGTTGCCAGTAGCAAGCACCATAACGGCGCAGGGTGTCTCCCTCTTCGGGAAACATTTCACGTGCCGCCACTGTGCGAATGCCTCCCTTGGCCATCCCCAAGGCCAGGATCGTCAGAAGAAATGCCGCTGCAATGACACGATGCCCGAGAGAAACGCGGGGCATGAGAATCATCACCAGGCCCAAGATAAAAGTGAAAGCATAAAGAGAGTATGAAGCAAGTCCTAATTTCCAGTAGCGCGCGTTGTACACGCGCGTGATGATGATCTGGCGATTGGTCCAGCGCAGGAAATCCATGAACCCCGCATCATTTCGGGTGGTGACCAGGCAGCGCGGCTCAAAATGGATAGAGCCGTGAGCTTTACGAACGGCCCGTGTAATCGCGTAGTCATCACTGACGGTACCTTGCCAGTAAGTTTCCGCCACTTTCAACCGCTCAAAGTCAGCCTTGCGGATAGCCATTGAGCCGCCCCATGCGAAGTTATGCTGGTGCTCTCCAAGCATCGTGGCAATGGAAGCATCCCATGCAGCGCGTAATTTCGATGTGAAGCTTGCATCAGGCAGGTACCAGCGAAACCCGGTGGTCATGGTTACTGCGGCATCTTTCAACGGTGCCGCCAGGAACTGCAACCAGCTTAAAGCGGGCCGTGCGTCGATGTCCGCGAAAACCAGGATTTCCGCCTCAGGCTCAACGGCTCCGAGACCTGCAAGGAGATTATGGACTTTCTCACCGTTGGTGTCGGAATATCCAGCCACGATCAGGCTTGCTTTGATCCGCTGAGCTTTTTCAGACTCTGCATGCTCTGAAAGGATTTTTGTCAAGGTGTGCCAGGCCGCGTCGCTTGTTGAGGCCACAACAAAAATCACCTGATAGGCCGGATAATCCTGAGAAAGAAATGCCGTGGCGTTTTCCTCCAGATTTGGGTCCTGCCCCTTGCAGGGAATGATGACCGCCGCCGGCGGATGGTAAGGTCCCGGCAAGCCTTTCCAACTTCTGCGAATGAGATTCAGAAACTGGAATCCCTCACGCAACGACCACAAACTCTGAAGAGTGAGAAAAATTGCGAGGGTGATAAACACGGTCATAGGATGGATTCAAACTTTAATCGGGATTTCATGTTTGCCCCTTCCTTCTGATGGGCGAACACTGAGTCTAGCATCGATGCCTTTTGCTGACCTCGTGGGTTACTCGCAGCCGCTGGCAGATTTCACGCTCATGCTAGAATAACCTGTCGCAACGCCTCATTAACTCTGGGAGTAAACTTGAGTCCTCGCCGCGCTGATCCAGAACTTGCTCGTCGCCGGCGCGAAGCCTTGATTAAAGCTGGCTTTGCCGAGATTTTGGAAAAAGGGATTCAGGCCACAACCATCGACTCCGTTGTGGCTCGGGCGGAATCGAGCAAAGGAGGCGCACTTTACTATTTCCGGACCAAAGATGACCTGCTCTACGCCGTCCTGGAGTGGCTGCTCGCCCAGTTGGATCACACGCTGGACCAGGTGGCCCAAACGCAGCAATCGCCTCGTTTGCGGCTGGCTTCGGAGCTAGAAGTGCTGTTTCACAGCACTGAAGTGAACCGCAAACTCTACGTGGTCCTGTTTGATTTTATCGCGTTGAGTTTGCGTTCGGAGCGGTTCAGATCACTATTGAACGCCTTCTACAAGCGATGCCGCGAACGGGACGAGACCATCCTGAAGGAGGGAATTGAACAGCGTCAGTTTCGCCCCGTAAGACCGGGAGATGTTGCGCTAGCCATCCGCGCTCTGGTGGATGGCTATTGTCTCCATTGGCTCCTGTCCGGCTCTCATGAGAATCTAGAGGAATATCGCGACCGGTGTCGTGCGGTTTTGGGGGCCTATTTGCTACGGTAGATTTTCCGGGCCCAGAGCTAATCTGAACGTCTTCATAAGGCATGACCACATACCCTTGCTTTCGCACACGCTAAACCTTACCTGGATTCTGGTTCTGATTGCCGGCATCCCGATTGCATCGTATCTGACCATAAGACAGGAAGAGATTCTTCAGCTTCCTCGCAAATCGCTGTATTTCTCCGCAGCCGTTTCGCAGTGGCTGCTCGCCCTGCTGACAATCCTCATTGGCCTTACTGCCTCCGGTGGATGGAAAAGATTTCAGAGGATCGAGCTCTCTTCATTTCTTGCATGGACGGCGGGGCTGACCGCCGTTTCGCTCGCAGGAATGGGCCTGGCGCTCCTTTTCGAAAACCGAGGCTGGTGGCCCAAAGAATCGCGTTGGGTGCTTCACTTGCTCCCACAGACCCGGCAGGAAAAGATATGGTCCGTCCTCGTGCTCGCGCCTACCGCCGGCTTCTGCGAAGAACTGATCTATCGCGGCTATCTGCTCTCCCAGCTTTCACGGTGTTTTCACTCGGTGGATGCAGCCTGGACGGTCTCATCGCTGGCCTTCGGCCTTGCCCATCTCTACCAAAAGCCCTCCGGAGCCTTGAGGGCAGCGGCGCTGGGAGCGTTGCTGGCGTACCCGGTGATCCGACTGGGTACGATTTTCCCTTCCATGGCAGCCCACTTTCTCATTGACGTCCTGGCGCTCGTCTGGCTCGGGCCGGCGTCGCTCCCGCAGCAAGCTGATGCACAAAGTGGCTCATGAAATCTCGTCTCCTGTGTCAACCTTGACGATAAGCAAAGTCTCCGGTTATCTTTAATTTTGAGTTTTTAGCAGGGAGGAATTGTGGCTAATCATCGCTCGGCTTTAAAGCGTATCAAGCAAACCCGTGTTCGCACGGAAAGGAATCGCGCACATCGCTCCCGTCTTCGTAATCAGATCAAGAAGCTTCGCGCCGCGATTGACTCCAAGGACAAGGCAACAGCGCAGGCCCTGCTGCCACAGACTTTCGCGTTGATCGACCGCTCCATTCGCAAGGGAATCCTGCATCGAAATGCAGCCGCCCGCTATAAGTCCCGCCTGAGCATTAAACTGAAAGCCCTCGCGTAACGGGCTGGTGGAAAACTCTTTGGACATGTTCTGCTGGGCTCCTTCGTCGCCGTCAGGCCCCTTTTGCTTGCAGCAGCCCCTGCGAGATCAGCTCTTTCTCCAATCTGGCGCGATTCTCAGGCTTCATAGGAACCAGCGGCAAGCGATAGACTTCCTCGATCATCCCCATCATCGCCAGGGCCGCCTTAACAGGGATGGGGTTTGTCTCGATGAAGTTAGCCTGCATTAAGGGCAGGAGCTTCGCATTCAGCTTTCGAGCTTCGCGGTACTTCTCTTCAAGCAGCAAACGGACAAGCGTGGTCATCTCGCCGGGAATTTCATTCGACACCACGGAAATCACGCCAACGCCACCCAGCGACATCAAGGGAAACGTAAACGCATCATCGCCGGAGAGCACCGCAAATCCGGGCTCAACGGCATGAATAACCTCCATTTGCTGAATGATGCTGCCCGAGGCTTCCTTAATCCCGACGATGTTGGAAATCTTCGAGAGCCTTGCGACTGTGGCCGGTTCAATGTTGGAAGAGGTTCTGCTCGGAACATTATAAAGAATAACAGGCAGATTCGTAGATTCAGCGATAGCCTTGAAATGCTGAAAGAGGCCCTCCTGGGTGGGCTTATTATAGTAGGGGGCCACCGAGAGAATTCCCTGCACGCCCAGCAGGCTGACTTCCTTTGCCAATTCGCAGATGTGCTGGGTGTTGTTGCCTCCGACGCCCGCAATGATGGGAATCTTCCCGCCCACCTCTTCCACAACGACGCGGATGACGCCGAGGTATTCCTCTTTCTCCAGCGTGGGGGTTTCTCCGGTCGTGCCGCAAGGAACAAGGAAATCAATTCCTTCGCGGAGCTGAAATTGCACCAACCGTCGCAGCGCATCCACATCAATTGTGCCATCTCTGCTGAAAGGGGTGACCAGCGCGGTTCCGCAACCTCGAATTTCCAATGCCATCTGTGCCTCCCAGGGATAACAGGTCGTTTATGGATCGCGCCCGACCTTGCGGCTAGCTGCCTTCCGCTTTTTGCTTTTGTTCTCCGTTACTCCAGAATCTCAGAAAAACTGACCAATCCTTTCCGTCCCGTTACCCGACGAGCTGCGTAAATAGCGCCTTCGGCGAACCCCTGCCGGCTTCGAGCCGTGTGCCGAAGGATCAGGGTATCCGCTTCGGAATCAAAGCCAAATTCATGGGTGCCGGGGATGTAGCCAGCGCGAATGCTTGAGACTGGCACGTCCCGCATGGCCAGGATCGGTTCGATGCGCCGCTTCAATTCCAAAGCGGTTCCCGATGGAGCATCCTTTTTAAACCGATGGTGCGACTCAGTGATATACGGCTCGTAAGAAGAGAAGCCTTTGAGGATTTCTGCCATCGCCTGAGCGGCCCGGTAAAAGAGTTGCACACCGATCGAAAAATTAGCTCCGTATACCAAGCCGATTCCCGCTTGCTCCACAACCTTGCGAACCTCGTCCAGACGATGGTGCCAACCTGTAGTCCCCACAACCATGTTGCACTTCAGACTGGCCACGCGACGAATGTTTTCCACCACAGCTTCCGGTGTTGTGAATTCGATGCAGACATCAATGTTCTTGAAGTTTTCAGGAGTAATTCCCTGATAGTTGCCGTTGGAAATTTCATCCAGGATTAATTCCACTTGCAGCCCACGCTGCGGAGCAAGCGCGGCAATCGTTTTTCCCATCTTGCCATAACCGAGAAGAGCAACCTTCAATTGCTTGGAGTTGGTTTCCGACATGTGCGTCGCTATCGAGGTCTGTCCATTATCTTGATCGTGCTGGTTCCCCTCAATCTAGGTATCCTTCCGCCTTCATCAATTCGGCATTCAGCAAAGCCGCGCCCGCCGCGCCGCGAATTGTGTTATGGCTCAGAGCCGTATACTTGAACTGCAACACCGGGCAAGCGCGAACCCGACCAATGACGGTGGCCATTCCATTTTCGGTGTAAACGTCGAACTTGGCTTGTGGCCGGTCTTTCTCCTCGCGCACAACAATCGGATGCGCCGGAGCTGAAGGTAGTTTCCGTTCCTGAGGAAGGGAGCGATATTTCCTCCAGACCTCGATCAGATCTGTCACCGAAGGAGTTGCCTTGAGAGAGACGGAAATGGATTCCGTATGGCCATCCTCCACTAGCACGCGATTGCAGTGCGCGCTCACGGCGAACGAGGCCGGCTCGATGCGGCCGTCCACGAGTTTGCCCAGCAACTTTTGGGTCTCGCTCTCCACCTTCTCTTCTTCCTGTGAAATGTAAGGGATAACATTCCCAATGATGTCGAGCGTCGGCACACCGGGGTAGCCCGCACCCGAAACGGCCTGCATGCTGGTCATCAGCACTTTCTCAATACCGAATTCTTTCTGGAGTGGCGCAAGCGACATCACCAGACCGACTGTAGTGCAGTTTGGATTCGTGGCAATCATCCCTTTCCAGCCTCGTTCGTGCCTCTGCACGCGAAGAAGAGCCAGGTGTTCCGGATTCACTTCGGGAATCAGCAATGGCACATCGGGCTCCATGCGGAAATAGGAGGAGTTTGAAACGACGATGTGGCCGACGTGGGCGAATTCTTTTTCCACTTCGCCGGCTACTTTGGAATCAAGCGAAGCAAAGACCAGTTGCGGCGCTTTTCCGGGCCTGCACTCATGGACTTTCATGCCGCGAACCCTTTCGGGCATAGCGCTTCGCAGCCGCCAGTTACAAGCTTCGCCATAGGTCTTGCCGGCCGACTTGTCTGAGGCGGCCAGCCACGTTAATTCAAACCACGGATGGTCTTCGAGCAGGCTCACGAACCGTTGCCCCACCATACCCGTGGCGCCCAAAATTCCCACTTCAATTTTCTTCATGAAAAAACACTCAACCTTTCTAATGCCTATAGCCTGTTGTGAAAGGACGCTGATTGCAGCAAAGGCGCATGATCGCCCCGCTTGTTAAGCCGACTTGTCTCCGTTACGTGCTTTCAGCAACCGCACCAGACGGCCATAAAGCGACACCGCATGCAGCAACTCTGACTTGCGGACACACTCCTCATCGGTATGTGCCACGTGAATTGACCCCGGCCCCAATAGAAACGGCTGCCCCCAACTCGTCAGCGAAGGCAGATCGGTGGAATAAGCCACCACATCGGTCTCAAAGCCATCCAGTTTTTCTAGCCTGAGCGCAGGGGTATCACGGATGAATTCAAACTCGCACCGCCCCCGAAGCAATTCCTCGACTTGCGATTTGAGATCGGGCGCGCCCGGCCGGAGGGGGACGGTGCGGAAGAGCAATTGAGCCTGCGCTTCGCCCGGAACCACATTGGCAGCACAGCCGCCCGAAATGACGCCAATATTCAGCGTGCAAGGGCCCAGGATTTCATCGCTGGGCAGCGGAAGCTTGCGAACGTCCGCCAGGATATCCAGCAATTTCTCCACCGCCGATTCGCCTAAATGCGGATAAGCGGAGTGTGCCATTCTGCCGCGCACGCGAAGGTCTACGCGCAACACACCCTTAGTGCCCAAAGCCAGCTTATTGCAAGTCGGTTCACCATTAATGATATATTTCGAACCTCGCGGCCTTCCATTTGCAGCGCGGGCGCCATCGCTGAGCGTTTCTTCGCCCACCAGGAATAATAGACCGAGATCGCTGACACCCTCATCAAGCAGACTCTGTGCGGCCATCACTTCGGCAGCGGCAATGCCTTTGGCGTCGCACGAGCCGCGCCCGTAGATAAACTCCGCATCCTCTCGCGCTGGAATGAAGGGGGGAACCGTATCCAGATGGGTGCTGAGCACGATTTCCGGGTGACCGTGACTAGCAAACACGTTGAATCGTCCCGGGGATACCGGGATCGTCTCCACCTTCCATCGCCTGCCCGCAAGATAGTCGGCCAGAAATTGAGAGCAAGCTTCTTCTTCGCCGGTGATCGAGGGAATATCGACCAGGTTTTGCGTCAATCGGAAAAGTTCTGAGGAGATTACCTGCGACTCGGACATAGGTTTAGAAATCCAGCTTGCCCCGCGCGAAGCATCCATATAAAACAGGAATTTCGTTCCCGGCAGGGTCCCTGGCTGAAAGGCCTCCGGCACATGCTGAAGGCCTCAGCCGCTTACATCAACGTTAACTGATCGAGGGGATTCGTGCAAGCGTGGCTGCGAATAGAGGTCGCGAGACCTCGACGTGTTACGACATATTTCCACTGACAAACCCAACTAGCTTGGCCCAATCAATCGCGCCACTCGGGTCGCAGTATTCGTTGGCAAACTCGCGGATCAAACGGTTGTAGGTATTGTCCTTCTCCTGCCTAAAAATTGCGTCATGGTCCTCGGCTTTGTAACCGAGTGGTTCGATCAGATCAATGTACAAATTTCGGTCGCCGGAAATGAGGTGCCAGAAACTTTGTCCTCCAATATGCAAATAGTCTCCAGTATGCTTTGTCCTGAAGTTCCCGTAACAGATTCCCAAAGTAGGTTGTACTTGTTCCCTGGGCCTTGCCTGATGTATAACTTGAATGGCCCGCCTGAAATTTCTTTTTAGTGTCGCATATTGGGTTGAATTCCCCCAATTTTTGCCAGACTTCACCGCCACTAAGTAGCGAGTTTTTCCGCGCACTAACTCAATGTCAATTCCCTCGGCGGCAGATTTAAATCCGCCGCCTGTTATCTCGCTGACGTATATAGCCAAATGCTCCAGAAAGCTTCCGAATGAGCCTTCCTCGGAGGACGAAAGGCGTGCGTCCAGAACGGCAGTCATTAAATCGGCTGCGAGGTTAAGATTCTTACATCGAAAAAGGTAGGGATTCTTATTCTTCAAGACGTTGTTTAGTTTTAGATTCCGTAATCTTTTGATGCGCTCCAAGTGAAAGGTATCAATATTTTCGACTACGTAATTTCTGATAAGCTCGCGCGTCTTCTCATTCATGGGTTAGGCTGAAACCTTATCGTGTACAAGAGGAAGGGAAGGTTGTCGTTTTTGGATGCTCTGCAAGCATAAGTTGTAGTATTTATCTTGAAGCTCAATCCCAATGAAATGCCTTTGAAGATTGAGGCACGCCATTGCGGTGGTTCCTGAGCCTATGAACGGATCGATGACAATATCACCCTCAACCGTGAAAAGCTTGATAAACCACTCCGGTAGGGAAATAGGAAAAGTCGCGCTATGGTTGCGGTTAGCACACTCTGTCGCCATGTGTAGAACGTTGCTCGGATAAACCCAATCCTTTCCAAGCCAGTTAGACACATTTTTGCCGAAGCCGCTCATCACCTTCGATTCGTCCCGTCTCCGATCTGTTGCGCTGAGGTTCCCCAGCCTCTTTTTTGCCCAAGAACCCATCGGAACTCGCACCGCTTCTTGGAACATCTTGAACTTACTTTGCTTTGTGAAGTGTAGGCATCTCTCCCATGCATCCCGAAATCGGTTTGGCCATTTGCCCGGGTAGCAATTTTTCTTATGCCATATATACTCTTCCGTCCAGAGCCACCCTTGTTTTCGCATGGCAAGGATCAATTCCAAAACATAGGTGTGGCGTTCCCCCCGTACAACCCTTTCTTTAATATTTAGAACGAATGACCCTTCGGGCTTGAGGATCCTGTAAAGCTGTGCAGAAATAGGAAGGAACCAATCAACGTATTGCGTAACTGGCACGCCCCCATAAGTTTTCTTGCGATTATCTGCATACGGCGGAGAGGTGATTACTAAATCGACGGAGTCAGCGGGGAACGTTGGAAGAATAGATCGGCAGTCGCCCTGAAATATCCTGTCCAGTGGTAGATTCATAACGCGCCCTCATCATTCAGTGCCGTTCGAATGTTCGCTCATTTAAGTCGTGAACAGGTTCGGTTGCTTCACCCCAATCCTTGCCTTGACTCTCCCCGTACATAGGATGTTCTGATCGGGTGTGGGCCTGAGTTTCTCGAATGGGCACTCGTGTCGTAGCTCAATTAATTTCACGAAGTCAATATACTATAATCGTTCAGGAAATTGTCGATACCTGAAATTCTTTCGATGCGATTACAGAAGAAAGGCTCCGTCGGGAATGCAGGAGGCGGACCTCATTCTTATCTTCCCTTGCCCATTTCCAATCTCCAAAATGGATTCTAAGCTAATGCGCTACCAGCGGCTTTGAAATCTCATCCAGCAAATCGGGCTTGCCTTGCTCACGCGCCAGGTGTGGATAACGCTCGCCGCCGTGATAATCAACGCTGAAGGTCTGATAGTAACCGTCATTCAGCACTAAAAGCTGCAAAGGCTGGGAGCTGTTTAGGCTTTCCTTCAGGGCATCGTGCAGAACGGCGGGTGTAAAAGCCTTGCTGTTCACTGCCATCAGCCGCATGCCTGCGGAAATTCCCGCTTTATAAGCGGGCGAGCCCACAATGCAATCCTGAATATCACCGTTCTCTTTCAACAATAAACCTATCGAATAGACGGCATTTGTTGTGTGATGAACTTCGTCCTGCACTTTGAGCATTTCCGGTTCCTGGTCGTTATAGATCAGCTTCCAGCCCGCCGATTCAATGCCGCCCATGGGAGGTTGGGGAGAAGTGGATTCCAGCCGAGTGCGGAAAAAGTTTGCCCAGTCATACTGGGCGATCTGGCTCAAAGCCTGCACGAGGTCCTGGAAAGTATAAGTTCTCAGTTGTGGCCCCTCATTCGGCCCGCCGTAAAAGAGATGGCAGAAATCCTTCAGGGATTTACGACCCTGGGTGAGGTGGCGTATGGTGGTATTCACCTCCAGCCATAAAAGGTCACCTTCTTCGTAATAGTCCGTCGTGCGTCGCCAATTCCTCCATTCATCAGGAGAAAAATAGAGAATCTGCGCTGCATCCGCCGTATCCTGCAAGGGACGCCAGGTGCGACCCGGTCGGCCTGGCCCCAGCATGGCAGCAACCATCGCCAGGTGCTCGCGATACTGCTTGGGCGTTAAGAGCCCCGAGCGCGTGGCCAGCAGATTGCCCAGGTAATCCGTGAGCCCCTCATAAACCCAAAGCAGATCGGTCTTCATCGGCTCTTCGTAATAAGGAGGGCTCAAATCCTGCGGTCGTCGGAATTTCCCATTCCAGGAATGAACAAACTCGTGCGGCAGAAGGCCCGCCATTTGCAGGCGCGGCGCGCTCTCGATCAACGAGCGCTCTGGCACGCGGCTGTCATCCGACTCATGATGCTCCAGGCCGAAGTGTGCCACGTGATTGCTGAGCGTGAGCAGAAAGTGATAGTCACGATAGTGGCGCGCGCCAAATAGCGCTCCGGTCTCAGCCACCAGATGCGTATAGTCTTTCTGCAACTCCGGACTGAGATTCAAAGCGGCGTCGCTATCAGCGGCAATGTCCATCTCGTGGTGAATCGGCTCTCCAGGTGGAGTCACATTGACGACGCGCAGATATTGCCCGGCAATCACCGGTGAATCCACCAAGCGGTTGAGCGACACAGGCTTGAACTGAATTTCGTCTCCCGCCTCCTGCGCAATGGGTAATGCCGTGCCGAATTTCCATCCCTCCGGCAGCCGGAGCGTAGCGTCGTAAGTGATTTCCTGAGCGCGGAAGCCAGCCGGATAGAGCAGATTCTGGTTCCAACTGATCACCACCAGCTTGTCGGTCGCAGAGGCCCCGGCGCTGAAACCGGAAGTGACCGCCGGTTCGATATAATCCAGATCCACGCTGAGGCTGCTCACTCCGTCAGGAATGGTGAGATGGAATGTAAACATATCCAGCAGGTCGCGTCGCCAAGGGATCGGTCGGCCGTTGGCCGTAAACTTCAGCCCGGTCAGATTAAGGATAGGACCATCGGGCGCGTGCTCACCGGGAATCCATTTGGGATAATAGAGCTTCAATTCGCCTGCGTGAACAGGCATGATCATGTGGGTATGGATGATCTTCATCGGAGCCTGGGTGGCGTCCACGTTGAGCGTGATGGTGGGGCCGGCCTGCGCGCGCAGCGCGAAAGGACAGATAAGAACAGCGGCGATCATCAGCACATGATAAAGAGGTCTCATGTTTCAGCAACTCCTTGGTCAAGCGGGATCGGGAATCAAGATGATACGGATGTGAGGGCCTGAACGCGAAGGGCTCCTCCAGGCGCATGCGCGCGGTATCTTTAACCCCAAATCATACGCTCTCTGGGCCATTGTTTACAAACTTGAAGCTCGTGGATATGCTGCTCGACGTTAGGGCCTTAAGTAGAGGAACTCCACCCCTGGGTAAACTTTAAAGTCGCTGTCAAACGCCACCAGGCGGCAGCCGCTCGCTGCGGCAAAGGCTGCCAGATAGGCATCGCTCCATCTGGTGCCGCGCAAATCGAGTTGGCGCGCCCATTGCCCCAGCAATTCGTCCAGACCCGCCGGCTCGCTGAGAAAGGTGATTTGCGGCAACGCCAGCCAGGTGCGAAGTGCCCGCCAGGCCGCATCACCGCCCAAAGCGGCATTACCCAAAATGCGCGGGTTGGTCAGGTGACGCAGAAGCTCGAGCGCGGTCACGCGGCAGAAAGCCAGCTCGCTCGCGGCTTCATCATCCCAGAAGCGCCTTGCCCGCGCGTAGTGCACATGGTCCGGCGCGCTGAGCGGGAGCCAGACACTTGCATCAAGAAGATCGCGCATGCTTGGCCTCATCCTCCTCTTCTTCCAGGCGAGCTAGCTCCCGGCGAGAAAGAGCCTCGATGGGCTCTCCCCGCGGTGGAATGATTACCGGCGGAGGGCCAAACCTCTTGCCAGAGGTCCTCTCGTCTGTAGAAGAACGGAGCCTGTAACCTGTTGAATCGCTGGCGGATTCTGTGGGGCGATGCGGCGATAGCGCTGTCGCGCAGCAATGCGGGTCACCATCGCCTTCGATAGCCTTGAAAAAGCGCCTTCTGCTCACCCATAATGAGAAATATATTCGCACAGAGGATCACAGATCATGGCATTGTCAGGTTTATTCAGGAAACTGGATCGCGAACACTGGTTCATCTGCTATACGTGCCTTGGAGACAATAACCATGATGAGGTCAAGGCTATCTTTCACTCCCTGGCTCCCAAGGTGCTGATCCTGGGGCGACCTTGGCAAAAATGTCCGCGTTGCGGCGGCACCAATACAAAATCATTTGCGGAGCTTAAGGCCGAACGTCAGGACTCCGCCTTATGGGGCTTGGAAAGGGCAGTCAAAAAGAATCCTCGCAGCTTATTTGAAGTATCCAACGCGCCTGCAGGTTTAACAGGACATTCGGATCTGAAGATGCGGTGAGCAGTCGAAATCTTTCAATTTGATCGGAACGATTACACCCATTTTCTGCCCGGGACAATGGCCTTTTCTCTAAACACCGATTTTTATCGTAACTCAAATTCACTCCCCTTTAACCTGTGTGTAACAGATTAAGCCAAGGATAGAACTTTAAATCCTACACAGGGGGCTCTTGTTTCTGTGAAAAGCTCAACATATAGCAAGGGGATGCCTTTAGCGGTTCTAGTTCTTGTATGCCTGTCGATGATTTCCTGCAGTCACAATGCCTCTAATGAGGGACAGGCAGGCCACATAACCCTTATTAACATTGCTGGAGCCACGTTCCCATACCCTATCTATTCCAAGTGGTTTGACGTCTATCATCAGTTGCATCCCACGATTGAGATCAATTACCAATCGATTGGTTCCGGCGGCGGCATTGAGCAGCTTCGCGCAGGCACGGTGGATTTCGGGGCATCCGACATGCCTCTCAACGATCAACTGCTCAGCACCTTCAAAGTGAAAATCCTTCACTTCCCAACAGTGCTTGGCGCTGTCGTGCCCACTTACAATCTTCCGGGCGTAACGGAGGCGCTCAAATTCACGCCACAGGCCTTGGCGGGAATCTATCTGGGCAAGATCACCCAGTGGAATGATGAAGCGCTGGCCCGGGCAAACGCCGGAGTCAAGCTTCCCGACCAAAAAATCATTGTCGTGCACCGTTCCGATGGCAGTGGCACCACTTTTGTTTGGACGGATTATCTTTCCAAAGTCAGTCCGGATTGGAAGACCCAGGTTGGCAGCAACACGGCGGTCAACTGGCCTGTAGGATTAGGCGGTAAGGGCAACGAAGGCGTTTCAGGGCTGGTTGAGCAGACACCTTATTCCCTAGGATATGTTGAATTGATCTATGCTCTCCAGAATCGACTGCCTTACGGCGTGGTCTGCAATTCTTCCGGGAAGTTCATTAAAGCCACTCTTGATAGTGTCACTGCCGCCGCTGCGGGGGCTGCAGAGCAAATGGCCAATGACATTCGCGTCTCGATCACCAACGCGCCAGGCCGCGATGCCTACCCCATTTGCAGTTTTACTTACCTCTTGATTCCCGCCCAAATTCCCGATACGGTGAAGAGAGATACAATCAAAGATTTCCTGCATTGGATGATGACGGACGGCCAGAAATATACGGAAGCGCTTTCTTACGCGCCGCTTCCCAAAGCCGTGGTGGACATTGAGATGAAACAACTCGCCGAAATCCAATAGCATGTCAACTTTTACAGGAACCATCACACAGACCGCTCGTCCGGAGGGTTCCGGGCGAGCACGCGTCTTTTTGAAGCGACTCCGAAGCGGTGATGAAATTGCTCACCTGATCACTCTGATCTTTGCTCTCTTCATCTTTCTGATCACCTGCCTGCTGGTTTATGAACTCTACCTTCACTCGGCCATACCGCGCCACCGTTTTGGCTGGCACTTTCTAGTTTCACGCGTCTGGGATCCGGTCTTCGAGCAATTCGGGGCTTTGCCATTTATCTACGGCACACTGGTTACCTCCGCATTGGCCCTTCTCATTGCAGTTCCGCTGGGTGTTGGGGGAGCCATCTTCCTGGCTGAATTCGCTCCCACGCGAATTTCCGATAGTCTCACTTTCGTCGTGGAGCTTCTGGCGGCCGTTCCAAGCGTCATCTACGGATTGCTGGGCATCTTCATCGTCATCCCCCTGCTGCGCGATCCCGTCGATCCCTTCTTAAAAAAGCATTTGGGATTTCTGCCGCTCTTTCAAGGCCCTATTTACGGCGTAGGCTTTCTTGCCGCAGGGTTGGTGCTGGCTATCATGATTGTTCCATTCATTTTGTCGATTTCGCGCGAAGTGCTGTTGGCCGTGCCGACCGAGCAGCGGGAGGCGGCGCTGGCCGTCGGCGCCACGCGCTGGGAATCCACTTGGCAGGTGGTGGTTCCCTATGCCCGCGCTGGCATTCTGGGTTCCATCTTTCTCGCCCTGGCTCGAGCTCTTGGAGAAACGATGGCGGTTACGATGGTGATCGGGAACACTCCCCAGATCAGCGCTTCGCTCTTTGCTCCGGGTTACTCCATTGCGGCGGTGATCGCCAATGAATTCACCGAAGCGACGGGCCCGGCTTACCTCGAGTCTCTGATCGCGCTTGGGCTGGTGCTTTTCATCCTGACCATCATTCTGAACGGCCTCGCGCGGCTGCTGATTTTGGCCACCACCAGGCGGGGGACAGCGCACTGATGCGATATCGTGCCGGTTGGCGAAAGACGGTAAATATGCTGATGCTGTGCGTCACGGGCCTCTGCGCCCTGGTAACCGTCTCCGTACTGGTCCTGATTCTGGCTTACCTTGCCGCGAAAGGCTGGCATTACCTGAGTTGGTCGTTCCTTACCCAGCTTCCCAAACCCGTCGGCGAGGTCGGGGGCGGCATGGCGAACGCCATCGTGGGCAGCGGCAAATTGCTTTTAGTAGCAGCCGTGACTGGCGTTCCGGTCGGTCTGATGGCCGGGATTTATCTTGCCGAATTCGGCGGTAAGACGTTTTCGTTCCTGGTTCGTTATACCACCGACCTGCTGAATGGCGTTCCTTCCATCGTTATGGGCATCTTTATTTACACGATTGTAGTGCTCCCCATGGGCCATTTTTCGGCGCTTGCCGGCGGGTTGGCACTGGGCGTCATGCTGATTCCCATCGTCGTTCGGAGCACCGAGGAGTTTCTGCGCGCGGTTCCCGGAACCCTGCTTGAAGGTGCGCTCGCGCTGGGAGCAAGCCGATGGAGAGGCGTGGCAACGGTGGTCATTCCGGCGGCCTTCCGAGGCATCGCCACGGGCGTATTGTTGAGCCTCGCGCGGGTGGCTGGCGAGACCGCTCCGTTGCTCTTCACCAGCTTCAGCAACCGTTATTGGAGCCCGGGCTGGAGCCAGCCCATCGCTTCGTTGCCGGTCATGATTTATACCTATGCTATCTCGCCTTACCGAAGCTGGCGGCAACAGGCCTGGGCGGCGGGGTTTGTGTTGCTGGCCCTCGTGCTTCTTGTTAACATTGGAGCGCACATCATTCTTTCCCGCCGGTATTCCATCCAGCGAGGATAAGGTATGGGTATGGGTGCAGGGACTAAACTTTCATCGATAGGGAGCGAGACTAACTTCAGGGTACGGATGACGGAACACCTGCCGCGAACCTCTGACATCAAGTTCCGGATTTCGCACCTGAATTTCTACTATGGCGCCGTCCAGGCGCTCCACGACATTTCGCTCGACATCCCACAGAACCAGATTACCGCTCTCATTGGCCCTTCCGGTTGCGGCAAGTCCACCTTCCTGCGCACGCTGAACCGGATGAGCGAGACGATTCGCCATACACGAGTGGAAGGCGAAATCCTGCTGGATGACGAAGACATCTTCTCGATGGATCTCGTCACACTCAGGCGCCGCGTGGGGATGGTGTTTCAGAAACCCAATCCTTTTCCCAAAACCATTTTTGACAATGTGGCCTACGGGTTGCGCGTGAATGGCGGACTTCGCGGAGCGGCCCTGGCGGATGCCGTGGAGGCCAGCCTGCGGCGCGCCGCATTATGGGATGAGGTGAAAGATCAGCTTGGGAAATCCGCCCTGACGCTCTCGGGCGGCCAGCAACAGCGCCTCTGCATTGCGAGGGCTCTGGCGGTGAACCCTGAAGTGTTGCTTCTGGATGAGCCTTGTTCGGCGCTCGACCCCATCGCCACGGCCAAAATCGAAGACCTGATGTTCACACTCAAGGAAAATTGCACCGTCCTGATTGTGACGCACAGCATGCAGCAGGCTGCGCGTGTTTCAACCCATACGGGATTTTTCCTTCTCGGCAAGCTGATTGAGTTCAATGAAACCGACATTCTATTCAAAAAGCCGCTGCGCAAGGAAACCGAGGATTACATCACGGGCCGCTTCGGATAGTGCTTCCGCAGCGGTTTGAGGAAGGAGTTATTTTGCGTCATTTTGAAGAGCGTTTGGATGAACTTCGCAAGCGGCTTCTGGAGATGAGCGGGCTGGTAGAGTCCGCGATCTATCGCAGCGTGCACGCCCTGGTGGAAAAGGAAGAGAGTCTCGCCCATCAGGTCCTTGAAAATGAGTCGCGTGTGAACCAGATGGAAATCGAGATTGATGATATGGCTGTGCGCCTGCTGGCTCTTGAACAGCCTGTGGCCACCGATCTGCGCTTCATTACGTCCGCCATCAAAATCAATAACGATCTCGAACGAATGGGAGACCTGGCGGTCAGCATTGCCGAACGAGCGCTTAACCTGATGCACGAGGCGCCGGTGAACGCACTGGTGGATATCCCTTACATGGCGAATCTGGTGGAATCCATGGTCCGGAAATCTCTGGATGCCTTTGTGAAGAAGGATTCGGACCTGGCTCGAAGCGTGCTGATCTCCGATGACGCCGTGGACGATTTGCGAAACGGAATCTACAACGAAATGGTTCGCTTCATGGAAGAGAACCCGCAAAGGATTCCCCCCGCCTTGAACCTGATCTTTGTGGCTCGGAACCTCGAACGCATTGCGGACCACGCCACCAATATTGCCGAGGATGTTCTGTTTCTCGTGGAAGGCATCGACGTTCGCCATCACGCCGAAACCCGCACCTGATTCCTCCCCCATCTCCCGCCTCTGTCTTCGGAATCAGGACGATGCAGACTTCTTCCTTCGTTTCGCTCCGAGCCCGTCTCATCACCCGGGTATGCAAACCTACGGATCTGGTCCGCAGCTTGGTGATGGATGACAAAGCAAAAGCTCGAGGCGCGGCAGGAATTTCAGGATTAACAGTACAGAAGGGGGGATTAAAAACTTTCAGCGGAGGCTACTGGATGGTGGAAGAGCCGGAAGCGTCGTCTTCCTCGGATTTGTCATCCAGAGGCTTGCGGCCAGCAAACCCTTCGTCAATGCCGTGCCAGTATTCGATCCGCTTTTCACCCAGTTTCCAGCACAGATACACTTCCCGGCCGTCCCGAAGCGTCGGAAAATCCACCAGGCCAGCGTCGAGATCCTTCACAATGCACCCCGTTTCCTGGATGTGATTCACCACTTCCTCAAGCCGCGCCACGGATTCCTCACGCTCGCCTTTTTTGCGGATCAATTCCTGATAGGGCGGAATCGATCCACCGAGCATCATGATGCGCGCCGCCGCCGCCGCCAATTCCTGGTCCAGATGATCGAGCGACCGCTTCTGCTCGCGGGCCTTTTCGAGAGAGCGCCGGATGATCGGAAGGAGTTCCTCAGCCTCCTCACGATTGAAATATTTCTCACTCATAGTTTTTGCAATCTCGAGTTTCAGCACGCGGCCCGTGGATACGGGACCGCACTTCTGATTTTAACCCGAAGCTTAAACCCGTGATGCACTTTGAGGCCGCATCTCAGCCCGCCGAACTGCCACCCCTCACCCGCCGCGCGTGTGCATCTCCCGGCGCGGGTCTTTGCGAAGCTCCTCAATTGGAAAGAGAATGCTGCGGGTGTCGAGCAGCTTGCGCTCTTCTGCCCCGCGGTCTCGACGTTCCGTCCAGGCTTGTCGGATGGTCTTTGCAATGGTCTCCTGCGATGCGCCGCTTCGCAGGAGCTTCTTCAAGTCAATGCCCTGCGAGGCGTAAAGACAAAGGAACCAGACGCCGTCGGGCGTCAAACGGCTGCGGTCGCAACTGCGGCAGAAGGGCTGGCTGGTGGAAGAGATAATCCCGAAGCGAATGCCATCCGAAAGCTCGAACTCATCCGCAGGGGCTTTTGAGCGGATTTCCGCACTGCCGTCTGAACCGTCAACCACCGGACGGATAGCACCGAAGTGGCGCTCCAGCACTTCCAGCATTTCCGCTCGCGTCATCACCCTCTCGAGCGACCACCGCGTGGCGCCGCCGACATCCATATATTCGATAAAGCGGATTTCTCCGCCAATTTGGCGTCCGAATTGAATCAGGTCAGCAAGCTCATCTTCATTAAAGCCGCGCAGGATGACGGCATTGATCTTGATCTTCTCAAAACCCGCTTCCCGAGCCGCTTGTATGCCGTCGAGCACGGCAGAGTGTGCGGCGCTGCGCGTCAAAATCTGAAATCGTTCCGGGCGCAGCGTATCCAGGCTGACGGTGATGCGCTGCAATCCCGCGGCGCGGAGATCTTTCGCATGGCGTCGGAGCAACACCCCGTTGGTCGTGAGCGCCAGATCCCGAATTCCTTCCTTCTGTGCCAGCAATCGAATCAGGGTGCTCAGGTCGTGGCGCAACAGCGGCTCCCCTCCGGTCAGGCGGATTTTGTCAACCCCTAGAGCCGCAAAAATCCCGGCCAGTATGCTGATTTCCTCAAACTTCAGGATTTCCTCCCGATGCAGCCAGACGTATTCATCTTCCGGCATGCAGTAATGGCATCGCAGATTGCAACGATCCGTCACTGAAATGCGGAGGCTGCGCAATGGGCGGCCGAAGACATCGACAACCGGACGGATAAATGATGAGTCGGAATTCAGCATAAACGAAGGATAAATTTATCGTAGACGATTCGTTGCCTTTGGAGCAAGCGAGATCGCAAACAGGCGCGGCCACGTCGTTTGCTAACGCGGAGCGTTCAGGAGCCAGATCCCGGATGACAGGATCACGCCGTTTGTATAGACCATGAGCTTGCCATCCCGGGAGAAATCGAAGGGGTAGTTGTCACCCGAAAATTCAATATCGGTCCAAGGCTCGATCCTGCCGCTATCCAGATGAACCCATTCGATCAACTGTGTTCCATCAGGACGCAGTGTGCGAAAGGCAATCCGCTTGCCGTCCGGAAACCACACAGGCCAGCCTCCCGAATTGGTCACCCGCCTGAGGCCGCTGCCATCCGGCCGGACAATGAAAATGCCGCCTTTATAACCGCGATCAGGGCTGAAGGCAATCCACCGCCCATCGGGCGACCAGCGCGGCACAGTGGACGGGGAATCCACCAAGCGCTTTTCCGGCCCGCCATTTACAGGAATCACTGCAAGCCGCGAGATCTGGCTTTCAGTCCGCGCAAAAACCAACTGACGGTCATCCGGCGAGAGATCGCCATAAGCAGCATCTTCATTGCTGGGGGTGAGAGGTTCGGGAGTCCCACCGAGGCGTGGAATCCGCCAGATGCGGCTCGCCGCCGGAGCCCATGTAAAATAGGTGATCCACTTTCCGTCCCGGCTGAAGCGGCTGTAAATTTGTGGTGCCTGGCCGGAAGAGAGCGGCTGCGCCTTTGCGCCTGCACGGGTTGCCACGACCCATATCCGCCACTGACCGTTATGCTCGGCGCGGCTGAAGGTGATTTCTTTGCCATCAGGTGAAATGGCGGGCCCCCATAAGAAAGGCGTGTGGCTGAGGATGTTGAACGTGGCGCCGGTATCGAGCCGGCGAAGAACGAGCTGGTCTTTCCAATCAGAATTGAGAAAAGCCACATTTCCATCTCGGCTGACGCTCGGCCACTCATCCGGCTCGGGACCCTGCGTCAGCTGTGTATCCACGGCGCTTTTAATAAAATGGCGCCAAAGGTCTGTGGCGCCGGCACGGTTTGAGGAATAGACGATTCCTTTGCCATCCCAAGTGAACACGGGGTGATGCTCAGATACACCTGTTTGAGTTGATTCGAGCCTTTGAGGAGGCCCGCCCTGACTTGGCACCAGCCAAATCTCGCCACTTGCGCCTCCCATGCTGCGCTCAACTGCAATCCAGCGCCCGTCCGGAGACCAGGCTGGATCACGTAAAAAGGGGTAAACACTATCCTCGGAAAGCAGGATGCGCAGGCCCTGCCCTTCCGTCGTCGCAGTCGCTAACTGCTGAGGCTCGCCCGCCCGTTCAAGAATGAATGCCAGTCGCCTTCCATCCGGAGACCATGCCGGATAGCGGGCACCCGTGATTACAGGGGTTATTTCTCCGCCAAGCGCCGGAGTAATGCAGATTTCGGGAAGGTGGGACGGAGCAACAAAGCGCGTGTAGGCGATTCGCTCACTGTCAGGCGAAAAGGCCGGTTCAGCCTCTCGCACATTCTCCTCCAGGCTCAGCCTGAGCTTGCGGCCGCCAGCGACCCGTCGCACGAAAATTCGTCTCTGCCTTTCACCTGCATCGGCGACGTAAGCCAGCATCTTGCCGTCCGGCGAAATCGCAGGGTCTGAAGGATGATCCTCTCCCGAGGTCAGAAGGGTAAGCTTCCATTGCGATGAGAAGTTGGAAGGGGATCGCCTGTGAAGGACCGCGAACAAGGCCAGCACTGCCAGAATTAAAATTCCCGCCCCCAGAAACCAGGCGGTTTTACGCCTGGCGGGAACGGTGGCCAGTTCGATCGCCGCAGCCTCAACGGCTGGTGAGGGTTGAGTTGTATTCTCCGTTTCAAAATGACCATTCCTGCTCGTCAGATGGCTATTCGTGGCAGGAGTTTGAGCTGGCTCCATCAGCTCGATTGGGGCAACGAAGCGGTAGCCTTGCCGGGCGCAAGTCTCAATAAAACGAGGCCTGGCGGCAGAATCGCCCAGGGTTTTGCGCAGCTTTTTAATGGCTGTGTTTAAGCTATGTTCAAAATCAACGAACGTATCCTCAGGCCAGAGCCGAGAGCGCATTTCCTCCCGGGTGACGATTTCCCCCGGTCGATCCAGAAGCAAAGTCAGTAGCTCAACCGGCTGCCCCTGAAATTTCACTTTCAATCCGCGCCGACGCAACTCACCGGTGCGCGGATTGAACTCAAAGGCACCGAAGCGCGCGACGAGGAGCGGCTCTTTGGAATCATCCATGCTCATTACCTTCAAATGTATCCTTTCTGAAGCGGCGGCAATAAGCTGTTTTGAAATTATACCCCAGACTCAAGCCTATGGAATATAAAGACTTATGAGATCATCTCCAGATCATCATAAAATCACCTCCCGTGCATTGAGAGGATTTGGTAATTGTGCACTAATGAGAGCGTGAAACCGGATGTGGGATCGGAATTTGAGTCCTTGTTTGCGTGGAAGGAAAGGGATAAGGAGGGGTAAAAACCGTCATGCGGAATCCCCCGGGAGTGTAATTCCCATAGACCTGTCGAAGAAGACCTTCTTCTCTCTTCGGCCCGAAGTATGGCTCAATAATCTGCTTCTTCCCTGTTCATCTTCCGGTTGAAATCTGTCGTTGGCCGATGAGTTGGCTTGGAGCATTGCTTCAAGTAGGACGCTGTCAAGTCCGACTCAAAAGCTTTAAGGCTTCGCTCGGATGGGGTGCCGTTGCTGTAATGTCCATCGAAACCTCTCCAGGCGCGGCCAACGACATATCCTCCCCATGTAGTCATGTGTGTAGTTGCTCGACTAGGCTCTCCTCCAGAGAGAATGGAGGATCGGGTGAGGTTCTCATCCGATCCTCCTTCCTACCCCCTAAGACCCCATCGCGCCTTACTAACTTTAGCTCCGTTCCCGCTGCTGATCATCCGCGTGGCGATTCTGCGTCACCTTCTTTCGAGTGTTTTCAGGTACGTAACCAGTTGCCAAAGCTGCGCGTCGGGCAACTGTGACCAGGAGGGCATCCCCTTGCGGATTCTGCCGTTCCGCAAGGCCCAGAACAGA